>Ga0302326_10023075_pt1 | contig 12699 bp, 11 predicted proteins | sample Palsa_T0_3_FD_202264 | JGI IMG/M metagenome (GOLD analysis project Ga0302326, IMG submission 202264) | Peat permafrost microbial communities from Stordalen Mire near Abisko, Sweden - Palsa_T0_3 | ecosystem: Environmental > Terrestrial > Soil > Palsa > Peat permafrost | place: Sweden: Abisko... | reverse complement strand
GGCTTCCGTGCCCTTCGACAAATCGCGAGATCATCCTGATCATCGCGCTCGTTCACTCGGCGTGCGTCGCCGGGACGAGAATTGCAATAAATCATCTACAGCCCGTGGTCCGATCCAGTTCGCATCAGTCGGACGGGCAGGCATCCTAATCCGAGTTACGGCAAACGCAAGCGGGAAGTTCGAGTTCATTGGCAAAAGGGTTAGGATGGAACGATCGCGTAATGCAACATTTTCGGAGGAGACGACCGTGACACAAGACATCAAAATCAGCATCACCGAGCGAATGGGCCGGCAGTGCGCGTCCAGTGGCTCGAAATGGGAACCGCTCATGGGCTACTCGCGGGCCGTGCGAAGCGGGCCATTTATCGCAGTGACCGGCACGGTCGGGATCAACGCCGATGGAACATATTCCACGGAATTGGCGCTACAGACACGCCGGGCCCTGTCGATCATCCGGGCGGCGATCGAACAACTGGGCGGCAAGATGGAACAGGTGATTCGCACGCGCATGTATGTCACGGATATTTCCAAGTGGGAGCAAGTGGCGCGGGTGCATCGAGAGGTTTTCGCGGAAATCCTACCTGCCACGACGATTGTTGAAGTCGCCCGGCTGATCGATGCCGATGCGCAAATTGAGATCGAGGCGGATGCGGTTGTGCCGGGTTGAACCGTGCGTTGGGGTCCTTTTGCGTTACGGTCAAAAGAAGAGTGCCCCTGCGGGGCGACCGCTACGCGTGATGCTTTGATGGGAAAACAGCTATGAAACTCGGATTCATCGGGGGGAATGGCCATCATTACCTGCGCGGCTTGCTGGCCGAGGAATCGGTTGAGATCGCCGTTGCCGGGGATGGGCACGATGATGCGGCGGCGCGACAGTTGTGGCAGAAACTGGGTGGGCAGTGGTTCGATCATGCCAGCCGGATGCTCGATTCCTTCAAGCCGGCCGCAGTAAGCGTGGGGGCTGTTTATGCCTTCAACGGCGATTGGGCAGCCGAAGCGCTCGAGCGGGATATTCCGACCGTGAGTGACAAGCCGATCGCGGCCTCGTGGACTCAATTTGAGCGGCTACAATCGCTGACCCGCGGCGGTTCTCGCATTCTGCTCACTGAATTTGATTTCCGGGCCCGGCCTGAATTCCTCGCTGCCAGGGACGCGGTTCGCGACGGCAAAATCGGCAAGCCGATCCTTGTCAACGGTCAGAAAAGCTATCGTTTCGGCAGCCGGCCGGGGTGGTACTCACAACGAGCCACGTATCCTGGAACACTGATGTGGGTTGCGTCTCACGCCGTCGATGTAATTCCTTTTGTTACCGGCCAGCAGCTCGTCCGCGCGATCGGGCATGGAGGCAACCTGTCCCGGCCGGATTTCGGAGCGATGGAAGACCATGTGGCCGCGATGTTTGTGCTTTCGGATGGCGGAACGGCGATCGTCCATGCTGATTTCCTTCGCCCCGCCGCCGCTGACACGCACGGGGATGACCGTTTGCGCATCGCCGGTAGCGAAGGCGTGCTGGAAATCATCGGCGGTCGATGCCGGCTCATCACCAATGGACAGCCCGATACTGATCTGACCGATCAAGTGAAACCTCGGCCGCTCCACGCAGAGCTGCTGGCGACCCTACAGGGCCAGCCTTCGGACTTATATTCGACGGCCGATTCGATGGCGACGGCTCATCTCCTCTTGCGTGTTCGTGAAGCGACGGACCAAGGTCGATGGATCGAATTGGCAATGTGACGCGGGTGGAAAATCCTTATCGACACTGAGCAAAAGTTTTTGTTGACGTCGCGGCCCCGATAACGTAATTTCCCACGCTCACAGGTCAATCGCGATGTTCGGGGACCATTTCTGTTGGTGAATGAGTCAGGTCGATGCGGATCAGAAAATCTGTAACGGGCGCTCCGGGGCACATGTTTGAAGCGTGAGTTCCGGTGATGAAGTTGACGTGATGGCTTCTCCCCTTGAGACTTAGATGGGGGAGACTCCCGGGAGAGTATCTCAGGAAAAGCTCTCGGGCCACATCGTGAAGCTTCTTGCCCCTGCAAAGATCAATTTGCATTTGCGCGTCGCTCCGGTGACGAGCGATGGCTTTCATCCGCTTTTGAGCTGGATGTGTACCATCGGGCTCTTTGACACGTTGATTTTGAATCGCGCGGCCGCGTCTGGTACCCGATTGCAATGCGATGATCCGACGTTGCCGTGCGACGGGTCAAACCTTGTCGTCCGAGCCGCGGCTGCGATTCGCGATGCGGCGATGCCCGATGCAAGTCGCCGGACCGCCGGGGAAGGCGGCCTGGCGATCGAATTGCAAAAGCGCATCCCCACCGGCGGCGGTTTGGGCGGCGGCAGTTCTGATGCGGCGCGAATAGTCCTGGGGCTCAACCGGCTTTGGGAGCTCGACTTGCCGGCTGACCAGTTGTCCGCCCTGGCGGCAACGCTTGGGAGTGACGTTGCTTTTTTCTGCCACGGCCCAAGCAGCATTTGCTCCGGGCGCGGGCAAATCGTTCGTCCCATCGGCGCGCCGATGCCGCGATCAGTGCTCTTGGTTTTGCCGCCGATGGCCGTGCCGACCGGGGCCGTCTACAGGCGATTTGATGAATTGCTATCCGAGGACGATCGCCGTTTGCTTACCGAATCCGTCGAGACCGAACCGGATTGGGAACATTGGCGTTCGCTGCCTGCCGAAGCGCTTTTGCCGAATTTGGTGAACGATTTAGAACGGCCGGCGTTTGATTTGCATCCTCCGCTTGCGCGATTGCGCGGGGAATTGGAACAATTTCTCGGCCGAATCGTTCGGATGAGCGGCAGCGGCAGCAGCCTTTTCACGTTGTATGACGATGCGCTCGCCGCGGAGGAGGCGGCCGAAAAGATAAACAGAAGCGCCCAGGCAAACGTCTGGGGCCGCGCCATCGCCGCGATGCTCGCGCCGCCGATCGAAGACGATCTGGCGGCCTGCTGAAGCAGAGCCCGGCTGGCGCTCACAATCGAATCGCTGCGAAAGCGAAGGGCACATTCCCCACGTCCGCCCCACTTTCCGGCAACCGCACGCGCGGTTTGAACCTGCCGCGCGCAATGGAGTAATGTCATGCAACTCTCCGAGATCCGCATCAATCTCTGCGGCCCCACACCGCCGCTGACTCATCCTCGCATTCCACAACCACAGATCTCAAACGCCCGTATCCCACAAGCCTCGTCCGCCGGGGCTAATTCCAACGGTCAATTATCAAGCGGGGCAGTTTCAGGTGGGGGCGACAACTCGCGTGGTGGACGCCTGCGGGCATTCTGCTCGCTGACCTTTGATAACACCTTCGTCGTTCGCGATGTGAAGTTGATCGAAGGGAACGATGGCTTATTTCTTGCCATGCCCAGCCGAAAGCTGTGCGACCGATGCCGGCGCTGCAGCGAAAAGAATCATTTACGCGCCCGATTCTGCAACCAGTGCGGCGCGCGCCTCGATGAAAACCGGCACATGCGCTCGGGCCACGGCAATACTCGCGGACTCATGCGGCCGAAATTGCACGCCGACATCGCCCATCCCATCAACGCCGCCTGTCGTCTGGAACTGGAACGCCGCGTGCTCATGGCCTATCTGGAGGAATTGGAACGGAGCAAACTCCCCGGTTATATCGCGCCCAATCTCGACGGCGATTATTCCGATTTTGATGAAACCGAGCACATCGAGCCGCTGGCTTCGCCATCGACGATTCACCTAAGACGAACTGGAACGGAATGAGCGCCCGCATCCAGCCAACCGGCCACTGAGTTGAACATCTGATTTTCTTGTTGGGATCGCGTCGGATTTCGGATTCTGACAATCACCGCTTCTCGGCCAGCAGCCACGCCGCGACAGGGACCACTCGCGTTGCCGCCAGTTCATCCTGCGGATCGACGCTCAAAAAAGTGCCGGCCATCTCCACCTTCATTCCGCCACTGGCCGAGGGTAGCAATCGAATTCTGACATCCTGCGGTTGCAGTTGCCGGCGATGGCCATCGAGGAAAATCCCATACGGCGTCTCGACGCGCTCGCTGCTTTCGGAATGATGTATCCACGTGGCCTGATCAAATCTCGTGTCGGTAACATCATCCAGCTTCAACTGAAAATAGAAACCATTGCCCCGATAGTTGTTATTGAGCGCGTCTTTGGGATCGTCACTGTACAACAGCGCCACTACCTGCCCGTCGGTCTGGTGGATTCGCAGCATGGCCGGCGGAAACTGCACTGGCCGCTGGTCGATCATCATCACGCAACTGGGCGGCGTATTGTCAGCCGCTTCGACCGCGTCGCTGGCGGGCGGCGGGACGACGGCGACGCTGGGTATCGGAGCGGTCATGGGGGCGGGCGGTGCCGGCGCACGCATTTGGACCTTAGGCCGATCGCACCCTGAGGCGGTCGCCAGACAGACGATTCCGATCGCAATCCACCGCCGCACGTTATTCCTCCGCCAAATCGCGGGCCGTTCCCCCTAAGATCATCGTCGTTACCGCGGGAATAAGTATACCATAGGTGCAATGCCGCGCGTCTCGCCAAACCTGCCCGCCGAAACCGACCTGCTATGTGAGGCCTGTGGTTACACGCTCAATGGTCTTCCGCCGGATGGAAACTGCCCGGAATGCGGAAAACCGGTCGAATTCAGCATCGCACCTGTCGTTCGTCAACTCTCTGCCTGGGAACGAGATAAAGACTTTATTGACACCACCGTGGACGTCATTTTCCGCCCATCCCATTTCTTCCGCACAACCACCACGCGCGGCGAATCAGCCGCCGCGCTGCGATTTGGCATGATTCATACGGCAATCGCCTCCGCGCTGTTTGCCGCCGCCGGCATGTTGCACACGGAGATTTTTAGCTTCGACATCAACCCGCTAAGCCTCTTCATCGACCTATTTTGGTGGCTCTTGCTGACGACCTGCACGATCGGCGCGCTGACATGGCTGGCCCGCGTGGCCGCGCGCCTGACAACGTGGGAAGCCACCTATCGGGGCATCCGTCTCCCGCTTCCCGTCGTTCGGCGCGGTCTTGCATTTCATGCGGCGCACTACCTGCCGGTCGCAATCGTCGCGCTTGCGACCACCGCCGCGTACCAGATCGCTGTTCACCTGGATCAAAACCTGCATCGGATGTACTGGTTGATACATTGGAAAATTTATCTGGGCGTCCTCAGTGGCGAAGTTATCGTGGGTGCGATGTATCTGTTCAACACCTATTGGATCGCCATGCGAAAAATGATGTATGCAAATTTATGATCGGCTTTTCCACTAGCGCACGCTTTGTCGAGCACCAGACGGGTCCTGATCACCCCGAGCGGCCTGATCGAATCCGCGCTATCTGCCGGGCGGTGCGCGAGGCTGGACTGATCACGTCGCCCGATCCTTTCCCCCAATTTTCCATCGATTTTGGACCGCTTCCTCGTGCTGCCCAATCCCTCCTTGAGCTTACGCCAGCGCTCCCCGCTGAATCAACGCTTCGGCTCGTGCATACGCCCAAGCACATCGAGCGCGTTCAGCGCGCCTGCGAGATGGGCGACGTGCTTGATTCTGGCGATACGCCGGTCGGTCCGTCCAGTTATGAGATCGCAAGGCTCTCGCTGGGCTCGGCCATCACCGCTGCCGATGCGGTCATGCGCGGCGATGTATTGCGTGCCTTTTCCGCCGGTCGGCCGCCGGGGCATCATGCAACACCCAATCAGGCGATGGGATTCTGTCTTTTTTCGAACATCGCCATCGTCGCCCGGCACATTCAGCATTCCTTCGGCCTGCACAAAATCGCGATCATCGATTTTGACGTGCACCACGGCAACGGCACGCAGGCCTGCTTGGAAGATGACCCATCAATCCGCTTCATCAGCCTGCACCAAAGCCCGACGACCTGTTACCCAGGCACTGGGTTTCCGTGGGAAAGAGGGGTTGGCGCGGGCACCGGATTCACGACAAATATCCCTTTCGACCCGGGGGCGAGGGACACCGACTATCTGATTGCAATGGATAATCAAGTGCTTCCGGCGCTGGATGGCTTTGGCCCCGAGATTCTGCTGCTTTCCGCGGGGTTTGATGCTCATCGCGATGATCCACTGGCGCAGATCAATCTCAGCGATGAAGGCTTTGCGCAGATCACAAGACGGCTGGTCGATGCGGCAAATCGCCACTGCGGCGGTCGCATGGTCAGCCTGCTCGAAGGTGGGTACAACCTGCGTGCGCTGGGGAGAAGCGTTGTCCGTCATTTGGAAGAAATGAATAAATGAAAACGAGCAACGAACAACGAGCAACGAACAATGAAGACGAAGACTTGTGAATTTGTCTTCAATTGCTCGTTGCTCGTTGGTAGTTGTTCGTTTCTTCCCATGTTCATCGTCGATGCCCATCTCGATCTTTCCTACAACGCCGAGCGCGGACGGGACGTGCGCCGGCCGGCGAGCCAGCAGCCGATCATTGGCGATGAGATTGCCTCGGTAGGCCTGCCCGATCTCAAGGCGGGCGGCGTGGGGTTGATCTGCGCAACCATTTTCTGTCTTCCCGCCACCGCCTCCGTCGCCGGTGATCCGCGTGGCTATCACGATGCCCAAGGCGCCCGCGCGCGGGCCTTGAGCCAGCTTGATTGGTATCGCCGCTGCATCGCCGATGGACAATTGCGTTTTGTCACAAAACCCCCGCAAAGCGGGGGCTCTTCCGAACCGCTGTCGGCCATCCTCCTCATGGAAGGAGCCGATGCGCTGCGTTCTCCGGCCGATGTGTCGGCATGGTTCGAAGCCGGCATGCGCATCGTCGGACTTGCCTGGAAACGGACGCGCTACGCCGGCGGCACCGGCGAGCCAGGTCCCCTCACCGCCGACGGCGTTGCGCTGGTGCGCGAACTCGATCGCTTTGGCATCATCCATGACACCTCCCATCTGGCTGAGGAATCCTTCTGGCAACTCCTCGATTCCACGGAAGGCCCGGTGATCGCGTCGCATTCCAATTGTCGATCGATCGTTCCCACCGATCGGCAATTGTCCGACGAGATGATCCGTGCGCTCGTGCAGCGCGGGGGCGTGATCGGCATCAATTTTTTCGATAAGTTTCTCCTCCCACCCAACGATTACGGCCGACGCCGCGCGAACCTGGCGGATGTGACGACACACATCCGGCACATGTGCGATTTGGCGGGAGATGCGCTGCACGTGGGCCTGGGCACCGACATGGATGGCGGCCTTGGCCGCGATCAAATCCCCGAAGAAATCCGCACCAGCGCCGATCTGCCCCGCGTCGCGGATGCGCTATCAACCGGTGGGTTCAACGATGCGGAGATTGCAGGCGTGCTGGGTCTAAACTGGCTGAGATTTTTCACGTCAAACCTGCCGCAATGATTCGCGCTTGAACGGTTGAAGCCCCGCATGTACATGCGGGGCTGAGGCGACCAGTTTGTGAGTGAGTCGCTTGACGCGCGGTTCGCAAATTCGTGATTCTTATCCTGATCGTTGTCAAGAGGCTCCGGCCATTTGGTAGGATATCCCGCGATGTTCATCATCCGCCCCGTCGCCATTACCGATCTCGATCCGCTGGAGCAGTTGGCCGGCCAGGCGGGGGTGGGGCTCACGACTTTGCCGCGCGACCGATCGCTGCTCAAAAAGCGCATCCAAAAATCGATCCGCAGCCTCGCCGAATTCGCCGATCGGCCGGGGGGCGAGAGCTATTTGTTCGTGATGGAAGATTCGCAAACGGCAAAGGTTGTCGGAGCCAGTGGCATCGTTTCCAAAGTGGGCGGCTTCGAGCCGTTCTATGCCTATCAAATCGAGACGTCGCTTTTCGAGAGCGCGGCGATCGGCATTCGCAAGGAAGTGCCGATTCTGCGTTTGGTCGAGGAACATGATGGGCCGTGCGAGGTGGGGAGTCTGTTTCTCGATCCTACCTTTCGCGGCGATGGCAATGGCCGGCTGTTGCAGCTTGTGCGGTTTCTGTTCATCGCCGAGCATCCCGAGGCGTTCGAACACACTGTTGTCAGCGAGATTCGTGGCGTGATTGATGATACGGGCCGCAGTCCGTTCTGGGATGCGCTGGGGCATCATTTCTTCGGCATCGATTTTCCACAGGCGGATTATCTGAGCGTGGTGAACAAGAAATTCATCGCCGATCTGATGCCCGATCATCCGATTTACATGCCGCTCTTGCCCAAGTCGGCGCAGGAGGTGATCGGTCAGCCGCACAAGGAGAGCGTGCCGGCGGTGCGAAATCTGGAGGAAGAAGGATTCGTCTTCGCCGGGCGTGTCGATATTTTTGATGCGGGTCCGGTGATGACTTGTGAGCGCGACAAAATCCGCACCGTCCGTGACAGCCGGCGTGGGAACGTCGCCCGGATCACCGACGCCCCGATGGAATCTCCGATCTACATGGTCGGCACGACCGGCACGGATTTCCGCGCGTGCAAAAGCGTGATCCAGATCAACGCGGATGGCAGCGTGCGACTGCCTGATGCCACGGCCGCGGCGCTGGATGTCCGCATCGGCGATCCGGTGCGATATGTGACGCTGCATGCGCATCCGAAGTTGGCTCAATGAAGCCCCGCATGTGGGAGCGAAGACAAGCGCCAAGTTCGCCAAGACGCCAAGATCGCCAAGAAAAGAACTGGATTGGGTTTTCTTGGCGATCTTGGCGTCCTTGGCGCTCTTGGCGCGAACTGCTTGTTTGGAGGGTGTACCCGTGACTGAAAACACGACGCAGGTGCATCAAGCCATCGCTTCGGCTCGCGATGCTTTTGGGTCTTGGGGTGCAACTTCGATCGTTGAGCGCGAGCGGGTGATTAGAAAGTTCGCGGAAGTGTTGGAACAACATCGCGCGGAGTTGGTGCTGGCGATCTGCAAGGAGACGGGCAAGCCGCGATGGGAATCGAATACCGAAGTCGATTCGATGATCGCCAAGGCGGCGATCTCGATCGAAGCGCGGGCGACTCGACGGCAAGTGGTGGAAACTTCCACTGCAGGCTCCGCGTCTGCCGTGAGATACAAACCGCTGGGCGTCGCGGTGGTGCTTGGGCCGTTCAACTTTCCCGGACATTTGCCCAACGGCCATATCATCCCCGCGCTGCTTGCGGGGAATACGGTTGTCTTTAAGCCGAGTGAACTGGCGCCAAAGGTCGGTGAATTGACCGTGCGTTGTTGGCATGAAGCGGGGTTGCTCGACGGTGTAATCAATCTGGTTCAGGGTGGGCGTGACGTTGGCAAAGCGCTGGTCGCGCATCCGGATATCAACGCGGTGTTCTTCACCGGCAGCTTCGACGGTGGGCGTGCGATCTGCCGCGCGCTTGCCGATCGGCCTGAGGTCATCACCGCGCTGGAGATGGGAGGAAACAATCCGCTGATCGTCCACGGCGTCGGCGATCTCACCGCGGCGGCATACTGGACTATCCAAAGCGCCTTTCTCTCGGCGGGCCAGCGCTGCAGTTGCGCTCGCCGACTGATCGTTCCCGATGGAGGCGATGCGTTTTTAGCGCGGCTGGTGCAGATGATGGGCGGGATTCGGATCGGACATTTTCGAGATGATCCCGAGCCGTTTGCGGGACGGGTCATCACGGATGAGGCGGCGGAGCATTTATTGACTGCGCAGCGAAGGCTTGTGGAGGCCGGGGCTGAAACGATTGTGGAAATGAAGCCCATCGAGGGGCGTCCCAATGCATTTCTTTCACCCGGCTTGATCGATGTGACGGCCGTAGCGAATCGGCCGGATGAGGAGCTGTTCGGGCCACTGTTGCAACTGATTCGGGTGAAGGATTTTGATGAGGCGCTGCGCGAAGCGAACAATACCGCCTACGGATTGGCGGCGGGACTGTTCTGCGACGATCGGCAGTTGTACGAACGGTTCTTCCGCGCGAGCCGGGCCGGTGTAGTCAATTGGAATCGGCCATTGACGGGCGCAAGTTCGCGGCTGCCGTTCGGCGGAATCGGCCGCAGCGGCAACGGCCGGCCCAGCGCGTTCTTCGCGGCGGATTACTGCGATTACGCGGTCGCATCGATGGAAGTGGAGAAAGTGGCAATGCCGGAGAAGTTGACGCCGGGGATCGCGGTTTAGTCGCCAGTCATCCGCCTTTGCCCCGCCTCAATGAATAAATCGTTTAGCCGCGACGCGAAGCGGAGCGCGTCGGGGGTTGTCATCCCGCCGGCCGCGCTCCGCTTCGCGTCGCGGCTAAACGGTTGCGCCATGAACGCAACCAGGCACGCGAAATGCGCCGGCTGGATCGAGTGACAACGCACGCGACTCCCATTTGCGTTGACGTTTGATGTTTCCCTTGCGGCGATAGAGCTCCGCCCAGATGTGTGCGGCGGCGGTTTTGGCGGCCCAATTCGGCGGTGTGCCGGCCTGCTTCAGAAAATCTTCGGCTTGGGCGTCGCGTCCTTGTGCCAAGGAAACAAAGGCCCGTACGGTTTCGACCGCCGGATCCCACGGTATCATTGACATCGATTGATTACAGAGAGCGTCTGCTTCGTCGAGACTGCCGCCAACATGAATGGTTGCCATCGCGGACCATGCTGATAGAACCGCGCGTTGTGACGGGTCATCGCAAGAGGAATGCCATTCCATCGATTTGGTTCTGACGTCAGCCCATTTGCATTCCGCGCCCAACACATTGAATTCGGCAAACTTCATCGCAATCGAACCGTTGCCGAGAGTGCCAGCTTGTTGGAGCCAGTTACGAGCTTCGATGATGCGCCCTGTCTCAAGGCACATATCGATTTCCCAGGCATAACGCCAGATGAGCATGGAATCGATATTCAATTCGGACCAAACCGGTTGCAGAAGCAGCCTGCCGTCATTGGTCAATATTTGACCGTCCCGGTCGATCGGTACGAGGCTGTTCAGCGCCATACGAAGATTGACCAAGAATAGCGCGGGAATCCATGCTGAGGAGAAAAACGCCTTGAGTGAAACGCCGATTGTCATCCACACGAGTGCGATTAAGACTGCGAATGACACAATGTGAACGAGCGGCCCCGCGGCTGTTGCGACGGAAAAGCGCCATCGCTCGCCGCGGCCGGTTACTGGTGCCATAACGCAAGAGCCACGGGTGGGCGCCAAATGCAGCATTATAGAGAAATCTCCCAGCCAGATCTTGCAGAGAAGGGGTCCGGATCCCAGGCAAATTCCAAACACTCGCAGGCGAACCAGTTTGCCCGCCATGGCGTGCGCAGATTCGTGAAGCAAAATCATCAGCGGTTCGAAGAGCCAGAGAAGGAGCGCGAACACGAAGAACGGCCCAGGGCTTTCCGAGAAACTTTGATAGTTGATTGTCGAGATGCTCACGAACGCAATCAGAACGACGGCGCAAAGGCAGCGCATCGCCAGATAATGGGTCGCCTCTGCCCGTGCGATGCACCTCGGGCAGGCCAACAGCGTTTTGTCTTTGGCCTGAAATGACCAAGGTAAAGCTTCGAGCAACTGCGGCGCTGCGGTCGATCGACCGCAGCGCGTGCAGACGGCGGCCTGAGTTGCCACGGCCATGATTCCCCTTCCGCAGGCTCATTGCACCAACAGCACCTAAAAGACCGATGCCTAAGTCAAGATCGCCTCGATCCGTTCGAGTTGTTCGCCAACAAATGCCCCCGCCTTCAGGGCCTCCACATTCTCCTTGATCTGCTCGGGCCGGCTCGCGCCGATCAGGGCACTGGTGACCGAGGGGAAACGCAAGACCCACGCGAGGGCCATTTGCGCCAGGCTTTGGCCGCGCTCTTGGGCGATGTCGTTTAGCTTGCGAATCTTGGTGAGCTTGTCGTCCGTGATTTGTTGGGGCTTGAGAAATGTGCCCGAAGCGCCGGCACGCGAGTCGGCGGGGATTCCGGTGAGATATTTGTCGCTGAGCAGGCCCTGCGCCATCGGTGAAAAGACGATCACGCCCAGGCCGAGCCGCTCGATCACGGGGAGCAGGTCCTTCTCGATCCAGCGGTCGAACATGGAATAGCGGGGTTGATGGATGATCGGCTTGGCCATGCCGTGTAGTTCGGTGATACCGACGGCTTCGGCGGTGTAGCCGCCACGATAGTTGGAGATGCCGGCGTAAAGCGCCTTGCCGGAGCGGACCGCCTGATCCAATGCGCCCATCGTTTCTTCCAACGGCGTGGCGGGGTCGGGGCGGTGGCTGTAGAAGATATCGACGTAGTCGAGCTTGAGTCGTTTGAGCGATTGATCGAGACTGGCCAGCAGATATTTCCGCGACCCCCAGTTGCCGTAAGGACCGGACCACATGTCGTAACCGGCTTTGGTCGCGATGATCAGCTCGTCGCGATAGGCAGCGAAATCTTCCTTGAGGATTCGGCCGACGCGTTCCTCGGCACTGCCGTAGGGAGGACCGTAATTATTCGCGAGATCGAAATGCGTGATGCCCAGATCAAAGGCGGTGAAGAGCAGGCGCTTGGCGTTTTCGTGGAAAGAGGGTTCGTCGTTGTGGAGCGCGGAGTCGGTGCCCGGCGCGCCGAAATTATGCCAGCAGCCCAGGCTAATGGCCGGGAGCAGCAGACCTGATCGGCCGCAGCGGCGGAACCAATTTTTGTCGGCGGCATCGTAGCGGTCGGGTTTGGCGGTGTAGGGCATAATCTGGAAAGTATGGCAGCGTTTGAAGACTGTAAAGCGGCGCGATGATCGAGTCGCCGGCCCGCTAAGCCGCGAGCGGCAGGAAAGAGTTGGATGACGGTGCAGGCAAAGGAATTTAACTTCGACGGGATCGTGGGGCCGACGCATAACTAT
>Ga0302326_10023074_pt1 | contig 12699 bp, 14 predicted proteins | sample Palsa_T0_3_FD_202264 | JGI IMG/M metagenome (GOLD analysis project Ga0302326, IMG submission 202264) | Peat permafrost microbial communities from Stordalen Mire near Abisko, Sweden - Palsa_T0_3 | ecosystem: Environmental > Terrestrial > Soil > Palsa > Peat permafrost | place: Sweden: Abisko... | reverse complement strand
GACACCGCCGAAGACGAGCACGTGGTGTCGGTCGAGCACATCGGCGAGGAAGCCGAGAACGGCGGTAATGGAGGTAATGGCGATGGCGAATAGCGAATGGAATTTCGCTATCCGCTGACGCGCGGACGCCCGCGCCGGGCCACCGATCCATCGAACAGGTGAATCAGTCCTGTTCGCAGCAAGGCCTCGCCGGACGATCGTGTCCGAACTATAAGAGGTTGCGCGGTTGCATTGCCGCTACCGGGGATGGTTCGGTGGGTGATGAGATTATTCCTGCTGATTGCGATGCTGCTGGTCCCTCCGGGCGCCTGGGCCTGTGACCTGTCATTGGTCGCGCCAATGAAGTCGGTTCTCGCAAAGCCCGTCCAGGTGAAAGCCGCGCTGGCGGACGATATGTTGACCGTGAACTATTCGGTGATCGCGCCGCCCAACGCCCGAAAGGTTCTCGGCCCTCAACAACATCCTTACATGTTCGACGTCGTGGAATTGTTCGTGACGTTTTCGGACAGCGGATTTCCGTACTTTGAGTTTGAAGTATCGCCGTACAACCAGACCTTCCAGGTGAAGATCGTCAGTCATACCCAGCCTTTTCAGGAGGGTGTCGATCTCGGTCTGGTCTCGACCGCTACCATTCGAAAGGGCGGCTGGACCGCGGAATTGAAGGTTCCGCTGAAACCCCTCGGCTGGGACGGCGATCCCGGGAAAATCCGGGGAAATTTCTATTCCATCCTGGAGCGCGCTCCCCGCAGCTATTGGAGTTCATTTCTCCCAGCGGCCAAAAAGCCGAACTTTCATCAGCCGCAATTTTTTCAAGCCCTGCTTCAATGTGAATAGTTCGGGGGAAAACCAATGGAGAGACGCGATTTCCTGAAAGCGACGGGCGGTCTGTCGGCGTATGTGATCGTCGGCGGTTCGCTGTTGTCGGTTCGGCAGGCCGAGGCCGACACCGGCCTGCCGATTGCGGCGCTGCAGGCCTCGCTCGATCCAAAAAAAGATGTGGTTCTGGTTCAGGGCAGCAAAGCCGCCGCGGCCCGTGACGTTTCCTTCAGCAAGCGAATGCAGATTTCGCCGCGCGTGCGCGTGGTGGCGGCAAGCGCGGCAGCTGTCGGCGCTACCATCCGCTGGGCCACCAGTAATGGAATTGGCTTCGCCATCCGCTCGGGCGGTCACTCCTACGAGGGATTTTCACAGAGTCCCGATCTGGTGATCGATGTGCGCGGAATGACCGGCATCAAGCTCGCCGCGGACAACAAGTCAGTGTCGATCGGCTCCGGTGCATCGCTGGGATCGGTTTATGACCAGCTCGCGCTCAGCGATCGGGCCATTCCGGCCGGAAGCTGTTTCCCCGTGGGAGTCGCGGGCCACGCGCTCGGCGGCGGCTTTGGGCAGCTGGGACGTCCCTTTGGCCTCGCCTGCGACAGTGTCATCTCAATGGAGGTGGTCGATGCGTCGGGCAAAATTCTGACGGCGAGTGATACGGAAAATCCGGACCTGTTCTGGGCGCTGCGCGGCGGCGGCAACGGCAGTTTTGGCGTGGTCACGAATTTCAATTTTCGAACCAGCGCCGTCGACATGGTTGCCAAATTCGCGATCACCTGGACCAGGCCGGTCGCGCAAGCGGTCAAGATCGTACAGGCTTGGCAGCAATGGCTCGAAAATATGCCGTCGTCGATCACCGGCACGCTTCATCTGACCAGGGAAAAGGGCGGATTGATCACGGTGCATATGGCCGGGTTGTCGGTGCAATCCGAAAGCAGTTTGAAGGCCGAGCTGAAGCGTCTTCAAACCCTAGCCGGCGCGGCCAGTGTCCTCACGACTAAAACGATGACGTTTCACCAGGCGGCCACGATCTTCAACGGCGGCGAGCCGAATCCCGATTCCGTCTTGATGAAGGGCAAGTCCGACTATGTCACCGACGCCATGACCGGGCAGGGGATTTCGACGCTGCTGGAGGGTCTCTTGAAAGCGCCGGGAGAGATTGCCGTGCTGTGTGACACCTATGGTGGAGCGATCAACAAGGTGGCTGCCGACGCCACAGCCTTTGTACATCGTGGCAATACCAGATACGTGATGCAATATTACATGCAGTGGGACAGCCCGGGCGCCTCCGACGCCAACATCGCGGCGATGCGGACGTTGTATACGTCGATGCGGTCGTTCGTGTCAGGCGGATGCTATGTGAACTACTGCGATCTCGATCTCGGCGATGGTTATGCCAGAGCTTATTGGGGCAATAATCTGCCGAGACTGATGAAGATCAAGGCGCAGGTCGATCCGAACAACATATTCAGGCATGCCCAGAGCGTGCCGCTGAGCTAGGGCGCGGACTCATCAATCGAGATTCTGACCTTTGCCCGCCATTCCCCGATAGTGACAAAACTCCGCTGGGCAGTGAAATGACGCGATGTGCCAGGAACGGACGTCCCCGCTAACCTCCTCCTTGATCGGGACAGAGCCTAGAGAGAGCGCCCTTACGTCTTCTTTGACTTAGAAGCCTTGGCGCTCTCATCGCTGGGGAACTGCCATCTGAGGGCTCGCACCTGATCATATTTGTCTTTCGGAATTTTCAGGGGCGGACATTTGTTCAACTGTCGCATCACCCGAGCGGCTGTGCGTGAATACTCCGTGGTGTCTTCTGGGTTGATGACAAGGGGTGGGCTCGCATACGTCCCATCAGGCTTGTAATTGAGCATGACCTGGATAGTTGGCCCAGTCTGCGATGCCGTCCAGCATTTTCTGAAATGCGCCGTCATTGCCGCAGTGATCACCTCTGCGTCTGGCTCGTGCGGGAAATTGAACAACATTTGGGGTGAACGGCCACGCTGTGGTTTAGCAGGTACATTGACAGGAATCCCGCCGGATGGTTGTTTCCAAATGCGCTCAAACATTTCCTCGCCTATCGAACAAGAAATGCGCTTCTCTTGTTCGGTGGACGAAATATTCGACCGCTCCGGTGCGAAGCCCGCAACTTCACGAACGAGCATGGCCCCGATTACTTCCTGAAGATTGTCGCGGCCCTCGATCTTCATTACAGAGGAGCCCGGCCCTCCGGTCACGCAGTCCTCGTAATAGTAATTGAGATGCTCGATATCCTGTGGGCCGGTAGGCTCCTTCATTATCGGCAATCCATCGATGGTGATACCCTTTGCCAACGCTGCATTGCGCGCTTCCAGGACGGGTTCTCCGCTGTTGTTTGGACCGTTACCGGAAATATTAATCACACGCCTCGATCCTCGATTGGGATTATTATCGAACAGCGACATCGCGAAATTGATCGCACCAGAAATCGAGGTGCGGGATTTCGGGACCGCTGGTGCCTTCATGATCTCCGCGGCCACGGCGGCCGCGGCGTCGTGACCATCGATCACCCGCCAAGGCACGATGATCTTCTGATCATTGGACGACGACCACTCGAAATACGTTACGGTCAACTTTCTGTTGGGGTCGTTTTTTAGCGCCTGAATGAAGTCCTTGGAGACGATGGCCTGCGCGTAACCTTCGCGCAAAAGCGCAAGTTCGTCCTTATCCATCGAAAAGGAGACATCGACGGCGAGCACCAACTCGACATCGACGGTCGGAGTGTCGTTGTCAGCCGGTTTGCTCTGCGCAAAGGCGGAAGTCTCTGAAACCAATAGAAGGGCCAGCAAGAGGAAGCGCATCTTGGGGTCCGGAATGTTCGATACCGATGCAGGTATGCTATTTTGCCCGGTTACAATTGTAAATTGCGCAGTGTGATTCGGCTTCGCAAATGCAAAGCGAGCGGCGACGCAATGTCAGCTTTGGGTCTTGAAAGCGGAAATAAATTCGGAGCGGTTCGCAAACCAGCGCGGCAAATTACTTTGCGGGGAAGGGCGGCGTACCAACAGCACTCGCACCAGATGCTATCGGAAAAATCACTTGTCGTCGCCAAATCCTCTGGCGTTGAGGTCTGCGCCGCGTTTGCGTTTCCAGTCCTCGATCACGGTGCCGAGCTCGATACGCAGCCGGTCGACCACGCCTGCCCAATCACGCGCCTCGGTCTGGCGAAACAGGCGCGCGGTCGGATACCAGGGCGAATCCTCGCGGTCGAACATCCAGCGATAGTCGGGGGTGAACGGCAGCAATATCCAGACCTGGCATCCAAGCCCGCCCGCCAGATGCGCCACGCTGGTATCGACCGAGATGATGAGGTCCAGACAGGAAGCCAGCGCCGACGTATCCTCGAAATCCCCGAGATTTTCCGTCATGTCGACGATGTCGACGCCAGCAAGGATTTCCCTGTCGCCGTCCCGCAGTTCCTTCTGCAGACTGACGAAGGTGGCGTCGACATCCAGGATTTTGATCAGATCACGCAGCGGCATGGAACGATTGTGATCGTTGGCATGACTTGGATTCCCGGACCAGACCAAGCCGACGCGGAACCTGGTGTGAGCGCCGAGCCGTTGTTCCCATTGTGTCACGCGGTCCTGGTCCGGCGCAGGAAGATAGGGCACGGCGGACGGGATCGTCTCCAGCGTCGTCTTGAACGCCAATGGCAGGCTGGAAATCGGACAATGGGTATCAAATGCCGGCAGCGCGGATGTCTTGGGGATGCATTGGGCAACGCCATCCAGCCGGGATAGCAGCGAGCAGATCGGATCGGCGACGGCGACGATAGTTCGGGCTCCGAGATCCGCCACCATGGGAATATAACGCGCGAATTGCAGCGTGTCTCCAATACCCTCGTCCCCGTAGAGCAGGATGGTCGCGCCTTCGATAGAGCGATCCCCGAGCCAGAGCGGCTGAGGCAATATCGGATCGCGCATCATTCCGGTCTGCCACCTGGCTTCACGGCCAAGCCAGCCCGCCCTGAAATCGCCGACCAGCATCTGCAGCAGCGCCAAATTCCATCGCGCATCGGCATTTTCGGGATCCAGCGCCAGGAATCGCGCGAAGCACGCGGAAGCCTCCTCCAGCCTGCGAAGCTCGACCAGCGAACTGGCCTTGCCTTTCAGGGCCAGCAGGAAATTGGGGCGAAGCGCGATGGCCCGGTCGTAGCCCTCGATCGAGTCCTGATATCGGCCGAGCTTCTGAAGCACGGTGCCCAGATTATTGTGCGTATCGGCGTCCGCTGGATTCAATTGCAGCGAGGCCCGGTTGTCCGCCTCCGCCTGTTCGAGCCTGCCTAAATTCATGTAAACCAGCGCGCGCAGATGCAGCGCGTCCGCCTGAGACGGCTCGGTTTCGATCGAAAGATTGAAGTGATCGAGCGCTTCCGAATATCGTCCGCTCCGGTAGAGCAGCAGGCCGCAGAGATTGGCGGCATCGACATAGCGCGGGCGCAGCTTGAGCGCGTGTTGCAGACCCAGAAAAGCTTCGTCCAGACGGTTGAGATTCACCAATACGGTCGCCAGATCTTTCCAAAGTTCCGCGTTGTCGGGCTGGAGGGATATGGCTTTGTCGTAGGCCTTTAGCGCGTCCTCCAGCTTTCCCGACCGCTGCAGCGCCATCCCGAGCGCTGCAACGTGCTCGGCTTCAGGGGCGATCCTGACGGCGCGGGCAATCCATTCGATCGCCTGATCCGGTTGCCCCGAATGCAGGCAGATATCGCCCATCAAACGCAGGGAATCGACGTGGAGTGGATCGATCGCCAAAGCCAGCCGGCCGCAATGATCGGCCTCGGCCGTCAGGCCTGCGAGCAGCAGACGGCGGCCCAGATCGCTCAAGGCCGCGGGCGATTTGGCGTCCACACTGTTCGAGACAGTTCCCTCGCTTTCGGAGGTGGTGCGGTGCCGATTCATGCAGGTGTTTCAAAGACGGTCGCGCCGGCAACCGTGATTGATTCGGTCGCCAATGAAAAGCGGGCGATCAAGCAAGCCGGCGCCGTCGTCTGAGGACAAACGCGGTGATCCGCGGTTTGGACGTGGTTCCGGCCCCCAAACGGGAGCCCGAACCATGCGTCATGAACCCACGGAGCTCCGATGCGCCGGACCGCGGTCCAGCCTCGATACTATTGGAAAACTTCGATCCTGATGCTTCGACCTAGATGCTTCGACCTTGATGCCTGGACCTTGATTCCGCGGCGCCTCTTATGGCGTGCGGTCCGCGGTGACCAGGCGGGCTTCCCGGATCGCGCTCTTGGTTCCGGCGACGCGCAGGCAGGAAGCTTCGAAGTTCGGCCAGGCCTTCTGCGAACAGCCCGAACCCACGCTGTGGATATCCAGCCGGTCACCCTTGGCGAGGGCGTGCGGCACGCTGGCTTCGACCTGCGGGGCAAAACCGGGAAGAACGGTGAGCGCGGTGGCGACAAACGCAGCAATCACGACTGCTGTAAGAGTCTTGATCATGACGGTCCCCTGTCATTGGGCCTTTTGGCCCGTCGTTTAATTGGTTAACTGATACGCAGCGCCGGTTTCCGGATGTCTTCGCCAGATGCCAAAATGGTTTCGTCGCGCCGGAGTTTTGTTTCGTCGCCCGTTCCGGACGAAACAAAGCCGGCCTGCCTAGAAGACGCGCCACCCGCCGAAGTGGTTCATTGGCCGACGAAATATAAAGTCGCGCCGTTTGCGACCAGGACCGGGAACCGGACCGGCTTGCGGGGCCGCCCGGGGCGGGGTAGACGGATTTATGCCCCGCATCGCGCTGTATCCCGGCTCATTCGACCCCGTCACCAACGGCCATCTGGACGTGGTCCGGCAATCCGTCGGCCTGTGCGACCGGCTGGTGGTCGCGATCGGGATCCATCCCGGCAAAAAGCCGCTGTTTTCGACCGAGGAACGCCTGGAAATGGTCAAAGAGGTGTTTGGGCCGGTGGCCGCCAGCGCCGGGTGTACCTTCGACGCCATCACCTATGATGACCTCGTCGTCACAGCCGCGAAGCGGTCCGGCGCTACCATCCTCCTTCGCGGCCTGCGCGACGGAACCGACCTCGACTACGAGATGCAGATGGCCGGCATGAACGGAACCATGGCGCCGGAAGTCCGGACGGTTTTCCTGCCGGCCTCGCCGGCCGTCCGCCCGATCACCGCCACACTGGTGCGTCAGATCGCGGGCATGGGCGGCGACGTCTCGAACTTCGTGCCCAAGGCCGTCGCCAAACGTCTCAAGACCAAGTTCGCCGGCTAGCTTTTACCTCTTTTGGAGCCTTCATGATCCGAATTCTCGCCGTTCTCGCCGCGCTGATCTGCGCGGCCCCCGCCATCGCGCAGCCGCTTCCTGCCAATCTCGACAAGCAGAACGCGATCGTGATCGACACCACCAAGGGCCGGATCGTGTTCAAGCTGCGAACCGATCTCGCGCCCATGCACGCGGAGCGGATCAAGCAGCTGGCGCGCGAAGGCTATTACAACAATGTGCCCTTCCACCGCGTGATGGATGGCTTCATGGCGCAGACCGGCGACGGCCAGAATTTCAATGGCACCGGCGGTTCGAAATATCCCAACCTGAAGGCGGAATTTTCCAACGTTCCGTTCAAGCGCGGGATCGTCGGCATGGCCAGGCGCGGCGACAGCAACGATACCGCGAATTCACAGTTCTTCTTCATGTTCGCCGACGCCCCGAGCCTGAACGGCCAGTACACCGTGATCGGCGAAGTGGTGTCGGGTATGGACGTGATCGACAAGCTCAAGAAGGCGCCGCCGGGATCGTCCGGCGGCAGCGTGACCGATCCCGACAAGATGGTGAAGGTGCAGGTCGCATCCGACATCAAGTGACCGGCGGTGGCGCCGCGTCGCAATCCGCGGTTCCGGTTTGCAGCGGCGCTGCTGCTGTTGTCGCTGAGCTCTGCGCAGGCCGAACCGGCGCAGGTCGACACCATCCGCGACGTGTTTGCGCGGCTGCGGACCTGCTGGAGGCCGCCGCCGGCGTCGAGCGCCAATCCAGATATCGACATCACGGTGATTGTGAGCTTCAACCGCGCGGGAGACATTCTTGGCCATCCGAGGATTACCTATGAATCGGCACAGGCCACCGATAACGACCGGCTGATCTACCGCATCGCGGTCATGGAGGCGTTGCAGCGCTGCACGCCGATGCCATTTACCGAAGGGATGGCCGGCGCCGTTGCCGGCCGTCCGTTCACCATCCAATTTCGCAACCGGAAAGTTCCACCCCAACCCGTAGAGAAGAGAGCATGGCTGATACCGAAAATACTTTAATCCTCGAAACCACCCAGGGTCCGGTGACCATCGAAATGCGGCCTGATTTGGCACCCGGCCACGTGGCGCGGATCAAGGAACTGGTGCGCGAGGGGTTTTACGACGGCATCGTGTTCCACCGCGTGATCGAAGGTTTCATGGCGCAGACCGGATGTCCGCAGGGCACCGGCACCGGCGGCTCCGGCAAGAAACTGAAGGCTGAATTCAACAAGGAACCGCATGTCCGCGGCACCACCTCGATGGCGCGCGCCGCCAGCCCGGATTCCGGCGACAGCCAGTTCTTCATCTGCTTCGACGACGCCTCGTTCCTCAACAACCAGTACACGGTCTGGGGCAAGGTGACCTCGGGCATGGAGAACGTCGACAAGATCAAGCGCGGCGAGCCGGTGAAGGACCCCGACAAGATCATCAAGGCGCACATGGCCGCGGACGCAGAGTGATTCACCAATCGTCATACGCGGGCTTGACCCGCGTATCCATCAATCTTCAGAAGAGTTTTCTCTTAGAAGATGGATTGCCGGATCAAGTCCGGCAATGACAAACTGACCATGCGCACCGATCTCTTCGACTTCGAACTTCCGGCCGCCAATATCGCATTGCGCCCGGCCAGTCCGCGGGATTCCGCGCGGATGCTGGTCGTGCAGCCCGATGGGGGCTTGCACGACCGCAGCGTCGCGGATCTGCCGCTGTTGCTGCAACCCGGCGATCAGCTGGTGGTGAACGACACCAAGGTGATCGCGGCCCAGCTCAGAGGCCGCCGCATCGGCCGTGACACCGAACCGAAGATCGAGGCGACATTGATCAAGCGCCTCGACGGCTCGCGCTGGCAGGCGCTGGTCAAGCCGGCCAGGAAACTGGCGCCGGGCGATGTGGTTCGTTTCGGCAACGAGGGCAAGGTTTGCCTGCTCGGCCATCTCGACGCCCAGGTCGAGCACAAGGGCAGTGACGGCGAGATCACGCTGTCGTTTTCATTTCACGGACCCGTGCTCGATCAGGCCATCGCCGATCTCGGCAGCCCGCCGCTGCCGCCTTATATCGCTTCAAAACGCGCGCCCGACGAGCGCGACGCCGCTGACTATCAGACCATGTTCGCCGCCAACGAGGGCGCGGTCGCGGCGCCGACCGCCGGCCTGCATTTCACCCCGGCGCTGGAGCGCGCGCTGCGGGAACGCGGCATCGCCGTTCACCGGATCACGCTGCATGTCGGGGCCGGGACCTTCCTGCCGGTCAAGGTCGAGGATACCGCCGGCCACCAGATGCATTCCGAATGGGGCACCATCGCTGCCGAAACGGCTGACGCGTTGAACGCGGCACGTGCCAAGGGCGGTCGCATCGTCGCGGTCGGCACCACGTCGCTGCGGCTGCTGGAAAGCGCGGCGGCGGAGAACGGCACCATCCAGCCGTTCGCCGAGGAGACCGCGATCTTCATCACGCCGGGCTATCGGTTTCGCGCGGTCGATATTCTCCTGACCAATTTTCACTTGCCGCGCTCGACGCTGTTCATGCTGGTATCGGCCTTCAGCGGTCTTGACACCATGCAACGGGCCTATGCCCATGCCGTTGGCGACGGCTACCGGTTCTATTCCTATGGCGACGCCTGCCTGCTGTTTCGTGCTAAGGCCAGCCGATGACGTCAGCCAATTATTTCGAACTGCAGGGCCGCGACGGCCAGGCCCGCACTGGCCGCTTGACCACGCCGCACGGCGTGGTGCGAACGCCGGCCTTCATGCCGGTCGGCACCGCGGGCGCGATGAAGGGGATGCACTGGCGCGAGGTCCGCGACGCCGGCGCCGATATCGTATTGGGCAATACCTATCACCTGATGCTGCGGCCGGGCGCCGAGCGCATTGCCGCGCTCGGGGGATTGCAGAGCTTCACCGGCTGGAACGGGCCGATGCTGACCGATTCCGGCGGCTTCCAGGTGATGTCGCTGGCGCAGCTGCGCAAGCTCAGCGAACACGCGGTGACGTTTCGTTCGCATATCGACGGCGCCAAGGTCGAGCTGTCGCCTGAACGCTCGATCGAGGTGCAGCGGCTGCTCGGTTCCGATATCGCCATGCAGCTCGACGAATGCGTCCGCCTGCCGGCCGAGCGCGCCGATATCGAACGGGCGATGCAATTGTCGCTGCGCTGGGGCGAGCGCAGCAAGCGCGCGTTCGAGACCGCCGCGCCAGGATACATGCTGTTCGGCATCGCCCAGGGCGGCGACGTGCCGGAGCTTCGGAAGGCCAGCGCACGGGGCCTGGTCGAGACCGGTTTTCACGGTTACGCGATTGGAGGCCTAGCGGTCGGCGAACCGCAGTCGGTCATGCTCGCGATGGTCGAGGAGGTGATGGCGATCCTGCCGCAGGACCGGCCGCGCTATTTGATGGGCGTCGGCACCCCCGAAGACATTCTGGAGGCGGTCGCGCGCGGCGTCGACATGTTCGATTGCGTGATGCCGACGCGCAACGGCCGTCACGGGATGGCGTTCACGCGGTTCGGCCAGGTCAATCTGCGCAACGCCCGCCACGCCGACGATCCGCGGCCGCTCGACGAGGAGAGCGCATGGCCGTCGACCCGCGACTGTTCACGCGCCTATCTGCATCATCTGGTGAGGTCGGGCGAGACGCTGGGGGCGATGCTGCTGTCGGAAATCAACATCGCCTATTACCAGCGCCTGATGCATGACATCAGGGAGGCGATTGCCGCGGGAACTTTCGAGAGTTTTCGCGACCGCACACGCGCCGACTGGACGCGGGGCGATATCGCGCTGCGCTGACATGTCGGATGCGCGCGACCGGCGGAAATGTTACCGAAAGCTTAATTGCAAACCAATCGTTTGAGCGAATGCTTGGTCACGAAACCATAACCGCAGGTATCGCAGGTCCACAGATAGCTCACGACGTTGTCGGCCAGATAGGCGGAAGCTTCCGCGGCCACCATCGAATCCGCACAGACAGGACAGGTCGGCAGATCGCAACCACGCGGATCGGGGGTATGCGTGACGGTCGACAGGACTTCAGCAACTGCTGGCATCGTGACCTCCCTGCGCTCTGAACCTGACGCCAGCATACACCGATTTGTTTGACGATGTCGCAACACAAATGCGTTGGTTTTGCGTTATTTGGCCGGGTTTGAATTTTGCGATGCAGCGAATTTTTGACTCGCCGGATTCAGACTTGCACATCGGCGCGCGCAGCCCCTAATGAAAGAACCGCCTTTAAATCCTCATCCATCGCGGCCACAGGAGCCATCATGGAGGCCTCTCCCACACCGAGTGCAGTGCACCGTCCCGGCCGGGGCCGTGTTTTCGACAGCATTGTGGATGCGGTCGGCGATACGCCGATCGTGCGCCTGCGCAAATTGCCACAGCAGCACGGCGCGCATGCGACCGTTCTCGCCAAGCTGGAATATTTGAATCCGGCCGCGAGCGTGAAGGACCGCATCGGTGCTGCGATGGTCATCGCGATGGAAAAGGCCGGTGTGATCAACGCCGATACCGTGCTGATCGAGTCGACCTCGGGCAATACCGGGATCGCTCTGGCTTTCGTCGCCGCCTCGCGCGGCTACCGGCTGAAGCTGGTGATGCCTGAATCGATGTCGATCGAGCGGCGCAAGATGCTGGCGTTCCTCGGCGCTGAAATCGTGCTGACGCCGGCAGCCCAGGGCATGAAGGGCTCGATCGCAACCGCGGAAGAACTGGTGCGAACGACGCCCAACGCGGTCATGCCGCAGCAGTTCAAGAACCTCGCCAATCCCGAAATTCACCGCCGCACCACCGCGGAGGAAATCTGGAACGATACCGGCGGCAACATCGATTTCTTTGTCGCCGGGGTCGGCACCGGCGGCACCATCACCGGGGTCGGGCAGGTGTTGAAACCGCGCAAGCCGTCGCTGCGGATCGTGGCCGTCGAGCCCGAGGAGAGCCCGGTGCTGTCGGGCGGTCAGCATTCCCCGCACAAAATCCAGGGGATCGGCGCCGGGTTCATTCCCGACATCCTCGACCGTTCCGTGATCGACGAAATCGTCAAGGTCAACAGCGCGACCGCGATCGAAACCGCCCGCGCTTTGGCGCGCAACGAGGGCATTGCGGGCGGCATCTCCTCGGGCGCGGCGATCGCCGCGGCGCTGGCGATCGCCAAGCGGCCGGAAAACGCCGGCAAGACCATTCTGGCAATCGTGCCGTCATTCGCCGAACGCTATCTGTCGACGGCGCTGTTTGAAGGAATCTAGCTGTGGCTGATCAACCGCGACGACCGCGAACACTGAACGATGCACGTACCGAAGCCGAGTCCGTGTTCAAGAAGGTAACCACCAAGACGCCGGAACTGCCGCCGAAGAAAGCCGCATTGCCCAGCGTCAAGGAACTGGTCTCGCTGCGGATCGATCAGGACGTTCTCGAACACTTCCAGGAGGGCGGGCCGGGCTGGCAGGACCGGATCAATGACGCCCTTCGAAAGGCGGCCGGGAAATAGTTTTGATCGCGCGCGAGGGAACCATCGAGTCAGGTTCCGACCCGCAGCGCAACCGGGCCGGGGGCTTTCAGGTTCAGGAGATTGCCGGTGAGGATCAGCGCCGCGCCGAGCACGGTGAAGATATCCAG
>Ga0302326_10023073_pt1 | contig 12699 bp, 18 predicted proteins | sample Palsa_T0_3_FD_202264 | JGI IMG/M metagenome (GOLD analysis project Ga0302326, IMG submission 202264) | Peat permafrost microbial communities from Stordalen Mire near Abisko, Sweden - Palsa_T0_3 | ecosystem: Environmental > Terrestrial > Soil > Palsa > Peat permafrost | place: Sweden: Abisko... | reverse complement strand
AGTGACGACAGTCCAATGAAAGGAAGTATTTTATGGGTAGGTACATCGTGCTGTACGAAGCACCTCTCGGTGTGGCGGAGCGGTTCGCACAAGCGACACCCGAGGAAGCCATGGCAGGAATGCAACTCTGGGTCGATTGGGCACAGAAGATTGGACCTGGATTGGTGGATCCTGGAAAGCCGCTCGGCAATGCTCTTAGGGTGACAACACATAGAGCCGCGAGTACGGCAAGCAACATCATCGGAATGTCGATCTTGCAGGCTGAGTCTATGGATGAAGCCTTGGAGATGGTCAAGGACCATCACCATCTGCATTGGGCGGAGGACTGCGAAATAGTCGTTCTCGAAGAAATGCCAATCCCGGAAATGGAATCCCCAAATCGCTAGGTGCTGCCACGGGTAAGTGAGGGGTCGACACTCGCAGAGCTGGCCTTGAGCTGTGGGACACCGGTCGAGTAGCCCCCGTTCGTCGTTGTACTGGTGATCCACCTTCCGCGCTTCGGCGGAGCATGTCGATTGCTGGCAAGGTGGACTACATGGAGCCGATCGACATCGATGCCTTCGAAGCCCTGGTGGCCGATGCCATGGCGACGATTCCCGACAACCTTCGCGCGGAAATGGAGAATGTGGCGATCATCATTGATGACGAGAGTCCGCCAGGTTCGCTTTACGGCCTCTACGAAGGCGTCCCATTGACGAGTCGGGGCACCTATGCGGGTGCGAGCCCGGACCGAATCACGCTCTTCCTCGCCACGATCTGTCGGTCCGCCAGCACGACCGAGGACTTGGCCCGCCGGGTCCGGGTCACATTGCTCCACGAGATCGGACACCACTTTGGTATCGGTGAAGTGCGATTGCGAGAGCTGGGTTGGTCCTGACACCGCTCCGTCTATTTGCCGAACCGGGGTGCGGCTGACTGCTGCATCCGTATTGCAGATGAGCCCATGATTCGCAATTGATCGAAGGCGACCAGGGTTAGGCATTCATGCCGGCCTCTGTATGGCGTACGAAGATTGCCGCATTGGGCGAGTTGACCCGGTGGCGGATCAGATTGGGATGCTGTTGTGCACAAACTCCGACCAGACGCCCACCCATTCATTCCAAACGGGTGGAGGATAGTCATGTCCCATGCCCTCGATCTCGGAATATCGGGCCCGGGGAACGACTGCGGCGGTGTGCCGCCCTCCGCTGGGGTTGATCAGGGTGTCACGACTGCCGTGGATCACGAGAGCGGGTAGATCAACCGAGGCGAGTTGTTCGTCTCGGGAGCCGTCGTGCATCACCGCCCTCATCTGTCGGCCAATCCCCGCCGGGCAGAAGCATCGGTCGTAGGCGGCGGCGGCCCGGTCGCGAATCGCATTGTCGTCCAGCCACTCAGGCTTTGAGCCGTACACGTGCAGAGCCGCAATCTGATTGTCGATATAAGCGGATCGAGATGGAGCCGGTGGTGCCATCAAAAAGGCCAAAGCCTCCTCTGAGCTATCGCCATAGCCGGGCTCACCGGTACGAGACATAACCGATGTCATGGAGAGCAAGCGGTCACCATGGTCGATGGCGAGCCGTTGCACGATCATCCCTCCCATTGAGCAACCCATGACGTGCGCCTTCTTGCTACCGATCGCATCGAGTACCGCAATGGCATCATCGCCCATGTCAACTAACGAGTAGTCGAGATCATCGAGCTTCGTAGACAGCCCGACGTCGCGGTTGTCGAATCTGACAACCTGGAAACCTTGGTCGCAGAAGAGTTGACACCATGGCACGGCATAGTTGATGCATTGTGATCCAAGGCCATTGATCAGGAGAAGGGTCGGCTCATTTGGGTTACCGAACACCTCGTAGTGAATCTCGACTTCACCGTTTCGTGCCGTGCTCACAGAGCCTCCTTTCCCGTGATCGTAACGGTAGCCGCAGGCACCCGCAGTGGAAAACGACATCTGGTTCGAAGCTCCGAGCCTCGCATTCGTCTCAGTCCGCGGTGACGGTGCAGCACTTCGGCTCAACGGAGTTACCGTACGCAGGCACGATTGAGGCAGAGCTCAGAGTCCCTCCGGTTCCGCTCGCTGATCGTCGCCGGACTAGTGACATGCGATGTAAACCTCCTTGACCGACTCGGGGTCACGACGCTCTCCTCCATTGGAAATGAGGGTCGCTACTTCGTGCCGCACGGTGACCGGATCGGCCCGAAGGCTAACGAGGACTACGGCAGCCACATTTTCACCATCGCCAACCAGCCCGAGGAGCAAATCTTCCGTGCCGGTGTACCTATGGCCTAGGTGGATTGCTTCTTGCATTGAAAGTCCAACGGCCTTCTTGGCCTGCGGCGTGAACGGCGGGGTGCTGGTGGGGTGGACCAGCCAGAAATCATTGCCTCTAGCGGCGGGTCCAACGCCTCCGACGTGAGGTCGGGGACCTGGTGCGATCGGCCTTAAACGCCGAGCCGGTCTACGAACGTAGACGGGAGCGCCCCAAGGCTGACGAGGGCCTCTGCGGTCTCTCGTATGCCACGCACTCGGAGTGCGTTAACGCCAACGGCGCGCGCCTGTTGGACGTTGGCGTCGTTGTCATCGAAGAAGACGATACGTTCCGCTGGCAGGTCGAGGGCTCCGACGACGTGTTCGAAGACCGCTCGATCCGGTTTGATGAGTCCAAGCCGGTGCGAGAGGAAACGTACGTCGAACATCTCGTCGATCCCCCACCGCATAGCCTGATCGTCCCAATGGACGACATTGGTGTTGGTGAGGCAGCCCACTGGCATCTGGCTGCGGACCTTAGCTACCAGTTCCTCGGCGCCGTCGAAAAGCGCCTCGGGCCAGTTCCGAAACTGGGTCAGGAACCCGCCGGGATCGATGGGCAATCCCCACTCGGCCACCACGCCTGCTGCGAATTCGTCTGGGCCGCAGCCGCCCCGCTCGAAACGGCGCACCCACGGGCAGGTGAGCCAACGTTGCCACACTTCTTCCTCCGTCTCGATCCCGGCCAGTCGTTGCATCGCGACCACACCCCCCAGGCGCACCAGCACCCCGCCAAGATCGAAGAGGACAAAGTCGATCTCGCCGCCGACCATCGGGGAACGGTAGCGCAACTCCGCGATCCCATCTCCACCAAACCCATCCGATACCCACAGAGATCTCAGCACCAAAAGTCGCCCCGAGGCCGGGACCGTGGGACAGCATCCAACCCCTGCGACCTGCATGGCCGTTGCTTGCGCGGCCACTGCTACGGCAATCCTCTCTCTTCCTCTCTCTCGAGCATGCCTCAACAACTCTTTACCGCGGGCGCGATGAGTTCCGACCCCACCGCCGGTATGTATTGACGAGTTCGCCGGAATACCCCGGTTGAACCGATCACAAAGGAGAATCCGATGTCAGACATTCGTGTGAAAGACGAGGCCGCGATCCAGGCCGTACTTGTTGACTCCTACAAGGCGTGGGAGGCTGGCGACGCCGACGGCATGGTCGCAAACTACACCTCGGACGCGACCGCCATCATGACCGGCTCGCTCCGCGACGGCCGTGACGTGGTCCGCGAGAACATGGCCCTGGCCTTCGAGGGGCCACTGAAGGGCACCTCGACCTACAACAAGCAGCTCAGTCTCCGCTTCGTCGGCACGGACGCCGCAATCGTCGTCAGCGAATCCGGCATCCTCTTCGCCGGCGAGACCGAGGTTCCGGACACGGGTAAGGTGAACGCGACCTGGGTTTTCGAAAAGCGGGACGGACAGTGGCTCGTCGCCGCCTATCACAACAGCCCGGTGCTGGCGCCTGGGCGGTGAGCAGAGAAAGGGCGTGGGCGTGACGACGAAGGTCGAAGGCTTCGATCGATTGGTCGAACCGTTCCGGACGGAGCTACTGGCATACTGCTACCGGATGCTCGGCTCGGCTCACGAGGCAGAGGACTTGGTCCAGGACACGTACCTGAGGGCATGGCGAGCGCGAGAGCAGTACGACGAGACTCGCAGCTCACTGCGCACCTGGCTCTACCGGATCGCGACCAACGCCTGCCTGACCGCCTTGGAGGTCCGCGGCCGCCGACCACTGCCGTCGGGTTCGGTGGCCGCGTCGGACCCGCTGGGACCACTCGTCAGGGGAGAGAGCGTTGCCTGGCTCCAGCCGTTGCCGGACTCGTTGCTGGACGCAGGCGATCCGGCTAGAGCCGTGATCGACCGCAGCAGCCTGCGCTTGGCATTCGCCGCCGCCCTGCAGTACCTGTCGGCGCGTCAGCGTGGAGCGCTGATCCTGCGTGACGTGCTCAGCTTCTCCGCGTCCGAGGCGGCCGAAATCCTCGGCACCACCGTCGTATCGGTGAACAGTTCCCTGCAGCGGGCGCGTACCCGTGTGAAGGAAGTCGGGGTCGGCCAGGAACGAATTAGCGAGCCGTCCGCAGCCGAGCAGCGCGCCTGGGTCGATCGCTACATGAAGGCGTTCGAGCACGCCGACGTCGAGGGTCTCAAGCGGCTGCTCACCGAGGACGTGATCATGGAGATGCCGCCGATGCTCAACTGGTTCGCCGGCCCCGACAATTACGGTCTGTTCATGGAGTGGGTCTTCGAGCAGGCCGGAACGGACTGGCGCCTGAAGGCGGTCGCGGCCAACGGCCAGTCCGGGTTCGCCGCCTATCGGCGAGTGGGTAGCGCATACGAGCTGCACACGCTCCAGATCTTCACCGTCACCTCCGAGGGCATCAGCCGGACTTCGGTGTTCCAGGATTCCGAGGTCTTCGCGTCTTTCGGAATAAGCCTAATTTGGTGATGCGCGCTCGGTGCGCTCAGCTTCGGATGCGGCACCGCGTGCCTTACTCTTCTTAGTGAAGTACCGGCCAATGACGATCGATCCGACAATGCCGAGCGCAGTCGCGAACCTTCTCAAGCAAGCACCCTGGGGATACCCCTCTGCTCGGTGACGATGACCGAATTCCGCCAGCACTTGCGAGGCGGTGTCCTTACGATTGGGAAATACATTCGAAGAAAGGTCGCAGTGGAGATGGATTCTCGGCGGACAGTTATGGCGCTGTACAGCGCGTACGCCACTGGAGATGCTGAGAAGATCAATGCCTTGTTGCATGACGAGGTGGTGTGGACAGCCCCCGCGGGTAATGCAACACAGGTCGCGCTTGGACTCGGTCGACCCGAAGACTCTGGGCCGCCGTGTGGGGCTAATGATCTCGATCGAGATGCCATCGTGGCGTTCATGGCGTACAACTTCGCTCGGTTCTTCGGAGAAGTCGAGAACAAGTTCCGGACGGTTGTGGCCGAGGGTGAGGTGGTGGTCGTTGAGCACCGATTATCGGCCACCCTCCCAAATGGCCGATCGTATGTGAACGACTATTGCTTCGTATACGAGGTCCGCGACGGCAAGGTATGGCGGATTCGTGAGTACATGGACACGCGGGGTGGTTGGGCGCAGGTGTTTGGCGAAGATGAACCACTCCAGCTGGTCGAGTTCATCGTGGGTAGATGAGCAAAAGGCCTACTCTGTTTGCGGATGTTGCCATCGGGATCCCATGGTGCAGCTGAACTCGCGGTATCGACGGATGCGTTCTACTCAAGGAGGGTTCGGTTTGGTTCAGACGGGTGGATTCGTCGGCACCGAGGCCGTCGTGGATCGGAAGCTGATGGGCAGGTGTTTCGGCCCGGAGATAAATGTCGACGCTATCCATTCGGTCTGTCCGGTGGGCTGCAGATCGATGAGCCGAGATAACAATTCGCGAAGCAATGCGTGAATCTCAATCCGTGCGATGTGGGCACCTAGGCAGAAGTGGGGTCCGCCACCACCGAAGGCCACGTGGTCGTTGGGAGCCCGAGCCAGATCGAACTGGTCGGCCGTGGGCCCGAACGCTTCGGGGTCGCGGTTGGCAGAGCCGTAGTACATGACGACCTTCTGGCCGGCGGCGATGGTCACGCCACCGAGCTCGGTGTCGCGCTTGGCCGTGCGCCTCATGTACACGACGGGGCTCACCCAACGCAGCAGTTCCTCGACGGCCGATGAGAGCCGGGAGTCGAGGTCCTGCGATAGCCATGCCAGCTGTTGCGGATAGGAAAAGAGCGCGTCGAGGCCGCCGGCCACCAGGTTGCGGGTGGTGTCGCCCCCGGCGTCGATCAGCAGGAGGAAGAAGAGGTTGAAGTCGAGGACGTCGAGTTCGTTGCCGTCGATGCAGGCGTGGGCGATGAGGGTTGCGAGGTCGTCCTTAGGCTCGGCACGGCGGGCCTCCCACACCCGGCTCGCGTAGTTGAACATCTCGAGGACGGCGGCCATCCCGGCCCCGGCCGCCTGGCTCTCCGGCGCGGCATGGATGGCCTCGGTGAGGGCGTACAGCGTGACGCCATCCTCGTGCGGGATGCCAAACATCTCGGCAATCACGTACGACGGCATCAGCCCGGCTACGTCGGTGACCAGGTCGCAGGCCCCAGCGTCGACCACATTGTCGATGATGCTCGAGGCCAGCCGCTCGATACGCGGGCGCATGGACTTGGCGACCCGGGGGATGAACTGCGGCGAGACGACCTTGCGCAGCGCTGTGTGCCGGGGGCGGTCGGCCATGAGCATCATCTGATGATCACCGAGGTCGAATGCCCCGTCGTCGGGGATCATGATCGTCGGAGTCGACGAGAATGTGGCCGGATCGCGCCCGACGGCCTTGACGTCGCTGTAGCGGGTGATTGCCCAGAACCCGTCGGCGCCGGGCTCTGGATGCCAGTGCACAGGATCGTTCGCCCGAAGCCAGGTGAACTGGTCATGGGGCTGGCCGTGGGCGAACGACTCCGGCGATAGCAAGTCGATGTCGGTCATAACGCCTAGTTTGTCATCGCTGAAGAACGGCGACAGCTATGAAGCATGCCCAACTACTTCATCCATCTGGCGAGCCGTATTCGCCGGACCCTTATCGGTCAGGCCGCGCCGAGCTGGTCCGGTTCGGCTCAGCGGCACGCCGTGCCGTGATCGACATTGGAACGCAGAACGCAAACTCATAGGCCATTTCTGACCGTTCGCTCCAAGATTCCCAGCGTGGCGCGCAGGGCTGATTCGGGCACGATCGGAAAGCGCTCCTTGAGATCGCCGCTCACCTTCGACCAGTCGTAGTAGGACGTTACATTGGTCACTCCGTCCTCACCGGCATCGAGGCGGTAACCATAGAAATGCGGAACCGGAATATCAGGCCCGAGGTCCCAGGCGATCTCCTTGTCGCGCTCGAAGAGGGTGATGTGCACGGTCACGTCGTACTTGCCAAGCGGGACGTCATTCAGCGACTCGCGGTCCATATGGATGACGAACGTGTCGCCGACCTTCTCCGCTGGCTCGCCGGTGTAGTCCTGCAGCATCCCGGAGGCATCGATGGCCACATGGCCTGCCGGGCTACGCACGATGTCGAAGATCGCGGCGGGCGGCGCCGGGATGGGCCGGGTCACTTCGATGCGGTCGGACAAAAAGACGGTATCGGGCATGCGGGACTCCTCATGGACGTGGGTGGGCTCGTTTGGACCCTCGAGGTGACCAGCATCGCGCGCCGACACCGCGGCGCGCTGCGGTAACCTCTCGCTACATCATCCAATGCAGCGTCGCCTAGATCAGCGCCTGATAGACGAGCTGTTTGAGTTGGCTGCGGATCGGGTGGGTACTCGATGGCAGTAGTTGGGTAAAGAACAGCACGCTCAGGTCCTCCTGAGGCGCAACCCACCATGACGTGCTGAAAGCACCTCCCCAGCCGTATTCCCCCACGCTGGTGAGCACCTTGCCAGCGTGGGGGTCCGTGACGACCGACACCCCGAGACCGAACCCGACGCCGTCGAAGGTGGTCTCGGAAAAGAGCGGTCGGCCGAACTCCTCGAGATCGACGCCTCCAGGGAGGTGATTGCTGGTCATGTACGAGACCGTGCGAGGCGACAACAGCCGGGTGCCCTCCAGTTCACCACCACGACGCAACATCTCCGAGAAACGTAGATAGTCCGCAGCCGTGCCGACAAGGCCGCCGCCGCCTGAGAGCATGTCCGGCGGAGACACCATTGGGTCGCCCGGAATGCGCACCGGGGGGAAGCCAGACCCAGCTGGGTTGACCATGTACGGCGCCGCCAGTCGATCGACGTTGCCGGTTGAGTCAAACCCGGTGTCAACCATGCCCAGAGGCTCGAAGATCCTCTCCCGGAAAAAGGACGCCAGGCTCTGACCCGAGACCACCTCAATAAGCCGCCCGAGCACGTCGGTGGACACCCCGTAGTTCCACTCACTTCCCGGCTCGAACAGCAGTGGCTGCGCTGCCCACAGTTCACAGCAGCCGGCAAGGTCGACCCCGGGGGGATTCCCCCACTCGAAGCCGGCAGACCGGTACATCGCATCTACGGGGTGGGCGTATTGGAATCCATAGGTGAGGCCGGAGGTGTGGGTGAGCAGGTGCCAAACGCGCATCGGCTCGGTGGCCGGACGCACGTCCGGATTGTTGGAGCTACCCGACCGGTACACGTGCATATCGGTGAAGCATGAGATCCACTTCGAGACCGGATCCTTCAACTCGAAGGCTCCCTCCTCGTAGAGCATCATGGCAGCCACCGACGTGATGGGTTTGGTCATCGACGCCAGACGCCAGACCGTGTCCGTGTCGACGGGGGCGGCACCCTCGCGGTCCCGCATCCCGTAGTTGGCGAGGTGGGCGACTTTTCCATCCCGCGCTATAGCGAGGAGCCAACCCGTCAATCGGCCATCATCTACATATCTGCCGAAGTGCCGATCGATCCGATCCAGACGGGACTGGGACATGCCGACGTCGGATGCTGCGACACTGATCTGGATGGCCGTCATGTCCGAAGCATATGACCCGTACTGGCCACGACGCCTCGACATTCGGCATCTGCCGCGTTCGACCCGTCCTCCAGGTGGTGGCCCAGACATTCGCCCCAACAGGAAGCTATGTCTCGTTCGTCCATGTCAACGACACTCCTCGTGCGGAAGAAGTTGAGGGTGCGTTCGTCGGTACGTTCATCCATTTGAGGATGAGAACCATCAGTCGGTGGGGTTCAAGCCCTCCCCGATATCGGTGTCCCCGAACAGGGCTGAGGCCACCTTAAGTTTCCGGGCAAACCGGTGGCTCCTGCTCGATCTTCGTGGGACCTGGCTTCGACGCATCGCCTGCACCTCGTATCGCCGAAGGGTTGTAAACCTGGAGGAAATAGATGGGGGTCAGGAAGCACCGCTACAGGTCTTCGCGGCGTTGTAATGGACCGCCCTTGCCGTGGCTGGGGCCGAAACCATGACGGCCCCGTTTGGAGTGACGGATATGGCGTAGTGCGTGGCGCCATTTTTCGGCCAAGAGGCGAGATATGGTCCGCCATCCGTGTGGCCGGTCAGCAATTTCGAAGTTACCACCACGTTGGGATTTTCTGCTTGAAACGCCGCTACCGCCGTCTCAATTGTCTGAGCGTCAGTGTTGCAGGTGGACACGAAACTCTTGCTGGTCATCGCGCTCAGGCCGAAAGCGACCACTGCAGCCGACATGGCAAACACTCCGATGAAGGCTGCCGCCCTCTTGGAACCTTTGACATTTGCCACGGCGTTGCTTCCCATCGCCCCCCTCCCTTGGCTGAACCCACCCTTGACTGACTCGTCCTGGCTCTCCTCACGATCATGGATGATCGGTTACTCGGAGGCCAGGGTCGAATTGCCCAATTTCGTGAGCGGAACTGAGCATTTCGGTATCAATCGGTTGCCATTCAGTTGCGGACACGGCGATGGCGGGAGGATGCCAATCAAGCAGGATTACCGCCAGAGTCGATTGCAGGAGTGCCCTAAACCGCCAAACTTGACCCGAGATCCGCGGCAAAGTGTCGACATGAGAGATTCGAATGTCCGTGTTCTTGTGATCTGCGCCGCATCAGGCACCGGAAAGACCTCGACAGCATTCGAGATTGGTCGTCTTCTCCAGGGCCTGCTCGAAGCGGTTGACTGGACCTCGTAGGTCGACCCGGATTGCGCCTGCGTGACTCTTCATGCCGGGCCAGGGCGAGGCCTGCTGCCGGATTCAAGCAGTCAAGGTGTCGAGAGCCCAACGCGAGTATTCAGATGGGAAGCGCTGCATCCCGGCACTTATGGTGGAATGTGGCAGTTCTGCAGCAGCTTGTCGAGCGACCGCATCAAATTGATCGATCAGGGTGTGAGAAGCATCGATTCCGCCCGAACGCGCAACGATACGTGCCACCTCTTCTAGGTTCGCCCCACTCGGCGATTCAACGAGACTACGCAGAAGCGAGGCATTCTCTCCATGGAGAGCGGAGATGATGGGGTAGGTGTACACACCGGCGAGCAAGTCCACTCCGACTGGTTTTCCGAGTTTGACCGGGTCCCCGACGAGGTCGAGTAGGTCATCTACCACCTGAAACGACATTCCGAACGCGTCGCCGAATCTGGCCAAGGCATGTTGCTGTTCCACGTCGAGATCAGCACAGATCGCTCCCATTCGACAGGCCGCTTCGAAGAGCGCCGCCGTTTTCCCTCGGATCGAGTTCAAGTGTGAAGCAATGGAACGGTCGAGGTTGGAGAGTTCCTCGAACTCGACCAGTTGGCCAACGCAGAGTCGGGCTACAGCCTCGGCCAGAAGCGATGCGGCAGGTGCGCTGACGCTGATCGCCAGTTGCGAGGCGGCCGCCAATACCCAATTGCCGGCCAGGAGGGCGTGGCCATCTCCTTCGACGGCATTGATCGTTGGTGCCCCCCGCCGCGAAAGAGCGACATCGAACAGGTCATCGTGAATGAGGGAACCGACCTGCACAAGTTCAATGGAGGCCGCGCCGTCGATGACCCTGTCATCAAACACACCACCGAGTTCAGCACACACGATAGTGAGGAGGGGGCGAAGTCGTTTTCCCCCAGCACTTGCCACCCTCCATGAAGGCGATCCGAGATCCGTCCCCCCGTTGATCAACACCGTCCGAACCCGCTCTTCGACGGCGTCAAGACGACGACCCAGATCCGGGACACCAAACAAGCTGGCGAGCTGGCTGGTTCTCACAAAGACAAGATACCTGGGACCAACCGCCGCTGGGGCGAGTGCCCCGACGGCAGCTTGGGTCTCGCTGCTCCCTTAACGGGCCATCAAGAGCCTCGATGATGGCTGGGTAGCGAATCCGGTACTTCTCTCAGCTACGTCTCACGTGATGTCGAGTTCTCGGTGATCCAGCCGCAGTGCACAACGTCACCAGCCGAGTTCACCTTCGCCTTCCTGGAAGGTGCCGGTAGGGCCGTCCTTGCCAATGGAGGCCATGCGTACGATGACCTCTGCGCCCTTTTCGACCGGCTGCCCCGACCCGCTGAAGGGAGTGAGGTCGGTTGCGGTGAAGCCCGGTTCGACCGCATTGAACTTGATATCGGGCAGTGTTTTGGCGTACTGAACGGTGAGCATTGATACGGCCGCCTTGCTCGCACCGTAGACAATGGAGGGGAAGTGAAACTGGCGTCGCTCCGGATTGGTCACCGCCCAGAACGAGCCGAGTGCGCTCGACACGTTGACCACGACCGGGTTCTCGGACTTCTCCAGAAGCGGAAGCGCGGCCTGGGTGACACGGATGACACCGATCGCATTGGTATCGAATACCTCTAGCGCAACCTGGCCATTGACGTCCGCAGTCGTACTGATGCCGGCGTTGTTAACGAGGACATCGAGCAGGCCCTCTCGAATGGCGATGACACCCAAAGCCGCCTCGACTGATGCGTCATCAGTCACATCGAGCTGCACGAACTGACAGCCCAGTTCGAGTGCAGCGGCCTCGCCGCGTTCAATATTGCGCGTCCCGATGTACACGGTGTGCCCCCGCTCAATCAGTTGGCGAGCGGTCTCGTAACCAAGTCCCTTGTTGGCTCCGGTGACAAGTGTCACGGTCATGTCGTACTCCTTGGTCGTAATTGAGCGCCATCTTTAGCATTGGTGGATTCCGGCGCCCAGTCTGACCTTCTAATGGGGACGTGGCTGGCAACGAGCAGGCGTCGTAGACACCCGGGTCCTCCAGACCGGGAAAGGCTCCTATCAGATCCGACCGCCTCGGCCAAGCGACTGAGCAGCTCGTCGGGGTGCCGCTCTTCATGTTCTTACGGCCAGGATTACTCCATGCCTCCGTCGGGCAAGCAATATCTGGGTGCGAAGGAACCGATTCAGGTCAACCCAAGGAATTCGGACCAGCGCCATGTTCAAATGCGACCCAACGAGGAGAGCAAGTGATTGATAGTCAGATCCACAAGCCAGTCAAGACACGCCATCACATAGGTCAAGCGATCAGCCTTCGCGGACTGATGGTGGAAGTAAAGAAGGCCAATGGAGTCAATGCCAAGATTGCCGTATTCCTCACCAACATTGTTGGATCGATGTGGTGTGCTTATGTATTCGCTGCCATCGCTTTGATCGGATTGCGGCCAGCGCTGAGGCCGGGGGGCGAGGGCATCATCGCCTGGATTGCACAAACGTTCCTCCAATTGGTATTGCTATCCGTAATCATGGTCGGACAGAACGTACAGAGCGTGGCGAGCGATATCCGATCGCAGCACACCTATGACGACACTTTGCAGATACTCGACCGGCTCGACATACACACCGAAGGTGGGATCAAGGATCTGGCTGATCGAATCGACGGACTCGAGGCAAAGATCAGCGGGCAATGATCCCATTCTTCATGTTGGTGCTACACCGGTCAGTCAATCATCTCGCCTTAGCGGTCAGAGTTCCCCCA
>Ga0302326_10023072_pt1 | contig 12700 bp, 9 predicted proteins | sample Palsa_T0_3_FD_202264 | JGI IMG/M metagenome (GOLD analysis project Ga0302326, IMG submission 202264) | Peat permafrost microbial communities from Stordalen Mire near Abisko, Sweden - Palsa_T0_3 | ecosystem: Environmental > Terrestrial > Soil > Palsa > Peat permafrost | place: Sweden: Abisko... | reverse complement strand
GGATCCGGGTTTGAGTCGCGACTCGGGGTCGAGACAACCGGGGGGGCGGGACCCAGTGGCCTCGCGTTGGCGCGGCTGCCGGCGCAGCCGGCTGATCCGCTGGCTCCAGGCCTGGCCTACGTCGTCTATACCTCCGGCTCCACCGGCACCCCCAAGGGCGTGCTCATCGAGCAGGCCGGCCTGGCCAACCTGGTCAGCTGGCACCGGCGGGCATTCGCCCTGTCGGCCGCCGACCGATGCACGCAGGTCGCCGCCCCGGGGTTCGACGCCGTGGCCTGGGAGATCTGGTCGTGCCTTGCCGCCGGCGCGTCGCTGCACGTTGCCCCCGAGGAACTCAAGACCGACCCGACCCGGCTACGGGACTGGCTGGTCAGCGAGCGCATCACCGTCAGCTTCTTGCCGACCCCGCTCGCCGAGGCTGTGCTCGACCTGTACTGGCCGCCGACGACCACGCTGCGCGTGCTGTTGACCGGTGGCGATCGGTTGCACCGCCCGCCCCGACCGGGGCTCCCCTTCACCGTGGTGAACAACTACGGCGTGACCGAGGGGACCGTCGTCTCCACATCGGGTGTGGCACCGGCAGGCAACGGGGTCCCCCCGTCTATCGGCTGGCCCATCGACGGGGTGCACGTTCGCGTGGTCGACGACGAGCTGCGATCTGTTCCCGACGGAGCACCCGGCGAGTTGCTCGTGGGTGGAGTCTCGCTCGCCCGCGGGTACCTCGGCCGCCCCGAGCTCACGGCGCAACGTTTCGTAAGCGATCCGGACCCGGCGGGCAGGGCAGAACGCTGGTACCGGACCGGCGACCTTGTTTGCCGACGGCCCGGCGGTGAGCTGGAGTTCCTCGATCGGCTGGACGACCAGGTCAAGATCCTCGGCTACCGGGTCGAGCCGGGCGAGGTCGCCGCCACCCTGGAGAGCCATCCGGACGTCGCGCAGAGCGTGGTCGTCCCGGTCGACGCCGGCGGAGGCGAGCGGGCGCTCGTCGCCTACGTGCGTCCCCGCGGAGCGGCGCGGCCGGCCGACTCCGAGCTGCGCGACCACCTCGCCCGCCGGCTGCCCACCCCCGATGCTGCCGGCGGGTTTCGTGTGGCTCGACACGTTCCCTCTGACCGTCAACGGGAAGGTTGACCGGAATGGGCTGCCCGTGCCGATCGGCAGGGCAGAACCTATCGGGGGACCCGTCGGTGCGCATGAGATGGTTGTCGCCGCGCTAGTCGCCGAGTTGCTCGAGTTACCGGCCGTCGGCCTGTTGGACAACTTCATCCTGCTCGGCGGCCATTCACTGTTGGCCGCCCAGCTGATGGTTCGCATCGAGGAGCGGTTCGGGGTGGAGCTGCCCCTGCGGACCGTGTTCGACCGTCCGACGGTCGCCGAGATCGCCGCCGAGGTGCGCCACCTCCAGACGGGCACGGCTGAAGCGCCAGCCGCCTCCGACGGCGCGCCACTCGTCGACCTGGCCGCCGGCCACTAGGCCCGGGCCGCGGCCGACCGTATGGCCAACACGTCGTCCACGACTCCGAGCCTCTACCGACTGCTCGACCCTGAGGTTCTCGCCGACCCCTACCCGCTCTACCGGCAGCTCAGCGACGAGGCACCCGTGCACTGGGACCCCTATCTACACGTCTGGGTGGTCAGCCGGCACCCGGACGTCGTCGAGGTGCTCCAGCGCTTCAGTGCCCGCCGCGCGCCATCCGCCGAGAAGCTCGCAGCACTGGGGCTCGCTCAGCTCACGCCGATCGCGCGGCTGATGGCCGAGCAGATGCTGTTCATGGACCCTCCCCAGCACAACCGCCTGCGCGGCCTGGTAGCGGCGGCGTTCACCCCTCGACGGGTTGAGGCACTCCGCGGTCACATCCAAGAGGTTGCGGACGCGCTGGTCGACGCCGTGAGCGGCCGCGGCGAGATGGATTTGATGGCTGACTTCGCGCATCAGCTCCCCGCGATTGTGATGACCCGGACCCTGGGCACCCCGTCCGCGGACTATCCACAACTCAAGGCTTGGTCGGAAGAATTCGCCGACATGCTCGGCGCGATCCAGCACAACCCGGGCGTCGCGGCGGGCCTACTCAACCGGCTCGGCGACATGACGAGCTACTTCAGGGCGGCGGTGCGCCGGCAATCGACGGGGCTCGTCGCGGCAATGGCGACCGCGGAGGTCGACGGGGATTCGCTCACCGAGGACGAGGCCGTCGCCAACCTCATCCTCACCATGGTCGGCGGCTACGAGACGACCAGCAACCTCATCGGCAGCGGGCTGCTCACCCTCCTGCGCACTAGCGCCGAGCTCGACAGGCTGCTGACCGACCCGGACGTGATGCCGAGCGCGATCGAGGAGCTGTTGCGTTATGAGAGCCCCATCCAGTACACCGCTCGGCTGGCCCCCGCCGACACCGAGCTCAGCGGGGTGCACATCGGGCAAGATCAGGCCGTCGTGGCCCTCATCGGCGCCGCGAACAGGGATCCAGAGCAGTTCTCCGAACCCGACCGGGTTGATATCACGCGCAAAGACAACCACCACCTCGCGTTCGGGTGGGCCAACCACTTCTGCCTCGGTGCCGTGCTGGCCCGCGCCGAGGGCGCGATCGCGCTGGCGACCCTCCTCCGCCGGTTACCGCAGGTCCGGCTCACGAGCGCGCCCGTCGAGTGGCGACCCAACCCTGCGTTCCGCGGCCCGGCCAGCCTGAGGGTGGCGTTCTAGGCATGGCGGGGCCCGGGGTGCTCGAGCCAACACCGATCTCCCTCGCCCAGGAAGACCTCTGGTACGCGAGCCGGTTCGCCCCCCGCTCCGCTGTGTACAACGAAGTCGCCGTCCTGCGCCGCACCGGACCGCTCGACGTCGACGCCCTGCGATGCGCGTTCGATCAGGTTGTGCGCCGGCACGACGCGTGGCGCACCACGTTCTCGGTGGTCAGCGGGAGCCCGGTCCAGCTCGTCGGCCCGTCGCGGCCGATCGAGTTCCCCGTCGTCGACCTGCGTGAGCGGTCCTGCACTGACCCGGAACGGGATGCCGCCCGGGTCGCCGGTGAGCTGGCTGGCCGACCCTACGATCTCGAACACGGGCCCACCGTGCGCCCGCTGGTCGTGCGCCTGGCCGACGACGACTACCGGATCTATCTGGCCGCGCACCACCTCGTCTTCGACTGTCTCAGCCTTGCCCGAGTCGCCGTTCCCGAGCTGATCGCGTTCTACGAGGCGGCGGCAGCGGGTCGGCCAGCCGGTTTTGTGACGGCCGCCGCGCAGTACGGGGACTACACGGCATGGGAACGGAGGTGGGTCGGCGGGCCACGTGGCGTGCAGCGACTCGAACACTGGCGACGCCACCTGGCCGGCGCGGCACCGCTGGAGCTGCCCCTGGACCGGCCGCGCCGTGAGCATCCCCGGTTCGCTGGTGGGGCCGAGCCGATCCGGTTGCCAGCCGCCCTCGCCGAGCGAGTGCGGGCGGCCGGGCAGGCGACCGGCGCGTCATCTTTCCAGGTCGTGGCCACCGCCTTCGCCGTGCTAATGCACCGGTACACGGGTCAGCCGGAGGTCGTCTTCGCGACGGCGGCCGACCTGCGCCGCCGACGCGAGCTCGAGCCGGTTCTGGGCTTCGCCGCGACGTGGCTCGCGATTCGCGCCGACCTCACCGGGAACCCGACCTTCGCGACCGTCGTGCGACGGCTGCGCGACGAGGTGTTCGAAGCGGTGGACATGGCGATCCCGTTCGGGCAGGTGATGGCCGGGCTGCGCCTGCAGCGCGGGAGCGGCATCAACCCATTGCTACGCGCGCTCTTCGTCCTCAACCCGCCGGTCACCCTGCCAGCCGGCTGGGATCTCGACCTGACCGACCCGCTGGTGGCAGACGCCGTCGGCGCCACGAAGTTCGATCTGCAGATCGAACTCCAGGAGCGTGCGACCGGCGAGATCGACGGACGGATCATCTTCGACACCGACCTGTTCGATCGCTCTACGGCGCGCGGCCTGATCACGGCGTGGACGGACCTGCTCGCGGCGCTCGTTGCCGACGTCGACCGGTTGCCCATCACCCATCTCGGTGAGCGGTGCCCTGACGTTCGGCGCGTGCTGGACGACGCCGATGCGCACGCCCTCCCGAAGCCAGAATCGGTCGGCGACCTCACGCCGCCCGGCGGGAAGGCCGAGACAAGCCGACCGTCCCGGACGCAGGATGCGTCGACCGAGGCGCGGCTCGGGGCCATCTGGGAGGACGTCCTCGGGCTGCCGTCGCTGAGGCCCGACGAGGGCTTCTTCGACGTCGGCGGCACCTCGCTCGATGCGATCGAGCTGTTTGAGGCCATCCGCGAGGCTTTCGGCGTAGATCTGCCTCTGTCGACGCTTCTGGAAGCCAACACCATCGAGGCGATGGCGGGGACGATCGACGGCTACGGCGGGCGCGAGTGGCCCTTGGTGGTGTCGCTCAAGCCCGGGACCAGCGACCGGCCCGTTTTTCTTGTCCACAGCGCGGGAGGCGACCTCTTCGAGCTTCGGCTGCTCGCGTCGCGGCTCGATACCGACCGCCCCGTCTACGGAGTGCGCGCTCGTGGTCTCGACGGTCGGGCCGTGCCCCACATCCGTGTCGAAGAGATGGCCGAGGAGTACATCCGCCGGATCCGTGCCATCCAACCGGCCGGTCCGTATGCCCTCGGGGGCTACTCCTTCGGTGGCCTCGTCGCCTTCGAGATGGCCCGTCTCCTGACCGACGCCGGCGACGTCGTCGACCCTCTTCTCCTGCTCGACACCTACGTTGATCATCGCTGCCTGGAACGCCGTTCGCGGTGGTGGTTCCGGCTCGTGCGCCGTCAGGTCCAGCTGGCCGGAGCCAGCCTCAGGGCGCCGCGCAGTGCGCTCGGCTACCTCCGCCGGCGGGCGCGCAACGGGGCAACGTCACCATCGCCCGGCCCGCTCGAGTCGTCGAGTCCACTGTTGCCACTCCGGATGCGCCACCTCCGCGAGATCAACATGAACGCGCACGACACCTACCGGGCTGGCCCGCACCTGGGCCACGCCGTGTTCTTCAGGGCGCAGCAGCGCGTCGCCCGGTACTGCGACCCAGTTCCGGTGTGGGCCCACGTCGTCGAACAGGGCCTCACCGTCGAGCCCGTGCCAGGCGGGCACGAGGACATGCTGTTCGAGCCCAACGTGAACGTCCTGGCCGACCGAGTCGCGGCGTACCTTTCCTGACAACATCGGCGGCGGCCAGACTTGGGGCTCGGCGTCGGGTCCTCGGTAGCCTCGACGACGATGACCGATGCCCAGGCGCCGTTCCTCCTCGCCTGTCGCTGCGAACCTGCTCCGTGGACACCCGTCTGGTTCATGCGCCAGGCGGGGCGGTCTCTGCCCGAGTTCCGCGCCCTCCGGGAGAAACACACGTTCTTCGAACTCGGACAATCTGCCGAGTTGACCGCCGAAATCACCAGCCAACCGGTCCGCCGTCTCGGCGTGGACGCGGCGATCATCTTCAGCGACATCGTCACACCGCTCGTGGCCGTCGGAATCGAGGTTGATATGCAGCCTGGGCGGGGCCCGATCTTCGCCTCACCGTTCACGTCAGCCGCCGATTTGCAGCGCCTTCGCCCGCTCGAACCGGAGATCGACCAAGCACCGTTGCTCGACGCGATCCGGCTCCTGGTGAAGGACCTCGCCGTCCCCTTGATCGGCTTCGCCGGCGCGCCGTTCACCATGGCCAGCTACCTGGTCGAAGGCGGGCCGTCCCGAGATTACGCCCGGACGAAGTCGCTGATGCTGGGCGCACCCGCCTTGTGGCATGCACTCATGGAGCGACTCGCGGACCTGGCGCTGGCAACCCTCCGGGCCCAAGTCGAAGCGGGGGCAGCAGCCGTGCAACTCTTCGACAGCTGGGCGGGCGTCCTCGACCCGCACCACTACACCGAGTTCGTGCTCCCGGCCTCGGCCCGAGTGCTCGCCGGGCTCGCCGATCTCGGCGTGCCCCGGATCCATTTCGGTGTGACCACGGGTGAGCTGCTCGGGCAGATGGCCACCGCCGGCGCTGACGTCGTGGGGATCGACTGGCGCGTGCCGCTCGACGCGGCCTGGGCCCGGGTGGGCGACCGGGCAGTCCAGGGAAATCTCGATCCGGCTGTGCTCGGGGCTCCGTGGCCAGTGGTGGCGGCAGAGGCCGACCGAGTCCTGGCGGCCGCCGATGGGCGACCGGGCCACGTGTTCAACCTTGGCCACGGCGTGCTGCCCGAGACCGATCCAGAGGTCCTGCGCCGGTTGGTCGATCACGTGCACGAACGGACACGGCGGGGAACGTGACCCGCGTCCTCGTCGTCGGCGGTGGCATCTCCGGCCTTGCCGCCGCCTGGCACCTTGCCGACACCCTGAAGGCAGCGGTGACGTTGGTGGAGGCCGCTGGACGGTTGGGGGGCAAGATCGCCACCGAGCCGTTCGCCGGCATCGACCTCGACACCGGGCCGGACGCTTTCCTGGCCCGCGTACCGGCCGCCGCCGACCTGGCTCGTGAGGCCGGCTTGGCGGACGACCTGGTCGCTCCCGGCACGGGCCAGGCCTGGTTGTGGACCCGCGGCCGGCTGCGGCGACTCCCCTCCGGGTTGGTGCTGGGGGTACCGGGAGATATCGCCGCCCTCGCCCGGTCCCGGCTTCTCGCCCCGCCGGCCGCGGCGCGGGCGGCCCTCGACCTCGTGCTGCCGGGGCGGCCCGTCGGGCCCGAGGAAGACGTCGCCGTTGGCAGGCTCGTCTCTCGCCGAATGGGTCGAGCGGTCCAGATGGGTCTGGTCGACCCCCTGCTCGGCGGCATCAACGCAGGCCACACCGATCAGCTGAGCGCGGCGGTCGCCGCCCCGCAGCTCCTCGCCGCCGCCCGCCGCGACCGCAGCCTGGTCCGCGGCCTGCGAGCCTCCGTGCCGGCCGCGGCCGGGGCGCCGACCGGCGGAGGGCCTGGCGAGACCGGCGCCGGTGCACCCGTGTTCCTGACCGTGCGCGGCGGGCTGAGCCGGCTCGTCGACGCGCTTGCGAGCGGCATCGCCGCGGCGCCGGGTGGGGAGATCGTCTCCGACGACGGCGTCGCCGCGCTCGTCCCCGACGGACCGCGTTGGTCTGCTCGCCTCCATTCAGGGCGGGTGATCACGGCCGACGCCGTGATCGTCGCCTGCCCGGCACCAGCCGCCGCCACCCTTGTCGGTGCCGTCAGCCCCACGGCAGCAGCCACGCTTCGGTCGATCGGGACGGCGTCCGTTGCCCTGGCCCTGCTCGCCTACCCGTCGGCGGCGCTCCCGGAGCCCCTCGACGGCAGCGGGTTCCTGGTCCCCCGACCCGAGGGCCGGCTGATCACGGCGGCCAGTTGGGTGGGCAGCAAGTGGCCCCACCTCGCCACGCCCGGGCTCGTCCTCGTCCGGGCATCCGCCGGCCGGGTCGACGACCACCGAGCCATGGAGCTCGACGACGAGGAGCTGATCGCAGCCGCCCACGCCGAGCTGACGTCGGCCATGGGCCTGCGGGCGGCCCCCATCGAGGCGCGGGTCCACCGCTGGCCCGACGCATTCCCTCAGTACGAGGTCGACCACTTGGACCGGATGGCGAGCGTGGAGCGTCAACTCGCCACCGACGCGCCGGGCGTGGTGTTGGCCGGCGCCGCCTTACGCGGCGTGGGGATCGCCACGTGCATCGCGGGGGCCCGGGTGGCGGCCGGCCGCGCCGCCGAGCTGGCGGCGGTCTTGTCCGGGCAGCCGGCGCTTGAGAGGAGCTCATCATGTCCGCGTTCGACCCTTTCGTAAGCTTCGGTGGCATCCCGGTACGGCCGCGTCTCGGGCAAGCCGGCGGGAGCCTCGAGCGCTGCGGCACTGATGCATCGGGATGCGGCTTGTTTCAAGGGACCGCAAGAAACGCCGCCCATTGCCATTCCCACAGGCAGGATGACGACGGGACGAGACGTTGAGCGACCAAGAGCGCACAGACTGGCGGAGATGGTGACCCCTCCCGGCGGTTCGGAGCCACGCGACGACGCTGCACCCACGACACTGGCCGCGGTGCCCGACCGGCCGACGGCGGAATCTGCCGGCCTGCATCGACGCGCCATCTCGTTCGTGCTGCCGGCCTACAACGAAGAGGGCAACATCGAGCGGGCCATCGAGTCGGTCGTCGACGTCGCCCGCCGGTACTGCTCGGCGTTCGAGGTCATCGTCGTCGACGACGGGTCCGCTGACCGCACGGCAGAGCTGGTGACCGAGGCGGCTACCCGGTATCCCGAGGTGCAGCTCGCACGCCACGCGCGGAACCGCGGCTACGGCGAGGCCCTGCGCACAGGGTTCCTGCGCGCCCGTCTCGACTTCGTCTTCTTCACCGACGCGGACAACCAGTTCGACATGGAGGAACTGGCCCTGCTGCTCCCATGGGCCGACCGCGTAGACGTGGTGGCCGGCTACCGCCGGAACCGCCAGGACACGGCGATGCGGCGGCTGAACGCCTGGGCGTGGAACCGCCTGGTGAGAGTGCTGTTCTACGTCCCGGTTCGGGACATCGATTGCGCGTTCAAGCTCTTCAGGCGCGACGCGGTCGTGGAGCTGGACATCGAGAGCGTCGGCGCCATGGTCAACACCGAGGTGATGGTCAAGCTCGGGCGAACCGGGAAGACTGTGGTCGAGGTCGGTGTGACCCACCTGCCGAGGACGGCGGGCACCGCCAGAGGTGCGAAGCTCTCGGTCATCGCCAAGGCACTCACCGAGGTGTGGCAGATGTACGACCGGCTCACGCAGCTCGGGCCGGACTCCGCGCCGGTGCCGCGCGCACCGCGTCCATGACAAGCGTCGTTGTGGTCGGGGGCGGCGTCGGCGGCGCCACCGCCGCCCTGAGGCTCGCTGATGCCGGCTTCGACGTCACCCTCACCGAGCGCAGCGATCACCTCGGCGGGCTGGTCATTAGCCTCGAGGTGGGCGGCACGCCGATCGAGCGTTTCTACCACCACATTTTTCCCCATGAGCACGAGATCATCTCGCTCATCGATGAGATGGGCCTCACCCCCCGGCTGGCGTGGATGCACTCCTCAGTCGGGATGCTCTGCGACGGGCGGATCTGGCCGTTCGTCTCGCCTGTCGACCTGCTCCGATTCGGCCCCCTCGGCCTGCTTGACCGCCTCCATACCGGGGTCGGAGCGCTGCGGACGATGCGGTGGAAGGATTGGGCCGAGCTGGACGGCGTGCCGGCGGGACAGTGGCTGGCCAGCCTCACCGGGCAGCGAGGCTTCGAACTGGTCTGGGAACCTCTCCTGCGGGCCAAGTTCGGGACCGCCGCCGCCGACGTCCCCGCGGCCTGGATGTTCGGGCGTTTCCAGCAGCGGGCCGAAGCGCGCAAGGGCGGCGTCGAGCGGTTGGGATACCTGCGGGGTGGCTTTCGGCAGCTCTTCGACGCCATCGAGGCGGAGCTCCCCCGCCGTGGTGTCAAGCTGCAACTCGGCACCGAGGCCGGCGCCATTCGGCTCCGCGATGGACGGGTCGCCGGCGTCGAGACCTCCGCTGGGACCCTCGAGGCCGAGGGCGTGCTCTTCGCGGGCACGCTACCCGGTCTGGCGGCGCTGCTGCCCGCCGACGAGCGCGATCCCCGGTGGAGCGCGATCGGCGCGATGGGCGCCATGGCTGTCGTCATCGAGCTTCGACGTCAGGTCACCGACACCTACTGGGTCAACATCTGCGATCCGCGACTCCCGCTGACGGCATACATCGAGCACACCAACTTGGTGCCGCCGTCGGACTACGGAGGACGACACCTCGCCTACCTCGCTCGATATTTCACCGCCGATGACCCCGTCGCGACCGTCGACGTCGACGTTGAAGCCGCCCGCTGGATCGAGGCGCTGGCCTCCGGCGGCCTCCCCGGTTTCGGGACCGATGATGTGATTGCCGTGCACCCGGCGCGGACCCGATACGCCGCGCCCCTCGTCCAGACCGGACACCTCCAGCGGATCCCACCCGTGCGAAGCCACATCCCAGGTCTGTACGTCGCGACCACCGCCCAGATCTATCCGCAGGACCGGGGCATGAGCGAGGCGGCCCGCCTCGGCACCGAGGCGGCCTACCACATGATCTCGGATCTACCCCGGTCTCCATCCGAGGTTCCGGCCGCGTCTTATCCGGATCGCGGCCGCTGGACGTGCCCGGTCTGCGGCGGCCACACCCATCGGGTGCGCTACGCGGTGCCACCGGAAGCCACCGAGGGCGGCGTGAGCGCCGACGCCTTCCGCCCCAGCTCCGAGCGCTTCGGCCGGCCGTCGGGCGCGGTCGTCGAGTGCGGCAATTGCGGGCACGGCAGCTTGGACGAGTACCCACCCGCCTCCGCCGTGAAGGTCGCGTACAACGACGCCGCCGACCCGGTGTCGCTGCGCGAGGAGGACGGCCAGGTCGCGACCGGCCGGCGAGCGGTCCTTCGCATAGAACAGTTCGTTGCTCCGGGGCGATTCGCGGACATCGGCTGTTGGACCGGGTCGCTCCTCGTCGCCGCCCGGGAGCGGGGTTGGGATGTCGTGGGACTCGAGCCATCGGCTTGGGCGGCGGCCCGGGCCGTCGAGCGGGATCTCGACGTCCGCCAGGTAGGTCTCGAGGACCACGAACTGACACCGGGCGGGTTCAGGTGCGTCGCGATCTGCGACGTGCTCGAGCACCTCGAGGACCCGGGGCACGCGCTCGACGAGGTCCACCGACTCCTCGAACCGGGGGGGGCCATCTACGTCACCGTTCCGGACGCGGGCAGCCTCCTGGCTCGGGCCATGGGCAGGCGCTGGTGGTCGGTGCTGCCGATGCATCTCCAATACTTCACCCGGGCCTCGATGCGTCGGCTTCTCAACGCCCACGGCTTCCGCGTGGCGTCCGAGCGCACACATGCGAAGGCCTTCTCCAGCCGCTACTACGCCGAGCGGCTCGGCGGGTACGACGACCGGATGGCGACGCTCGCCACGCGCGCCGTCGAACTCTTGGGCGTCGCCGATCGGCAGGTCGCGCCCAACTTCGGCGACCGACTCGAGGTGATCGCCGTCAGCCGCTGATCAGCCCGCAGCGCCCGTCCCCGGCGATGAATGCCCGTCGCGGGCACTGTCGACGACCAGGCCCGAATCGCGAAGCGCCATGAGGAAGTCCACGACGTCATCGGCAATCGCGCCGCTCGCCACACCCAGCGCGCCTGCTAGGTGGTCAACGAGGCCGGCCACCGTCGTCGAGCCGTCGCAGCACCGCCAGACCGCCGACCCGGACTCGTTGAGGACCAGAAGCCGGCGCCCCTGCGGGTCATACAGCACCGTTTCGCCGTCGAGCTCTTCGGCAGCGACCGAGGGACGGGCGAGCGGCAACCAATCCGGCATCTCAGGCCGCCCCAGACAGCCTGGAGCGGATCTGTGCGATGGCGGGCGCCGAGTCGTCCATATCCAGCCGGAACGTCTCGCATTGGCGCGCCAGGCGGGCGAGTGTCCCCAGTCCGCCTGCACCGTGGTCGTGGAAGTTGAACGAGTTCTCGGCCAGGAGGAGCACTGCCTGACTCCGCACGAGCGGTCGCAAGAAGGTGCCGCCGCCCGGTCGGTACAACGGGCTGACGATCAGGCTGATCGCCCCGCCCGTCGCGCCGGGCGCGGGTGCCACAACTGCGTCGAGGATCAGCGGCTTCGGGTACGGAACAACACTGAGCGTGACGGGATCGATGGCGACGATCTCGTCCGACACGTAGCCGAAACCGTCCTCAACGAGGTGCTTGACAAGGGTTGATTTTCCCGACCCCGACTCGGCTGGCAGGAGGACGACCCGCTCGGCGAGCTCAGCGGCGGCCGCGTGGAGCAGCAGATAGCGCCCCGACTCGGCGATGGCAGCCTGATTGAGCACCGAGACCAGGGCGTCCACGAGCCCGACAAAGGATGCAGTCGCACCGATGATTCGGCCGTCGACGCTGAGCTCTGCAGCCTCACCCTCTTGGCCGCGCTCGACCGTGATGACATGACCAGCCGGTCCCTCGCCGAGCAGCGCCCGGAACACGTCGGCGAGTCGAGCGCCCAGCTCCCGGTCGGAGACTCGCAGTGAGAAGGTCGCGTCGAGCGCGACCAATGTCGGAGCCTCGCCCACTCGTGTCGCCGCGGACGGGTCGCCTGGATCAGAGCTCGGAGTGCGGATCATGCGTGCCCTTACCACGCAGCGTATTGGTACCATGACCTGTCGGAGGATCCGATGCTGGGAGAAGATCAGCCGAAGTTGAGCCGCAGGGAGGCCCTCGAGCGACTCCGTGATGGCGCGATCGTGCTGACCGCGATCGGGTGGGTCGCGCCCGCCATTGTGGCCGAGACTGCCGCCCCGGCGGCCGCGGCCAGCCCTGGAGGCGGCACAATCGGCGGAGGCGGCACAACCGGCGGAGGCGGCACAACCGGCGGCGGCGACACTGGCGGCAGCACCATCGGCCCTCCCGCCGGGAGCCTAGGTGGCACCACGACAGGTGGTGCGACCAGCCCTGGGGCCACAGCTACCGGCGGCGGCAGCCCCGCAGCCCAACCGACGAGCAGCGCTACGCCGACCGCCGAGCTCGCCGCGACGCAACCCGGGACCAGCTCGTTGCCGGAGACGGGGTTCAATGTACGCCGCATGACCGAGGTGGGAGCCGCGCTGGTCGCAGGTGGTGCCGCGGCGATCGCCGCCGGTCGGCGACGGCCCCGCGACGGCTCGTCGCGAGTGGCTCCCGACGAGGGGTCCGCCGAGGGCTG
>Ga0302326_10023069_pt1 | contig 12701 bp, 10 predicted proteins | sample Palsa_T0_3_FD_202264 | JGI IMG/M metagenome (GOLD analysis project Ga0302326, IMG submission 202264) | Peat permafrost microbial communities from Stordalen Mire near Abisko, Sweden - Palsa_T0_3 | ecosystem: Environmental > Terrestrial > Soil > Palsa > Peat permafrost | place: Sweden: Abisko... | reverse complement strand
GATATCAGCTCGAAAAGCCTCTGGTGCTGCCGAAGGGCACGCGGCTGGTGGCAGTCGCGCATTACGATAATTCGCTGAATAACAAGTACAATCCGGATGCCGCGAAGGAAGTGCATTGGGGCGACCAGAATTGGGACGAGATGCAGTCCGGCTTCCTGGGCTTGGTGGTCGATACAGACACAAAGATTTCTAAGATCTTCATTCCATCCGGACCCAGCTTGTTGCCGCGCGGGAAGTCGGGCCCCACGCTCGCGGCTGCGTTTGGGTTGACGAAGTAGTCCGGCTCCTCACTGTCGCGGCTCGGCTGCCTGCGCTAGACTAAACGGATGCGAAAGCTCTTCGTGTTCGCCATCCTGGCTTCAGCGCTGCCCGCGGGCGCTCAGACACCCGATTGGTCCAAAATCAACGACGAAGCCATGCGGCATTTCCAGGCGCTGGTTCAAATCGATAGCTCCGATCCGCCCGGCAACGAAACGCGCGTGGCCGAGTATGTGAAGAAAACGCTGGAGGCTGAAGGCATTCCCGTAACGCTGGCTGCCCAGGATGCGGCACGCGCCAATGTTATCGCAAGGCTTAAGGGGAACGGCTCAAAGCGGCCGCTGCTGATCATGGGGCATAGCGATGTAGTGCGCGTGGACCCCGCGAAATGGACCTTCCCGCCCTTCAGCGCCACCCGGCAGGGCGGCTATGTTTATGGGCGCGGCACACTTGACGACAAGAGCGATCTGCTGGCCACCATGATGACGATGATCATGCTGAAGCGCCAGAAAACGCCGCTCGATCGCGACGTGATCTTCGTGTCGGAAGCCGGCGAAGAAGGTTCCACCGGCCCTGGCATCCAATATCTGGTAAACGAGCATTGGAGCGACATCGACGCCGAGTTCTGTCTTGCGGAAAGTGGCGGAGTGCGGCTGAAGAACGGCCAGGCGCGGTACGCGTTGATCGAGACCACGGAGAAGCAGCCCAGAGCCGCGCGCCTGGTCGCAAAAGGTATATCCGGACACGGATCGCGGCCGTTGCGCAGCAACGCCATTGTGCACTTGGCGAAGGCGGTGGAGACCATCGCGGCTTGGGACCCACCCATGCGGTTCAACGACACCACGCGTTTCTACTTCGAAAAGATGGCGACCGTGAGCACTCCGGAAGAGGCGGCGCGGTTCAAAGGTTTGTTCGATGCCGGAAAGGCGCCCGCGGTTCGCGAGTATCTGGCCGAGCACGATCCAATCGACTACTCCATGCTGCACACCTCCATTTCGCCCAACATCATCAAGGGCGGTTATCAGGTGAACGTCATTCCGTCGGAAGCGGAAGCGACGCTCGATATTCGCGCGCTGCCGGACGAGAATATCGCCGCGTTCTACGACTCGATGCGCAAGGTGATCAACGACCCTTCGATCGAGCTGGTACCGGAGACCGCCAATCAGCGCCCCGGAGCCGCGCCGTCGAAATTGGATTCCGATGCCTACCGGGCCATCGAGGCAACCTACAAGAACATTTATGGAGTGATCACCATACCGCTGATGCAGACCGGTGCCACCGACATGGCGTTTCTGCGCGCCAAGGGCGTGCAATGCTACGGCGTCGGGGCGATGGTGGACGAAGAGGATGGGCCGAAAGGCTTCGGGCCGCACAGCGATCAGGAACGGATTCTCGAGCAAGCGGTGTACAAACATGTGCAGTTTTTCTGGCAGGCGGTGAACACCATTGCTGGATCCAAACACTGACGCCGGCGCCAAACGCCGCTGAACGAGATAGACTATTGCGATGCGAAGCTTTCTAGCCCTGGCCGCGCTCGCGATGGCCACGCACGTCGCTGCCCAGGAGGCCGCCAAGCCAGCTAAGCCTCCCGTGCCTCGCACGGCCGACGGAAAACCCGACCTGTCCGGGATCTGGCAGGGCGGGGGAGCGAGTGGTTTAGCTTTTGCCGTCGGATCCGCCAATGCGAAAGCGGCGCGTCCCGGCGACTCAGCGGTGGCAGCCGCGCCGGCGGCGGTAATACCGGTCCGCGTCCCTCCGCCCTATCAGGACTGGATCTTGCCGAAGGTCCAGGAGATTCGCAATCGGAGAAACATCGACGATCCGCAGTCTCGCTGCTTGCTGGTGGGCGTGCCCCGCATCACCAACGAGCCGCTGCCCATCAAGATTATCCAGACGCCTGGCGAAATCACGTTCCTGTATGAAACATTTCACGCGTTTCGAGTGATCCCAACCGACGGGCGCAAGCATCCCGACGATATCGATCCGTCGTTCATGGGCGATTCGGTGGCGCGCTGGGAAGGTGACACGCTGGTAGTGGACGTGATCGGATTCAACGACAAAACCTGGCTGGGCGTGGGCGGCGCAACGCTGCATACCGAAGCGCTGCACGTGATCGAGCGCTATTCGCGCGTGGACTTCGACACCATCAGCTACCAAGTCACCATCGACGATCCCAAGGCGTTCACGAAGACCTGGAGTCCCCCGCCGTCGTTTCTTTCGTTGCGGCCGGGCGAGCGTCTGCACGAGTACGAATGCATCGAAAACAACGAGGATATCGTGCGTTTTGAGCAACTGTTGAAGAATGAATCGTTGTTCCGCCGCCAGCCTTAAGCAGCCATTGGGTGCAACCCAGTAAAATAAGGGTTCCTCATGAAGATCGCCCTCGCACAAACCAACAGCACCGTCGGCGATCTTTGCGGCAACGCCAAGCGCATCCTGGAATTCTCGCGGCGCGCGGCTGAAGCGGGTGCGAACGTGGTGGTGTTCCCGGAACTTTCGCTCACTGGTTATCCGCCGCGGGATTTGCTGGAGAAGGAAAGCTTCCTCGATCGCGCCGAGCAGCATCTGGAACGCCTGGCAGCGGATTCCGGGCCGTTGAACGTCAGCATCATTTGCGGCACCGTGACGCGCACGGGGTCACCCGCCGGGCACGCCATCTACAACAGCGCCGCCGTTCTGCAGGGTGGCCGCATCGCATTTCGGCAACATAAGATGCTGCTGCCTACGTACGACGTTTTCGATGAAGCGCGCTATTTCGAGCCTGCCACCAGGCAGTCGGCTCTGACAGTCGGCGAGTCTGTGACGGCGCTTACCATCTGCGAGGACGCCTGGAACGACAAGCAGTACTGGGAACGCCGCCGCTACAGCCGCGATCCGGTGGAGGAATTGGCCTCGGCCGGGGCACGCATCCTGATCACCATCAATGCCTCGCCGTATCACATGGGAAAGCGCGCGCAACGAAGAGAAATCTTCACTGCCACGGCGCGGCATTTTCGCTTGCCCATCGTCTACGTGAACCAGGTAGGCGGTAACGATCAACTGCTTTTCGATGGAACCAGCTTCGCAATGAGTCCGGACGGTGAGGTCATCGCGAGCGCGGCGTCGTTTGAAGAAGATCTGGTAATGGTCGACACCGAGACACTGACCGGCGATCAGCATCACAACTATCCCGACGAATGTGACGCCGTGTATCAAGCGCTCGCCATGGGCACGCGCGACTACATCCGCAAGTGCGGCTTCGAGCGCGTTATCGTGGGATTGAGCGGCGGCATCGATTCGGCTCTGACCGCGGCGATCGCCGTGGATGCAGTCGGCAAGGAAAACGTCATCGGCGTGGGAATGCCGGGCCCGTATTCGTCGGAGCATAGCATCACTGACGCGCGCGATCTGGCTCGCAATCTCGGCATTCGCTTCGAGCTGATCCCCATCAAGAACCAATACGGCGCATTTCTCGACGTTTTGGGCCCATTGTTCGACGGATCGACAATAGGTGTCACGGAGGAGAATCTGCAATCGCGCTTGCGCGGCGTCACCCTGATGGCGCTCTCGAACAAATGGGGTGCGTTGGTGCTCACCACTGGGAACAAGAGCGAATTGGCGGTGGGCTATTGCACGCTGTATGGCGACATGTGCGGCGGTCTGGCGATCATCAGCGACGTGCCCAAGACGCTGGTTTATTCGCTGGCACGAGTGGCCAACAAACGGCACGCCTATGCAATTCCCGAAAACACCTTCGTCAAGCCGCCCTCGGCCGAGCTGCGTCCCGATCAGAAAGATACCGATTCTCTCCCGCCCTATGAAATCCTCGACCAGATTTTGCGACTCTACATCGAGAATAATGACAGCCCGCAGCATATTGCCGGCGTTTTGGATCTGCCCGTGACTCTGGTGCGCGACATTGTCAACAAGGTGGATCGAAATGAGTATAAGCGCCAGCAGGCCGCCCCGGGCCTGAAGGTGACCACCAAGGCGTTCGGCATCGGGCGGCGTTTCCCCATCGCACAGCGGTTTTCTGAATGAGGCCGCGCGTCATACCGGCGGCGATCGTCCTGTTGGCCGCGGCTCTGGTCTCTTCCTCACAGCCCCCGCCGCGCGAACGAGTAGGGCCTCTCGCCGATGGCGGCTTCCTGCTCAATAGCGGCTGGCGCGTGAAACCCGCCGGCGTGCAGATTCCCCTCGATACGTTGCCGATGTCGGCCCTGCTCTCCAAGGACGGCCGTTATCTCGTGGTTCTGAACGGCGGCTATCATCCGCCGTCGCTGAGCGTGCTGGATACCAAGGACGGCCACGAAGTTGGCCGCACTCCGGTGATGGACGCGTGGCTCGGCTTGGCGTTCTCTCCGAATGGACGCACGCTGTGGGTAGGCGGTGGATCGCAAGCGTCGGTCTACGAGTTTTCATTCGATGAGAATGGAAAGCTCGCGCCGACGCGAACGTTTGAGATTGTCAAAGCCGCGGCACGATCGGCGCGCGACTTCATCGGGGATGTCGCCATCGATCCGGATGGCCATTTGCTGTACGCTTCCGATCTTTATCACGATGCGATCGTCGTGGTGAACACGCAATCCGGCATTGTGATCGACCGTTTCAAAACAGGCCGCCGCCCCTATCGGATTTTGTTCAACCCCGACGGCAAATCGTTCTACGTGTCCAGTTGGGCCGACGGTACGCTGTATCGTCACCAAACCAGCAATGGCGCATTGTTACAGGCTCTGCGGCTGGGCGCGCACCCTACCGATATGGTCTGGCGCGACCGGGCCACTCGCGCCGAGGAAGGGGGCCAGGACGCGCAGCAGCCGAGCTTCAAGGCCCGCATCTTCGTCACCGCGGCCAACACCAACAATGTTTATTCCGCTGGAGTTTCGGACAATGGCGACTTACGCGTCCTGGAGACCATCAATGTCGCCAATACTCCGAATCATCCACTCGGCATGACGCCCAGCGCGCTGGCTCTCAGTCCCGATCAGAGCCGCTTGTATGTTGTTTGCTCGGACGCCAATGCCGCCGCGGTCGTGGACGTCACGGCCGCGCAGAGCCAGGTCCTGGGCTTCGTTCCCACCGGCTGGTATCCCACGTCCGCGCGGGCGCTCTCCGACGGTCGTCTGGTGGTGTTGAATGGCAAAGGCCCACCCGCCGGCTCGGCGTCATTCATTCCCGTGTTGACCGACGACGCGCTTGCAAGCTACACGGCCGAGGTAAAATCCAACTCGCCTTACACCGACGAGAAGCTCGATGAGATCCCCCCCGGCATTCCCGCCGCAATCCAGCACGTGATCTACATCGTCAGCGGGCCCGAAAACATCGGCCCCAATCATCAGAAGCTGGCGCGCGAGTTCGTGACGTTCGACAACTTCTACGCGAATGGCGATGCACCCTCCGACGGACTTAGTTGGTCGACCGCCGCAATCGCTAATGACTATGTAGAAAAGATGGCGCCCAGCAACTCCGCCGGCCGCAACCTCAACCCTGGTTTCGAGGGCGGCGAGCCAGCTGCGCTTCCGCCGGCAGGTTACCTGTGGACGAACGCCGCGTCAGCCGGAATCTCGATGCGGAATTATGGCTTTTGGGTGGTCAACGAAGCGGTGCTCGATTCGACCCTGGCCAAAGTCACGAACCTGAAATACCGCGGCGCTCAGGTATTCCTCGAAGATCTCGCGGCATTCGGCTCCGCCAATCAAATGCCCGGCCTGGTCTTGCTGCGGCTCGGCAACGACCAGGCAACCGATCAGGCGCTCGGAATGATCGCGGAAGCGGTATCGCGCAGCAAGTTTTGGGGAAGCACCGCAATCTTTGTTGTGAACCTGGGCCGGTCGGCCGCCTTACTGCTCTCTCCCTACACGCACACCGGCGCAATTGACAGCAACATGTACAACACGACATCCGTGCTGCGCACCATGGAGCTGATTCTGCACTTGCACCCGATGACCCACTTCGACGCCGGTGCGCGTCCGATGATCGCCAGTTTTTCGCAGCAGCCGTCCCTAACGCCGTACCAGGCTGTCAGGGCCGGGGAAAAATAGCTTACTTGCGGCTTGAATATTTGTCGAGCACCGCGATCAGCTTGGCCGCCGCGGGTGGCGCCGGGGTGCTGGCCAACACGATTTCCCCGTTGGTGATGGGCTTGCCATAGAGCTCCGTATTCCAGTCTTCATCCGGGCGCAGAGTGGCGCCTTCCAGAGAAACACCGGCGAAAGCACCGCGCGATCGCGACCAGGTCAGGATCTCGGCGTGAAGTTGCGCGTCCGTTTCAGCCGATGAAGTGCGGCCCACCGGACCCCCTGCCACGGATGCGTCGGCGCCCAGGGTGAACTTGTCTTGGAGCAGCTTCCTGGTGCCCGATTCTCCGTTCACCAACATGACCACGTCGGTTTCCGAGCCGCCGATCTGAAAGCCAACGCTGCCGCCTTCCACGCGAACCGCCGCGGGGGCCGACCAGCCAACTCCCGTGGGCTTGCGGCACAGCATGAAGCCCTTGCCATACTTCGCGCCAACGATGAAGGCGCCCTTCTTGAGTCCGGGAACGAGAACCACGCACTGAGCCCTGCGGAGCAGGTCCTGCGGAATCCCCTTGTCGGGCGCGGACATAATTTCGGTGAGCATTACAGCGGCGTCGTCGAGCCGTTTCGACGCGTCGCCGGCTGCGTGGAGCAGGCTTCCGGTCGCCAAAAGAAGTGCTACGTGAGCTGTTCTCATGAGATCTCTCCCCAGGCATGATTCTAGCAGGCGAGCTGTCTAAGTCGAACCCGATATCATGAAAGTTGGGGCTGCGGATTTTGTTTCTCGTACTGGCGAGCGCGGCGGCGCTTTCGGCGGCCGATCCGCTGGCGACGAGCGTCACCAGGCGGCTGGACCTCATTGACAGTGGCAAAGCCAAGCCCGGCACGGTCTTCCGCTTTACGCCCGCTGAGCTCAACGCCTGGGTGCGCGTGAAGGCGCCGGGCATTGTCCCGGACGGTTTCCGGGATCCCCGGCTGCAATTGGGAAACGGCACCGCCAGCGCGTCCGCCCGAATCGACTTCCTCAAGGTGCGCCGCGCCGCCGGCGTGGAAACCAATTTCCTGATGGCGAAGCTGATTGAAGGCGAGAAGCTGGTAACCGTGCGGGCCACCATCCAATCCGCGAATGGCCGAGCCAGCGTGCATCTGATACGGGTAGAGATCGGGGGGCTTGCGGTGACGGGCGCGCCGCTCGATTTTTTGGTGCAAAACTTTTTGTTGCCGTTTTATCCCGACGCAAAGATCGACGAACCGTTCGATCTGGCGGGTAACGTGGATCGCATCGTGGTTACGCCGGCTGAGGCGTTGGTCTATATACGGCGGGTTTATACCCAGCGATGACACCGGTCGCGGCTTCCCGACCCATCCGGACGCAATCCGGAATGCCGATTCCATGATACGCATTGCCGGCCAGATAGAGGCCGGGAATCGCGCGCACCATTTCTTCGATTCGCGCGACGCGCTGTTCATGACCCACCGTATACTGCGCCATCGATCCGGGCCAGCGCGCGATATTGAAAAACACGGGCTCGGAGTCGAGATTCATGATGCTGCGTAATTCGGCGCGCGCGACGTCCACCAGCGCAGCATCGGAAAGCGGCATGGCATCGGCGCCCAGGAAGCATCGCAGCACAACCATGTCGTCCGGCACGCGGTAGTTGAACTTGTTGCCCACCCAGGTGCAGCCGAAAACGTATCTGCGCTCTTTCTTGGGAACCAGGAATCCGTGGCCGTTCAGCGGATGATGGATAGCCGCTTTCTGGTAGCCGAGGGCCAGCGTAATGGACGTCGTATACGGGATACCAGCGAGAAGCCGCGAAAGCTCAGGTTCCGAGTTCGCTAACAATTGCGCCGCATCGTAAGCCGGCGTCGCCAGCACTACATGCTCCGCCTCCAGCCAATCGCCGTCCACCCGCACACGGAATCCAGTGGCGGTTTGCTCCACTGTTTCGGCGTTTCCGTGGACCACGTTGGCGCTTGGCCGAAGGGCTTCGATCAATTGGCCGAGGCCGCCCTTCAGTGTCTGCAAAAAGGGATTAGCTCCCGCGGCCTTTGGACTCCGCTCCGCCAGTGCCCCACGCGTGAGGCTTCCGTACCTGCTCTCGAGATCCACAAAGCGAGCCAGCACGCTGTTCACGCTCATCTCGCGCGGATCACCTCCATACACGCCGGCGAGCAGCGGATCGGCCAGATAGTCGATGGCTTCCTGCCCATAATGATCGAGCAGGAAATCATACACCGAACGGTCCGGCTGCGGACCTTTCGGCCGCCGCAGAAGTTCCAGCCCCATCCGGATTTTGGTGGTCCAACTCAAAAGAGGAGTCCCGGCGATTGGCATGATTTTGGTTGGAACCATCATCATCAGGCCCGCGGGCATGCGAACCAGCTTGCCTTTTTTGACGATGTAAGTGACGCGGGAATGATCGTTGGAGCCGATCACCTGGTCCGCCAAGCCCAGCTCACGGATCAGATTCATCGCCCATGGTTTGGCGCCGAGAAATCCGTCGGGCCCTTCTTCGAGCACGCAGCCCTGCAGCTCGGATGTTTGAATCACGCCGCCGATGCGCGGCTTGCGCTCCAACAAAATCGGCCGGATACCGGCCTTCGAGAGGTCGTAGGCAGCGGAAAGACCGGAGATTCCGCCGCCGATGATGAGTGCTTTATGGCCCAAGGCCTTTTCCTAAACAGGCTTACATTCGAAACTCGCGCACGAAATCCACCACCGCGCGCACATTGTCGGGCGGAGTCTCGGGCAAGATCCCGTGGCCGAGATTGAAGATATGTCCGGGACGCGAGCCGGTGCGCTTCAGCAGCTCGTGAACGCGCATCTTCAATTCGGGAAGCGGAGCAAAGAGCACCGCCGGATCCAAATTGCCCTGGATGGCCGAACGATAGCTAATGTCCATCCAGGCTTGATCGATGTTGATGCGCCAGTCGACGCCCATCACATCGCCGCCGGCGGCATGCAGCTCGCGGAAAAATCCCGACGCGCCGGTGCCGAAATGAATCACCGGGACGCTGGCGGTACGGATACGCTCAATCAACGCGCGTGAATATGGCGCGACAAAACGGACGTAGTCGTCCGGACTGAGAGCGCCCACCCAACTATCGAACACCTGGATGGCGCGCGCGCCGGCGGTCACCTGGCTCAACGCGAATGGCCCCAGCACGTCCACCAGCTTGCCCATCAAGCGGCGCCACAGCGTTTCGTCGCTATACATCATGGACTTGGTGCGTACAAAGTTCTTGGAAGGCCCGCCTTCGATCATGTAGCTGGCCAGCGTAAAGGGCGCGCCCACGAAGCCGATCAGCGGCACGCGTCCGGCCAGCTGCCGGGTGACGAGCTGAATTGACTCGCCCACGTAGTTCAGATCGTCGGTGTTTGAAATGGAGAGCGAATCGACGTCATCGGAAGTTCGAACGGGATTGTCGATGTGCGGACCCTCGCCCGCCAGGAACTTCAGCTTCAGTCCCATGGGTTCCACGGGCAGCAGCAGGTCGGCAAAGATAATGGCCGCGTCGACGTCCAGAAATTCGACCGGTTGCAGCGTCACTTCGGCTGCCAGATCGGGGCGCTTGCAGATTTCGAGAATCCCCGCCTTGGCACGGATATCCCGATACTGCTTCATGTAACGTCCCGCTTGGCGCATGAACCAGACCGGCCGAACATCGGTCGGCCGCCGCCGGCAGGCCTCCAGAAAGCGGCTATTCATTGAGGCCATTCGCATCGTAAACCTGGCGTGATGTCGTGTTTGAGCATGTGTGAGTAACGTAGGGCTATGAAACGGCCCAAATTATAGTAGCGCTTGGACCAAGCCCTACTGTCAATAGTTTGGGCTTAAATTGTGTGTCGAGCGGAAGGCCGCGCCGAGATTCTCTTTAGATTCAGTAACTTGCTAAACCGAGCCGCTATTCGCGGGGACGGCCCTTCTTGATGCGTTTGAGCAGGTTGTCCATGCGGCCGCCGAGCTCGGTGGCCACGTCGGCTTCGAAATGCAATTCCGGGATGCGAAAAAGCTCCAGACGGACTGCGAGCTGGTGGCGCAGGAATGGGCCGGCGTGCTGGAGCGCGGCGAGCGCCTGCTGGACATCCGCCCCTTCGGCTACCCCGATCCGGACCAGCGCGTGCCGTTTGTCGGGCGAGACTTCAATGCCGGTGACGATAGCCGAGCTGATGCGTGGATCGGAAAGCTCGTAGCCTATCAGCTCTGTCAATTCTTCGCGGAGCGCCTCGGAAACCCGCTCAGTACGATGTGCCATGGTCAGCTGCTCTACTCGATCCACTCCACGCTCGATCCCACCAGAATTCCGCCAAGCAGCCCCGCAGCCTCGCGCTCCACACGTTGCAGCAATTGTTCAGCATACGCGTGGTCGCCGGAAACGGTGACGGCGGAAACCAGCGAGCGCTGCCAGAGATCCTGATAGCCGATCTCGGCTACGGCCACGTTAAACTTGGCACGCAGCCGGTCCTTCAAACTTTTCACGGTGTGCCGCTTGTCCTTGAGCGAAAGCGCTTCATCCAGCCGCAGCTCCAGGGTCAAGACACCGATGCTTGGCATGGTGTTCCGCCGCGTTTACGCCATCGCCTCCACGGCGACTCGCTCCGTGACGAAAGCTTCGATGATGTCTTTCGGCTTGATGTCGGAGAAATTGCGCACGGTAACGCCGCACTCGAATCCGGTCTTCACTTCGCTGGCGTCGTTCTTGAAGCGCTTCAGCGATTCCATCTTGCCGGTGAATACCACCACGTTGTCGCGCAGCACCCGCACTTCGCTGTCGCGCTTGATGAAGCCGTCGATCACCATGCAGCCGGCCACGTTGCCGACCTTGCTGATGCGGAATACTTCGCGAACCTCCGCCCGGCCCTGGTAGACTTCCTTGAACACCGGCTCCAGCATGCCCGTCATGGCGCGCTTTAGCTCGTCGGTGAGCTCGTAGATGATGGTGTGCAGACGGATGTCGACTTTTTCCTGCTCCGCCAGCGTGGCGGCGTTTCTTTCCGGCCGCACGTTGAACCCCACGATGATCGCGTTGGAAGTGGACGCCAGCAGGACGTCGCTTTCATTGATCGCTCCCACGGCGCTGCGCAGCACGCGGATGCGCACCTTATCGGTGGAAAGCTTCTGCATCATGTCGGAAAGCACTTCAGCCGTTCCGCTGACGTCGGTCTTCAGGATGATGTTGAGCTCCTTGACCTCGCCTTCCTTCAACTGCTCGTGGAACTGTTCCAGCGTCATGCGGCCGCTCTTGGACATCGCAACGTCGCGCGCCTTAGCTTCGCGATAGATCACGATCTGTTTGGCCTTGGCGGTGTCGGTAACCACCTGGAACATATCGCCCACTTCGGGTAGCGAATCCAGACCCAGCACTTCCACCGGCATGGATGGTTCGGCTTCCCGGAGCGGGCCGCCGCGATCGTCGAACATCGCACGCACTTTTCCGAACACAGATCCACAGATGAAGTAGTCGCCCACGCGCAGCGTGCCATTACGCACCAGCACGGTGGCTACCGGTCCACGCCCGCGGTCAAGATTAGCTTCCAGCACATTGCCGACCGCCGGACGGTCGGGGTTGGCCTTCAGATCCAGCATGTCGGTGACCAGCAGGATCATTTCCAGCAGGAGATCGAGGCCTTTTTGGGTTTTGGCGGAAACTTCCACCATCACGGTATCGCCGCCCCAATCCTCGGCCAACAGGCCGCGATCGGCGAGCTGTTGCTTGACGCGCTCCGGATGGGCATCGGGTTTATCCGTCTTGTTGATGGCGACGATGATGGGCGCGCCGGCTGCTTTCGCGTGATCGATCGCTTCCAGCGTCTGCGGCATCACGCCGTCGTCAGCGGCCACCACCAGGATGACGATATCGGTGACTTTGGCGCCGCGGGCGCGCATGCGCGTGAACGCTTCATGGCCGGGCGTGTCGATAAACACGATCTTACGGCCGTTCTTTTCGACGTAATACGCGCCGATGTGCTGCGTTATACCGCCGGCCTCGCGGTCGGCGACATGCGCGGAACGAATGGCATCCAGCAGCGACGTTTTCCCATGATCGACGTGGCCCATGATGGTGACCACCGGGGCGCGCTTCACCCGATCGGTGGTCTCTTCGGCCTGCACTATCTCCTGGGTGCTCTCTTCTTCGTAGCTGATCTTATTGGTGGAAGCCCCGAACTCGCGCGCCAGGTCCTCGGCCATCTTCACGTCGAGGTTCTGATTGATGGTGGCGAAAATTTTCTTCTCCACCAGCTTTTTGATCACCAGGTTGGCTTTGATGCCGAGTTTTTCGGAAAGCTCCTTGACTGTAACGCCTTCGGAAATGGTAATTTCACGATCGATGGGCGGCGGCGCGGCGGATTGCTCGCGGCGCATCGGCATCCGCAGGCGACCCTCTTCCTGTTCCTGATCGCGATGGCGGTCGCGGCTGACGGGCTTGCCTTGGTGGCGGCGC
>Ga0302326_10023068_pt1 | contig 12701 bp, 10 predicted proteins | sample Palsa_T0_3_FD_202264 | JGI IMG/M metagenome (GOLD analysis project Ga0302326, IMG submission 202264) | Peat permafrost microbial communities from Stordalen Mire near Abisko, Sweden - Palsa_T0_3 | ecosystem: Environmental > Terrestrial > Soil > Palsa > Peat permafrost | place: Sweden: Abisko... | reverse complement strand
TTCTATGTCTATGCTTCGAGTCCCGATTTCCTCTTTCCCATTTTCCGCATCCGCGAGGCTTTGCCATGGCGACGCTGTTCGAAAAGCTTGAAAACATTGAAACCAAGTACGACGAATTGACCCAGCAGCTTTCCTCGCCCGACGTGCACAACGATTCGGCGCGTTTCCAGAAGCTCGCCAAGACCCACGCCGATATGGCCCAAATGGTCGCGAAATATCGCGAGTGGAAGGAAATCGAAAAGGGTTTGCTCGGCACCCAGCAGCTTCTCGTCGAAGCCGAAGACGCCGAAATGAAACAAATGGCGCATGACGAAACGCGCGAGCTCGAAGCGCGCCGCGTCAATGTCGAGCGCGACCTGAAATTCTTGATGCTCCCCAAAGATCCCAACGATGACAAAAACGTGATCGTCGAAATCCGCGCCGGCACCGGCGGCGACGAAGCCTCGCTCTTCGCCGGAGAACTTTTCCGCATGTACACGCGCTACGCTGAATCCCAGGGCTGGAAAGTCGAAGTGCTCGAAAGCTCCGCCTCCTCCATCGGCGGCATGAAGGACGTCACCGTCGCCATCCAAGGCAGCAAAGTCTACTCGAAACTGAAATTTGAAAGCGGCGTCCACCGAGTCCAGCGCGTCCCGGCCACCGAGCAGCAGGGCCGAATCCATACCTCCGCCGCCACCGTCGCCGTCCTTCCCGAAGCAGACGAAATCGACATCAAGATCGAAGCCAAGGATTTGCGCATCGACACCTTCTGCTCCTCGGGTCCCGGCGGCCAATCCGTGAACACCACCTACTCCGCGGTGCGCATCACCCACATTCCCAGCGGCCTGGTCGTCTCGCAGCAGGACGAAAAATCTCAAATCAAAAATCGCGCCAAAGCCATGCGCGTCCTCCGCGCCCGCCTCTACGAAATGGAACAATCCAAGCAGCATGAAGCGATCGCCGCCGAACGCCGCGACCAGATCAAAACCGGCGACCGCAGCGAAAAGATTCGCACCTACAATTTTCCGCAAAATCGCGTCAGCGATCACCGCATCGGCCTGACCCTCCACCAGCTCGATCAGGTCATGGAAGGCAAGCTCGGCCCCATCGTCGACGCCCTCTCCACCCACTACGAATCCGAACGCCTCAAACAAGAACTCGTCGACGCCTAAAACGGTGCCGCGCCCGAACGCCCAAGTTTTCCCGCGTACTTCGCAAACATCGCAAAGTGTGCAGCGCCCGAAAAAGAAAAGTCAAAGCTTTCGATTGCTGTCATTCGTGGTATACGGCGTGAATACCTAAACAAGCCGGCCAGGCCGTCCTTCCCGCCCAATCCAGTCCCCTGGCGAATGGCCGACCCTTGACACGAGCAACGCTGACGATTTTCGGGGTGGCCCATCTTTGCGGTTTCAAGGAAAGGCGGGAGCGTTTGAATTTCTTAACAATGCTGGTCCTGGCAGGTTCCAACTTTAGCGGGAAAAAACCACGCCGTGGGGTACGCCAGAGCCCTTCCAGCCCTGCGGCCAGTCTCGATTGGCGAAGTCGAATCCGGGCTTGCCCTTCGCGTCATGGAAGGCGGTATCGATTGCCACTGCGCCGGTGGCCTCATCGAGTTTCAGCAAGTACAGCCGATTCTCCGAGCCGGTTACCGCCAGACGGCCCATCTTTTCGTCCCAGCTCGTCCAGTGCGGAAAATAATTGTCGCTCAGCTTCAGCCGCGAAACTTCCACCGGCTTCGCGCCATTGGAAATGTTCAAAACGATCAATCCGTGCATCGCCGGAACACTTTGAACCAGAAAATGTCCGACGATGGTGGGCACCCCGCAGAATGATCCGGGAAACGTCCAGACCAGTTTCGATTTTGGCTGGTCGCTGGCGATCTCCGTGATGCGTTCGATTCCGCAACCCAGCGTCTGCACGTAAACCGCGCCGTCGGCGCCGCGGCGCGGCTCTTCCGGGCTGATCTGGGCGTAGTGGTTCGCGCCGACCTCGAGATTTTCCGTCTTCAGCAGCTTCAGATCGGACAAGCGCCAAACCTGATAGGTGACGCCGTTGAAAACATATTCGTTGTGCATCGAAGAATTGGTGGACACCACGCGGTCGATGTCCGGAAGCACAACCAGGCTGTAGGGAGTCAGCAGCGCGTCCGGAAACGCCGGGTCCGCCGAACTCGCCGAGCGAATCACTTTGCCCCGGTCGTCGATCTCCACGAGGCCGCCGCTTTGTCCCAGCTCATCTTCACTACTTCCGGGATGCCGGTGCTGGAATGCAGCGAGCACGTGCCCGTTGGGCAGGCGCAGGTAGGAGTGCGGATGCATGTAGCCGTCCATGTCCGTGAACGACGTTACGACCTTGGGGTGCAGCGCATCGCGCACATCGAAAATGAAAGTGCGGCCGGCCTCGTGATCGTTCGCAAATAGCATCCCGCTCGCCGGCATCACGTATTCGGTGTGATGAACGCGCATGGTCGGCTGGTCCGTAACCAGCGTCGTGATTAACTTTCCATACGTGGGCGAAGCCGGGTCCGCATCGATCACCGCGAGAAAGTCCACGCCCTTTTTATCGGCGTCGCCCGTCCAGGCGAAAAGATAATGCCCCGCCACGGTCGTAGCCGCCGCACCAGCGCGCGGAAGCGCCGGAACATTCGTCACGCAAATCATCAACACGCAAAGCATCGTGATGAGACCTGCAACAACCGCGCCGATACGAGACACAAACACCTCCGCTGGGGGGGAATGTTCTGGCCTTAATCGCCAGCGAGCATATCAAATTAGCTTCGCGCTGGACGAACAACCGCAACTCGAGGTAGGCGCGAGCGGCGCCTCGCACCGGCACTTGCATCTCTACCGGCCACCTCTTGGTGGGCAGATTTGCCGTCCCGTCGCCCGGCACCTTGCGCTGCGGCGAGGAGTGCATGGAAGGAACGATCCACTTCGGAAAGTGCGGCGCGCAAAGCTCAGAAAACCTGCCCGCGGCAGGAAGCGGGCCGGTGGTGCACCCTTTAAGCCCCCCGGCGACGGCCTTAGACTTTTCGGGCACCGCATCCTTCGTCTTGTGAAGGGCGCGGGTGTTGACTTTCGAGCTTTCGAAATTCCCGCCGCCTTTCACGCAAGTGTGCTTCGTGTATGTTCTCCGGAGTTGGAAGGGCTAAGCTTTCCCACCCTTTGCCAAAAACGCAAAGGGGCGAAGGGAAGAATTTCCTCCAACGGATCATCAACGCGAATGATCTTTCGTCGCAACTCGATCCGGAAGGGCGGGACTTCAGTCCCGCCATAACAAATGCCATTCGACGAATTTCCTTTTGCGCGGTTTCCGCGCAAGCCTTCGTATCCGCGAAGCTCCGACCGCTCCCTGCCTCCGCGTCCTTTCGGCCCGCCGTCGTAAATCCGCCTCGCCGTTCACTCTTGCCCGGGCAGTCACGGCCGAAAATCCGAATCCCGACCCCGCCTCGTTATCATTCGCCGTTTCGCTGAAACCTGTGGCAAGCTGGTTTGAATTCTGATGCCTCTAGCCGATCCAACTTTCAACATCCGCGCAGCCCTGAAACAAGGCATGGGGCAACTCCGCGCCGCGGCAATTCCGTCGCACACGCTCGCGGCCGAAGTTTTGCTGATGCACGTGCTCGGCCGCGACCGTGCCTGGATGTATTCGCACCCTGAAGAAATTCTCGTCCCCACCGCCGCCGAAAAATATCGCAATCTTCTCACCCGCCGCGCCGCGGGCGAACCTACGCAATACCTCACCGGCCACCAGGAATTTTGGGGACTCGACTTCGAAGTCACCCCCGCCGTCCTGATCCCGCGCCCGGAAACCGAGCATGTCATGGAAGTCGCTCTCGCCCGCCTCGGCGAACGCGGCTTCAAAATTCACCTCGATTCGGGCGCCCCGCGCGAAACGCTGCATATCGCGGACGTCGGCACTGGTTCCGGCTGCCTCGCCATCGCCCTCGCCTACGAATTGCCGCACGCCGAAATTATCGCCACGGATATTTCCGCCGCCGCGCTCGAAGTCGCCCGCCGCAACGCGTCCCGGCTCAGCGTGCCGCCGCACGACCTCGCCGGCCGCATCCATTTCATCCACGCCGACCTGCTGCCGGCGTTGCCTGCGGAAAATCCATCGCCGCGCTTCGATCTGATCGTGAGCAACCCTCCCTATATCGCCGATCCCGAATCGGCAACCTTGCAACGCGAAGTCCGCGACCATGAGCCCCACTCCGCTCTCTTTGCTGGCCCCACCGGAATCGAAATCTACATGCGGCTCGTCGACGAGGCCCAAAAACAGCTTCGCGATCGCGGCATCCTCGTCCTCGAGTTAGGCCACGATTCCGCCGACGCGGTTCGCGCGCTCTTCGACGCGGCTTCTTCATCCTGGACCAACGTAGCAATCACCATGGATCTCGCCGGCATCCCCCGCGTCCTCGCCGCCGATCGTGTCCGGTAGTTTCCCGGGTCGCGCCGTGCGAAAATAGGCCTGCGGAGGAGAGCACGTGACCATCGAAAAATCACAACACACGAGCGATCATCTGGCCAACGAACGCACTTTCCTGGCCTGGGTGCGCACCAGCATCAGCGTGATCGTTTTCGGCTTTGTGGTCGCCAAATTCGGCATCACCCTTCGCCAGTTCTTCCGCTTCGAAAATATCAGCTCGAAAGAGAGCGGCGTTTCGCTCGCGCTCGGCGTCAGTTTCATGGTCGTGGGCATTCTGATGGCGATTCTCGCCGTCTGGCGCTACCAGTCCACGCGCGTGCAGATCGATAGCGCCGCGTTTCGCCCGCCCAACAAAACCGTTTACGTCGTCGGCGGAATCACCGCGTTGCTCGGCGCCATGCTCATTTATTACCTGCTGACCACCACGAGCAGCCTGTAGCGATTTCGAGCGGTTTCTCTGCCTTTCGCCGCCTCGAATGCAAATTTCTAATCGGGAATGCCTCGCGATTAGAAATTAACGTAAACTACTGAAAACAAGGGACGGCGGCTTGCTCTAATCGCAACAAAATTTTGCCGGCGTCGTGCAAAATGCGCGCGCCAAACCCAAAAGCCCTGTCTTCGATGTATATTCGCTGCGCGGGCTTCCTCATGCCAAAACTCGCCACATATCGAGCCAAGCACGATGCTCCGGAAACGATCTCGCCCGATTCTGCCATCTCGATCCTGCACGTCGACATGGACGCGTTCTTCGTCTCGGTCGAACTTCTCGCCCGGCCCGAGCTGCGCGGCAAAGCCGTCATCGTTGGCGGCCCGCGCGATCAGCGCGGCGTCGTCACCTCCGCGAGTTACGAAGCGCGGAAGTTCGGCGTGCACTCCGCGATGGCCCTGCGCACCGCCGCGAAGCTCTGCCCGCACGCTGTGTTCCTGAGCAGCAGCCACGGACTCTACGGCAAATACAGCGACCAGATCGCCACGATTCTCGGCAAGTATTCGCCTATCGTGGAGATGGCCTCGATCGACGAAGCCTACATCGACCTGACCGGCACCGAGAAACTCCATGGCCCGCCCCTCGCCGCTGCGCACAAACTGCTCACCGAGATCACTGCCTCAACCAATCTGCCGTGCTCCGGGGGACTCGCCGCCACGCGCCTCGTCGCCAAGATCGCCAGCGAGCAGGCCAAGCCCCGCGGCTTGGTGTGGGTACCCTCGGGCAGCGAGCGGTCCTTCCTCGCCCCCCTCGTCGTGCGGAGGATACCTGGCATAGGCAAAGTCACCGACGCAGGACTAAAGTCTCTCGGCATCGAAACGATCGCCCAGCTCCAGGCGATTTCGGCGGAGAGGCTTGAACAGTCATTTGGCGCATGGGGTCAGGCGCTGTACCGCAAAGCGCGCGGCATCGACGCCTACGAGTTTTTCGTGGACGCCGAACCGAAATCCATCTCGCATAATCGGACTTTCGGCGAGGACACGCGCGATCGCGAGCAACTGGAAGCGACGCTCAGCTATCTCTGTCAGAAAGCCGTGAAGCGGATGCGCGATGCGAATCTCCATGCGCGTACCGTCACGCTGACTGTGCGCTTCGCGAGTTTTACCACCATCACGCGTAGCGAGACTCTGGCGGAACCCTCTGATCTGGACTCGATATTTCTACAAGCGATCCGCAAAATGTTTGCGCGCGCCTGGGATGGCAAAGCGGATTTGCGTCTGGTGGGCGTAGCGCTCACATCTTTTTCCGGCGGCCCTCAGCAATTCGATTTGCTCGATCCAAATCGCCGCGAGAAACTCGAGCGCCTGGCGCAAGCCACCGATCGTTTACGCGATAAGTTCGGATTCTCGAAGGTCCAGTTTGGCGGGTCGCTCCCGATTCGCGACGATCGGAAATAAAAAAAGCGAAAGATGCTGCATCACGGTAATTTTCTGCTTCTTACCCTATAATCGCGGTTCGCGTGTCCACGAACCAAAATCCGCCGCAAAAAGATCGTCAGAATCGACGCCAGCGCTTGCGTGGCTTCTGGGAGCGCGTGACCGACGGTCTCCGGCTCGACGAACTCTGGAGTCAATTCAAGTCCGAAGCGAAGGCGGGCTACGGCCTGTACTCCGGGGACGTTAACTGGGAACCGATCGACCTGGAGAAGTCCAGATTCAAACGGGCGAGGCTCTCGGCATGGGCTCTCTTCCAGGCCATGCTGATGAAGCTGTCTCCGGGGCGGCGCGTGCTTTTGCTGATCGCCATAGTGTTGATCATAGCCAATCCTGATTTTCGGATTGGCCGCGGCGACGCCGATTTGGGTTTTGCCTGGGTGGGCGTTCTCATTCTGTTTGTACTGCTGGCGCTCGAACTGGGTGACCGGGTGACGATGAAGCGCGATTTGGAGATCGCGCGCGAAATCCAACAGTGGCTGATACCCGGCGAACCACCCAAAATTCCAGGTGTGGACATCGCGTTTGCGACCCGGCCGCAAAATACGGTGGCGGGCGATTACTACGACGCATTCTTGCGGCCGCCGTTGAGCGCGGCCTCGAAACCGCCGTCGCTCTTGGTCGTTGTTGCTGATGTCGCTGGAAAAAGCGTGCCCGCCGCGCTATTGATGGCTACGTTTCAATCAGGCCTGCGCACGCTCTCGGCCACAGCGGCATCGCTGGACGGAATTGTGACGGGACTCGATCGTTACGCTCGCGCGCACAGCCTGGAGGGGCGCCGCTTTACTACCGCGTTTCTCGCTGAGATCGATCCGCTGACCTGGGCCATGCGTTATGTCAACGCAGGGCACAACGATCCCATTCTTCGTCGAGGTTCAGGACAAATCGAGCGTTTGTCTTCCGGCGGCCCTCCTTTTGGCATCCCACTTTTCACCGACAGGGAGATTGCCTATCTCCGCGGAAGCGTCCAATTGCAACCGGGCGATTTGCTGTTTATTTTCACGGACGGGGTTGCGGAAGCGGTCAACGAAAGCGGCGAGGAATTTGGCGAGTCGCGAATTATCTCAGCGATTACGGCGGCTCCCGGTGAAACGGCGCAGGGAATTCTCAATCGCGTTATGACCGCCGTAAATTCTTTTGTGGGCTACGCGCGCCAGCACGACGACATTACCGCACTGGTCCTTCGAATCGTGGCGTAGTCTCATGCAAAGTTTCGATGTAAGTTTCGCTGCGCGGCGGCCTGAAAAAACCTCAAACTTCCAAGCTGCGCGCGTTTCCCGCATAATCACGCTATGAACGCTCGCGCATTCGCGGAGCAAGTTTGCAGAACGCTGCGCTCGAAAGGCTTTCAAGCTTTTCTGGTAGGCGGATGCGTGCGGGATATTCTGCTCGGTCGCGAGCCGGCCGATTACGACGTAACGACTGACGCCACCCCATTCGAGGTCGAGGCGGTTTTTCCAGGCAGCCTCACGGTCGGGGCAAAGTTCGGCGTGGTCATCGTGCCGGAAGACGAAGCCTCGGTTTTGCCGGCCGGTCGCCGCCAGCAAGTCGAAGTCGCCACGTTCCGCTGCGACATGGGCTACTCCGACGGCCGCCACCCAGATCGCGTCGAGTACACGAAGTCGCCGCAGGACGACGTCAGACGCCGCGATTTCACGATCAACGCCTTACTGCTCGATCCCGAAACACGAGAAGTCCTGGATTTCGTGGGAGGCCGCGAAGATCTGAGCGCAGGAATTATTCGCGCCATCGGCGATCCCGAAGCTCGATTCCAAGAGGACAAGCTTCGCATGGTCCGCGCAGTGCGTTTCGCGGCGCGGTTTGCTTACGCCATCGAACCGAAAACCATGCAGGCGATTCAGAAATTGGCGCCCGGCATTTCGCAGGTTTCCATGGAACGCCTGCGCGACGAATTGACAAAAATTCTCACCGAGGGCGCGGCAAAGCGCGGTTTCGAGTTACTGGATCAATCCGGCCTGCTCATGTACCTGTTGCCGGAAATCGCCCGGATGAAAGGCGTCGAACAACCGCCGCAATTCCACCCCGAAGGTGACGTGTGGATTCACACTCTAATGATGATCGAGGGTCTGCGCGCCGGATCGTCGAGCACGCTCGCTTGGGGCGTGCTGCTACACGACGTGGGCAAGCCGCCGACCTTTACTCCGCCCTCCGGACCGAACGGCCGCATCCGCTTTGATCGCCATGTCGAGGTCGGAGTCAAAATGGCAGAAGAGATTTGCCGGAGGTTCCGCTTTTCGAATGAAGACACTGAGCAAATTCTCGCGCTGGTGACGAACCACATGCGTTTTAAGGATGTGCCGAAAATGAAGCCGGCGACCTTGAAGCGGTTTGTGCGCATGGAAAAGTTCAACGAACATCTTGAGCTGCATCGCCTCGATTCGCTGTCCAGCCACGGAAAACTGGATAATCACGACTTTACCACCCGATTTATCGCGGAGACTCCCCCGGAACAGGTCCGCCCGCCACGTCTCCTTACGGGTGACGATTTGATTGCACTCGGGCTCAAGCCGGGGCCCGCCTTCAAGGCCATCCTATATAATGTCGAGGAAGCCCAGCTCGACGGCAGCGTACAAACTCACGAAGACGCGATTCGATTGGCGGGGGACTTGGCTCAGAGGCCACAGAATCGCGGCAACCCATAGCTGGAACGCCTTTTCTTGGCAGCAACTTATTGAAATACATAGTGTTTAGAAGTTTGGAATGCTCGCGCGGATTTGAAATCATAAGTTTAGTGTGGTATTGTCATATCTTCTTACAGGGCAGGACGTAAGGAAGTTACATCTTTTACATTTCCTCCGCATCTAAATGTTCCAAGCAGCCGATTAGCTGCCTGAGTGGTCGGGCCGGTTGTTCGACCCGAGGGAGACAAGGTGAGTAAGATAAATAAAGTTATACCGCACGAGCTGCCCATTCTTCCGGTGCGCGATACGGTGCTGTTTCCGGGCGCGGTGCTGCCGCTGCCCGTCGGCCGCGAGAGCTCGCTGGCCCTGCTGAATTCGCTGGAGGGCACGGAGAAGATTCTGGGCGTCGTCGCGCAACTGGACCCGCGCGTGGAAGCGCCAACCGGCACAGATTTGCACAGTGTCGGCACCCTGGCGAAAGTCCACAAAATGGTGCGCATGCCCAACGGAAACGTTGTGGCGTTTCTCGAAGGCATGGACCGCATCCGGGTCACCGAAGTTCTGGGATTTAAACCGTTTCTGCGCGCGAAAGTCGAACTGCAGCCGGATCTCGAGGATCAACGCGACGCCGAGCTGACTGCGCTCGAACGCAACGTGCAGGAACTCTTCCGCGAGGTCGTGGCGCGCTCGCCGCAACTTTCCGACGATTTGCAAACGGAAGTCATGAATATCGATTCGCCGGGACGATTGGCGGACTTCGTCACTTCGACGCTTCCTTCGCTGAGCACCTTGATTCGCCAGGAACTGCTCGAAACATTCAGCGTGCGCAAGCGCCTGGAATCCTTGATCAGCGAGCTGACCAAAGAACGCGAAGTGCTCGACCTGCGAAACAAAATTCACGATCAGGTTCAGGAGCAAGTCAACCAGAGCCAGCGTGAATTTCTGTTACGCGAGCAGATGAAAGCGATCCAGAAAGAATTGGGCGAATCCGACGACGGCCAGGCCGAAATCGACGAACTTCGCAAGAAGGTCGAGGAATCGGGCATGACCGCGGAGGCCAAGAAGGAGTGCGATCGCGAACTGAAACGGCTCGCGAAGATGACGCCTGCTTCGGCCGAATACATGGTCGCGCGTACCTATTTGGAATGGATGACTTCGTTGCCCTGGAGCAAGGTATCAGGCACCGAAGACATCGATATTCCGAAAGCGCACGCGATCTTGAACGAGGATCACTACGACCTCGTAAAGATTAAAGAACGCATTCTCGATTACCTCGCGGTGAAGAAACTGCAGCCGGGGATGAAGGGACCGATTCTTTGTTTCGTCGGGCCTCCGGGTGTCGGCAAGACGTCGCTCGGCAAATCGATCGCGCGTGCTCTCGGCCGCAAATTTGTGCGCATCTCGCTTGGCGGCATGCACGACGAAGCGGAGATTCGCGGACACCGTCGCACCTATATCGGTGCGTTGCCTGGGCAAATCATCCAAGGCATCAAGCGCGCGGAGACGATGGACCCGGTTTTGATGCTGGACGAGGTGGACAAACTCGGACGTGATTTCCGGGGCGATCCATCGGCGGCATTGATGGAAGTGCTCGATCCCGAGCAGAACTCCACCTTCCGCGATCATTATCTGGATGTGCCTTTCGATCTCTCGAAGGTGCTGTTCATCGCGACCGCCAACTGGCTCGATCCGATTCCGGAGCCGTTGCGCGACCGCATGGAGATCATCGAGCTCTCCGGTTACACCGAAGAGGAAAAGGTACACATCGCGAAGATGTTTTTGATCGCGCGCCAGGCGAAGGAAAACGGGCTCACCATCGGTGAGCAGATTGAATTCACCGACGAAGCCTTGCACGAGGTAATCCGCCACTACACGCGGGAAGCGGGGGTGCGCAACCTGGAACGTGAACTCGGTACGCTCGTTCGCAAGCAGGCGCGGCGTCTGGCGGAAGGCAAGACGGACAAGTTGATCGTCACGCCGGAAGTCATTCGCGAAGTGCTGGGCATCGCCAAGGTGCATCAGGAAAAGGAAGTCGAGGAGCGCGTGCAGCAGCCCGGCGTTTCGGTCGGACTGGTCTGGACCCCGGTCGGCGGCGATATCGTCTTCATCGAAGCGAGCAAAATGCGCGGCGGGAAGACGCTGACGATGACCGGCCACCTGGGCGACGTGATGCAGGAATCCATGCGAGCAGCGCTCACCTGGGTTCGTGCGAACTGCGAACGCTATGGCATCGACCCGGACTTCTTCCGGAAACAGGACATACACATTCACGTCCCTTCCGGAGCGGTTCCGAAAGACGGTCCATCCGCCGGCGTAGCAATGGTCACCGCGCTGGTCAGCCTGCTGACGGGCAGGGCCATCCGGCCGCGCGTAGCCATGACGGGCGAAATTTCACTTTCCGGAATTGTGTTGCCGGTGGGTGGAATCAAGGAAAAAGTGCTCGGCGCGAAGCGCGCCGGGATTCAGGAAGTCATCCTTCCATCGGAGAATGAGCCGAACGTGAAGGAAGACCTGCCGGACGAGATGCTGGACGGGATGAAAGTGCACTTCGTGCGCACGGCCGAGCAGGCTCTGGAAATTGCCTTGGGCAAATTCGAGAAGCCCGTACGCCCGATTCCCGGAGGCGCTCGCGATACGGATCGTCCCGTAGCCGGGCCGTTGCATTAAACAAGAACGCGCGAACCTTGGCCACGCCCGGCAATGGGACGTGGCGCCAAGGAAAACAGAGAGACAGCCCGAAGAGGCCCGGCGAGAAATCTCCGGGCCTTTTCTTTTTGCATACAAGGTTTGTTTCCTGTTGCAGCCAACGGTGGAATCACGTACAGCTTAGATTCCGATGCCTTACCGCCCCAGAGAACTCGTCATCCGCGCGCGAGAGGCTGCGACACTGCTTCTCGCGACACTCGACCGGAACGAAATGGTTCCAAGGTTTCTCGATATGTACGCAGCAGAAAATCGCAGGCCCGGACGCGCGGATCAGCCCGCCCACTATCGCGAGCAGCTCGAAACGATTCGCCGCGAAGCGATCCTCTCCATGGTCTTGCGGGCAGAAGCAGCCTTGCCCACCAAACTGAAAGTTCACGTAGTGGTTCGCAACGTAAAGCCTCGAAGGGCATTGCGTGCCAAACCGAAGAAAGGGAAAAGAGGGGCAAAAATCAAAACGCAAAAGTCGCGGAATTCTGGAATCGATCTTGCGTTTCCACTGCTCGATCTCTTCCGCGAGGAATTTTTCGTGGCCATCGGCCAGGCCTTGCGCTGGACGGACGAAGACGCCCAGGCGTTCTGGCACGATCTGGAGTTATACGAGAGCCTCTCGGCAAGCGAGCCGAAGCGTCAGGCGCGACGGGCTATTGCTTCCGGGCCATTCGTGGACCGCACCGCGTTGCTTTTGGATCCATCGCTTATGGAGCAGGCCCGCCGGGCGGCAGGAAAGTTTCAGCTCGAGCTTGATGCTGCCGCGGATCGCGTGTTACGCGTCGCCTTTTCCCGGCGCCGCGGGAATTGAGCGCGGGTTCGGGGACCAAAGTGCCCTGAAATGACTTCCGTTTCGCAATCGCCATTGCACCTTCCGCACACGGCGCAACCGCGGTGGGTGCATATTTGCGGAGGATTTTGTTATTCTCGCGCCGATGCTGCCTGTCTTTTACATCCTGGTCATCGCGCAGATTGCGCTCGGCGTGTATTCGCTCTGGGAAGGGTTTGTCTGGTTTCGCCTAGTCCGGCAGCGGCTGG
>Ga0302326_10023065_pt1 | contig 12702 bp, 10 predicted proteins | sample Palsa_T0_3_FD_202264 | JGI IMG/M metagenome (GOLD analysis project Ga0302326, IMG submission 202264) | Peat permafrost microbial communities from Stordalen Mire near Abisko, Sweden - Palsa_T0_3 | ecosystem: Environmental > Terrestrial > Soil > Palsa > Peat permafrost | place: Sweden: Abisko... | reverse complement strand
CTCTGCAATGCGCGAGCGATGGGAGAATTTGGTGCGGTCTCGGTAGTGGGGGGGGACCAGGATTCGACGAGGACGGTCCCGCTTCGCGTGGAGCAGCTGTATCTGGGGGGGAGTTTGCAGGCGGCTTTCGCCGTCGCATCCATCCTGACGCTGCTGGCGCTGGTCACGTTGGTGTTCAAGTCCATCCTGGAGTGGAAGCAGCGGCGCGATTTGGCGGCCGCCGGGGAGTGATCCAAAGCAACGGTTATCGGACTGTCTTTTGGCGTTTAATCGTCGTGGAAGATCGATGACGTTGCCACGCGGCGGCCCGCGCGGTCATAATGTGGCCGTGGCGAAACGAGGGAAAAAGCCTGTAGAGGAGTCTCGCATCGAAGCCACCCGCGCCACCAACGCGCGCGGAGAGAAAGTCACTCGGGCGCCCTCGGAAGAAACGAGCATCACGGCAGGCAAGGTCTCATCACCGACCCCGCTCGCCGGACAGGAGCCTAAGCAAATGATCGATGGCGTGTCCGCTGTGGTAGTTGGCAATCCTGCGCGCCCATCGGAAGCACCCGCATCGAACGCTCCGGCAACTCCTCAGCCAACATCGCCTGCCGCGATGCCCAGTACGCCGGCGCCCCGGAGCGCGCCGCCGGTTTCACCGGTTGCAGACCGCTCCTCGCCGCCTCCGCCGCCACCATTGGCACCGCCGGCGCCGGTGACCGCTTCTCCACCACCTTCTGCTCGGCCGCAGAACGATTCGCCCAAATCGTCGGTTCCGGCTCCCGCTGTCGTTGTCGCGTCGGAGAAATTGGTGCCGACTCTGCCAGGCAACAAGCCATCGCCAAAGGCCGACGCTGGACCGACACTGCTTTTTGAAGTCGCTTGGGAAGTTTGCTGGCAGCTCGGCGGTATCTATACCGTGCTGCGTTCCAAAGCAGCGGAGATGCTCAAGCGATGGGACGATCGCTATTGCCTGATCGGTCCATACAACCCAGCAACAGCCGCTGTTGAATTCGAGGAGGCTCCCACCGAGGGGGTAGTTCGACTGGCGCTGGATCGGCTGCGGGCGATGGGAGTGCCGTGTCATTTCGGGCGCTGGCTGATCGCCGGTCGGCCGCGCGTGATCCTATTGGATTATCGAGCGCGATTCGGTTCGCTTGATCGGGACAAATACCTGCTGTGGATGGATCACGGCATCTCCACGCTGTCTGGCGATGGAGAGGTCAATGAAGTCGTCGCGTTCGGGTTTGTCGTAACCGAGTTCTTCCGGGCACTGACGGAAATAGCGCCGGACCGAACCGTACTTGCGCATTTCCACGAATGGATGGCCGGTGTCGCGGTGCCGCGCATTTCGCATCTTCGGCTGCCAGTCACCACAATCTTCACGACGCATGCCACGCTGCTGGGCAGATATCTGGCAAGCGACAACCCCTATTTTTACGACCATCTGCCGTTCGTTGACGCCGATGCCCAGGCCGCCAAATACAATATCCTGCCGCGACATCAAATTGAGAAATCCGCGGCACATGCATCCACGGTTTTCACCACCGTCAGTGAAGTGACATCCATTGAAGCGGAAAGATTGCTGGGCCGAATGCCGGACATGATTCTGCCCAATGGCCTTAATATTCAGCGATTCGCGGCGCTTCATGAATTTCAAAATCTGCATGCCCGTTACAAGGAACGAATTCACGAATTCGTGATGGGGCATTTCTTCCCCAGTTACACATTCGATCTGGACAAAACGATCTATTTTTTCACCAGCGGCAGGTATGAATATCGCAACAAGGGAATCGATGTTTTCATCGAAGCGATGGCCCGACTGAACTGGCGGCTCAAGCAGGTGAAGGACCCGCCGACCGTCGTTGCCTTCATCGTGACGCGCGCTCCGGTTCGGAATATCAACGTGGGTGTATTGCAGAGCCAGATGCAGATGGAAGATCTGCGCAGCTACTGCGAGCAGATGCAGGAATCGATGGGTCGCAGCCTGTTTCTGGCGGCCGCGGCAGGGCGCATTATCACCATGAAGGAATTGTTGCCCGACGATTCGCTGGTGCGGCTCAAGCGCGCCATCCATGCGGGCCGGCGCTACGCTCAGCCCAATATCGTCACCCACGATCTGGTGGATGACGCGAACGACCCGGTTCTGAAGCACCTCCGCCATCGGCAATTGTTCAACGCCGCCGACGATCCGGTGAAGATGATTTTCCATCCTGAATTTGTCACCGCAACCAGTCCGCTGATCAGCCTCGATTATGAACAGTTCGTTCGCGGATGCCACATGGGCATCTTCCCCAGCTACTATGAGCCTTGGGGCTACACACCGATGGAATCGGTCGCGCTGGGCGTGCCCGCAGTGACCACCGATCTAAGCGGGTTTGGCGCCTATGTTGAGCGGCATGTCGCGCATCATGAGGATCATGGCATCGTTGTGCTCAAGCGGCGCAACAGATCGTTCGATGCAAGCACCGACGATCTGGTGAATCGACTCCTGGCATTCGTCCAGTTGAACCGCAGGCAGCGCATCGAGCTGCGGAACACCACTGAGCGGCATAGCGAAATATTTGATTGGGCGAAACTGGTGCGGCACTATCACGAAGCGCATGACATGGCGATCAGCCGAACCGGGGGGAATAGGCCGGGCAAGCTGGATGTGCTGCTGGTGTGACGCGCGCTGAGATAAACTCTTGTCTGTCGCCTGCGGCTTAGCCCGGAATAGTCAGGATTCACCGCGGAGACGCCGAGGGCGCGGAGAAACCCAAGACAACCTGGCTCTTCGATCTTGGCAGCCTGCGCGTTTGGCTCGTTCCACTTTTCTTTCCTAAGTACATATCAGTTCATTCTCCTCGGCGTTCTCTGCGTCTCCGCGGTGAATAATCCGGGTTAGCAAGCCAACGGCTACCACTTGTTGGATCACGTCGCTGGCCCGCTAAGCCGCGAGCGGCAAACCAAGAATTCACGCATCGCGCGAGTAATCGCCCGCGCTTGCCTCCGAAACATGCTCAATCAATTTCTCGATCACCTGATCCGGTCCAACCCCTTCGGCATCAGCATTGAAATTGGTGAAAAGCCGGTGTCGCAAGACCGGCTTGGCCATGCGCTTGACGTCTGCTACGCCCACATTTAATCGTCCATCCAGAATGGCACGCGCCTTGGCGGCGAGGACGAGATATTGAGCCGCACGAGGACCCGCGCCCCACGTGAGCCACTCGTTGATGAAAGCGGGAGTATTCGGCTCCTTGGGTCGCGTCGCTCGCGTGAGCGTGACGGCGTAATCGACGACGTGATCGCTCACGGGCAGCTTCCGAAGCACTTTCTGTACCTGCACGATGTCCGCGGCGGAAAGCACCGGCTCGGGCTCCACTTCCAGATCCATCGTCGTCGCGCGGACGATCTGCCGTTCCTCTTTCTTGCTGGGATAGCCGATGTTCACCATGAACATGAAGCGATCGAGCTGCGCTTCGGGCAGCGGATAAGTCCCCTCCTGCTCCACCGGATTCTGTGTTGCCAGAACGAAAAACGGCAGTTCAAGCGGATACGTTTGCCCGCCGGCGGTCACGTGGTATTCCTGCATTGCCTGGAGCAGTGCCGCCTGTGTTTTGGGTGGTGTGCGGTTGATCTCGTCGGCCAGCACAATATTCGCGAAGACCGGGCCTTTCACGAATCGGAACGCGCGTTTTCCAGTGGTCTGATCTTCCTCCAGAATATCAGTGCCCGTGATATCGGCGGGCATCAGATCGGGAGTGAATTGAATGCGATTGAAGTTCAGCTTCAGCACCTTCGAGAGGGTGCTGATCATGAGTGTCTTGGCCAGACCCGGAACGCCGACAATCAGGCAATGTCCTCGAGAGAACATCGCGGCCAGCAGCAACTCGATCACTTCATCCTGCCCGATAATCACCTTATGGAGTTCTTGAAGCAGCTTGGCTTTCACGATGCCGAAGCGTTCAATGAACTGATGTTCGCGATCGCCGGGCGGCTGGAGGGCGACTGGGGAAGTTGTTGAGGGCAATAAATCTCCTACTGGGTGTCGAGTGACTAATAATACCAGTTCCGCCGCTTGCGGTTTAGCGGGCCAGCGACCTTCCTGAACGGATCGCGTCGCTGGCCCGCTAAGCCGCAAGCGGCAAACAGGAACGCAATTCGAATTCAGTGCGTCACTTCATACATGAACACATTCACGCCCAGCGCCAGCGCGTCATCATCCGCATACCCCTTGTTATAAGCCCGTGGCAATTGCTCCCAACCGGCGCTCATGCTCAAGGGGGAATAGATCACCGGCAGCGCACCATCCACCTCAATCGCTTCCAACTGCGGAGTGTTGATGCCCGGCGCCAAACGCTGCCCCAGTGGCGCAAGTTGAACGCTCTTGCTATCGGTCACGAATGACATAATCGGATGATCATCCGGCAATGGAGTCAGCGATTTATCAGGATAGATCAACTTGATCTCCCGGCGGAAAGCCGCATCAAATTGCGAACTGCCGACGGCATCGTCCACCACCAGCGCTCCGCCGTGATCCAAATATTCGCGCAATCGCTTGCGCGCCACATCGGAGAACTGGAAATCGCGCAGTCCGGTCATATACAGAACGGGGAACGCAAAGATGTCCTCCTTCTCCGGATCAACCGGCACACGCTTGAACTGCACGTGCAGCGTCGTCGTTTGATCCATCGTCTTGAGCAGATTCGGCACTCCGTGGGGTGTTGGATCCCAGTCGCCGTTGTGCACAATCTGCCCAAGCACAAGCTGGTCGCGCGTTGCATCGGCAGCCTGGTGATAAATCTTCTGATGATCGAAGAACCGGCCATATTGATATTCGGCCAGGCAATAAGTGACGATGTTGGACCCAAGCTTCAGCGCGTCTTCCTGGTTGTAAAGAATGCCGCCTTCGATCGGATTGGTATCGGCGTTCCAACCGCAGGAAAGATCGATCGGCGAGAAAATCACGGCGGCTCGCGTGCCGATGTTGATCGTCTCCAAAATGCCCGCACCAGCAGGAATCGTCTTCCAATCTTCAGTGCCTCGGCGGACGCGCATGTCGGTGATGGGGTAGTAACTGCTGTAGATCGGATGATCGCCGGGAATGGGGAGCAACTGGCGATCGGGGAAAATCCGCTGAATCTCGCGACGAAAGCTATCATTGAATTCCGGCCGCCCGCAACTGCTGTGGACGATCCAGGTGCCGCCGTCCATCAGATATTGCCGCAGCTTGGCGATGGTCGCATCATCGAATTCGGGCAAGGGCTTCCAGCCGGTCAGGTAGATGATGGGCAGTTCCGTGGGATCGTAACTGAACTTGCTGAAATCGGTGCCAACATAGCGGTACTTCTGCCCCAACTGGCTGTTGGTGAACTTTACCCACTGTTCGATATCGATGATCGTGGTTTGCCAGTTTGCCCCGCCAAGGGATTTGGCGGAAAAGGTGATATTGCCAATCAGGGCGGGCGGTGATGGTTCGCGTTTTTTTTCGCTGCGGCGCAGGGGCGTGGCAGGCAGTGGCAACGGGGGGGCGCCTTCTCCGCCATTGCGACGCTGGGGCTTGGCTTCGGGAGGGATATTGGCCTTGGGATTCTGGAAATCATCCGCTTTGGATTGGGCAGAAATCAACAGGCCCAAAACGCAGCAAAGGCAAAAAACTCGCCGGCTCATGCATCGCTCCTTGACGATCCTCATAGTTTATACCACGAGGAGGTCAAAAGGTTGGCGAATCACCGGTAATTCAGCAGAACTGCCCTCCAACGTCGAACATGTTATCGGGTCGGAGGCGGCAGCTTCGGATTTCCACGCGCGTACCGGCTTGCCGGCCGTCGCACATTTCGAAGGCGAGGATGGTGCCGATCTCGATTGGCTGCCGGACGCTCATCCCAACGCCGTGCATCGACAGTTCGAACACGTGGGCATCGAATGGCTCTCCCAGACCATCCAGCGGGCGCAGGACCGCCTCGGCACTGGCCTGCCGCCGATAACCGCGCCGCCGTTCATGCAAATGCACACTCATCAAAGGTACATCGGCACGACCGATTGGCGGGTGTAGCGGGCGAAATCGATTCCGCGCGGTGGACTTCGGCGAGTTCAGTCGAGCCGTCGCCCCGCAGGAGCACTCTTGTATCAACGGTTACACGTTGTCGGCTCGAACAATCCAGTGGATCATCTCGCCGCGATCCTGATACAATGCAACGCTAACGGGTGTTGAAATCTTCATCTGTCAAAGGTTACTTTTCGAAAGAGGGTTCATGCGGAGTATCTTCAAATCCATCACGGCGGGCGCGTTCATTGGTGCAGTAACATTGGCATTCTTCGGAGACAGATCGTGCCAAGTTGCCAGCGCCGATCCAGCGCCCACCATGCAAATCGCGGTGATCGCCAAGAGCACGGTGAACGCATATTGGAAAGCCGTCGAGGCCGGCGCCAAGAAAGCCGGCGCTGAGTTCAACGTGAAAATCCTATGGGACGGTCCCGATGCCGAGACCAATCACTCGCAACAGGCCAACATGGTCGACAACATGGCCAACAAGGGCGTGAACGGCATCGTCCTGGCACCAACTAACGTCAATGCACTGGTTCGGCCTGTGGAATCGGCAGTGGCCAAGGGCATTCCAGTTGTCTTGATCGACTCCACACTCAACAGCGACAAACCAGTCTCTGTGGTCGCAACCGACAACTACGCCGCCGGTAAACAAGCCGCCGAGGCACTGATTGCGGCGATGGGATCAACTCACAAGCATGGAGGGAAAGTCATCATGCTTCGCTTCCTCGAAGGCTCCGGATCCACTGAAGCCCGTGAGAAAGGATTCGCCGATCGCATCGCCCAGGAGCCCGGCCTTAGTTTGAGTGACACGGCCTACACCAAGGGCGGCGGATCCACCACCGACGCCGCAGACACGGCCGATGCGCTCCTTCGCCGCGTGACCAGCGATGGCACACTGCAGGTTGACGGCATTTTCGCCTCCAATCAACCAACCGCATTGGGGATGCTCGCCAAGCTCGACCAGTTCCGCGCCCAGGGCGTCAACATCGATGCCCAATACGTCGGTTTCGACGCGCACAAGGTGCTGCTCCGAGGCATTCGCGACGGCAAGATCGCCGCGCTGGTCGTTCAGGATCCCATGACGATGGGGTATCTCGGCGTGAAGACCATGGTGCAAGTGCTCAAAGGCGAAAAGGTCGATGCCAAAATCGCAACGGCAACGGCAACCGTGACCAAGCAGAATATGGATAACCCGCAGATCAAGCAGGTAACGGGAGAATGAGGCCCGAATTCGAATGACGAAATTCGAATTTCCCAACTCAATATGTCGACTATCGATCTCGCCCCGCCCAACCCGCAAACGATGCCACCGCAATCCGCCGGCGGTGATCGGGAGCCGTTGCTTTCCATGCGCGGCGTGCAGAAGCGTTTCGGCTCAACCTACGCCCTCAAAGGCGTAGATCTCGATCTCTACCCTGGTGAAGTCGTCGCTCTCATCGGGGAAAACGGTGCCGGCAAAAGCACGTTGATGAAGGTCCTAAGCGGCGCTCACACCGCGGACAGCGGAACGATGACGCTCGACGGCGCTCGGTATCAGCCCCGCAACCCGCTTCGGGCGCGCCGGGCTGGCGTGGCAATGATCTATCAGGAACTGTCCATCGCTCCGCATCTTTCCGTGATGGAGAACATCCTGCTGGGCGTGGAGCCGGGCACCGGCCCGATGATCGGCTGGAGCAAGATGCGAGAGCGCGCCAAGCGCGCCCTCGCTGAAGTGGGCCGCGATGATATCGATCCCGCGGCCATCGCCGGCAAACTGGGAATCGCCGAACAGCAGTTGGTTGAGATTGCCAGATCGGTTGCCTTGGGCGCTCGGGTGCTGGTTCTGGATGAACCCACCAGCAGTCTCACGCGCGGCGATATCGAGAACCTCTTCGCCATGCTCCGCCGCCTGCGTTCGCAGGGACTTGGAATTGTTTACATCTCGCATTTTCTGGAGGAAGTGCGGGCGATCGCCGATCGTTTCGTTGTGTTGCGTGACGGCGCTTCGGTGGGACGCGGCGTTCCATCGGAAGTGACCGATGAACAAATCATCCGCATGATGGTTGGCCGCGATGTGGAAGACCTCTATCCGCGCCACGTGCACGTGACCGGTGAGCTGGTGCTCCAACTTCAGGATCTCGCGGGGTCAAAGAAGCCGCGCAGCGCATCGTTGGAACTTCATCGCGGTGAGGTGCTGGGTATCGCAGGCCTTGTCGGGGCAGGCCGCACGGAAATGCTCCGCGCGATCTTCGGCCTGGATCGCGTCCGTAGCGGCAAAGTCAAAGTCGCGCTCGTCGAAGGAAACTCCAGCCCGCGCAAGCGATGGAATCAGGGCGTCGGCCTCCTAAGCGAAGACCGAAAAACCGAGGGGCTTGCGCTGGGCCTGAGTATCGGCGACAACATCACCTTATCTCAGCTCAAGGGACTCGGTCCGCTGGGGCTGGTGCTGCCGCGAAATCAGGACCGGGCCACCGAGCCGTGGATCAAACGACTTTCGATCAAATGCCGCTCGCCGCGCCAGCCCGCCGGCGCACTCTCCGGCGGCAATCAACAGAAAATCGCCATCGGCAGACTGCTGCATCATGGCGTTGATGTGCTCCTACTGGACGAACCCACGCGCGGCGTGGATATCGGTGCCAAGGCTCAGATTTACGCACTCATTGACGAACTCGCCCGCGGCGATGAAAAAGCTGGCCGGCTCTCCAGTGCGGTCCTGGTTGTCAGCAGTTACCTTCCGGAATTGATGGGAATCTGCGATCGCATCGCCGTCATGAGCCGAGGCGTCCTGGGCGCACCCCGCCCCGTGGCAGAATGGAACGAACAGTTATTAATGGCCGAAGCGATCGGTCAGGAAGCAGCATCGTTTTGAGACACCCACAATGAGTATCGGAACCACTCCAACAATCCCTTACGCCACCCCCGTAAAACCGGAGGGGCCCGGGAAAATCGTGACCGTGCTCCAGGCCGGCGCGCGGGTGGCCGCGCTTGCGATCGTCTTCATCGCCTTCGGAATCGTCGTCGGCAGACCGTTCTTCAGTGCCGGCAATGTCGAAAACATCCTGATGCAAAGTGCCGTCTTCACCATGGCTGGGCTGGGCATGACGATGGTGATCATCACCGCCGGGATCGATCTGGCAGCCGGCTCGACGATCGCGCTGTCAATGGTTGTCACATCCATGATTCTCGACGCAGGCGGCGACCGCACCAATTATCTCACCACGCACCCCGTTCTCTGGACCACCGCCGCCGTCATTGGCGGAACGCTCGCGGCCACCATCGTCGGGTTGTGTCAGGGACTGCTTATCACTGGCCTGAACCTTGTCCCCTTTATCGTCACTCTCGGCGGAATGCAGGCGATCCGTGGATTGACCAAAGGCGTCGCCGACAATCAGGAAATCAGCCCGCCCTCCAACTGGCTGGCCGATCACTTGATGTACCCGGTGCAGGGTCTCCATTTCAGTTGGCAAATTGCGCCCATCGGCGTGTGGGCAACATTGGTTGCCGCTCTGCTCGCAGGCGGGTTGTTGCGATACACGAAACTTGGCCGGCACATTTATGCTGTCGGTTCCAATGAAGCCACGGCCCGACTTTGCGGTGTCTCGGTAAAAAGAACAAAAATCATCGTCTACGCTGTGGCCGGCCTCTTCGCCGGACTGGCCGGTGTATTGGAGTTCAGCAAGCTCAACCTCGGCCAACCAACCGGTGCCGAAAGCTATGAACTATATGTGATTGCCGCCTGCGTCATCGGCGGCACCAGCCTGATGGGCGGCGTCGGCACCATTACGGGCACCGTCGTTGGCGCCCTGATCATTGGAACATTGAACGCCGGCGCACAACAGGCGGGCTGGCCCAAATGGGTACAGGAAGTCGCCATCGGCTGCATCATCATCGCCGCCGTCGCGCTCGATCAGCTCCGGGCACGAGTGCGCGCCTGACTTTCTGGTCCCGTCGCCCCCGTACTTCGGGAAGAGGGCTAGGGTGAGGGGGCGTTCTTAGCGCATATACCTAAAGAAAAGCTCAACCATGGAATACCGCCTCCTCGGAAACACCGGATTAAAAATCTCCACCCTCAGCTTCGGCGGCTCATCGCTGGGCGGGGTTTTCCACGATATCAGTGAAGCCGAAGGCATTCGCACCGTGCACGTCGCAGTCGATCACGGCATTAATTTCATAGACACCTCCCCGTATTACGGCGTCACCAAGGCCGAGACAGTGCTAGGAAAAGCACTGCGTGAAATCAACCGCGATCGTTATTTCCTCGCCACCAAGGTCGGCCAATACGCCGACGGCGTTTTCGATTTCTCCGCCGATCGTGTCACGCGCAGCGTCGATGAAAGCCTGGCGCGCCTTGGCGTTGACTATGTCGATCTCATTCAATGCCACGACATCGAGTTCTCCGAAGTCAATCAGATCATCAACGAAACGCTGCCTGCCTTGCATGAGCTCAAATCCATCGGCAAAGTTCGGCACGTCGGCATCACCGCCCTGCCGCTGAAGGTACTGGATGACGTCGTGAGACGCACCCCTGCCGGCACGGTCGAGACGATTCTCTCCTTTTGCCGGTACGAATTGAACGACACCGCCCTGCTCGATTCGATCCCTTTGATGAAAAGCAAGGGCGTCGGCGTGATCAATGCGTCGCCGACTGGCATGGGACTGCTGACCGAGCGCGGCGCCCCGAAATGGCATCCCGCCTCCCCCACAATCCAAGCCGGTTGCCGGCGCGTCGTTGAGTTCTGCATGGAGTGCGGCTGGAGCATCGTCGAACTGGCGATCCAGTTCACCGTCGCCAATCCCGACATCGCTACCACGCTGGTCGGCACGGCCAATCCGCAAAACATTCTCGATAACATCCGCTACGCCGAGACACCGCTCGATCCCGAGCGTCTGGCGGCGGTAATGGAAGTGCTGAGGCCGATCCACAATTTCAACTTCACGCGCGGGAGACCGGAGAATCATGATGCGATCGTCGGCTAGAGATGTCTGGGCTGTCATATAACTAAATACAACCACAGAGCACACAGAGACACAGAGTGCACAGAGAGAGAAAACAAAAGCCGTGGCACCATGCTCGAATCAAATTCCAAAATCAATCCACTTTTTTCCCTCTTTGCTCTCTGTGTCTCTGCGTGCTCAGTGGTTGAATTCGTCGCGGCAACAAGGTCGCTTGCTTCAATATAGAACGCCGCCGGCCGTAATCTTCGGCGTTGGGATTTGGGATTTCTTTCGGATTTCGGGCTTCGGATTTCGGATTTAAGGCCATGGTTATCGACACCCACCAACATTTCTGGCACTACACTACCGACGAGTTCGGTTGGATTCCTGATGACATGGCGACCATCCGCCGGGATTTTCTGCCAGCCGATCTTGCTCCGCTGCTGGCAGCGAATCATGTCGATGGCGTGATTGCCGTGCAGGCCCGGCAGACCAAAGCTGAAACGCGATGGCTGCTGGGCCTCGCCGATCAGAACGCGTTCATTCACGGCGTCGTCGGCTGGCTCGATCTGCGGTCGCCCGATATCAGCAGCCAACTGGATGATTATGCCGGCGGCGCACTGGTTGGCCTGCGGCATGTACTACAGGGCGAGCCGGATGCGTTCATGGAAGAGGCGGATTTCAACCGTGGTCTGGTGGCGCTGGCGGACGGCAATCTCGTTTACGATTTGCTCGTTGTCGAAAAGCAACTGCCCGCAGCGATCGCGCTGGTTGATCGGCATCCGAATTTGCGATTCGTCGTGGACCATTTGGGCAAGCCTCGGATCGACATCGACGAACTGCAGCCCTGGCAGACGCACCTGCGCGAGCTGGCCAAGCGGTCCAATGTCTGGTGCAAGATTTCCGGCGGAATCACCGAGGCGGCGTTAGATTGGACACCCGCGCGATTGCGCCCCTATCTCGATGCATCCCTCGAAGGATTTGGCGCCGGCCGGCTGATCTTCGGCTCCAACTGGCCAGTTTGCGAAGCGGCCGGCGGGTATGGGGTGTGGATCGAAGCCGTACGAAGCTGGGCCGCGGCTCTTCCGCAGCGCGAACGCGGCGCGGTTTTCGGCGGGAACGCGGTGGAGTTTTATGGATCAAAGGGCTCAAATCGCCGCTAATCATTGTCGTTGAGGGAAACGGGAACATTCGTGGTAGAATCCCGACATGACCCGACTAATGGAACAAGCCATCGAACGACTTCGGACCGTCCCAGAAATCGAGCAGGATCGGCTGGCTCTATTCCTTCTTAACGAGTTGGAAGAAAGCGAGCGTTGGCTGCGCTCGTCATCCGCGCCTGCGGTCGATGCGATCGTCGCCGCGTCTGTCGCGGCGGCAGCGACCGTACTGCCTCCAGAGGATTTTAGTGACTGGGAGGACTAGGAGTGCCGGGCCTTCAGCAAGGAAGCGTGGTTTGGTCTGAGTTGCCTGCACCGTTCGGGCGTCGCCCGGTTGTCGTTTTGACGCGCGATGCGGTAGTCGGCCGTCTGAACGCCATCACGGTCGCGCCGATTACTCATTCCGTTCGCAACATCGACACCGAAGTGGTTCTCGAACCAGCCGATGGCGTTTGGTGCATATGCGCGGTGACTCTCGACAACATTTTCACGATCCAGCGAACTGCGCTCAAGGATAGCATCGTCGTGTTAAACCGCGATAAGCTTCTCCTCATAGATAGTGGGTCAGTCTGAATTAATGCCCCCCAATCCCCTCTCGGTGTTCTGAAGGCAACA
>Ga0302326_10023063_pt1 | contig 12703 bp, 13 predicted proteins | sample Palsa_T0_3_FD_202264 | JGI IMG/M metagenome (GOLD analysis project Ga0302326, IMG submission 202264) | Peat permafrost microbial communities from Stordalen Mire near Abisko, Sweden - Palsa_T0_3 | ecosystem: Environmental > Terrestrial > Soil > Palsa > Peat permafrost | place: Sweden: Abisko... | reverse complement strand
AGACCGGGATTATCCAAAGCAAGTGCGGCTGGAGTCCATATGAGGGAGAAAGCCTCGTCGGGTGGCCGGAGGCAGTCGTGCTCCTGGGTGAGGTCGCGATCCGGAACGACGAGCGTCTTGGACACCCAATCGGCGGCATGCTGGAGTTCGGCTAGGAGCTGCGAGCCGCTGGTACCCTCAAAGGGTGCCCAAACTGATACTGGTTCGACATGGTCAATCGCTTTGGAACGCGGAGGACCGGTTCACCGGTTGGGTAGACGTTCCGCTCACGGATAAGGGAAGAGAGGAGGCAAAACTCGCCGGCGAGCGCCTTAAAGGCACCTCGTTCGACGTCGCATACACAAGCTCACTGACCCGAGCCCAGGAGACGCTTCGAATCATCTTGGAAACAGCCGAGGTGCAGGTTCCGATCATCCGAGATCAGGCTCTCAACGAGCGGCACTACGGCGACCTTCAGGGGTTGAATAAAGCCCGCACCGCCGAGAAGTTTGGCGCCGAGCAAGTCAAGATTTGGCGAAGGAGCTACGACATTCCTCCGCCGAATGGTGAAGCCCTCAAGGACACCGCCCAGCGGACCCTGCCGTTTTTTGAGCGGGCTATCCTGGGAGACATCGCCCTGGGCAAGAGCGTTCTGGTGGTTGCCCACGGCAACAGCAACCGCAGCATTGTGATGAGCCTGGATAAGCTGACCGGGGAACAGGTCATTGCCCTGGAACTTGGCACCGGCGTCCCACTTGTTTATGAGCTGGACGTGGACGGCACGGTGATCGGCAAAGAAATCCTCATTTGATCGTCGTTACATCCTGAAGCTGCTAAAGCCTGGCTCCGGAATTGGTGCGTTCCGCGCGGCCTCGATTCCCAAACCAAGCACTCTCGCCGTATCCGCGGGATCGATGATTCCATCGTCCCACAGCCGCGCCGTGGCGTAGTAGGCCGAGGCCTCTTTCACATACTTGGCAAGGGTCGGCGCCTTAAACGCCAGCTTCTCTTCTTCAGACATCGTTTGGCCGGCCAACGCCAGCTGGTCGAGCTTGATGGTGAGCAGCACGTTCGCGGCTTGTTCGCCGCCCATGACGCTGATTTTCGCGTTGGGCCACATCCAAAGTTGTCGAGGTCCGTACGCACGACCGCACATTCCGTAGTTGCCGGCCCCAAAGCTGCCCCCAACCACAACCGTGAACTTGGGAACCTGGGCGGTGCTCACGGCGGTGACGAGTTTTGCCCCGTTCTTCGCGATTCCCTCGTTCTCGTACTTCTTTCCAACGATGAACCCGGTGATGTTCTGGAAGAAGACAAGCGGGATTCTGCGCTGGCAGCACAGTTCGATGAAGTGAGCGCCTTTGAGGGCTGACTCACTAAAGAGCACTCCGTCGTTGGCTAGCACCCCGACCAAGTGGCCGTAGATTCTGGCAAAGCCGCAAATAAGAGTGCTGCCGTATCTCGCTTTGAACTCCGACAACCGCGAACCGTCGAGAATTCTGGCCAAGATCTCGCGCATTGGCATCGGCTTTTTTTGATCCGCCGGAACTAGAGAATAGAGCTCGGATGGGTGGTACATGGGCGGGTGGTAAGCGTCCACCTCCGTCCAGCCGCTCGGCGAGGGCGGAGCTCCGAGGTCGAGGACGATCTCGCGGACGGTCTGGAGAGCGTCTTCGTCGTTGTCCGCCAGATAGTCTGCAACCCCGCTCAGTCGTGTGTGAACATCGCCGCCTCCCAACTCTTCGGCCGTCACAATTTCACCGACCGCGGCTTTGACAAGCGGAGGTCCGCCAAGAAATATGGTGCCCTGCTCTTTCACAATCACGGTTTGATCGCTCATTGCCGGAACGTAGGCGCCGCCCGCCGTGCAAGATCCCATCACGCAGGCGATCTGGGGGATTTGGCGGCTGGAGAGGATCGCCTGGTTGTAGAAAATGCGGCCGAAATGATCACGGTCCGGAAAGACCTCGCTCTGGAGGGGCAAAAACGCGCCGCCGCTATCGACGAGGTAAATGCAGGTCAACCTGTTCTCAAGGGCAATTTCCTGCGCGCGCAGATGCTTCTTGACGGTGAGGGGATAGTACGTGCCCCCCTTAACCGTTGCGTCGTTCGCAACAAGCACGCAATGCCTTCCGTGGACTATCCCCATCCCGGTCACGATTCCCGCGCCCGGCGCCTCGTCCTCGTACATGCCACATGCGGCGAGGGCGCTGAACTCGAGAAACGGCGATCCAGGGTCCACCAGCCGGTTGATCCTTTCTCGCGCCGTGAGCTTCCCCCGTCCCTTGTGGCGTTCTACGGCCCGGGCTCCACCGCCCGCTGTAGCCTCGGCAGTGGCGGCCCGGTATGCCGACAGCACGCGTTCCATCACCTCCAAGTCGGCCGCGTGCTCAGCATCGAGCGGGTTCACGGTTGATTCCAAGGCTTCCATGTATCAGATTATGAGTCGAAGGCATTCGCAGCACCTGTGTAGCTATGCCGGGTACGTTCTCGGTGATGGCGGAGTCCGCTCCCGAAACGGATCTACGGCGGCTGGAAGAGCTGATCGATGGCGGTTTGCCCGGAAGAGCGGTCGAATTGGGTCAGGGTTTGGTCGCTCAATATCCGGACGACGGGGTTGTGGCGATGCTCCATGGCATCGCCCTCACCCAGGCGGGTCAGGTAGAGCAGGGGTTGGATTTTCTGCGCCGGTCCACCATGCTCCGCCCGGAAGATCCGGAGACGTTTCACAACCTGGCGGTTCAGTTGTTGGATCAAGGTGACCGCCGAGAGGCAGCCTCGTACGCCAAGCAAGCCCTCAGCCTAGATCCGGGGCACTCCCGAGCGACTGAGCTTATTGCGCGGTGTGAAGAACCGCAAGGGGAAGCCCCGTTTGAGCTGTCCAACGAGACCCCGATCAGGCCGGGCGGCGCGGGAATTCGATCCGGACCGGATTCGTCGCCTGAGTCGTTGCTCGGATTAGGCCCCGCGTGGACCGTAATCGGGACTTGCGTGTTCTGGTTGAGCGTTGGTCAACTCGGACTGCTCATCTTTCATCCATTCGTCAACTTGTCCACTCAGCAGCTTGGCCGAGATCCGCTCTCCATCTTCTGTTTATTTCTGTACGTCTTTGTGATCCTCGCTAGCGGTTTCTGGACGACGGTTGACGTGATTGATCGGCGGCAGAAGTTTTTGTGGTTGCTGCCGGTGTGGGTTTGCGGGCTCGCTGGGTTGGACGTCTTACCCCTCGCCCTTTATCTCTTTCTTGGCCGAAAAATTCCGAATGCCTCAACCGGGGCGTAGATTAACAGTCAATGTCTCCGCTAGTAGCCGCTTTAACGTTGGCCATTACTCCTGGGCAAGAGCCCGTTGTGGTCCCTTTCCATGTTGCTGATCACGGCATTCTCGTGGACTGTAAGGTCAACGACCGACCGGTGACTCTGTTATTCGACAGCGGGTTCGGCGGCACGGTGCTGCTAAGCCTGTCGATCGATGTTGGTCCCGCGACGGGTGAGGTCCATCTCCGGGATTTCGTCGGTGAACTGACGGCCCATACCGTAGCCCTAAAGTCGTTGGCCGTCGGGACGCAAACCCTCAATCCTGACGAGAAGGAGATCGTCCAGCAGCCGGGCGACTTCACGGCGGCTTACGGCCGCCATTGCGATGGCATCTTGGGGCTGGGTGCACTCAAATCCAAGGTCGTGGAGATCAACTTCCAACACAGCCAATTCGAGTTCTATCCAAACTCGTATGACGTGGCAAAGCTTCCCACGGACGGGAAATCGACGTTTCTGACAAAGATGCTTCCGCTCGGTGGCAATGCGATTGAAATGGCGGTGACGACCGACAAAGGGCAATCGATGACGATGGCTCTCGATACCGGGAATGCCTTTTATGCCACCAGCCACAAGGACGTTCTTGAGAGAGTCGGTGTCTGGGACGATTCCAAGACGCCAAGTTTCGTTCGCAAGTCAGGCGTAGCCACCGGCGCTGTCGATAGCTGGTATTTCAAAATGCCCCCCCTCAACATCTTCGGGGTGCCTGCGAAAGAAACCGTTTGGGATATCATCGACCTTCCGGCGAGCGACGTCCGGGGTGACGGGACAGTTGGATTCGGGTTCCTGAGCAACTTTAATGTCACGTTCGACTACTCCCGCCGGCGGGTCTATTTCGAGAACTGGAAGACGCCCATAGAAAACGAGGAGCCCGGTGATCTGGGCATCTCGGCCCGCTTCGATTCGGATGAAAAGAAGACGATCGTTGTCTTGGTGGCCCCAGGTTCTCCCGCCGACACGGCGGGTGTGAAGGAGGGAGACGAACTGCTCTCGATCGACGGCAACGACATGGTCCGCCCGACCTACCGGCAGCTCCGAGCTTGGTTTGAGGGCCCAGTCGGGTCCGCGGTTCTGGTTTCCCTCTCACGGGACGGCTCGCTCAAGCGGGTTAAGCTCACCCGGCAGGCCCTTGTTAACTAAACCACCATCATTGGATCGGCTATCCTACTTCGTGACCGAGGAGAGCCGGGTGGAGGCGTATCTGTACCGGCAGATCCCGCTCAGTTGCTCAATGGGGGTGAGGGTCATCAGGGTTTCGGATGCGGAGGTCGAACTGGAAATCCCGCTCGAGCCGAACATCAACCACCGCCGGACGGTTTTTGGAGGCAGTGCCGCGGCAGCCGCAACCTTGGCAGCGTGGGCGGTGCTGTGGCATCGGCTGAAGGAGCATCCGCGTCGCCCGGAGCTTGTCATTCAGGCCAACCGGATGCAGTACCTGCTGCCTATTTATGGAGCGTTCACTGCCCGCACCCTCCCGGTTGACAATGCGGCGTGGAACCGGTTCGTCTCCGCAATTGAAAGGAAGGGAAGGGCACGGATCGAGGTATCCAGCAGCCTGGAGTTTAGAGGCCACCGGTGCGGCCTGTTTTCAGGGACATTTGTGGCGCTCGTCGAGGACTGCGAAGCGTCAGCCAACCAGTAGTAGGGTTTCGCCGATCTGGACAACCTGTCCTGGTTCCGCGACGAGCTCAATCACGGTTCCCGAAGTGGAAGCGGGGATCTCATTGAACACCTTCATGGCCTCGATTAGCCCGACGATTTGACCCTGTGTCACTTCATCGCCCACCTTGACAAATGGTGGTGCGCCCGGGCTCGGGGCCGCATAGAATATCCCGCCCATCGGACTTACAATTGGCGTTCCCTTGGGTGCGGGCGGCTCGGGGGTGTGTGTCGCGGGGGCAAAGACGGGGGTTGGCTCCGGTTCTCCCGCTTCTGGCGCGAAAGGCTGAGTTATGCGCCTTCGGGAAAAAGAGATGTGGAACTCACCAACCGAGTAGGTCGCCTCGATGAGTTGAAACTCTTCCATGATCGACGCAAGTGCGTCGACATGATCCTTATATTCCGGCACGCGCCGATTATGACAGAGCCGGGATGAACCCTACGAAGAGTCTAGGGCGTGTCTCGCCGCAGACTCTCCGGCGACGTAGCCGGTGGCAAATGCAGCTTGGAGATTGTAACCGCCGACCGGTCCTGCGAGATCTAAGATCTCTCCGCACAAAAACAGACCTGGAACCAATCGGGAGGCCATCGATTTCGGATCCACTTCCTCCAAAGCAACTCCTCCCGCAACGACCTCCCCTCGCTCCAAGGGAACTGTTCTGACTCCGCCGAGCATCAAGGCTTTTGCCGAGTCGGCAAGCCGATTTCGTGCCTTTTGATCCGAAGAATTCGCCCCGAGGCCAAAGTGTGAGGTAAGGCTTGCGGGTACGCGTTCACCAACCGACCTCAACTCGTCGGTGATCGTCTTTCGAAGGTCGTCGAGCTTCACGTCCGGGAACAGATCGACCTCCAATGAGACTGGTTCGGGAAGGTGTTCGGCGACCGCCCGGCTGATGTCGAGGGCGGCGGGTCCCGAGATCCCGAGGTGGGTGAACAGCAGGTCCCCCCGGGCAGTCGCCGTGACCCCCCGTGTCCCTCGTGCCTTCAAAACCACGTCTCTGGCCGAGACGCCGGCAAGAGATACTGCAGCTTCCTGCATATAAATCGGGGCTAGGGCCGCGGTTGGCTTAGCCACCCGGTGCCCGGCTGACCGAAGCCACTGCCAGCCGTCGCCCGTCGTCCCGCTCTTTGGATAAGAACTTCCTCCCGTTGCCACGACAATCGCCTTTGCTTCGACCCTGTTCGGGCCCCGCCAACGTTCAGCGTCCTGTTCGGCTTCGGCCAACGTCCGGGAGAGCAGCACCCTCGCCCCGAACCCATCTCGCGGTGGTTTTTTCGGCGCCGATGGGTTCGTTGCCGCTGCCACATACACCACTGGACATCCCACCTCTACAATCTGAAACCCCGTCACGGGCGACTCGGTGTAAACCTCGACTCCCGCGTCCTGAAGATATCCTCGCAAGATCGTCACCACGTCCTTCGCGTCGCCGCTCGAGGGGAAGACCCGTCCGTCGGGACGAGTGTAGAGCGCAAGCCCGCAGTCCGTCATGAGCTTCATGATCTGGCGGTTGTCGAATCGATAGCAAGACGGTCTCAGGAACAGCCGCTCATTGGGCCGGAACCTGGAAAGCAAGTGCTCCAGTGGTCCGTCGTGGGCGACGTTGCACTTTCCGCCTCCTGAGATCAGAATCTTCGTGCCGATTCGCGGAGTCTTCTCAAAGAGCGCAACGCGCGCTCCGAGCGTAGCGGCACGCCAAGCTGCAATCACGCCGCCGGCCCCCGCCCCTACGACTAGGACGTCGATCATGCCCTAAGGGGAAAGCTTGTCCTGCATGGCCACCCCGAACGCTTTCAGGATCTGAGCGGCCATGAGGTTGTTGCCTTGGTCGTTCATGTGCACCCCGTCCACGGTGAGCAGCAGGTGACCTGTACCTGCCTCCTGCTGATACTTCTTGACTACGTCTCGAAAGACTGCGTTCAGGTCGACGAAGGTGAGATGGTGTCGCCTCGCGATGTCACGCTCCGCATCCACATACTCCATGAGCCGCTGATTCTCCGCACAGTTCAGGTCTTCGTATACGAGGGTCGGTGAAACAAGGACCATTCTGATCCCTGCCGCTTTCGCCTCAGTTGCCATCGCATCCACTTCCTGGATGTAGACAGGCAGCTTGAGTCCTGCGCCGCTATCGCCAGTCGGCACTCGCTTGTTCCACCCCGGATCCCGAAAGTCATGCCAGACATCGTTCACCCCGACGCTCAGGGTGACGACGTCCGGGTGCCGGTCGATTACGTCTTTTTGGAACCTGGCGTGCATGTCGGTCGCCTTCTGTCCGCTGATTCCTGCGTTGATCACCTCGAACTGGTGGTTCGGGTCCAGCTCGTTCAGCGTGTGAGCCACGAGCGTAACGTAACCGTGCGGTGAACTTCCGATCTCGGTGATCGAATCGCCCATCAGCACGATCTTGTGGACGGCGGCTAGACTGGCGGGAACGTCGCGGGCGGCCAAGCAACCCAATGCGAGGCAGGCAAAGGCGAGAACCATGCTGCCAGTTTACTGACCTTGGGTTGATTGGCTGCCCGCCGTACCTGTCGGCTTCTCGTCGGGATGCTGGATTTTGACCACCTCTACGGTGAACTCCATGAAACTGTTAGGCGGCACGATCGAGCCTGCCTTGTGTCCGGGCTGATCCGTTTGGGGAATGCCCTTGGCCTTATAGGCCAAGGAGGGCGGAATGAGCATATGGCGCTTCTCGCCCTGCTCCATCCCCATCAGCCCGACCCACAGGCCGACCGGAAAGTGAGATTCGCCAATGCCAACGGGCACCGGGTCTTTGCTCTGCGACTTCGAGTCAAAGATAGCCGGACCACCCTTGACTCCGCCCTCAATGAAGACCCAGAGAGTGTCCCCGAACTTCGCGCCTTCTCCCGCGCCTTTCGTGATGACGTCGGTTTGGACCTTCGGCTCGATTCTCTTTAGCGTCACGACGAAGTGGAGTGTCGCGTTGGCAGGGATCTTCTCGCTCGAGTTCGAGCCGTATCCTAGAGAAGGCGGAACCGTTATCTCCCGCTTGCCGCCCTCTTTCATCCCGGCTATGCCCAAGTCCATTCCCTTGATCACCTGTCCGACGCCGAAGATGAACATGAATGGGTCGTGCCCGACCGAGCTGTCGAACGTGGTCCCATCTTTCAGCGTGCCTGTGTAGTCGATCGTGAGCACGTCTCCCTTTTGGATAGTCGAGCCGGTTCCGACAACGTCGTCTTTTTTGGCAACCGTCTCCTGTGCGGCTGAACCCTGAAGGAGGAGGGCGAGGGGGAGCAGGTAAGCAGCTAGGGGCATAGTTTCACCGACTGAGAGTCTCAATTAGCTACTGTTCAAGACGTCAGGAAGTGCCGTTCGTTGCGACGAAATTCTTGCGTCATTTGAATTCGTTTGTTCGTCTTCAAGATTGCTATGCCCACGTCTCTGTTGCTCGCCCTGATCTGCCTCCAGGCCGGTCAGACCCAATCCACGAAGGTCAGTCAAGGGCCAATCCAGCCGCTTCCGCTGGTGGGCCAACAGGATTCGCAAACTCCGGGAGCCGCCCAGGCGCCACCGGGTTCCGGCGGCTTCGATACCGCCCCTATGGTAGCGGAGCCGGAGCGGATCGAGATGACCCCTCCCATGCGCACCGACGGGAAACTGACCGACGAGGACTGGGACCCGTTCACCTCGGCCAATGGGGTGAAGACCTATTTACAGTGGGTTCCAGGCGCGATCTATGCGGCGGCCACCGGGCCGGTCGGCAGCGACATGCTGGTGAGTCTGGATCTCGGCGCCGACGGCTGGCTGGTGGGCGCCAACAACGTTGAGGTGCGCGTGACAACCCAGGGTTCCACGCCAAGTTTCACCATTCGTCAGCTCAACGCTGCGAATGTCGCAGGGCCCCAATGGCATGATCTGCCCGGTTTCGTGCTTGCCAGCACGGTGACCGCGTACTCGGACGGCACTAACGTGACTTACACCTTGAGGCTAGCCGATCCCGGCTATGGCTTCCTGCCGTCCAAGCCAACGAAGATTGCGGCGCGCATCGACATGGTCCAAACCGGACAGCCCCCGACCGCGCCTTATTTGCCGCGCACCCTCGCTCCGCTCAGCCTCGTCCAAGCCCGTGCCGCAGTCCTGCCCACCGACCTCAAGTGGAAAGTGGAGAAAGCCAATAAGCCTTTCGGCCCGATGGACGACGCCACAATTCGAATGGACTTCACGGGAGCGCCAACCAGTCCTCCAACGAAGATGGACATTCGCGCGGAAGGAGATGTGCGGGACAAAATGAACACGGCTCAGGTTCCGTTCCCGCCGGTCGACTCGAAAGGCAGAGCCTCAGTGGATTACACATCGAAGATCTCCCCTGGCTCGGAAGTTGGGTTCCACGTCCTGAAGGCCACGATAACGGCCGCCGACGGCACACCCGGTATCCTCGAGGCCAGCTTCCGGCTGGCGCCACTGATTGACGTCACGATTATCAAGCCAAACCTGCTGCTCGCCACCCAAGATCGCAGCGTCGCCGTCAACTACGGGATTGAGACGTTTACCAGCAGACCACTGACGGGCACCGTGACCGTAACGGTGCCATCAACGTTTAAGCTGGTAAATGGCAGTCCGACGCAGAAGTTCACAGTGGTAGATCCCAACAGTACGGAGCGGCAGAAATTCCAGGTGTTCATTCCGGGCAATACGGTCGGTACGTTCCCGATCATGTTCGAGCTCGACCTCAAGAAGGGGCCCAAAGTGACCGTCACGCGTTATGTCAACATCGGTCCGATGTGACGATCCGCATCGGAAGGCCAGCCTCTTGCATGCTGCGCTTGAGGCCGGCAATCCGGTAGATGCCGTCGTGGACGATCGAAGCAAGCAGAACCGCGTCGGCCTTGCCCTTGACGACTGCGTCTACGAGGTGCTCCGCGTTACCGGCGCCGCCACTGGCGATTACGGGAATCGTAACCGCCTCCGAAACCGCCCGAGTTAGGGGCAGGTCATAGCCGAACTGGGTACCGTCTCCATCCATCGAGGTGAGTAGGATCTCTCCGGCGCCGAGCGACTCCGCTCTTTGCGCCCACTCGATCGCATCCAGACCGGTCGGCTTTCGGCCTCCGTGGGTGAAGACTTCCCATGATTCACCGGAGCGCCGGGCGTCGATTGCCACCACGATGCACTGAGCTCCGAAAAGGGTCGCCCCCTCCGAGATCAATTCCGGACGTTGGATCGCCGCCGTGTTGAGGGAAACTTTGTCTGCCCCTCCGAGCAAGGCGAGCCGGATGTCCTCGACCTTTCTCAGTCCCCCTCCGACGGTGAACGGGATGAAGACATGCTCCGCAACTTTCTCGGCCAACGAAACAACGGCCGGGCGGTCTTCATGAGAGGCGGTGATGTCAAGGAAAACCAGTTCGTCGGCCCCTTCGGCGTCGTAGAACTTGCCCAATTCGACCGGGTCGCCGGCATCCCGGAGCCCGACGAAGTTGACTCCCTTGACCACCCGTCCGTCCTTGATATCCAGACAAGGAATCAGGCGAATCGAACTCATGCCTCTTGGACCCTCAGGATGCGCACCCGCTTCTCCCTGGTTCGTCCCGGCAGGATGATCACCCGGAACCGGTCCTCGAAGGATTCGACCTCCAACTCCTTGTCCTGAAGCCCGGTTTTCCATGCCTTTACAGCGGCCTCTTCCAGTACGGTCTGAACCAAGATCTTCTCATCCGCTTCCATTTCGGAAGTCGAGAAGTTGCTCAAGCCAACCTTCTCCAGACCCCTGGTCTTAGCTGTCTCTCCGGCTGGCGTCCGCTTCCAGCAGACTCTGAGATGCCACTCCGGGTCGGTGCCGCTTGGGTCCCGCTCAAGAAAACGCTGGAGGTCGTCCCGAGTGAAAAGCCGCTCAGATTGGGTGTCGTAGATCAGATTCGACCCCGTAAGCTCCGCCACCGCGTCCGCCGCGTGGGTCACGAACGTGACGTGCCGAGTGTCCTTGAGAGGTTCCTCGCTGGCGTACCGAACCTTGATCATCGATTCGCAGTTGGCAAGGTCTGCCAACTGCGAATCGGTCGGAATTACGTCGGCGGCTACAAGGTCGGGGCGAAAGGCGGTCCGGTTCTTTGACTTGAGCACGAGTGCGATGTGAGTTCGGATATCGGAAAAAAGAACCCCTTCGGCGCGACCGATGGGACGGTTTCCCGGCGTGCCGTAGGGCGACCCCGCGAGCATGCGGTGCATGATTTGATCCTGGGGAGGAAGTTCGGTCCTCGGGGAATAGACCCAGAACTCGATCACCGCAAAGTAGCGAGCCTTCCGTCGGGTTGTGACGAGCGAACCAACGATGAAGCCCAGGACAATCGCCAAGATGACGAGGATAACGTTCAAGGGCCTTTGCCGCTCGTCCAGCGTTCGGCCAGGTTCAAAGCTTCGCCGTTGAGCATCCCATAGCAGAGATCGCACAGTCCGGCGTCGTTCACCGGTCCTCGTCGGCAAAGAAGACATGAATCGATGCGGCGGGCCGTGGTCACCGCGCGCTGGTCGCGCAACGTTTGGACGAGATCCTTCCGCGGGATTCCTTCCGAATTGATCCGGTCCATCCTGGTGAGTCTACTCTTGGGATGATCGGTATAGTCGAAAAAGCCTCTATGCTGTTCGCCCTCGCCTGTTTGTCCCTTTCCATTGGTCAGCTTCCCGCGCCGACCCCCAGTTCGCTCATCGGCGCTCGTTCTCTGGCACTAAGCCCTGATGGAAAACGGTTGGCGTTCAGCTACCGAGGGGAGATTTGGGTTGCGCCCTCGGACGGCGGCCGAGCGATTCCGATCACGAGCAACGTCGAAATGCAGGACAACCCGGTGTGGTCGCCGGATGGCAAGTACGTGGCCTTTGCGAGCAACCGGACCGGCAACTGGGACATTTTCATTGTGCCGGTGGATGGCGGCCAGACCCAGCAGCTCACGTGGTATAGCGGCAGCGACATACCCAGTGATTGGTCGCCCGATGGAAAGTACATCATCGAGCGCACGAGCCGAGAGAAGCCATACAACGGCATTTACGCGATCGACGTGACGAGCGGTCGGACCAAGGAGCTCATGCTCGACATGATGCCGGTCGGATCGCCGCACTATTCGCCGGATGGTCGAACGATCCTCTACACGCGGATGGGCTTTCCCTGGGTGCGTCCCCGGTACCAGGGCTCCGGCGCGTCACAGCTTTGGAAACTCGATTTGGCGACTGGCAAACGTAGCCCTGTCCGCAATACCGGCTTCCAACACCTCTGGCCAAACTACGCGCCGGACGGGAAGGTCTTGGCCGTTACGGTTACCGAGAAAACGGCGAGCGCAAGCCCGGTAAGCAAGCCAATCCCGAAGATTTCCCTCACCGACAACCCGGAGCGCACGCCGAACGTTTACGAGATCGGAGGGAGTGCGACGAGGCTAACCGACTTCGTCGGAGAGGGTGTGCGTTTCTTGACGGTGGCCCGATCTGCGCCGGTTGCCGCGTTCGAACGGGACGGGGACGTGTATGTGATGTCCACGGGGCAGAAGCCTCACAAGATTGCGCTCACTGCGAGCCTCGACGACAAGGTCGAGCAATTACAGCGACTGATCCTCAACACCGGAGTCAGCCACGCCGCGCTTAGTCCCAAGGGTGACAAGATCGCCTTCTCGGTCCGGGGGAACATTTGGATGGTCCCGACGAAGAAGCCAAAGGGTCCGAATGCAGACGACGCGACCCAGCTCACCAATTGGTACGGGCTTGACGAAGAGCCGCTTTGGGCGCCCGATAACAAGACCCTCTTCTTTAT
>Ga0302326_10023061_pt1 | contig 12703 bp, 5 predicted proteins | sample Palsa_T0_3_FD_202264 | JGI IMG/M metagenome (GOLD analysis project Ga0302326, IMG submission 202264) | Peat permafrost microbial communities from Stordalen Mire near Abisko, Sweden - Palsa_T0_3 | ecosystem: Environmental > Terrestrial > Soil > Palsa > Peat permafrost | place: Sweden: Abisko... | reverse complement strand
GACGACACCGTCTATCGCAATGCGAGCCTGAACGGCTCCGGCGGGGAAACCACCAGCTACCAGTACAACTACACGTCCGGCACCTTCTCACCGACGGTGCTGGTCACCACTCTGCCGACGATCACCACCGCCCAGAACGGGCCGAACTCCACAACCACCGATACCCAGGTATTTGATGCCGATGGCAATGTCGTCTGGGAAATGGACCCCGCAGGGCATGTTTCGTACGATGCGTACAACATCGCCACCGGCGCGGTGACGATGGACATTCAGGATGTCACACTCAACGATTACAGCCAATACAACACCAGTTATGGCAGCGCTGCTCCGTTCACCATTCCATCCAGCGACGGACTGATGCTGGTGAGCCTGTACACCGTTGATCCCGAGGGGCGCACCACTAAGCAGGTCAGCCCGAATGGAAATGTCACCTATACGCACTACAACGACTCCAGCCACATCACCACCGTCTATCCCGGCTGGTATCAGAATTCCTCCGGCCTGTTCACCACCACCGGCCCGGTGCAGGCGGAGCAGGACGACTGGGCGCAGGGGTATACCGATTCGTTCACCTATGCCTACACGCCCGGCAGTTCATCCACGCCCAATGACGGAGGCGTATCAACCACCCTCCTGTCCCTCACGCGCGACATCGCCAATACCGGCGGGCAGGTGACCGAGGAGGATGCCTATTTCAATCTCTCGGGCGTCAGCTATTCCACCTCCAGCGAGTACCTGGGCACGCTGAACACCAATTATTATGCCACCCTGTATACCTACGATGCCGGGGGCAACCTGGACCGGGTGCAGTCACCGACGGGGACGATCACGCGCACGGTTTATGACCAGTTCAATGAGCCGATCAGCACCTGGATCGGGTCGATCCATGGGACCGGGGGGGGCGGGCCGACGGTGGATGATGCGGTGTCCGGAGCATGGTCACCCGGCAATGCCGGCGGCATGGTGGAGGTCTCGGCCAGCGGGTACGACCTGGACGGCAACAATACCGAAAATGTGCAGTATCCCAGCAACGGGTCCGGCGGCCGGGCGACCGTGATGTACTATGATTTCCAGGACCGGCTCATTGCGGAGATGACCGGTGCGGTCGAATCGTGGGGTTCCACCGACACCGCCTCGGCCGACACCTCCGACAACGACACGTTCGTCACCTACTACACGCTGGACAATCTGGGCGAGGTCACCGAGGCCGACACCTACAACGCCAACGGGGCGGCTTCGGTCAACTTCAGCACGGGCTCCATCCTGGGCCCCGCGTCGGGCTCGCCGATGATCCTGACGGCCGCTTCTTCAGCGGCCTACGACAATCAGGGGAATGTTTTTTCTTCCTCGGTCATCAGCGTCAATCCCAGCAACCACTCCGAGGGAACGACCGACACCACCTACAACTATTACGATGCCGATGGCAATCTCATCGCCACGATTTCACCCACCGGCGCGGCTACCAAGTACACGTACAACGGCGCGGATTGGAACACCTTTATTTATGTCACCGAAGGCGGGCAGCTGAACAATGCCGCCAATGTCAGCATCGGCTCGTCCAACGCCTACAGCTCGGCCACCAGCATCAGCGGCGACATCGTGCTGAGCCAGACGCAGTCTGCCTACGACAATGACGGCAACGTCATCGAGACCATCAGCAGGGACCGCTTCGGCACGGATGCCACCAGCAATTCATCCACGGGAACCCTGGGCAATGCCAGCAGCGGTGTTTATGCGCGGGTCAGCTACAGCGCCAGCTATTACGATCAGGCCGATCGCGACATCGCCGATGTGAATGTCGGCACCGATGGCGGGGCGAACTGGACCCGTCCGTCCAATGCTCCAACCGGATCGGCAACCGTGCTGGTCAACTCTACGACCTACAATGCCGCCGGTTGGGTTGCGGACACGACTGATCCGAACGGCATCGTCAGCCAAACCAACTACGACGCCCTGGGCCGGGTGACGCAGACGATCGCCAATTACAACTCCGGCAGCAGCACGATTACCGATTCATCCAACCAGACGACCAATTACATTTACGATGGCGACGGCAATGTCATCGAAATGACCGCTGTCATGCCCAGCGGCGAGACCGTCCAGGTGACGCATTATGTCTATGGCGTCACCACCGGCTTGGATAGCGGCATTGATGACAATGACCTGCTGTACCAGGTGCAGTATCCCGATCCAAATACCGGCAGCAATTACAACGCTGCGGGTTACACCTACAATCAGGCGGAAACCTATCTGTACGATGACCTGGGCGAGCAGATCGACCATGGCGACCGCATCGGCACCACGCATGCCTATACCTACGACAGGCTGGGCCGGCTCACCTCTGACACCATGGCCACGATTTACGGCGGGCCTGTCGATGCAACGGTTGATGAACTCGGCTACGCCTACAACGATGCGGGCCAGATGTCCACGGCCACCAGTTACAACGCCACGGGCGGATCGCTGAATCAGGTGCAGATGACCTACGACGGGTTCGGCAACCTGCTGACCGACGCCCAGTCCAACTCGGGCAATGTCTTCGGCGGAACGCCGACGGTCAGCTACACCTACGATGCCAGCAATGGCGACCGGCAAACCGGCATCACATACCCTGATACCCGCACGGTCAATTACAACTACAGCGGTGGCTCGGGGCTTGATTCCATTGCCAGCCGGATCAGCTCCGTTCGCGATGCCTCGGGTAATAATCTGCAGGCTTACACCTATCTTGGCCTGGGCACGCCGGTCACCTTCACCGATGGCAACGGGGTTGCCCTCAGCTACCTGGGGACATTGGGCGGGACCACCGGCGACGCCGGTGATCAGTACACCGGGCTGGACCGCTTCGGGCGGATCATCGAGCAGAACTGGACCGGGCCGTATGTGTCGGGCCCCGCGGTTTCACCGGGCGTGGACCAATTCGCCTACGGCTACGATGCCGACGGCAATGTGCTGTACAGGAACAACATCACCGACACCACCAACAGCACGACCAACACCACCCTGGCGGGTGAATCGCAGCTTTACTCTTACGACCGGCTCAACCGCCTGACCAACTTCAGCACCGGAACGCTTTCATTCAGCGGCGGAGTGGCGAGCATCAGCGGGACGCCTACAGCCACCGAAGGGTGGAACCTTGATGCGCTGGGCAACTGGCACAACAGCAGTTCGGGAAGCACCACCACGAACCGAAACAACTCGGGGAATAATCAGGTGACGACAGTGGGATCGGCCACGCTGGATTACGATGCCAACGGCAACACGACCAAGGACCAGAACGGCCAGGAGTATGTCTACGATGCCTGGAACCGGCTGGTGCAGGTGAACAACAGCTCCGGCACGGTCATCGCCAGGTACGGCTACGATGCCCTGGGCCGGCAGATCACCGATACCGAGAACTCAGTCACCACCGATCTGTATTACAGCGACAATGATCAGGTGGTGGAGACCGCCGTCGCCGGCACGGTCACCTCGGAAAATGTCTGGAGCCCGTTTTATGTCGATGCGATGATCGAGCAGGACGCCCCGGTGGCCGGCAACGGCAGCGTGGACACGGGCTTTGGCAGCAACACTTCAAATCACACCACCACCACAACGACCGCGGGCAGCGCGGTCGGCGCGGCGGCCGATGGGTCGGATGTGCTGGTGGCCGCAAGCTCGGGCAGCACGATCTACCTGTCCTGGTACACCGCCGAGGGGCAGCTGGACACGGCCTACGGCAGCGGCACGGGGATCGTCTCGCTGAGCGGCACCGGCTGGACCCTCAAGGGGCCGATCCTGGTGCAGAGTGATGGCGACATCGACCTGGCGGTCACCACCTCTGCCGGCGGGATGCAGGTGGCGCAGCTGAATGCGGATGGGTCCATTGACACCGGCTTCGGCAGCAGCGGATTGAAATCTCTCAGCGGCCTGCCGGCGACCAAGGCGCTGTCGCTGGCCACCAATGGCGACATTGTCGTAGGCGGATTGAGCAGTTCGACCTTTACCGTGGCAGAACTGAATGCCTCCACCGGCTCGCTCGATTCCTCCTTCAATTCCTCGGGCACGACCAGCGTCACCATCTCCGGCTACAGCCTGGCCTTCGAGGGCATGGGGGTGCAGAGCGGCGGGGACATTGTCATCGCCGGCACCTACTCGCACCTGGTGCTGGGGAGCTATGTGGGGGGCGTGGTGCTGGCGGCACTGAGTTCCACCGGCAGTCTGGATACCTCGTTCGGCACCTCCGGCATCGAGAACGACAGTGTGGCCGGCATCGGCGGGCTGGGCAGCCTCACGATCACCTCCGGCAACGCCATCCTGCTCAGCAGCACCAGCAACGGGTCGGGCCTGGTCAGCGGCGGGTTTTACCTCAAGGAGTACAATTCCAACGGCTCGGTCAACACCTCCTTCGGCTCCGGCGGCTCCAGCACGGCGGGGACGAGCATCAGCGGGCAGTTTCAGCTGCTGCTGGTGGGCGTGGAGGCCAACGGCCAGATCGTGGCGGGTGGTGCGGGGTATGACGGCAACTTCACACTCGCGAGGTTCAATTCCGGCGGCTCACTGGACACCAGCTTCGGTTCCAGCGGCATAGAGACCGGCGCGGCGGTGAGCCAGGCCGAGGGAATGGTGACCCTGCCGGACGGCAGGACGGTCATGGCCGGCACACCCTACAGCGGCAGCGGGATCATCCTCCAGCAGTTCGACACCTACATCACCAGCCAGCGGCTGTATCCGACCTACGACGCGGACTATAACGTCATCAGTCTGACAGATTCGTCGGGGAATGTGGTTGAGAGATACAGCTACGACCCTTATGGCAATGTGACGGTATTAAATCCCGACGGGACCACCAGAGGCAGCGGGTCCGTAGGCAGCAGTTATTATGGGTGGGATTATCTGTATCAGGGATTGCGGTACAGCGTGTCAACGGGGACCTATGTTACAGAAACCCGCGTGATCAGTCCGTCGCTGGGACGGCCCTTGCAGGAGGATCCGACCGGAGCGCTGTATGTCAACGGGCCGAATAATGACCAGTGGGAGTTGAGCAATCCGGTGGGATCGGATGATCCAACCGGAACGGTGGGTGCTCTTGCTGTGGCAGGGGGCTTAATACTTGCCGGCGGTGGCCCTGAAGAACCCATTGGGGACGTTGCCGCGGGAGGTTATCTTCTCTATGTTGGTTCGGCTGCGGCCGTCGGGGCCCTGGCTGGTTGGTGGGCGGCATCTTCCACGCCAGCGACTCCGGCGGCGCCAGCGGCAGGGGGCGGCGTCACAGCGCCACCGGCGGCGATAGCGGCGGCTGAGCAGAAGGCACTGGATGCGCTGGCTGCGAAGGCCGCAATCGCCGCGGCGGCGGCCAAGGCGGCGGCGGATCTCAAGGTCAAAACGGATGCGGCGCTCGCGGCTGCGAAAACCAAGCCGGTGGAACCAAAGCCGCAGAGAATGCAGGGGCGGGATACGCGACCAGTAACGCACAAGCCCAAAACCTCGCAAGGCAATTGACGAGCGAGGAGCAAATGGGGCAAGCGTTGTCGGGCCAAGGCACTCCATTGATCGGAGCCGGAACCGACAAGGCGTTACTGGATGCCGACAGGCTAGCGCAACAGTACGGCGGCAACCCCGGGGATTGGGCAAAGATGGGTAGCGAAAGCAGCGCTGCGCATGGGGTGCAGACGCCGGCTGGGGACAATTTTGAAACGCATTGGTATCAGAACGTCAACACTGGTCAGGTTGTCGAGATTAAGACCAAAATTGCCGGACACTGATCGCATTTGGAGCGTGTCGATTGGAACTCGATCAATTAACTGTGATGTACGTCTTAGGGGCATTGCCTGCGGATGAACTACCGGCTGCGGCTGCCGATGCGCTTGAGGCGGGCCATGATTCACCTTCGCTACGTCAACTGGCTGGCGCGGACGGTGCTGACGCCGAGGGCATAAGGAATCTGTTCAACAAGTCCCTTGATGAATTAGGCATTCCGATACCTTCACCATCGGAAGCCGGTCTCGCATTGGCTCGACGCATCGCGGGTGACATAGCTCGTGGTACGGTCGCTCCCTACGACGGCGCAAAACAGATTTGGTCAAAGGTATACACCCGCTTTCCACAACTGACGGAGCTAAGGCCCTTTGTCGGCTTTGCGAGCGAGTATGAGGATGACGAGGCACACCGGGATGATTATTCCCGCCTGATTGTCGAAGAAAGCAAGAAGCTTCTTGCAGGGTGATGCGGCTCAAAACGATTCCACCTGAAACCCACTGGGTCGGCGGATTGGGCTAACTTCCCGCTCTGTCGGGAGTTGTCGGCGTCGTTGCCGCCGCGCAAGGTGTAAACACCTTGCCTCCGCGAGTCACAGGTTGCGCCAGGTCATGGCGTGACAGGGACTTACAAAAAGCGCACATTGGTTCCTTTTACCTTGCCCTCCTTCTTTTTACTCCATTCTCCCTTCCAACCCTTCTTTTTAGCTGCCGATCTGGCCGTCAAGCTGCACGTCGATGGTCGCCGGTTGCGTGCCGATCTGCGCGTTGATCGTGCGTACTTCGGACCCTCTGGCTGGCTTCATGGCTGCTCAACTGCGCGTTGCTGGTGCGCACGATCGACGCCGACTTGGCTCCTGGTCGGCCCTGAACGTGCGCAACGCTGCGCATCCAAATGACCGGCTTCCCCTCCTGGCGACGGTCGGAAGTGCGTAACGATGCGCGCATGGAAGCGGCTGACGGAAGCTCCTGGCCGGCTGGATGACGTGTCGATGGTGCGCGCAACAATGCTTGCCGTTCCCTCCTTAGCCGCTTCTTCGACGTGCCAACTGCGCGCCCATTGTGCGCATGCCGATGGATGTTCAAGCGGCTGGCGGACCCTTGCTGACCGCTGATCTGGTGCGCAGCTGCGCGCACTCCAAGCGGCTGATGAGGCGGCTAAAAGGGAAGGTCGGGACGTGCCGATGTGCGCGCGGTCAACAACCTGGCTGACCCTCTGGCCGGCTCTGAACGTGCGCGATGGTGCGTACCTGGAAGCCGACAACCGATCCTCCTTGCCCCGATCTCGGGCGTGGTGCTGCGCGCCGTTGTCACCAACAACAGACCCGTCCCCGTCGTCCCTGTAGCTCCGTCGCGTCGGCGTCGGCCCTCACGAAAGAGCGCAGCGCTGGGGGCCGATGACGGGGCGATGGTGCGCAAGGGACGACAGCGGAGGGTACTCCCGCCGCTCCCCCTGGCAGCTCTGGAGCAGAGGTTGAGGTCCGGCTGGTGCGCCCGTTCACCCGTGTCCATCCACGTCCGGGCATATCCATCTTCGCGGTAATGCGCACGCCGGCGTGCGCGCTCACGACGCCTTGGAAGCGTAACGGTCGGCATAGGCTTCGACGAACTTGACGATCTGGTTCTGTTCATGCCTGGGCAACCTGTGTGCCTTATCAAAGGCCAGACGGAGTTTGCCCGGTGGTCCCTTGGTCGTTGCCTGCCGTGGATCGGCGCGCCCGATCAGGTGGTCAAGAGAGACGCTCAGGGTGTCAGCCAGCACGGCAAGTTGGTCGGGACGCAAGGCAACGGGATCACGCTCCCAACGGGCAAGGGCGCGCTGGCTGGTCCTGAGCTTGTCGGCCAACTGCTGCTGCGTGAGGCCGGCGCGCTCGCGTGCATCTGCCAGACGTTGGCCGAAGTCGGTACGGGGCTTGGTGGTGGGTCTTCCCTGCTTCATGAATGACAACATAAACGCTCCTGGGCATGCTCTTGCGATTTACTCGAATTGGGTATATTAAATAGGCGGGTAAAAAAAGTGAAACCCTCTTGACAGGGTTTTTTTGCATGGAGGCTCGAACATGGCCCGCATCGCTGATGACGAACTGCAACGGATCAAGAGCCAGGTGAAGGTGGCGGAGTTGTGCCGGGAGTACGGCATCGAACTGAAACCGATGGGGCCGGACAATCTGATGGGGCGCTGCCCGTTCCACGATGATGCCACGCCAAGCTTCGGCGTCACTCCAAGCAAAAACCTGTGGAACTGTCTGGCCGGCTGCGGGGGCGGGGATGTCATTACGCTGGTGATGAAGAAGCAAGGGGTGAGCTTCCGCCACGCGGTGGAAGTGCTTCGCCGCCGGCTGGGGATCGCGCCGGCTGCGGCGCCGGTGGTCAAGACGCGGATGGGGACGACGCATGAAGTGCTGGCGGACCCGGCGAATGAGCTGGCCGACCATGTGCTGCTGCGGCATGTGCGCGACTTTTATCATCAGACCTTCTGCAACGATCCGCCGGCGATGCGTTATCTCCAGCAGCGCAAGTGCTTCAACGCCGAAGCGGGCAAACTGTTCCAGATCGGCTATGCGAATCGGACGCTTGGCTATCGCATCCCGCCGGGAAAGACGGCGGCGGGCAAGCGGCTCAAGGAACAACTGACGCGCCTGGGGGTGTTGCGGAAAAAGACGGGGCATGAACATCTCAACGGGTGCGTGGTGTTCCCGATCTTCGACGACCAGGGAAACGTCGCGCAGATGTACGGCCGTCGGCTCACGCGGGAAGCGCCGGGGCAAAGCCCGCACCTGTACCTGGCGGGCAAACACCGTGCGGTGTGGAACGCGGCGGCGCTGCGGAATCAAAAGGAATGGCTGCTGTGCGAGTCGATCATCGACGGCCTGACGCTGTATTGCGCCGGGTTCCGCAATGTCACCTGCGCTTACGGGGTGAACGGCTTCACCGACGCGCACTGGAAGTTGATCGAGGAAGTGAAGCCCCAGCGGATCGTGAACTGTTACGACAACGATGACGCCGGCAACCCCGCCGCGGCGAAGCTGGCCCCGGAGCTTGCCGCCAAAGGGATCATCGTGGTCCGCGCCAAGCTGCCGGCGGGGAAGGACATCAACGACGTGGCGCGGGAGAACAAGAACGCGCAGGCGGCGCTGGCGATCGTGCTGGAATCAACGCCGCGCGGGAACGATGTCGAGCCGATCATCATCGACACGCCGGCGTGCGCAGTGAATCCCGCGTCGTCGCCGGCGTCTGCGGATCTCGAGCCGTCGCCGGCAGACGCGCCCACTTCTTCCTTAGCTGCTCAAACGAGTGCGATTGAAGCAGAAGCAGCTAAAGAGGAAGTACGGGCCGTGGCCGTCGAATCCACTTCTCTTTTAGCCGCTGTTCCCACCTTCATCGCCGGCACGGAAGCAGCTAAAGAAAAAGTGTCGGCAGACACGACGCCGGCGGGCGCACCTGCTGAGACGCCGGCGAGCGCCAACGGCCACGGCGATGAAGCCACCTTCACCTTCGGCCCGCGCCAGTGGCGCGTGCGCGGCATCGGCAAGAATCTCTCCTTTGAAACCCTTCGCGTGCAACTCCGCGTGTTGGTGCAGGGATCGTCGGAAGGCAAAGCCTCCGCTTCGGAGCAATACAGCTATCACCTGGACACGCTGGACCTGTGCAACGCCAAGCACCGGCAGGGTTTTGTTGCCGCCGCCCAGGGCGAGACGCGCCTGGACGCGGACCTGCTCAAACGCGACCTGGGGCAAGTGCTTTTGAAAGCCGAGGAATTGCAGGAAAAACACATCCGCCAGTCTGTCGAGCCGGCCCGGAAGGAAGTGGCCGTCGCCGACGGCGAGCGAGAATCCGCGCTGGCGCTGCTGCGCGATCCGAAGTTGCTGGACCGCATCCTGGCCGACTTCGAGCGCTGCGGCGTGGTGGGCGAAGAGATTAACAAGCTGGTGGGCTATCTCGCGGCCGTCAGCCGCAAACTCGATGAACCGCTGGCGATCATCATCCAGAGCACCAGCGCCGCCGGCAAATCATCCCTGATGGATGCGATTCTCGCCTTCGTGCCCGAAGAGCAGCGCATCAAGTACAGCGCCATGACCGGGCAATCCCTTTACTACCTGAGCGACGCCGATCTGGCGCACAAGGTGCTGGCCGTCGTCGAGGAGGAAGGCGCGGAGCGGGCCAGCTACGCGCTCAAGCTGCTGCAATCCGAAGGCGAGCTCACCATCGCCAGCACCGGCAAAGACCCGCAGACGGGCCGCATGGTGACGCAGGAATACCACGTCGAGGGTCCGGTGATGATTATGCTGACCACCACCGCCATCGACATCGACGAGGAACTCTTGAACCGCTGCATCGTGCTGAGCGTGGACGAGAGCCGGGAGCAGACCCGGCGCATTCATGATCTCCAGCGCGAGGCCCGCACGCTGGACGGCCTCAAACGCAAGCTGGACAAGGCGGCGGTCCTGGCCGTCCACCGCAACGCGCAGCGACTTCTTCGCCCGCTGCGCGTGGTGAACCCTTACGCCCGCCGCCTGACCTTCCTGGATGATCGCACTCGCACACGGCGCGATCACGAAAAATACCTGACGCTGATCGAGGCCATCGCGCTGCTGCATCAGTACCAGCGCCCGCTGCACCGTAACGGTTCCAAGCTCGATTACATCGAAGTGACGCTCGATGACATTGCCGTGGCCAACCGGATCGCCGGCGAAGCGCTGGGGCGAAGTCTTGATGAACTGCCCCCGCAGACGCGGAGATTGCTGTCATTGATCGACCAGTGGGCCGGCCAGGAGTGCCGGCGGCTCAAGCAACTTCGGACCGATCTGCGCTTCAGCCGGCGGGACGTGCGCGAGTTCACCGGGTGGACCGACTTCCAGGTGCGGGTGCATCTGGACCGGCTGATGCAACTGGAATACGTGCTGGCCCACCGGGGCCGGCGCGGCCAGTGCTTCGTCTACGAACTGCTCTATGACGGCCAGGGCAAAAGCGGCAAGCCGTTTTTGATCGGGCTGATCGACGTGGAGCAGCTACGATCCCAAAAGTTCGAGGGGGTAAAACCCGAGTTGGAGGGGGTAAACGGGAAGTTCGAGGCCCCATTGAGGCCCCAACGAGGGGCGGTTGTGCCCCCATCGAGCATCCCGGAAAAGGCGCTTTCATCTCGTAAAAACAGGGCTTTGCTCGCCGCCGGCATCCCAATGGTGGAAAACGCACGCCCTGGGGAAAACACCGCGCCGCCGCCATCGTCGTAATTGTACCCGTCTTCTTCTTTAGCTGCTTCTTCTCTTTTAGCTGCTCTAACTGCTCTGACCACCATGCCCCGCAAAGGACAAAAACAACTTCCGAAAATAATCGGCGATCCAAGCGACCCGCACGGCTTCGCCGCGCTGTCGTCGGCATTCTTCGAGTGGATGCGCGTGAAGAATTACTCCGAGCGCACCGTCGAGAACCGCCAGCACTATCTGGAACGCTTCACCGTCTGGTGCATCGAGCGCGGCATCACCCAGCCGGCGGAAGTGACCAAGGCGCTGCTGGAGCGGTATCAGCGCCATCTGTATCACTACCGCAAGGAGAACGGCCAACCCCTCACCTTCGGCAGCCAGTTCACGCACCTGGTTCCGGTGCGGGCGTTCTTCAAATGGTGCGCCCGGAGCAATCACACGCTCTACAACCCCGCCGGCGAACTGGAAATGCCCCGGCTGGAAAAACGCCTGCCCAAACACGTTCTGACGGCGAGCGAATCGGATCGCGTGCTGAACCAAGCCAACGTCACCGATCCCCTGGGCCTGCGCGACCGCGCCATCCTGGAGACGTTCTACTCCACGGGGATGCGGCGGCGCGAACTCTCCGGGCTGAAACTTTACGATCTGGACATTGAGCGCGGCACGATCATGGTGCGCCAAGGCAAGGGGAAAAAGGATCGCATGATTCCCATCGGTTCAAGGGCGCTGGCGTGGATCGACAAGTATGTGCTTGAAGTGCGTCCGACGCTGGCCCGCCAGCCGGACGACGGCACGCTGTTCCTCTCCAACCAGGGCGACACCTTCTCGCCGAACCGATTGACGCAAATGGTGCGGGAGTATGTGGACGGGGCGCAGCTGGGCAAAAGTGGCGCGTGCCATCTGTTTCGGCACACGATGGCCACGCTGATGCTGGAGAACGGCGCGGACATTCGATTCATCCAGGCAATGCTCGGCCACGCGGAGCTGTCCACCACGCAAATCTACACGCAGGTCAGCATCCGCAAGCTGAAAGAGATTCATTCCCTCACGCATCCCGCGCGATTGGAAAAGCCGATCACTCCCACGCCGGCAGCGCCGACACCGCCGCCAACCGCTGACACCGTTGACGATCACGCCAGCGCCGACGCGCAGGCCCGCGACCAGTTGCTTGACGCGCTGGCTGATGATGACGATGAGGAAATCAACTAGCGCGGCTTCACCGCCGCCGTGTTCACCGCGTTCCCTCCAGCGGTTACAATGCCGTCGTCGATGGCAGCTAAAGAAAAAACATCATCCCGATGGGCGGCGTGGCTCGCGCCGATCCTCTTTCTTTTAGCTGCTGTAGTTGCTGCTCCATCCGCGCCGGCGTCGATGACGCGCGCATTGGAAACCCGCGCCTGGGAAAAAACTTCCTTCCCCCTTGAATCGTGCCGGTCCGAATCGCTGCAACTCCTTGACCTGCATCAGCAAAAAGCGACTGTCGGCTACGATTCTGTGTTGGGATCACCTCTTGCCGCAGAGAACATAACGACTCCTTACGGCCCAGCTATCCAATCTTCGAGTCCTGAAGCAGCAGCCGCACTTGAGCAGGTCCAGAATGGCGCAACGGTTTATAAGGGCGGCGTTCTGGGGCGTAGTGAGACAGCAGGTTCTCAATTCCTCTCCTTGGAGAATCCACTGAATCCGGGTTACGTCGGGCGCTATGGGATTCCTCCGCAGAATGCCAATTTTAACTTCATATTAAGCGGCACGGTTGAACCGGGTGCG
>Ga0302326_10023060_pt1 | contig 12703 bp, 8 predicted proteins | sample Palsa_T0_3_FD_202264 | JGI IMG/M metagenome (GOLD analysis project Ga0302326, IMG submission 202264) | Peat permafrost microbial communities from Stordalen Mire near Abisko, Sweden - Palsa_T0_3 | ecosystem: Environmental > Terrestrial > Soil > Palsa > Peat permafrost | place: Sweden: Abisko... | reverse complement strand
CGAGTCCGGGTTGGCGTTGTAGGCGTCGTTCACCACCAGCACCCCGTCGGCCCGCTCGTGCAGCTCCATCCGCTTCTTGCTGCGCGCGGTGGCGTGACTGAGCGCGTCGGCGATGGCGGGGAGGTCGAGGCCGAGCTCGGCCGCGATCGCGGCGGCGGCGAGCGCGTTGGACACGTGGTGGCCGCCGTGCAGCCGCAGGTGCACGTCGGCGCTGCCGCCCGCGGCGATCATCCGGAACGAGGCCCGGCCGCGGTCGTCGAGGCTGATGGCGGCGGCCCGCACCTCGGCCTGGCGGTCGGCCGTGCGGGCCGCCGAGGCGCTGAACCGGCTGATCCGCGCCTGCGTGCGGGCGGCCATCGCGGCGACGTTGGGGTCGTCGGCGTTGAGGATCGCGACCCCGTCCGACGGCAGCGCCTCGACCAGCTCGCCCTTGGCCTTGGCGACCGCGTCGAGCGAGCCGAACTCGCCCGCGTGGGCGCGGCCGACGTTGAGCACCGCGCCGATCCGGGGCGGGGCGATGTCGCACAGCTGGGCGATGTGGCCGATGCCGCGGGCCGACATCTCGAGCACCAGGTACTTGGTCGACTGGTCGGCCCGCAGCACCGTCAGCGGCAGGCCGAGCTCGTTGTTGAAGGAGCCGACCGGGGCGATGGTGGCGCCCAGCCGGTCGACCACCTGGGCGGTGAGGTCCTTGGTCGAGGTCTTGCCGGACGACCCGGTGATCCCGATGACGGTCGCGGACGGCAGCCGGCGCAGCACCTCGCGCGCGAGCGCGCCGAGGGCGACGGTCACGTCGGCGGTGACGATCACCGGCACGTCATGCACGTCAGGGATCGGCCGGTGCGAGAGCACCGCGACCGCGCCCGCCTTGACCGCCACGGCGGCGAAGTCGCGGCCGTCCACCCGCTCGCCGGGCAGCGCGGCGAACAGCGCCCCCGGCACCGCCTCGCGCGAGTCGATCACGACCGGCCCGGTCACGAACGCGGCGGCCGAGTCGGCGATGGCCGGATTGGCCACGGTGCCGCCGACGATCGCGGCGATCTCGGCGGCCGACAGCGCGATCATGACAGACCGGTCCGGTCGCCGGCCGCGTGTTTGGCCAGGGCGGCCGCGGCTACCTCGGTGTCGCTGAACGGCAGCACGGTTGCGCCCACGTACTGCCCCGTCTCATGTCCCTTGCCCGCCACTAGCACCACGTCCCCCTTCCCGGTCAGGGAGACGGCGAGGTCGATCGCCGCCGCCCGGTCCGGCTCGATGATCACCCGGGCTCGCTCCCCCTGCGAGACCCCGAGCACCCCCTGCAGCATCTCGGCGAGGATCGCGAGCGGGTCTTCCGTGCGCGGGTTATCGCTTGTGAAGATCGCTATGTCCGCCAGCCTGGCCGCGGCGGCGCCCATCAGCGGACGCTTCCCCCGGTCCCTGTCCCCGCCACAGCCAAGCACAACGATGAGTTCCCCGCTGGTCACCGGTCGAAGCGCGGTGAGCACCGCCTCCACCGCACCGGGTTTGTGCGAGTAGTCGACGAAGACGTCAGGGATGCCGCCCGGCACCCGCTGCAGGCGACCGGGAACGCCCGGGCAGGAGGCCACCCCGGCCACCGCGTCGGCCAGGTCAACGCCCCCCTCGACGAGGGCAACGATCGCGCCGAGCGCGTTGGCGACGTTGAACGAACCGGGCAGCGTGACCGACGCGTCGGCCTCCACCCCGCCCGGCCCGAGGATACGAAAGGTGGACCCGTCGGCGCCGCAGCGCACGTCGGCGGCCTGCCAGTCCGCCTGCGGGTAGCCGCCGGAGGCGGGGTCGGCGCAGAACGTGACGATCGGGATCGACGCCTCGGCCACCAGCCGCCGACCGTACCGGTCGGCCACGTTCACCACCCCGACGGCCGAGTAGGCCGGGGTGAAAAGTTTCGCCTTGGCCCGGAAGTAGTCCTCGAACCCGGCGTGAAAGTCCAGGTGGTCCTGGGACAGGTTGGTGAACACGGCCACGTCGTAGCGGGTGCCCGCCACCCGGCCGAGCGCGAGCGAGTGGCTCGACACCTCCATCGCGGCCGCCGTCACCCCGCGCTCGACCGCCACCGCGAGCAGCGCCTGCAGGTCCGGTGCCTCCGGCGTGGTCAGCGCGGACGGGACCCGGTCGTCGCCCAGCCTGATCTCCACCCCGCCGATCAGGGCGGTGGAGTGCCCGGCGGCGCGCAGCCCCGCCTCGCACAGGTAGCTGGAGGTGGTCTTGCCGCTCGTCCCGGTCACGCCGATCATCGTCATCCGGGTCGACGGGTCGCCGTAGATCCAGCAGGAGACGTCGCCGAGCCGGTCCCGCGGGTTAGACACGACGAAGACCGGCACCCCGGCCCTGGCCGCCAGATCGCGGCCGTCGGGGTCGGTCAAGATCGCGACCGCCCCGGCCGCGGCCGCCTGCTCCGCGTGCATCGCGCCGTGCGTGCGGGCTCCGGGCAGGGCCGCGTACAGGTCGCCCGGCTGCACCGCCCGGGAGTCGTGGGTGACCCCGGTCAGCCGGCCGGGGCCGTCGGCCACGCTCTCCGCCCGGCCGACGCCAAGCAGCTCGGCGAGCCCTGACAGGGGACGCGGCACGGGGCGGGCTGGTCGGATCACGCCCTGAGGGTATCCAAAATCAGGGCGCATTGAGCCGAACATCCGGTGGGACCAGCCCGGGCTGGGGCTGGATGCCCAGCTGGGCGATCGCGTCCTTCATCACGTTGTAGAAGACCGGGCCCGCGACCATGTCACCGAAATAGTCCTGGTTGGACTTGTTCGGATCCTGCACATTGACCGCGACGACGACCTGCGGGCCGTTGCCTGGCGCCATGCCGATGTAGCTGGCTCCGTAGATGCAGATCGGGTTGCCGACGGGGCAGGTCTCGCCCGCCTCGTTCGGCGACTCGTTGGCGGTGCCGGTCTTGGACGCGACGGCGTAGTTGGGGAAGATGCCCCAGGGCTGGTTGGCGGTCTCGTCCACCCCCGGCACCTGTTGCAGGATCGAGATCAGCTCCTTGGCCGTCTTCGGCTGGATCACCCGGCGGGACGTCGACGGCGGGGCCGCGGTGTACTGGCCGGCCGCGTTGTAGGTGCCCTCGACCAGCCGCGGCGTGACCCGGACGCCGTTGTTGGCGATGGTCGCGTAGACGCTGGCCATCTGGATCGCGTTGACCGCGATGCCCTGGCCGTAGGCGAGCGTGTAGCGCTCGTCGGCCGCCCACTTCGACGGCGGCGCGAGCAGGCCCTGGGTCTCGCCCGGGAGGCCGAGGCCGGTCGGCTCGTCGAGTCCGAAGTTCCGCAGGTAGTCGTACTGGGTCTGCGGCGGGACGCTCGCGTCGACCTCGGACATGCCGACGTTGGAGGAGTTCGCGATGATGCCCGCGATCGTGTAGTTCTCGTCCCCCGAGTACTCGGCGTCGCGGATCCACTGCCCGCCCCGGAAAATCTGGTACGGGATGTGGTAAACGCTCATCGGGGTCTGGCCGCCGTGCTCGAACGCGGCCGAGGCGGTGATCACCTTGGCGGTGGAGCCGGGCGTGAACACGTCCTGGTCGGGGAGGTCGGAGGGCTCGGTGCCGGGGGCCAGCGTGTTCTGGTCCCAGGTCGGCCACTGGGCCATGGCGAGGACGTCGCCGGTCTTCGGCTGGATGATGACGGCCGTGCACGACTTCGCCTGTGACTTGTCGACCTCTTGCTCGCACGCGTTCATCGCGTCGTACTGCAGGACGGAGTTGATCGTCAGCTTGATCGAGTCGCCGTTCTGGGCCGGCGTCTCCTCCAGGCTGCCGGGGATCTGCTGGCCGTCGAGGCCCTTCTCGTACACCTCGCTGCCGGTGGTACCGGTCAGCAGCTTGTTGTACTCCTCCTCGACCCCCGCCTGGCCGCTGATCACGCCGGTCTGCGGGTCCACGCTGGCGAACCCGACCACGTTGGCGGTGGCCTCCCCGTCGGGGTAGGCCATGGCGTAGCTGGCGTCGTCGTAGACGCCGGCGTTGTAGACGCTCAGCGCCTCGATCTTCTGGTCGCTGGCGACGGACACGCCGGTGGCGAGCTGCACGTAGTCGGTGGAGGTGGGGTGCTCCAGCAGGCTGAGGATCTTCGCCGCGGGCAGGCCGAGCGGGCCGGACAGCTGCTGGGCGACCGTCGGCAGCTCGGCTGCCTTCATCAGCGGCGGGTCGGCCGTGATCTGGTAGGTCTCGGTGGTCATCGCCAGGGTCTGGTTGTTCGAGCTGTAAACGGTGCCGCGCAGCGCGGGGAGCGCAGTTTTTTTCAGCTTCTCGGTGTTGGCGAGGTACTTGTAGTGCCCGGAGTCGAGGCCCTGGAGCTGCACCAGGCGTCCGGCGAACAGGGTGAGCATGACCGCGATCGCGAGCAGGGTGATGCCGACCCGCCGTCCCGGGTCGCCGCGCCGGACCATGAGCCAGCGCGGCGGGCGGGGCGGCCGGCGGGGCGGGCGCGGGCCCCGGGGGCGGTTCGCCGCAGCCGGGCCGCCGGGGCTTTCCGCCGCGCCGCGATCGGCGGGGGCGGGTGATGGTCGGAGGCTCCGGGCGGCGCGGGGGTCGCGCGCGGCGCGGCCGTCCGGCGAGGCGGGGCCGCCTCGGGCGGCGCGGGCGTCCTTGGGGACGCGGAGGTCTTTGGCGTCTTTGGCGTCTTTGGCCGCGCGCGGATCCTGCGCGCGGCGGTCCCGGGGGGCGCGGGCGTCGCGGGGCAGGCGAGGGTTGGGGCCGGTGATCCGCACCGGATCGGGCTGGTCGGCCTGGTCCTTCCGCCGCGGACGGCCGGAGGACTGGCCCGGGCCAGGACGCCCGACCGTCGGCGGAACGCTGCCCGGCCGGCGCGGCGAGCCCGGCTGACGGCCTCGGCCGCCCGCGGGGCCGCCGCTTCGCCCGCTTGGGCCGCCCGGACCGCCCGGGCCGCCCGGACCGTTTGGACCGCTAGGACCGCTAGGACCGCTTGGACCGGCCGGACGGCTGGGACCGGATCCCGGCCGTTTCACGGGGTGTACCCCGGCGGGACGTACGCCTGCCAGTCGGTCCCGTCGGTGGTGAGCTTGCCGGTCTTGAGGTCGACGAATCGGAGCTCGCTGACCGGCCGCATGCCGAGCTGGGTCGCGCGGGTCGCGATCTGCTGGGCCGACTGGGCCTGCGCGATCTGCTCCTGCAGCGACTGGAGCTGCCGTTCCTGGCCGATCGTCGAGTTCTGGAGCTTGCTGATCTCGAACGAGCCCTGGGCCAGGGTGGTGCTGATCACCAGCGCGGAGACGAGCGCGCCGCCGAGCAGGCCGCACAGCAGCAGCACGAACGGCAGCCGGTGGGTGCCGGGGAAGGTGACCGCGGACGGCCCGCGGCGCGAGGTCCCCGGCCGCGGCGCCGTCCGGACGTTGGGAATGGCCCCGGCGTCGGGGACGGGCCGGGCGGCCGGGCGCCGGCCGGCGCCCGGCCGCGGCGCCGCCGTCGGCGGGCGCGATGCGGGCGCCGGGCGCGGTCTGACGCCCGGCCGGGTGATGGTGGAGACGCCACCGCGCACGTCGTCTTCCTGCCGCTCGTTCCGTGCCATCGGCCGACTCCCGTTGGTTGTCTTCTGCTCGCCGCTCACGCCGTTCCCCCAGTCAAGGCAGCTCCCCCGGTCAGGGCAGCCTCCCTGGTCAAGTGGGCGCCCGACCCGGCAACGCCCACGCTTCTTGCTGTTATCTTGTTCATGTCGAGTCCCTGATGCGCTCGATCGCGCGCAGCCGGACCGAGGCCGACCTCGGGTTGTCCGCCAGCTCCTGCTCGTCCGGGCGCTCGGCGCCCCTGGTCAGCAGGCGGAACGGCGGGCCGTTGGCGGCCAGGTCGGCGGCCCGGAGCGGCACCCCGGGCGGGGTGGTGTCCGCCGTCCGGGCGACGAGCTCCCGCTTGACCAGCCGGTCCTCGAGCGAGTGATACGCCAGCGCGAGCAGGCGGCCGCCCGGCGCGAGCAGGTCGAGCGCCGCGGGCACCGCCCGGCGGAGCGCGCCGAGTTCGTCGTTCACCTCGATCCGGAGCGCCTGGAAGGTCCGCTTGGCCGGGTTGCCGCCGGTCCGCCTGGCGGCGGCCGGGATCGCGTCCTTGACGATCGTCGCCAGCCGCAGCGTGCCGGTGATCGGCTCGCGGGACCGCTCCCGGACGACGGCCTCGGCGATCCGGCGGGCGAATCGCTCTTCGCCGTACTCGGCCAGCACCCGGGCCAGGTCCGGCGCCGGGTAGGTGTTGACGACCAGGCCGGCGGTCAGCTCGGCGCTCTGGTCCATCCGCATGTCGAGCGGCGCGTCCTGGGCGTAGGAGAACCCCCGGCTGGCGTCGTCGAGCTGCGGCGACGACACCCCGAGGTCGAACAGCGCCGCCTGGATCCGGCGGTGCCCGGCGTCGGCGACGATCTCGGCGATGTGGTCGTAGAACGTGTGGGCGAGGGTCACCCGGCCCGGGTACTGGGCGGCCAGGGCGCGCCCGGCCTCGATCCCGGCCGCGTCGGCGTCGATGCCGATCAGCTGCAGCTCGGGGGCGGCTTCGAGCAGGATCCGGGCGTGGCCGGCCCGGCCGAGGGTGGCGTCGACGAGGACCGGCGGACGGCCGTCGGGAGTGGGGGCGGTGAGCGCGGGCAGCAACAGGGCGGTCACGCGGCCGGCCATCACCGGCACATGCGCATAGGCGTGCTCGCTCACTGACCCCTCCGCTTCGCGCTACTGCTGAGCTGCTGAACTGCTACCGAATCGCCGGGCCGGGACCGCCGCCCCCGCGGCAGCGCCGTGTTCCGGTCAACCGGCCGGCTGCCCGGCGGTGTCTCCCTCCGCGCCTTCGCACTTGGCCATCGTCTGGCGCCGGGGAAGTGGCGCCAGCCTTGCTGGCCGGGCACAGGCGAGAGACCCGCCGGACTGCCGGTAAACCGCCGGGCCGATCCCGGCGGCGGCTCTACAGAACTCCTGGGAGCACCTCCTCCGCGGCTTCGGAGAACGAGTCCTCCTGAGCGGCCAGGTAGGTCTCCCAGGCCTGGGCGTCCCAGATCTCAAGTCGGGTGTTGGCCCCGATCACCACGCAGTCCCGGTCCAGCCCGGCGTACGTCCGCAGCGCGGCCGGAACGGTGATCCGGCCCTGCTTGTCGGGCACCTCGTCGGATGCGCTGGCGAAGAACACGCGGCTGTAGTCCCGGACCGACTTCGCGGTCACCGGCGCCGTTCGCAGCGCCTCGGTGATCCGCCCGAACTCGTCGGCCGGAAAGACGTACAGGCAGCGTTCCTGCCCCTTCGTGATCACGACTCCCCCCGAGAGCTCGTCACGGTACTTGGCAGGCAAGAACAGCCGGCCCTTCTCGTCGAGGCGGGGCGCGTGAGTACCGAGAAACATTCGGTTCTCACCTCCAACCCCCAGCGAGCCGAGCTTCGATAGCGATCTCACTCCACCGCGCCCCACTGTACTCCACATTCCTCCACCAGCACCAGCCCAAACGTCCCCAGCGCTCCGTTCTGCCCCACAAATGCCCAGCTCAGCGATGGTGGAGCGGAGTGGGGGAAGAAACGCCTTCGAGGGCGCGCCGCAAACCGATGCCCCATCCGCCCCATATCTCCCACGGGTTCACGGGCCGACGCCGCCCGCCAGCGCCCCGGCCGACCCGTCGGCCGGGGCCGAAACGTCACCATCGCCGCTGCGGGCGTGGCACTTTTGGGGTGGGACGACATACTGTCTGTAGACGACGACGGAGTGTCCGGTTGCGAGTGGGAAAGCAGACCAACCGGGCCTTTACCAGGAGGGCTTTTTGGTACTCGACACGGGGCGCGGGCAGCAGCGGGCGCTCGATGACCTGGTGGCAACCGCGCACCAGATCGGCACAGCCGTGGAATCGGTCATCGACGGCAAGGCGGACGCCGTCCGGCTCGCGCTGATCGTGCTGCTGGCCGAGGGGCACTTGCTCATCGAGGACGTACCCGGCGTCGGCAAGACGATGCTGGCCAAGGCCCTCGCCCGGTCCATCGACTGCTCGGTCCGCCGAATTCAGTTCACCCCCGACCTGCTGCCGAGCGACATCACCGGGGTCAACGCCTACAACCAGGAGCTGCGCGAGTTCGAGTTCAAGCCGGGGCCGGTGTTCGCGAACATCGTGGTGGGCGACGAGATCAACCGGGCCTCGCCCAAGACGCAGTCGGCGCTGCTCGAGTCGATGGAGGAGCGGCAGGTGACCGTGGACGGCACCACTTACCCGCTCGAGGCGCCGTTCCTGGTGATCGCGACCCAGAACCCAATCGAGATGGAGGGCACCTACCCGCTGCCCGAGGCGCAGCGCGACCGGTTCACCGCCCGGATCTCCATCGGCTACCCGACCGCGGCGGCCGAGCTGGAAATGCTCGACACCCACGGGTCGTCGTCACCGCTCGACTCGCTCAAGCCGGTCGCGACCGCGGCCGACGTGCGCCAGCTGATCGCGGCCGTGCGCGAGGTGCTGGTCACCGGGCAGGTGAAGGAGTACATCATCGCGCTCGCGGCCGCGACCAGGTCCGCGCCCGAGCTGCGGCTGGGCGCGTCGCCCAGGGCCTCGCTGCAGCTGCTGCGCGCGTCCCGGGCGCGGGCCGCGCTCGACGGCCGGGACTACGTCATCCCCGATGACATCCAGGCCCTGATCGTCCCGGTATTCGCGCACCGGCTGCTGCCGACCGCCGAGGCGCTCGTCGAGCGGCACCTGCCGGAGCAGGTCGTCACCCGGATCGTCGCGCAAACGCCGCTGCCGCGGCCCTGACGAAGGGCCGGCCACGTCATGCACAGGCTGCTCGGCGCGCTGACGGTACGCGGCCGGTCGTTCGTCGCGGCCGGCGCCGCGGCGGTGATCTGCGGACTGCTGATACCGGAGCCCGATCTGCTGCGGATCGGCGCGCTGCTGATGGCGCTGCCGCTGCTGTCCGCGTTCGGGTCGGGCCGGGCCAGGTACCGGCTGTCCTGCGTTCGCCAGATGACCCCCTCCCGGCTGCCGGCCGGGCAGACCACCTCACTGACCATCCGGCTGGTCAACGTCTCGCGGCTGCGCACCGGGCTGCTGCTGGCGGAGGACACCGTGCCGTACGCGCTCGGGTCCCGGCCGCGGTTCGTGTTCGAGGGAATCGGCGGCGGCGGGTCGCGGGAATTCACCTACCAGCTCGGCGCGGACACCCGCGGCAAGTACACGATCGGGCCGCTGCGGGTCCGGGTCGCCGACTCGTTCGGCCTGGTGTCGATCACCCGGGCGTTCACCACGACCTCGACGCTGACCGTCACCCCCGCGATCGTGCCGCTGACCCGGCCGCCGCTCGCGGGCAGCTGGCTCGGCGACAGCGACCAGGGCCGGCGGTCCATCGCCGCCAGCGGCGACGACGACGCGGCCCCCCGGGCCTACCGCACCGGGGACAGCCTGCACCGGGTGCACTGGCGGTCCACCGCGCGCTACGGCGAGCTGATGGTCCGCCGCGAGGAGCAGTTCTGGCGCAACACGGCGTCGCTCTTCCTCGACACCCGGCGGCTGGGGTACTCCAACGCGCTGTTCGAGCTCGCGGTCACCGCGGCCGCGTCGATCGGCGTGCACCTGGCGGGCGAGGGGTTCGACGCCAGGCTCGTCACCGAGCTCGGCGAGGTGCCGGGCCAGGGGTCGTTCCGTGACACGCTGCTGGAAACGCTGGCCGTGCTCCGGCCGTCGCGGGCGATCGGGCTCGAGGGCGGCATCAGGGCCCTGGGCAACGGCGACGGGCAGCTCATCGCCGTGCTGGGCGAGCTGACGGCCGGGCAGGCACAGGAACTGTCGGCCGCGCGGCACGGCAACACCCCGGCCCTCGCGCTGATCCTCTCGCAGGACCAGCGGGCCGCCGCCGTCAGCGCGCGGACGCTGACCGGGGCCGGCTGGCGGGTGGCGGTGGTGCCCGACGCCGCCCGGCTGCCAGTGGCGTGGCAGGAGCTGCACCGCGGCGGCGGCGGGCGAGGCCCCGGGGTCGGCGCGACGGCCGACGGGGCGGCCGCATCGACGGCCGGGGCGGCCGCCGCCGCGGCCGGGCCGGCCGGCGACGGGCCGGCCGCCGCCAACGGTTCAGCCGGTCGGAGGACGAGCCATGAGTAGTCATCGGCGGACGCTGGCCGCCGCCGTCGCCACCGCCGCGGCGTCGGTGTCGCTCTACCCGATCTTCACCGGCGGCCTGTGGTTCCTGGCCGGGCTCGGCGCGATCATCGTGGTCGCGGCGGCCGGCACGGCGACCAGATGGCGGCGGCTGCCCGAGCCCGTCTGCCTGGCCGGCGGCCTGGTCGCGCTGCTGCTCTACCTGAACGCGGCGTTCGCGAACAGCAGGTCGCTGCTGCACCTGCTGCCGACGCCCGCCTCCGCACGGCTGCTCGCGCACCTGGTCGACCAGGGGTTCAGCGAGGCCGGCAAGTACGCTCCGCCGGTGCCCGAGCTGGCCCCGATGGTGCTGCTGGCGGCCGCGGGCATCGGGATCGCGGCCCTGCTGACCGACTGGATGGCGGTCCGGCTTGGCAGCGCCGCGCTGGCCGGCCTGCCGCTGCTGCTGCTGTTCACCGAGCCGTTCACGCTCAGCGTCGGGCGCGGCTTCCTCGGCACCACGGTGGCGTTCTGCGTCGGCATCGGGGGGTATCTGGGCCTGCTCAGCAGCGAGGGGAAGGACCGCATCCGCGAGTGGGAGTCCCAGGACCCGTCCGCCCGCAACGCGCCGGACACAAAGGCCCTGGCGGCGGCGGGTCGGCGGGTCGGCTTCGCCTCGGTCGTCGTCGCCCTGATCCTGCCCCTGGTGATCCCGGGGCTGCACGTCACCCGGCTGTTCGGCGGGCAGGCGGGGATCGGCGGGCACGGCGGCGCGGGCGTGAGCGGCACCGGGCCGGGCGGGGTCGGGTTCCCCGGGGTGAACACGAAGTTCTCGCAGGAGCTGTCGTCGGAGCTGAACACGCCGTCGCAGATCGTGCTTGGCTACACCACCGCCGTCCAGTCCCCCGACTACCTGCAGCTCTACGTGCTCGACAAGCTCACCGACTCCGGCTGGTCGCTGTTCAGCCAGCCCGAGTCGACGGTCCGGGTCAGCCCGCGGCTGCCCTCGCCGCCCGGGCTCACCGACGCGTCACTGGCCGGCACGGTGGCCACGACGATCACCGTCGCCCGCGACGTCGGATCGGACGACCTGGACGCGCTGCCGGTGCCCTACCCGACGACCACGATCAAGGCCAAGGGAAACCTGGAGGCCGACCGGTCAACGCTCATGGTGTTCGATCAGGGAACCCCCCTTGGCGGCCTGTCCTACCAGGTCACCAGCATCGTTAACGCCCCCTCGGCCGAGGGGCTCGAGACCGCGCCGCCGCCGCCCGCGGTGATCAAAGACAACTACCTGGAGGTTCCCGCCTCCTACGACTCGCTGCGGGCCCTGGCCGAGTCGATCACGGGCAAGGCCAAGACCCCGCTCGACAAGGCGGTGGCGCTGCAGGACTGGCTCGCCAACGGGTCATTCAAGTACACGCTGAAGGCCCCGACGGTGCTCGACGCGAGCGAGCTGTCACAGTTCCTCAACGTCACCAAGAGCGGCTACTGCCAGCAGTTCTCGTATGCGATGGCGGTGCTCGCCCGGCTGCTCGGCATCCCGTCCCGGGTCGCCTACGGCTTCACCTCCGGCTCCTCCCTCGGCGACGACGAGTGGCAAGTCACCACGCATGACGCGCACGCCTGGCCGGAGCTGTACTTCTCGGGATCCGGCTGGCTGCGATTCGAGCCCACCCCGTCCGGCCCGACCGGGCAGGGGACCGCCTACCAGCCGACCTACACCGACCTGGCGAACGGCACCCCGTCCGGGACCCCGGCCCAGTCGGCGCCGACCGCCGCGCCGAGCTCGCCGGCCGGCAGCAAAGCCAACCAGGCGACCCTGCGACACCACCTCAGCGAGCAGCTTGGCGACCTGGCCGACCCCGGTCTCGGCGGGCCCGAGGGCCCGGTGGCCACTGCCCACGCCCCGGGAACGAATCCCTGGGAGGTCTTCGGGCTGGTGGTGGCCGGGCTGCTGATCCTCGGCCTGGTGGCGCCGTGGGCGGCGCGGCTGGTCATCAGGCGGCGGCGCTGGCACCTGAACAGGCGCCTGGACGGGCCGGACCGGGCGGACGCCGAGTGGGCCCACGCGGCCTGGGAGGAACTGCGCGACGACCTCACCGACTACGGCGCCGGCTGCCTGCCGAGTGACACGCCGCGGGCGGTGGCGGCCCGCGCGGGCGCCGAGCTGGCCCTGGCCGAGCCGGCCCTGTCGGCGCTCGGCCGGATCGCCATGGCGGAGGAACGGGCCAGGTACGCGGCCCGGCCGACCGACGGCAGCGGCCTGCGGCGAGACAGCCTGACCGTGCGGCGGGCCATCGCCGTCGCGGTGCCGCGCCCCACCCGGTGGCGCGGCAGGCTGCTGCCCGCCTCGGTGATCGGCCCGGCTCTGAACGCAACGGCCCAGGCCGCCGACATTTTCGGCCGCCTGACCCCGGAGTGGCTCAGCAGGTTACGGACTCCGGACTCCTAGAAGCCGCCTTCCTGTCGCCTGCGCCAGCGCTCGTCGAACCGTTCCATCATCGACCCGCGAGCCGGCTGGCCGCGGCCGCCGCGCCGCGAGCGGCGCGAGCGGCGCTTGCCGGCCGGGCCGTGGGCCGGCCCGCCGCCAAGCGTGACGGTGGCCATCTGTCGCCAGCTGTTCAGCGCCCAGATGCCGCAGAGCA
>Ga0302326_10023059_pt1 | contig 12703 bp, 11 predicted proteins | sample Palsa_T0_3_FD_202264 | JGI IMG/M metagenome (GOLD analysis project Ga0302326, IMG submission 202264) | Peat permafrost microbial communities from Stordalen Mire near Abisko, Sweden - Palsa_T0_3 | ecosystem: Environmental > Terrestrial > Soil > Palsa > Peat permafrost | place: Sweden: Abisko... | reverse complement strand
CAGCGGCTTGTTCCTGGCCGGGCCGGCGCTGGTGCAGGCGGCAATTGGACAGAAAGTTTCGGCGGAAGATTTGGGCGGGGCGGCCATGCACGCGGGCATCAGCGGAACGGTGGATTTCCGCGAGCCGGATGATGCGGCCTGCCTGGCGCGCATTCGATCCATCGTGGAGAAGTGGGGATACCGGCGCCAATCTCCTTGGGACCGCAGGAAGCCGGTCGAGCCGGCGCTGGCTGCCGAGGAGATTTACGGCATTTACGATTCCTCGCCCGCACGCCCCTACGACATGAAGGAGATTCTGGCGCGCGTGCTCGATGGCAGCAGCTTCGACGAATACAAGGCGGAATACGGCAAGACGCTGATCTGCGGCTACGGGCGCATCGGCGGCTTCGCCGTGGGAATTGTCGCCAACCAGAAGCTGCACGTTCAGCAAACCGACCACGAGGGCCACAAGCGAATGGAGTTCGGCGGAGTGATCTATACGGAATCGGCCGAGAAGGCCGCGCGCTTCATCATGGACTGTAACCAGGACCTGATTCCGCTGATTTTCTTTCACGACGTAAACGGTTTCATGGTGGGCCGCGACGCTGAGTGGAGCGGCATCATCAAAGCGGGCGCGAAGATGGTGAACGCGGTTTCGAATTCAGTGGTGCCGAAGATTACCGTGATTGTAGGCGGATCGTTCGGCGCGGGACACTATGCGATGTGCGGCAAAGCGTTCGATCCGCGATTCGTTTTTGCCTGGCCGACGGCGCGCTACGCGGTGATGAGCGGCGATTCGGCGGCAGCAACCCTGGTTGAGGTCAAAGTGAAGCAACTGGAACGCGGCGGCACAAAGCTCAGCGACGAAGACAAGAAAGAGCTGTATGAATCGGTGAAGCGCACTTATGACGAGCAGACCGACCCACGCTACGGCGCAGCCCGGCTGTGGATCGACAAGATCATCGATCCGGTTGAGACGCGCGACGCCATTACGCAAGCTTTGCAAGCGGCGGCACTGAATCCGGACGTGCCGGAGTTCAAGGTGGGAGTGCTACAAACGTGATTCACCCCGGCGAACTCAAGTGTATCGAACACATTCTGCCAGTTCACGAAAAGCTCAACTCTTGGCATACTTGAAACTAACCGGCAAGCGGGTTGGACGAATCCTCAATTTCTAATCTCCGTGCCTCCGTGGTGAATGAATTGTCCAATTCCGTAAAGCTTATCGAATGTCCGCGCGATGCCTGGCAGGGACTGAAGGGACAGATTCCGTCTGACATCAAGCGGGCCTACTTGCAGGCGTTGATCAGCGCGGGATTCAAGCACATCGATGCGGTCTCCTTCGTGTCGCCCAAAGCCGTGCCGCAGATGGCGGATTCGGAAGAAGTATTGAAGGAACTTGATCCTCCCGAGGACGTGGAGATCATTGGCATCGTGGTCAACGAAAAGGGCGCGCAGCGGGCCATCGAGACGCAGGCGGTGAACACTCTGGGATTTCCTTATTCGATCTCGGAGACTTTTTTGCGCAAGAATCAGAATCAGTCCGCCGAAGAGGCGCTCGACGAACTGGAGAAGATCCAGAAAAGAGCCGACGATGCCGCACTCGACGTCGTGGTCTACCTCTCGATGGCATTTGGCAATCCCTATGGCGATCTGTGGAACTTGGAGGAAGTGATTGAAGCCATCTCGCTGATGGAAGTCGACAACCTGCACATGATTTCCCTGGCCGACACCGTTGGCATGGCAACTCCAGAACAGGTCAGCGAACTGGTAGGCGCGGTGATGGCGAAGTACGATTATCTCGAGATCGGGATCCACCTGCACAGCCGTCCTGAGCAGGCGGCGGCGAAGATTCTTGCCGCCTACGATGCCGGTTGCCGACGCTTTGATTCGGCCATCGGCGGACTGGGGGGATGTCCGTTCGCGCAAGACAGGCTCGTCGGCAACATCGCAACCGAGAAAGAGATTGAGGCCTTGAGGCAGCGTGGCGCTGAGTTGCCTCCGCTCAAGCCGCTCGATGCGTTGCTGCGCGCGACGACCGAAATGGCGGCTCGGTACACGAATTCCGTCAACGACGATTAGCCGTTTCCAGATATGACCTACAAAACAATCCAAGTCGCACACGAGTCCGGTATCGCAACCATAACGCTGAACCGTCCGGAGAAGCGCAACGCCATCAGCTTCGAGCTGATTGACGATCTGCTGCGCGCGCTGAAGGAGGTGGAGAGTTCCGACGCGATTGTGCTCATCCTGACGGGCGCAGGCAAGGCCTTTTCCTCGGGCATGGACCTGGACAATTTGAAAGTGTTGATTGGCCGCTCGCCCGAGCAGAACCTCGAAGATTCGCAGACGATGGTCCGCCTGTTCCGTTCGCTATACGAGTTTCCCAAGGTCACGATTGCGGCGGTGAACGGTCCGGCGATCGCTGGCGGCACCGGACTGGCATTGCTGTGCGATTTCACTCTGGCTGTTCCGGAAGCCAAGTTTGGCTACACCGAGGTGCGCATCGGCTTTGTACCGGCCATTGTTTCAACCTTTCTGCTGCGCCAGGTCGGAGAGAAACAGGCCCGCGATCTCTTGTTGACCGGAAGAATTATCGATGCGGAGGAAGCGGCGCGAATGGGATTGATCAAGGAAATCGTCGCGCCTGAAAACCTGCTGGCGCGGGCCCGGGAGTTGGCGGCGCTGCTGCTGGAGAACAGTCCAGCTTCGTTGCGCGCGACCAAGCAACTGCTGAACCACCATGCCGGCGCCGAACTGGATAGGCAGATCGAAGCTGCGGTGCGGGGGAACGCTGCCGTACGCACCACCGCCGACTTCCGCGAAGGCGTTACCTCATTTCTCGAAAAGCGCAAGCCGGTGTGGACGGGCAAATGAATTCCGCTCATCCCCAAGCGATCAATGAAACTCGCCTGCGGGTGCGTTACGCCGAGACCGATCAAATGGGTGTGGTTTACCATTCCAACCATTTCATCTGGTTCGAAGTGGGCCGCGTCGAATTGTTGAGGCAGATGGGCTTTTCCTATCGCGACATGGAGGACCGGGACCACTGCTTCATCGCCGTGGCCGAGGCCAAATGCCGCTATCGCGCACCGGTGCGCTATGACGAAGAGGTGCTGGTGCGCACCGAACTGTTGGGCGTGCGCGACTCGCTGGTCCAGTTTGGTTATGAATTGCGGCGTGCGGCAGATGGCGCGCTGCTGGCGGAAGGCGAGACCACGCACATCGTCACTGATCGCGATATGAAGATTGCCGCGCTGCCGAAAAAGTATTTGAAAGCATTCCGTGCAGCCATTGGAAAAGGGGACGGGAAAAACTCTTGAACGCACTTCACATCAACGGAAACGATCTCACGCTGGAAGCGGTACGCGAAGTCGCTCCTCTCCACGAACGACGTCCGGTGCTCTTGTCGGCCCACGCTCGCGAGGGCGTCGATCGGGCTCGCACGCTGGTCGACGAGATCGTCGCGAGCAACAAAGTGGCCTATGCCATCACCACCGGCGTAGGGAAGCTCAGCGATGTGCCCATCGCCGGCGATCAGATTCGCGAGCTGCAAGTCAACCTGGTGCGTTCGCACGCCGCAGGGGTCGGCGAACCGCTTTCCGTGGCGGAAACGCGCGCCATGATGCTTTTGCGGGCCAATTCCCTGGCCAAAGGCTATTCGGGCGTGCGCGCGATCGTGATCGACACGCTATGCGAAATGCTGAACCGCGGGGTCACGCCCTTCGTGCCGTCGCAGGGCAGTGTGGGCGCAAGCGGCGATCTGGCTCCTCTGGCGCATCTGGCGCTGGCTTTGATCGGAGAGGGCGAATGCGTCGACGCATCGGGCGCCCGCATCCCCAGTGGCGACGCGCTCGAACGGGCGCAGGTGAAGCCGCTGGTGCTCGAAGCGAAGGAATCCATTTCGCTGATCAACGGGACGCAAGGCATGCTGGCCGTGGGCACGCTGGCGCTACTGGACGCAGAGATACTGGTGGATTCCGCCGACGTGTTGGGCGGCCTTTGCTGCGACGCGCTGAAGGGCACCGACACAGCCTTCGACGAGCGCATTCACCAAGCGCGCCCGCACAGCGGACAGATGAAGACGGCGGCGAATCTGCGCAAAATGCTCGAAGGCAGCCCGATTCGCGAATCGCACCGCGACTGCGACCGGGTGCAGGATGCTTACTCCCTGCGCTGCATCCCGCAGGTGCACGGTGCGGTTCGCGACACGCTGGCGCACTGCCGCCAGGTGTTTGAGACCGAGGCGAACTCCGCCGTGGATAATCCGCTGGTATTCATCACCGACGCCAGGAATTTCAAGGGCGATGTGATCTCAGGAGGAAACTTCCACGGCGAACCGCTCGCGTTTGCCTTAGATTTTCTCGGCATCGCCCTGAGCGCGCTGGCTGGCATCAGCGAGCGACGGATCGAGCGACTGGTGAATCCCGCTCTCAGCGAGGGTTTGCCGCCGTTCCTGGCGCACGGCGCAGGACTGAATTCAGGTTTCATGCTGCCCCAGGTCACGGCGGCGGCGCTGGTCAGCGAGAACAAGGTGCTGGCGCATCCTGCGTCGGTGGATTCGATTACGACCTCGGGCAACAAGGAAGACTACGTTTCCATGGGCATGACGTCGGCGATCAAGCTGAAGCGCATCGTCGAGAACACGCGCAATGTGCTGGCGATTGAAGCTATGGCCGTAGCCCAGGCCATCGACTTCCTCGCTCCGCTGAAGACTTCGAAGCGCGGACAAGCGGCTCATGCGGCGATCCGGTCGGTGTGTCCCACGATGGAGAAGGATCGCGCCATGTACAAAGACTTCGCGCGGATCGCGGAATTGATTGCCAGCGGCAAGGTGGCAGCGGTGATCCGCTGAGGAATTCGCTATTGAAATGGCGCCATATCCGCTGCAGGGTTCCAGTAGCCTTCGAAGGTCCGTAGGGGCGATGCGGACACGCCGAACGCTTTCGCAATGCCGCTCCGGTTCTTCGCGTCAACGCATAGGAAAACATCTGGCCGCTTCATCGCCAGGCGCGCCTTTCCGGGAGAGCACCGGTGGGTTGGGGCATCATGTCGGTATCGGTTCTGCATGCGCGCCGCTTGATTCAGAGCTACGCGAATCGCTACAACACGGTCCGACTGCACAGCGCGATCGGGCATGTGACGCCACAAGACATGCTCCACGGACGTCAGGCAAAGAACCATGCGGAACGCGACCGGAGGCTGGATGAGGCACGCCAGCCGCGTCAGCTACGACGCCGACAAGCAGACTACTCAGGGTTGATCCAAGCGCCGGTCTCGCTGCTAGCGACCTAGTGTCGCACTTCAGCCATGAGGGCCATGATGTTGCCTTCGGAGTCGCGGAACTCGGCCAGCCACAGGTCATGGTCCGGCATCTTGGCGACGACGTGCGGTTCGCCTTCGGTCTTTACATTGCGTTGCACCAAGCGGGCATGGGTGGACTGAATGTCGGCCACTTTAAAGTAGAGGATCGATGCTGGGTGATCGAACTCGGGTCGTTCGGGCGGCGTTAACATCAGCCGAACGCCGCCGCAGTCAAAGAACGCGAGGCGTCCCGTCGTGAAGAGCAGTTTGAGTCCGAGAGTGTCACGGTAGAACTCAAGCGCGCGGTTGGTGTCGTGCACGTTGATAGCAATCTGACCGATTTGCGTGATGGCGATTCCGCTGGAAGCGGCACTGGTCGTCATAGCTTCACTCCCTCGAATTTGATGTATCATGTAGTTAGCATAGCTAACTAATAGATGCAAGCCCTAAATCAAAATAAATTCCCGAGCTCTGAAGCGGTGGAAGCTGCCGACCGGCTGCACTCTGCAGCCATTCATCTGCTGCGGCGGTTGCGGATTCGTGATCGTGAGATCGGGGTCGGCCCGGCGCAGTTGTCTGCCTTATCAGTTCTTGTGTTTGGAGGGCCAAAATCATTGGCCGAACTAGCCGAAACAGAGCAAGTCAAGGCACCGACCATGAGCCGAATTGTGGCCGGTTTGTTGCGAGCAAGACTTGTACGCAGCAGAACCGATAAGCAGGATCGTCGCGCTGTGGTGATTCAGGCGACAGAGAAAGGTATTCGCATCATGCAGGAAGGCCGGAGACTTCGAGTGGAGGCGCTGGCCGCTGCGGTTCGAGGCTTACCGCAGAAAGAAATCGCGCAGCTGCTGGAAACAGCGCAAGTCATGGAACACCTCAGCAGGCGGGTCTAGGCCGACCACATGGGCGTGGGCAGGTTATGCAAGCGAGAAGACCGCTTTTTCACAAATCGCTACGGGCGAGTTCGAATGGAGCTACAAAAACTTCGCCAGATGAAACAGAAGCGGGCGCTGTGGGACGCAACCATGCTGAGGGCTAATAATCTGGCGGGGCTCATCGAGCTGATGGTCGACCGCGCGGGAGCTCAACTCCTCGGTGACCATCCCAACGAGGGACGAACCGGGGGATGCTCCGGGTCCACGGAGTTGCCCCATCGTCGCCACCACCAACATTAAGACACTACCCAGCCACGCGTTCGATTGACACAAGATTTATGCACATCTAGTCTTGCTGCACTCCTGATGCCACCGCCCAGCGACAGCGTCCCGAATGATCGCCAGCAGGTTCCTTACATAATTCTTGCCGTACTCGTCTGCCTGCTGCCATTTTCCGGCAAGGCGTTCCACGTCGACGATACTTTGTTCATTTATGTCGCGCGGCAGATTACCCACGCCCCGCTTGATCCTTACGGATTCAAGGTGAATTGGTTTCTCGACGCCGTGCCTATGGCGCACGAAACCAAGAATCCTCCGCTTGCGTCTTACTACATGGCCGCGGCAGCCAGTTTTCTGGGATGGTCGGAACGGGCGTTGCATCTTGCGTTCCTCTTGCCGGCGCTGGCCGCAGTATCGGGCACCTATCGTCTGGCGCAGCGATTTACGAATTCGCCGCTGCTGGCGGCCACGGCCACGTTGCTCGCGCCCGCATTTCTCGTCTCTGCCAGCAGCGTGATGTGCGACACGATGATGCTGGCGCTTTGGCTTTGGGCCATCATCTTCTGGATCGAGGGCCTCGAACCACCGAAGCCGCGCTATCTGGCCATTTCTGCAGTTCTGATTTTGTCGTGCGCTTTGACGAAATACTTCGGGATGGCTTTGATTCTGCTGCTCGCGGCATATTCGGTTGCCCGGAAGGGGCGCCTGGGAAGCTGGGCCTGGTACCTGCTGTTGCCGATCGCGGCTCTGACCGGATATCAACACTGGACGAAGGCGGTATACGGGCTGCGCATGATTTCGGAAGCAGCTCATATGTCGGCTGGCATGCGGCAAGCCAGACAGAGTTCCGCCCTGGCCAAAGCACTGGTAGATCTGAGCTTCGTGGGCGGATGCGCGCTGCCCGCGCTGGCGTTTGCTCCCCTCCTGTGGCCGCGCAAGAAAATTCTCGCCGTCTGTGTGGCCAGTGGAATTGCGGCGTTTCTCATCAGCAGCGGTCGAATCGGCCTCGGCGAAATGCTTTGGCCGTTTGAATTTTACCGACATTGGTTCCTGGTTGGCTCTCAGTTGACCCTCTTTATTGCCGCGGGATTTTCCGTACTGGCGCTGGCGGCCGCGGACGCATGGAAAGGCAGAGACGCCGACTCGCTGTTGCTGATGCTGTGGGTCTTCGGAACCTTCGTTTTTACAGGGTTCTTGAACTGGACCATCAACGCCCGTTCCGTGCTGCCGTTGATTCCGGCCGCTGGCATTCTTCTCGCGCGGCGCGTAGACGCACTGCGGACTCACTCGATTCGGTGGCGGCCCCAGCGGATGGCCATTGCGCTCGCCGTGGCTGGTGCGGTATCACTTTGGCTCACAGGGGCCGATACGGAGCTGGCAAATTCGGCGCGAACGGCGGCGGCCGTCATCGAGCAGAAGACTCGCAATCAGCCCGGCACGGTCTGGTTCCTGGGGCACTGGGGATTCCAATACTATATGGAGTCATTCGGGGCGCACGCCGTGGTGGTGGATGACCCGCCGCAGCGCCCGGGAGATTTCCTCGCCCTGGCCGGGAACGACAGGCTGTTCGAAATCCGTCCCGAGTTCGTGTCAGCGCGCGACGGGATTCAGATTCCCATGCGGCTCGGCATCACAACCATCCAAAGGGAACTCGGCGCAGGTTTTTATTCCTCGGATCTGGGCCCGCTGCCTTTTGCCATCGGGCCGGTCCTGCCCGAGCGCTATGACCTGATTCGGCTGGGACCAAAATCGATCCCCGCCGCGAGTGCGGCATCCCCCTAGGCTGATCCGACGACCTTCGCGGCGCTGCCATCCAGTCCTAGCTTATCGGCAATTCCCTGCAGCGCTTCGATGCAGAAGGCGATGTGTTCGTCCAAGTCCACGCCCAGCGCGGCGGCACCGTTGACGATGTCTTCGCGGTTCACTTTGCGGGCGAATGCTTTGTCCTTCATTCTTTTTCTCACCGATTTCACATCCACTTCGATCAGGGATTTTCCCGGCTTGATCAGGGCCACCGCGGTAATGAATCCGGCAAGCTCGTCGCAGGCGAAAAGAGCTTTTTCGAGCGGCGTATCGCGCGTTACGCCGGTGTATTCAGCGTGCGACATGACGGCGCGGCGGATCTCTTCGGGCCATCCGCGCTGCTTTAGAATCTCGTTCCCCTTGTAGGGATGGTCTTCGAGGCTGGGATACTTCTCGTAGTCGAAGTCGTGAACCAGTCCGACAATGCCCCACAGCTCTTCCGGCGACAACCCAAGTTCAGCGAACCCAAGTTCCGATAGCCCGGATGTCCCAGGATCGGTGGCAAACTTGCGGGAGCAAGCGCGCATGCAAGCCTCCACCGCCAGCGCGTGCTTGCGCAAGCTTTCCGATTGAGTGAACTCAGTTAGTAAACACCACGCGGTCTCGCGATTAATCATGCTTTTCGCCCTGCTTCTGCGGGATTTCGCTCGCTTCGTTGCGGTTTTCGCCGGCAAGATTTGCGGCTTTATGCATTTTACCCTTGACATCCACAGGCCTTGTACCGCAGATTGGGTCGGAACCTTCCCCCATTTATTTAGGTTCGTTCTGTAGAAGTTGCGTAGATGTGTAGATGTAAGGAGTAGCCGGCTCTGGCACTCCCACAACCCGATGGCTACGACTCTTGCCCCGGTAGATTCTAGGGAAGTCGTCCGCTGCGATCACTGCCTGTTGGTTCAATTCCGTACGGTTAACAACAATTGCCGCCGCTGCCACTCGTCCCTGGACCAGGAGCCCGAGCCTGAACCGGTCGAGATGGCACCGCCAGTGATGATGCCCATGCCTGGCATTGGCCGTGGGCACCTGAACCTGGCAACGTCAATCCGGTCGCTGCGTTTGCGCAGCGGGTTAAGCCAGCGGCAACTGGCCGGACGCATGTCCGTGCCCCGGACCTATGTTTCCAAGATCGAAAACGAGAAAGCCACGCCCACGCTGTCCTCCTTGGAACGGCTGGCGCGAGCCCTGGAGGTCACCGTGCCGGAATTGCTCAGCGGCGGAGAAAAGAGCCGTCAGGACGAAATCAGTGAACTGATGAGAGACCAGTTTATTGCGGAGATCTTACCGTTTGTGTCGCAACTGAATGGGATGCAGATGTCGAGCATCCTGACCCAGGTGCGGGACTTGACGATGCGGCCGCGAAGGACCGCGTAAGTTAACGGCGAACTCGGATTCTGCCGATCCGGGAGTCCGCCGTGCGTGAAAAGTTTATCCGGGCGACCTGCCAACTCAACGCCGGGACCAATCCCTTGGTCCCGGCTTTTTTCTGGCCTCGGCGCTAGCTGAATCCGAACTAGATCGACCAACATCTATGCAGCATGAACCTGGAAGAAGTTGGGGGCGTTTTTTCTACCTTGTCTGCCCGACCTGCCTCTGTGAATCAAACTGAAGGGGATGGGTGGGGAGAGGCGCTGCAGCGGAGGTTGGCGCCGGCCGCGAGTTCGGCCGACGACGATTCGCTGCTCGATGCCTACTCCCGGGCGGTCACGGGAGCGGTAGGGCGCGTCAGCCCTTCAGTAGTCAACATTGAAGTGCATCAATCCGCTGGCCGCAGGCGCTCGGGCGAGTCGCCCGAACGGCGGGGTGGAGGCTCGGGCTTCGTATTCACTCCGGACGGCCTGATTCTCACCAACAGCCATGTCGTGCATGACGCGCGGCGTATCGAGGTCACGCTGGCCGATGGCCGACGCATGCCGGCGAGCGCAATTGGGGACGATCCTGCGAGCGACCTCGCCGTCGTACGAGTCGATGAACCCGGTCTCGCTGCCGCTGCGCTCGGCGACTCGCAGCAGCTTCGTGTGGGGCAACTTGTCGTCGCGCTCGGTAGCCCCTACGGGTTTCAATCGACCGTGACCGCGGGCGTGGTGAGTGCGCTGGGGCGTTCGCTGCGGTCGTATTCGGGGCGGCTGATCGACGACGTCATTCAGACCGACGCCGCGCTCAATCCGGGCAACTCTGGCGGGCCGCTGGTCGATTCCGCGGGGCGAGTGGTCGGAGTGAACACGGCGACCATTTTGCCGGCGCAGGGGATATGTTTTGCCATCGGGATCAATACGGCGAAGTTCGTGGCCAGCCGCCTGCTGCGCGATGGACGCATCCGCCGCAGCTATATCGGGGTCTCGGCGCAAACCGTGCCGGTGCATCGGCGCGTGGTGCGCTTCTATGATCTTGCCAAAGAGTCGGGTGCGCTGGTGCTGTCGGTCGAAGAGAATAGTCCGGCCAAGCGGACAGGCATGCGGGATGGCGACATCATCGTTGCGCTTGAAGGCAAGCCCGTCGCTGGAGTGGACGATCTGCACCGCGTGTTGACGGAGGTTCACGTAGGCGTGAGCTGCTCGCTGACCGTGCTGCGGCGGACGGACAAGTTGGAGTTGAAGATCGTGCCGGAAGAAGCGGCGAACTGAGGACCAGTTCATATTCCGGTTTGCCGAAACCTCAAAGCGAGGCAGAGTTAGTCTTCCCTCTCCTGCACACTCTGGACGAACTCCTGTTCGCTCGCCTGACAGCGGGGATCGCGCAACTTGGCCAAAGCTTTCGGATCCAGCTCTCCCGCCAGTAATGCGCGGATGATTGCCTGCCCACGAACCCGCTGATATCGCTCAAGGCAGTCGCCTAAGTTGCGGAATCGGATCCAGCTCTTTGAAGGCCGAAGTAAATGCGTTTGAAAGGCTCCCCATGGTACGCCGTGCGAATTCCTCGTGCAGCGGATTGAAATATAGGTCGTGCACCCTTCGCGCCAAATGTTTCGGCACTTCAAATTCGCCTCAAGAAACGCCCGGTAGATCGTCAGCCTAGCCATTTTCCCCCCGGCAGTTGCTGCACTCGCTAATGTTCGACTTGCTGCCGCATCGGGTCAAAATTTCCTTGCATCCGGTCAACACCGAACGATAGAGCATCCTCGAGCGAGAACGACCTTGAGTGTTGTGCGAGCACTGGCGTAAACGCGCCTGGGACAATGTTTCCGCCATTCAAATCGCAGTTTAAGGCTGCCCTCGTGTGGGCCCATCGCGAAAGATGCGGGTGAGAGAAATCTCCTGACGTCGGCGGCAGGAGGGCCCGCATCGAACCCCGCTAAGGTTGGGGGCAGCCGGTTTCGTGCTGCTTCCGGAACGGAAAATCAAGGCTGGGCCCGCCGTAAGCTATTGCTGCGATATCAGTATGAGGGCTGAAGGCCCAGCGTCTTGATAAGTGCCTGATAGCGAGGCTCGGGGTGGACAAAGTCGAACATGGGCTCGGTTTGCAGCAGAATGAGCCAGGGATAATGCTCCCGGTACGACTGTTCGAGAAACTTCAGTGTATTTGCTTTGTCGCCGAGAAAGGCGTAGTCCTTCGCGATCTCGTAGGGCGCAACATAGCCTTTGCGAGCACGCTCAAAAGCATCCGAGACCGCCCATTCCTCGGCGGCTCTTTCTCCCCCTCGCGCAAATGCCTGACGCGCGGCCTCGGCGGCTTCCGGCTGTCCGAATAACTGCAAGCCTCTTTCCAGTTCCCGCTCCGAATCGTTCCACATGCCTTTGTACCAGTAGGCCCCGGAGAGATTGAAGTGAATCCACGGTTCGTTGGGAAAGGCATCGGCGCGCATGCGCAGTTCGCTGATCGCCGCATCAAATTGGCGAAGCTGAAGGTAAGAGTGTCCCAGGCCCCATGAACGCACGAAGGGATCGAGATCCGTGGCGCGTTTCTGCTCCTGCAAGGCTTCGTCGTTGCGGTTCAACGCAAGCAGGATGTAGGAATGCAGATGATGCTGTTCGGCGATCGTGGGGTCGAGTTCGATCGAGCGTCTGGATTCGGCGTCGGCACGAGGCAGGTCCCAGGCAAAGAAGAGATACCAGGCGGCGAGGGAATGATGCGCTGCCGGAAGCGAATCGTCGAGTCCGACGGCTCTGTGGGCGGAAGCCTCCATCTGGGCCATGATGTCTTTCGCCGGGCATTCATCATCGATGGCTCGAAGTGCGTAGGAATCGGAAACACCTGCCCACGCTGCCGCATAGTCGGGCTGAATCTGAATGGCCTTCTCGAAATATTCCTGGCTGCGCTCATCGTTGCCGGCAAACCAGAAATACCGTCCCCGGAGATAAGCGTCGTGCGCCTCCGGATTGATGTAGCGCTGCTGGGCAGAATCTGAGGTTGCTGTGTTCACCTCTTTCGCGACCGCTTGCGAAAGTTCTTCCGGAAGCGAAAATGCCCCTTCCAGATCGCGGTCGTAGGTCTCGGCCCAGACATGTGTGTCGGTCGGAGCATAAATAAGC
>Ga0302326_10023058_pt1 | contig 12704 bp, 10 predicted proteins | sample Palsa_T0_3_FD_202264 | JGI IMG/M metagenome (GOLD analysis project Ga0302326, IMG submission 202264) | Peat permafrost microbial communities from Stordalen Mire near Abisko, Sweden - Palsa_T0_3 | ecosystem: Environmental > Terrestrial > Soil > Palsa > Peat permafrost | place: Sweden: Abisko... | reverse complement strand
TTGTGGGGAAACGACGGTCGGAGTACGGTACAAGTTCTAGCAACGTGTCGGGTCCACCCGACACGTGACGACTGGCGGCTCGGGGGGTTCGTCGAGCGAAGCCGAGGCGAACCCATAAGCCCAAACGCGAAGGATTCGTCAAGCGATAGTCGAGAGGAATCCTCGAGACTCGAACGGGGCGACCAGCGTGGACGCTCGTCAAAGGACGCAGACGGAAAATATGGCATCGAAATCCCGGCCCGAGGCAATGCTTGCCGGACTGCGCGTCCTCGACATGTCTACGATGATTGCCGCCCCGCTCGCAGCGACGCTGCTCGGCGATTGGGGCGCCGATGTGGTGAAGCTCGAACAGCCGGGAGCGGGCGATCACCTGCGGCACTTCGGGGCGCAGCGACTGGGCGAGGGACTGTACTGGAAGACTCTCGGACGCGGGAAGCGCAGCGTCGGGCTCGACCTGCACGAGCCCGGCGCCCAAGCGCTGCTGCGTCGTTGGGCGCCGTCCTTCGATGTGATCGTGGAGAATTTTCGACCCGGCACGCTCGAACGCTGGAACTTGGATCCTCAGGCACTCGTCGAGCAGACGCCGCGGCTGATCGTTCTGCGCACGACGGCGTTCGGCCAGGACGGACCGTACCGGAATCGCCCCGGTTTCGGGACGCTGGCCGAAGCCATGTCGGGCCTCGCCGCGGTGACCGGATTCCCGGATCGGCCACCGCTGTTGCCGGCGTTTCCGCTCGCTGATGTACTCGCCGGCTATCTTGGCGCGAGTGCGGCACTGGCCGCGCTCGTGCGGCGCGAGCGGACGGGCGCTGGTGAGATCATCGATCTGGCGATCTACGAGGCGGCCCTCAAAACGATCGAGTCGCAGATCGTCGAGTACGATCAAAATGGCACGCTGCACCCGCCGCAGGGCAATCGGATCGGCGATTCCGCGCCGCGCGGCGCGTATGTCTGCGCCGACGGCAAGTGGCTGGCGCTCTCGGCGAGCACACAGAGTATCGCCGAGCGCGTGCTGCGCGTCGTCGGCGGCGAGGCGCTGGCGGCCGACGCGCGATTTCGCACGAACTTGGACCGGCTGGCAAACATCGCCGAACTCGACGCGCTCGTCGCGGCCTGGTGCGCCCGCTTCCCGCGAGAGGATGCCCTGGCCGTTTTCGACGCCGCCAACTGCGCTGCGGGTCCGCTCGAGAACGTGGCCACGATGCTCGACAATCCCCAGGTCGTCGCGCGCGAATCGATCGTCTCCGTCGACGATCCGGTGCTCGGACCGATTCGGATGAGCAATATCTTTCCGCGCTTTGCTTCAGTGCAGCGGCCGGCGCCGGCGCCCGGAGTGCTGCGCGTGGGCGAGCATACGCGTGAAGTTCTCGCGCACGATCTTGGCATCGACGACGCCGAGTTCGAGCGTCTCGCGGCCGCCGGAGCGTTCGGTTCGGGCGCGCGTGCGTCGGCCCCAACGTGAGCGCGGCAGCGTTGCCGCGTTGGCGTTCGCTGCTGTACGTGCCGGTGAACGTCGAGCGCTTCGTGGCGGGCGCGCACGCCAGCGGCGCCGACGCTATCACCCTCGATCTCGAAGATGCCGTCGCACCGCGCGAGAAAGCTGCAGCGCGGCGGCTGGTTGGCGCTGCCGCCGCCGAGGTGTCGCGTTCCGGCGCCGACGTGGTCGTGCGCATCAATCGCCCGCTGTCGCTCGCGCTCGACGACATCGCGCACAGCGTCGGTCCGTATGTTACCGCTCTCGCCCTACCGAAGGTCATGGGCCCCGATCACGTGCGTTTGCTTGCTGAGGCGGTAACCGAGAATGAAGCGCGCCACGGCGTCACGGCCGGGCGAACCCGCTTCATCGTAATGATCGAAACCGCGGACGCCGCGCTGCGCGTGCGCGAGATCGCTCAGGCCGATCCGCGCATCGCGGCACTGACGCTGGGCACTGAGGATCTGGCCACCGAGCTTGGTGTCGAGCCCGCCGCCGAAGCACTTGCCGCGCATCATTCGGCACTCGTCGCGGCGGCGGTCGCGGCGCACGTCTTGCCGCTTGGACTCGTCGGTTCGATCGCCGAATTCCGTGATCTGACCGCCTTCGGCGCCATCGCGCGCCGTTCGCGCGCGTTCGGCTATCGCGGCGCAGCGTGCATCCATCCGGCCCAAGTACCGCTGCTCAACGCGGCGTTCACACCGTCGAGCGAAGACGTCGAACGCGCGCGCAGAATCGTAGCGGCTTACGACGCGGCGCATGCGGCCGGCCTGGGTGCGATCTCCATCGACGGACGCATGATCGATATTCCCGTCGCCGACCGCGCGCGTGCACTCATCGCCTCGTACGAGGCTACCTTGTCATCACCCGCCCGCTAGAGGTTCGTCCATGCAACGATCGCTGTCCCGTAACCAATTCGTCCGTGTCGCGGCAGGCGGTGCGGCGGCTTTTGCCTCGATCGGCATCCTGCGCTATCCGGCCGGCGCCGCTGAGTTCACGTTCAAGTTCGCCGACGATCTGCCGCCCGACCATCCGACGAACACGACTGCGCGCGATGTCGCCGTGAAGATCGCCGTGGCGACCAAAGGCCGGGTCGAATTGCAAGTCTTCCCAGCGAATCAGTTGGGCAACGATACTCAGATGCTCTCGCAATTGCGGTCGGGCGCGATCCAGTTCATGGCGGTCGGCGACAATATCCTCGCGACGCTCGTGCCCGCGGCCGCAATCAACAATGTCGGATTCACGTGGCCGGACGCCAAGGCGGCGTTTCGCGCACTCGACGCCGACCTCGGTACGTACGTTCGCGGCGAGATCGAGCATGCCGGTCTCCATCCGATGAATCGAATTTGGGACGAGGGTTTTCGCGAGATGACCAGCGCGACAAAACCGCTGCGGACGCCCGACGACCTGGCTGGTTTCAAGATGCGCGTGCCGCCCAGCCCGATCTCGACGTCGCTGTTCGCCGCTTTGGGCGCGTCGCCGACGACGATCAACGTGAAGGATCTCTACTCGGCGCTCGAGACGCACATCGTCGACGGACAGGAGAACGCGCTTTCGCTCATCGAGACGCAAAAGATCTACGAGGTGCAAAAGTATTGTTCGCTGACGGATCACATGTTCGTCGGCTACTGGGTGCTGGCGAATCCCGACGCGTTCAATAAGTTGCCCAAGGATCTGCAGACCGTCGTCGCGTCCGCCTTTGACGACGGGGCCATCAAGCAGCGCGCCGAGAACGAGCGCGAAGATTCGACGATGCGCTCGAAGCTGACGACGCAGGGCCTGCAGATCATCGACGTCGATCGTAAAGCGTTTCGGGATAAGCTCGTCAAAGCTGGCTTCTATAAACAGATGAGCGAACAGTTCGGCTCGACCGCGTGGTCGCTGCTCGAAAAGTACGCCGGCAAGCTGAGCTAAACTCATGGCGCCCGTCGAGGAAAGCCCGGGGCCGCAAGCGGTCGACGCCGTACAGTCGCTCGAAACGGAGCGGCAGCCGATCCGGCGTTTCGCAGCTGCTGACCGCGCCATCGCGTGGATCACCGAGATTCCGGCCGCGATTCTGGTGTTGGTCGAGGTCGCCATCCTCTTCGCGGGTGTCATTGCGCGGTATGGGTTGGATAAGCCGCTCCTCTGGAGCGATGAACTCGCCGAGACGCTGTTCTTGTGGCTGGTCATGTTCGGTTCGGTGATCGCCTTACGCCGCAGCGAACACATGCGCATGACCGCTGTCGTGGGACGGTTGCCGCTGCGCTGGCAGCGTTGGATTTCGACCACGGCGCTGCTGGTCGTTGCGACGGTGCTGCTCATTCTGCTGCCGAACGCCAAAGACTACATGGCAACGCAGTATGCCATCATCACGCCCGCGCTGCACGTGCACGATGCGTATCGGGTGCTCGGGATGGTCATCGGCATCGTCTTGATGCTCGTCATCGCGGGCTTGCGGATTTTCGAGGAGGCTGATTGGCGCGGCGTCGCAGGTGCGCTTGTCGTGGTTGCGCTCGTCGGCGCGGCGATGGCGCTGGCGCGCCCGGCGCTCGTGGCCCTGGGAAACGCGAGCCTAGCAATTTATTTCGTGGGACTCGTCGGCGTGTGTGTCGCGGCTGGAATTCCGATCGCGTTTTGTTTTGCGCTTGCGACGCTGACGTATCTGACGTTTGCTGCCCCGACGACGCTCTCGGTGGTCGTCGGACAGATGGATCAGGGCATGTCGTCGCTCGAGCTGCTGGCGGTACCGATGTTCGTGCTGCTGGGCTTGCTGCTCGAGATGACGGGAATCGCGCGCGTCCTCGTCGATTTTCTGGCCGCCCTGGTCGGCCGCGTGCGCGGCGGCCTGTCGTACGTGCTGCTCGGCGCGATGTTTCTCATCTCGGGCATTTCAGGTTCGAAGGCCGCCGATCAAGCGGCAGTCGCGCCGGTGCTCTTTCCGGAGATGCTGCGGCGCGGCGCAAACTCGGGCGAACTCGTCGCGCAACTCGCCGCGTCGGCGGCGATGTCCGAGACGATCCCACCGAGTTTAGTGCTCATCATCATCGCTTCCGTCACCGGCGTATCGATCTCCGCGCTGTTCACCGGCGGAATCATGCCCGCTCTCGTGGCCGGTCTGGCGCTCGTCGTCGTCACGTTCTTTCGCTCGCGCGGCGAGCAGCCGGCGGACGGTCAGCGTCCCACCGCCGCTCAGATCGGGCGCGCGTTCCTCATCGCGATCCCGGGTCTGCTCTTGCCGTTTCTGGTACGTTTCTTCGTGCTGCGGGGGATTGCGACGGCGACCGAGGTTTCGACGATCGGCATCGGTTACGCCGTGCTGGTCGGCATCTTCGTGTACCGGCGTTTCGAGTGGGGGCGCGTGTTTCCGATCTTGGTGGAAACGGCATCTTTGTCGGGAGCGATTCTGCTGATCATCGGCTCGGCGACGGCGATGGCATGGGCGTTGACGCAAGCCGGCTTCGCGCAATCGCTGGCAACGTCGATGGCGAGCGTACCCGGCGGCGCGGGCGGTTTTCTGGCGATTTCGATCGTCGTGTTCATTGTGCTGGGCAGTGTGTTGGAGGGCATTCCGGCGATCGTCCTATTCGGTCCGCTGCTATTCCCAGTTGCGCGCGAACTGCACATCAACGAAGTGCACTACACGATGGTCGTGATCCTCGCCATGGGGATCGGCCTCTTTTCGCCGCCGTTCGGGGTCGGGTTTTACCAGTCGGTGCTCATCGGCAGATCGACGACCGATGCGGCCATCGGCCGCATGTTCCCGTATCTGGCAAGCGTCGCCGTTGCGCTCGTGCTGGTCGCCGCGATCCCCTGGCTCTCAACGGGGTTTCTGCATTAGGCTAAGGACTGGCACTTGTTGAGGTGACTTTGCTGCATATCCGGACGCGGACAAACATGGTGATATCGCAAAAACCCCAGGTGACTGGTCAAGAAATGAGCCGAGCGGCTGCGGCGTGAGGGCTGCCAATTTGGGCACATCATGCCGACTCCCGGGCGAGGGCTTTCGCGAAGTTGGCGAGACACCAAAAAGCCCAATCGACGTTTCGCCCTACGCCTCCCCGACCGTCGCGCATGCGATCACCATCGCCCGCCAACTCATCGCCGGTGGCTGACCTACTGTTTGGCTGAATTGTAGCTGATCGTAGACAAAATCGCGTCTTTTATGCTAGGCTTTAAAACAGCTTGTTCGGCAGATCGCCACTGGCATGTACGACAGGAGCCAAACCATGAAAGTCAGATCAACGGCGCGAGCGCCAGCTAGGGAAGCTCTTCAACAGAATGTTATCTTCCGGCGAGCGAAAGCGGAGATTTCGCAGGAAGAACTCGCGCAACGGTCCGGCGTGTCACGGGCCTGGATCAGTCGCATTGAATCAGGCACCGCCGACGTCGGGCTCTCCGTCCTCGATCGACTCGCGGTCGCGTTCGGAGTTGCCGTTGCGGATTTACTCGCCGAGCCGGACGACGACGCCGAGGAAGTCGACGAAGACGAACTCGTGCGGCGAGCCGCTGCTCCGCGCAGTGAACGAATCAGCGCCCGATCCCTCGTCGACGCCATCGACGAAGCCGCCGGCCGCTCCAATCAACGATACTCACGACGAGGGCGACCTCCCGCCGTACGACCTCAGGCTTGACCCTCGAGTCGCCTCGAAGATCACGCGTTACGGCGTCCAGAATGCCGATTTTGTTCCCCTCATTGCTAAAATGCTTGACGATCTCGAACGAAATCCGAAAGCGTACCCGCTCAAGACGGGCAAGCTCGCCGAGGCACGGGCGTACCACATCGAATACCGTGGGACCACCTGGCGAGGGATTTTCATCGTCGACGACGACTTCGCTGAGGTCACTCTGCTCTCGTTCGGCCCACATGACCCGGCTTACGCGGAGGCTGAGCGCCGCATCTAGCCGGCCTGACGCTGCGGATCGTCGGAGGGTTACCCCTAAAGTCTATTCCGATGGGGACGTGTTAGATACGAGGTTGTGGCGCTTCTACGTCGTTCATAATACAGCGCTTGAAGGGCAGATCCGCGAAGGGAAACGGGCGTCACTTACGACGATTGCCGCCCTCGCTACCCCAACAGGCGTTGCCTACGCCGAACTCAAAAACGAGATTGACCGCGTTTTGCAGCCGGAAACGGCCTGATTGGGGCCACTCGAGTGCGCCTCGACGTCCCTCCGCCCGGCCGAGCGATGCCGTTCCACGAATGGTCCGCCGCGATCGTCGCTGGCGTCCGCGCGCTCCTTCCGGATGCGAGGGCGGTGCGCCATCCGTCACGTCGAGCTCGAGGCACATCTGCGGGACGACGGCGCCGAGTATTGGATCACGTTTCCGTCCGCCGCGATAGCGACGACGATAGGACTAAGAAAGTGCTTCTCCTCGGTAAATCTTCTGCCGGTCGCACTATCTCTAGCCGAAATCAATCAGCCCGTTTCCATTTCATACAGTGTTGACCATCGAGATGTTACCTACCCACATAGTCCAATCTCGCCCTCGTTTGACGACGAATTATCTCTCTACATCAACAATCGATCGGTACCTTACCCGGTCATTCCGGTGCTGTCAACTTGGGGACCAAGCGCCGCAGCGGGAAATCCCTTTGTACCCGCGCCAACAGCGGATCGGGGACCATACAAGTACACGCCGGTGTCATGTCGTAGCACTAACTCCTCGTTAAAACTCGGAAAGGCGCTCCTGGCCGCGAAGCCATCATTTCCGCGACCAGATAAAGGCTTTCAGCCGCACCATATAAAGCCTGTCTGCTTCAGCGGCCTAGACGTCGCGGCAAATGGTATCTGGTTACCAACGAACGCGGAAAATTATCCGAACTACCATCAGGCATACAACACATGGTTTGACCCGGACAACTTCGATCCATGACTTCAAATGAGCTTGATTCGTTCATCGCTAGACTTGACAATCTCGCGAAGAAGCATGATTGCGTCCTCGTGGCAGATCTGGGACCACGTGCGTCGGCTCAAGAGATCAACGATGTTGAGGAATACATCGGTGCAAAGCTGCCTGCTTCGCTCCGCACATTTCTTGAGATGCATAACGGGATATTACTTGAAATTCATGAGCGAAGCAGTCGCGAAGCGTATGGTGAAGGATCGTCACCATACAGGAGCCTAATTGTTCACGGAACCAAGGAGATCATAACTTTAACGGACGATTTTCGTGGATTCCTCAATGTAGAGTCAGAAAGGCTCCGATTTCAAACACATCGATGCTTTGAGTTCGCTAACATTTCTGGGGTTTTGAGGCGACTCCTTTTCTTTATTGATGCCCCACTTCCAGGTGGCGAGTATTCGATCTTTGACGCTGATCTCGACACGCATGAATGGTATCACGACCTCGACGCCGTTGCGGGTCGAAGCGTTGTTCCGGCTTCTTCGTTCGATGACTTTCTATCGAAGTCGCTGCAGTTTATACTCGAAACCGAGGGTGGCTTTTCCTACTGGGTACCCGACCTTGAATATTGGTGGCCTGGGTAACTGTAGTTGGGACCGCACGCCGCCGATGACTGTTGAATTATACTGCAACAACTTCAAACCGGAGAGGAGTTTAGATCGCACATCACTGTCATCTCGATGAAGAAGGCGTGGGCCCTCGCGGCGATCAAGGCGCTTCAGGGCTGAGGTAGCCGCTAAAGATCGTCGGCTTACCGACCTCGGTGCCAAGTACGCAAGTCTCGAGCAACGTCTCGATGCGCTTGAACAGGATTCGCGGAAAGCGCATATCCGATGACGAGCCTCGAGCAACGCTGCGCGGGGTTCGTTGTCGTGACGGTCGGAGACTCGCGCTTGAGGCGAGGATTGCCGATTCATACAATGTGGGACGACGTCGGGGTCGGAGACGCAAGCTCAAAGCCGCACGGAGGCAATACTTTGTTGCGTGCTTTGCGGCGGCCGTATCGTCGGAGGCGCAAACACCGCCGACGCAAACTCATTGCCGGTGCTTTAGCCAGCTTCGGGGTTACGCTGAGCTTTCAGCACGACGGCGACGACTGAATCGCTTGGCGGTGGCAGATTCGCGACAACAGCTCGGTGCTCAGTCTTCGGCGCGCGCGTTTCTTGTTCGACGCAAACCGAACACTTGCCATTGCTGTCGATCAGCTTTTGATCCCCCTCAGTACGACGCGGCGTGTCCGCCCCTTAGCATTAGAGGATCGACTTCGTCGGTCCGTCGCGGGGTCGCCGTCAAAACGCTGGTCCGCGACCGCTGTTTCCCGACAGCACTGCCCGCATGTGGCTGCCGCCTACCGGCCGGCGCGCAATCGACAATTCTTTAGCGAGATGCGATACGATGTAAAGTCCGCGGCCGCTTTCGGAAAGCAGATCGTTGGGCAGCCTCGGATTATGCTCGAAACCGGATCCTTCGTCGACGACGTGCAGGACGGGGCTCTCGCCGGAACGGTCCAGCGCGACGCGTACGTTCCGCGAGGCGTAGCGCAGTACATTGCCGATTAATTCGGCGAACACGAGTTCAGCGCTGGTCACATCGTAGGCCGACATGCCGCCGTCGGTGAGCAAGCCGGCAAATGCGCGCCGTGTTGCGCGAGCAGCGTCCGCGTCGGTCGCATCGAAGGTCCAACTCCAGACGCCGTGCCTGCCGTCGCGCCGTTCGATATCATCACCGAAGAACGCCGTGAGGATCGCGATATCGTCATGCGGTCCGGCGGCATCGATGACGGCATGATAGATGTCGTGCGCGGGCTGCTCGGGCGCGCTGACGGCGCTGACGGCGGCAATGACCTTCGCTTCACCGCTAACCGGATCGCGGTTGAATTCGGTCAACCCGTCGGTATACAAAACGAGCAGCATGCCGGGCTCGATCGCCAGACACGGGGAGATCGCAAAATCCCGTTGCCGCAGGCCTAAGGGCAGTCCCGAATGGCTCAACGTCCCGACGCTGCCGTCGCGCCGGCGGAGGATCGGCGGCGGATGCCCGGCCGAAGCGTAGCGCAGTTCGCCCGCAATCGGATCGAAAACAGCGACGAAGGCCGTCGCGAAGAGTTCTGGTCCGGTATCGCGCACGATGCGGTCGACGGCATCGAGGACGGCAATCGGATCCGGATTGATGAGCGTTGCGGTCCGGATGCTTTGGCGGAGGCTGCCCATCGTGACGGCCGCCTTGAGCCCGCTTCCGGCAACGTCGCCGACGGACAGCGCGACGCGTCCGTCGATCAAGCGGAATGCATCGAACCAGTCGCCGCCAACGAAGGCGTCGGACTGGGCGGCTTCGTAGATCGCGTCGAACGACAAGCCTGGGACGTTGGGCAGCTGCACTTGCAGTGCCGCGTCTTGGAACGTTTGCGCAATGTTCCGCTCGCGCATGCGCAGATTGTAACCGAAGTCGATATCAGTGTTGGTGCCGAACCAACGACTGATCTTTCCGGCGCGATTGCATATCGGCGCGGCGCGCACGAGAAACATCCGAAACGTACCGTCGGCGCGGCGCATCCGAAGCTCGGTTCCAAACGGTTCGCCGGTCGCGATCGAGTGTGCCCAGGCGTCGGTGATGCGCGTCAACTCATCCGGGTGGTAGACGTGCTGCCAGCCCCAGCCCGCCGCTCCCGTGGGCGTTTGTCCGGTGTACTCATACCAGCGCCGGTTATACCAATCGATCCAGCCGTCAGCCCGGGCGGACCACATCATGAGCGGGACGCTGTCGGCGATCGTCTTGAACGAATCGGCCTCTTTCTCCGCAAGATCGGCCAGGAACGCGGCGCGCTCGGCCGTTCGCATCCGCGCATCGTGGATATCGGTTCCGCTGCCGAGCCACGACACAAGTTCCCCTTGCGAGTTGAATTGCGGTGTCGAACGAGCATGCACCCAACGGTAGGCGCTCGCGTCGGCGGTTGCCGGCTTGATCCGGTGCTCGATCTCATAGGTGGCGCGGCGTTCGACCGCGCTGCCGAATGCCGCGATCACGGCCTCGAGGTCATCCGGATGGATGAGCTGGGCCCAACCTGCCGGAGTGGTCACGATCGCTTCGGGCAGGCCGACGAAGTCGCGCGACGTCTGGTTGGCCCAATCGATCCGGCCGTCAGCCGCTTGTGTCCAGATAAATATCGGCAAGCCGTCGGCATAACGACGGAACTCCTCCAGCGACGTCAAGGTTGACACGCCGGCTGCATACGGTTGCTGGTCGTCGGCTGGTCCGCTCGCGGCTCAATCGGCGGCGTGCATGTGCCGCACGCCGGGCAATCAACGATCACGTTGTGCGCGCTTGCAAGCACCGCGCTCAGCAAATCCGCAGCAACGGTTCACCGCTGCGAGCACAGGGCGATCTGCGGCGCGGCTTGCTCGTATCGTGGGACAAGATTAACCCGGGCCGGCGAAGCGCTCAACGTCAACAACGAACGGGATCCGCGTGATTCGTCGTCATGGGTGTTCGAGTCGCCCTTTACCGGTTCATGAACGCTGCACAAATCGTCCTCGGTGGTTCTAGAATCAGCGTCGTCTTCGGCGTTCTCTGGCCGGCGGCATTCGTCGTAGGCTCAGACGCTCGTTGCCTCAAGCGCATCGATCCGCCGCCGCCGATGAGCTCCCGCGATTCGATGTCCGGGCGGCGGTTGGCTTCTAGGTCGGGGGCGATTGACGCACATCGCTGTAATACCGCGTCGCGACATCGCGGTGCGAGCGCAGCCGTCCCTTGAGCGCGTTATAGCCGTATTCGGCGAAGATCGGATTTGCGGGATCGACCGGCGGCTCGCCGCGCAAGGGCGGCAGGATGTGGCTCGGCAGGTCGAGCGGTTCGACGACGTAATCGAAACGCGGATTGTAGAAGAACGGGATGCTGAAGTAGTCGCCGCCCAGCGGCGGGCTTTGCACGCGATGCAGCGTAGCGTGCAAGCGATGTCCGGTGACGAGCTGCAGCGCTTCACCGAGATTGACCACGAACGCGCCGCGTTGCGGCTGTACATCGACGTAGGCTTCCCCGTCGAAGAATTGCAAACCCGAGCCGCCGCGGTCTTCTTGCAGCACCAGCGTAAGGAAGCCGGAGTCGCGATGAGCACCGACGCCTTGCCGGTCGCGCTCGTCGCTGCGTCCGGGATAATGAATGAGCTTGAGTAAGAGATGCGGATCTGGGCTGAAGGCGTCATCGAAGTAACCGCGACCGAGGCCCAGGCACTCGGCGAATGCTCGGGCGAGGTCGGCGGCGACAGCGCGCACACGTTCGATCCAGGTCAGGATTGCCGGGCGCAGTTCGGGCAGCGCCGCGGGCCATTGGTTGGGGCCTTGCAGCCCCCAGTACGGTGGACCATCGGGCGTGCGGCGGGGCGGTCGTTCGGCGCCGATGTCGACCTCTTCGCGCCAATCGGGGCGGCCTTCGGTAAGCTCATTGCCTAGGGCCGTGTAGCCGCGGAAGTGCGGCGAGTTCGCCATTTCGATCGAGCGGCGTTCGGCTTCGGGAAGAGCAAAGAAGCGGCGGCAGAGCGCGAAGAGCGCGTCACCCTCTTCGGGCGCGACGCCGTGACCGATCAGGTAGAAGGCACCGATACCGCCGACGGTCAGGCGCAGGCTATCGAGTGCCGCGCTGCGGTTGGTGCTTTCGGGCCGAAGTTGCCGTAGGTCGATCGTCGGCAGCTTCGTCATCGATGCGGCTTACGCATGAGAGAAGACGAGACTTATCGCCCTGGGCGGGCAGCACCTATGCAGGAGTTCCGTCCATCGCAAGTCGTTAAAAGGTGTATCCTTCTTCACCGGTTCGGACGTTTTTCGCCCGTCCGATACGGCCCTGCCATGTCGCCTTGTTCCGGGAGGCGCGAGCGTGATACAATCGCTGGGTTGTGCGGGCGCCGACGGTGCCCGCTTCCTGCTGCCCGCCGCTTGCGGTGGGCCGCCGGCAGTGCCGGCGTCCAGAGAAGGATCACCATGGCGATCGATTATGAAGTAACCTATATCCTCAAGCCGAGTCTAGAAGAAACCGAGATCGACGCGCGCGTCGCGACGCTGGCCGGAGTTCTCACCAATAATGGCGGCGAAGTCGTCGGCGAGATCGAGAAGATGGGCAAGCGCCGTCTGGCGTACGAGATCGACGACACGCGAGAGGGTTTCTACGTGGTGATGAAGTTCAAGAGCGATGCGGCGCAGGCTAAGGAACTCGAGCGGCAGATGCGGCTGAGCGAGGACGTGATGCGCGCGCTGCTGATCCGACTGGACGATTAGTTCGTAATCGCCCGGGTGTGACAACCCGTTGGCATATCTGCCGTGTACGCTTATGAGACGGCAGCAATTCGGAGGAGTG
>Ga0302326_10023057_pt1 | contig 12704 bp, 16 predicted proteins | sample Palsa_T0_3_FD_202264 | JGI IMG/M metagenome (GOLD analysis project Ga0302326, IMG submission 202264) | Peat permafrost microbial communities from Stordalen Mire near Abisko, Sweden - Palsa_T0_3 | ecosystem: Environmental > Terrestrial > Soil > Palsa > Peat permafrost | place: Sweden: Abisko... | reverse complement strand
GCCGCAATCATGTCATCAAAAACGTTCTGCTTCTTGTCCAACATCCCGGCCAGGTGCCAGTCCTCCCCAAACTCCGCCCCACCCCGCAAATTCGCAACGGCATAAACCCCTCCATGCTCCAGCCACAAATAGTTTTCACTGTCGAACGAAGGCGTGAGGCTGACGTCAAACCCGCCATAGCCGGTCAAGAGCGTGGGGTTCGACCCGTCCTTCTTCAACCCTTGTTTGTGCACAAGAAACATGGGCACGCGCGTGCCATCTTTCGACCGATACCACTCTTGCTCAACTGCGTAAGCCGCAGGGTCAATCCCAGGTGCATCCAGCTTGGCCCAAAGCGACGTGGACATGCTCTTCAGGTCGTAACGGTAAATCGAAGGCGCAGCCGTGAAAGACTCGAATCCGTAGAAAATTTCGTCATGATCCCACTTGCCCCCAGAGCCGAAAACCGTGCCGATCGCAGGCAGGGCAAGATCGCGAACGTTCTTGCCTTCGAGATCGAAAACTTTGAGCTGTGAGCTGGCATTCTGTTCGTACTGCGCAAAAATCTTTCCGCCCCACAATGCAGCGTCCTTCAGAATGCCGCCGGTTTGCGGCACGATTTCTTTCCAATCGTCACGCTCGTAATCCGCGGCCTCAGTCACGAACATGCGGAAGCGGGGAGCGTCTTCGTTGGTGACGATGTAAACCCTCCCGTTGTACACGGTCCCGCTATAAAGAAAATTTTTCCCGGTAGTGATGCGCGTAGGCGGCGTGCCTTTCTTCAAATCCATCAGAAACAGCTCCGTCTTGGTCCAGCCCTGCGACACCGTGATCAGCAGCATGCGGCCATCGTTGTCGAGACTAACGCTAGGCCAATCCTCCGGATCGCGTCCTTCCCCGAAGATCAACTCATCCTTCTCCGGATCAGTTCCCAGCTCGTGATAAAAGACATGCCGGTTGTATCTCTCCTGTCCCTCGGGAACGTCCCCCTTCTTGGGATAGCGCGTATAGTAAAACCCAGAATTGTCGAGCGACCAGGCAATGCTTGCAGCCCGCGTCCGCTCAATCGAATCCGGCAAGAGATTCCCAGTCTTCGTTTCGACGATGTGCAAAGTGCTCATCTCCGACCCGCTAGCCGAAGTCCCGTAGGCAAGATATTTTCCGTGCATCGCGGGCTCGAACCAGTCCAGGGCGACAGTGCCATCCGCCGCGAGTTGGTTGGGATCGACAAGCACGCGGTCCTTACCATCAACCCCTTCCCGCACATACAGCACAGGCTGGTTCTGCAATCCCTGTCGCCGAGTATAGAAATGATATTTCCCGCCAATCTGCGGTACCCCAATGTTGCCGATACTCAACAGCTCAGTAAGCCGCTTATGAATCGCGTCCCGCCCCGGAAGGGGATCAAGCAAAGCCCGCGTATAAGACATCTCCTCCGCGACCCACTTCCGAGTCTCCGGACTATTCCCATCCTCCAGCCAGCGATACTTATCAACCACCTTGGTCCCGTGAAAATTTTCTTCAAGCGGCCGCACCTCAGTCTTAGGAGGACCAGAGGGCGTAGAGGTCTGACCATCATCCCCCGCATAAACCGCCACAACTATCAAAAGCAGCAGAGCAAGAGCGCAAAACAAACGACCACCTCCACCCATAAACACCTCGCAGGGAACCCACTCACGGCACGCAACGAATCGCGCGCCAGAACGGAAGGCTCCTCCGCCACTGGAAAGAGTACACGCTATTTTCACAGTCCGCAGCAGGATGCTATGATAAACAGTCAGAAGGAAGGGCGCGCTCCGCGCGCGCTTCACAACACTCCTCAGTAGCTCAATGGCAGAGCATCCGGCTGTTAACCGGAGGGTTGTAGGTTCGAGTCCTACCTGAGGAGCCATTCTTTTCCGTCAGTTAGCGCGTCCCTTCGCAGAAGATGATTCCGATACCGGGGAAAATACCGGGGACCCTGCCTGAATTTCCGCTCCGCTGATACTCTCCACTGCTCCCCGCAGTTCATTCAAAGAGAAGTGTCCGTAGCGTGCGGCCATCCGCACCATCGTGGCCGGACTCCAGCCCACAATCTTGGCAACCTTCGCAATCGGAATCCCCGCGTTCAACATCCGGGAAACTGCCGTGTGTCTCAGATCGTGGAAGCGACACACCAGCGGCGGAATCTTTTCTTTCGACTCCATTCCTTCCGGGATGCCTTTCAGAATCCTGCCCGCTCTCAACTTGGCTGCTTCCCACGCTTCCTTGATGCTCCCGATGGGCTTGGAAGGGTCAACGTTGTACGCCTTCGCGCAGAACTGGTCACCAGCCGCGCCGTACCGCTCTGCCGGAAAGACGTAGTGCTCTGGCGGGCGCTCCGGGAAGTGTGTTGCCCAAAAACTCAGGGCGGCCATTGCCCGCTGACTCAGTGGAATCACTCGGCCTGTCCCCGAAGCCGTCTTGTCTTTGCCCCATTGCAGGCAGCGGTTCTCAAAGTCCACACAGCCCCATTGCAGCGTCCGAATCACGCCGTACCGCGCCCCCGTCTCAATCGCCAGTGTGACGAATGGAACGAGAGAGCGGGAGCGGGACTTTCCGCAAGCCCATAGCAGCGCGGATTCCTCTTCTGGCGTGATGGCTCTCCCTATGTCATCGCGCGTTGCCAGCATCTTCACATCGGGCTGCAACCGCGCCCACTGGCCGAAGCGTTTCAGTATGGCGCGGAGAGTTCCGATCTCCAGATTGACCGTCTTTGGGGAAGCGTCACCGTCAACCCGTGTCTGCTGGTATCGCGCAATATCCCGTGCGTCAATGTCGCACACCAGCTTGCGGCCTAACTCCGGTAAAAGATGGGCAAGGTTCGTTTTTTCGATCATCACGGAACGCGGTGCAAGTGTGGTCCTCTTCAATTCCAGCCATTCATCCGACGCAACGGTGAGCAAGCGGGGCTGCTGGTGTTTCCTTATGCCGGCCGTCCCCTCTTCCAGTGCCCGCCGTCGCTTGTCCTCGATCTTGTGCGCCAGCGCCTTGGAGCGCGTCCCGGTGCTCTCCCGGATGCGCTGCCCATGGAAGAGAAAATCCATCGTCCAAACTTTGCTGCCTTGATAGCGAAACAGTGACATGACTATTTCCTCCCTGTGCGTTTCTTGTTCTTAGTGGTCTTGGATTTCGACTTTGCTTTCCTTTCAAGGTTCTTCCGGTAGCGTTTCATCGCCGCCGCTACTTGGCATCTGTGGGAGCAGTAGCGCTGCTTAGCTCGGCTGCGCGGATAGTCTTTGTTGCATCTCTGACAGATCGCCCATCCCCCCGCGGTGCCGCTGCCCCACATCGCCAGTGCAAACAAGGCTGTCACTATGTCCGGGCAGTAGAGGCCCGGAACAAGCTTATTTCCAACATGGGACCACCAAACAACAAACCGAGTCTTGCTCAATCCCGCTGTGAATGCTTCCGAAAGAGCATACGGCGCCGTCTTGTAGACTCCGCTGATCTTGGCACTCCACTGCGCAGTCCTTCCGTCGCGTTTTGGAACCGGATGGATGCGTGCAGCGGCTTTGCGATCCGCTATCCCGCCTACCGGGGCGATCTCGATTGACGTGGTAAGCTGCACGTCACCAGAAGCCGATCTTAACGTCTGTTTCCCGGTGCCCGATTCGCCTGCTAAAACAAACCAACCCCCGGGACTCAATCGATCCAGCCGAGAAGAAAAATCCTTCAGTATCTCTTCAGCGTTTGAAGTAATGACTGGCGACCAATCCCCGGCGTTCAAGCGGTCTCTGAGGCCGAGCAATTCGCGCAGCCGGTCCCATTCCGTTGTGCTGATGGTTCCGTGCTCCTTCTCGATTTCCAGACGCCGTTGCGGACTTGCCAAGCCTTGCACGAACTGAGGCAACAAACGCCGAACGTTGGTCACAGGCTTGTCGCTCCAGGCTATCGAGGGCACGAAACCCTCAGATTTCTCGAGGGTGGAGTCGATCAATACCGGAATCTGTCTTTCTGGCATCGCAAGGTGCGTTATGGCTTCGTGATCGTTATTACTTCTCATGTATTGCCATTACTCCCATCTCCTTATAGCGTAGAAAGCAGTTGGAAGCAAGCCCAAATTCAGCAAAGAACACAGGAGAAACCGATGGCAAGTTCAAACAAAGCACCGCTCAGAAGTCTTCCTGAGGCGGCAGAGCGCCTTGGGTTGTCGGTCAAGTGCCTGCGGGGTTGGGTGTGGCGACGGAGAATTCCTTACATCAAAGTTGGCCGAGCGGTACGCATCTCGGACGAAACGATTCAACGCATCATCGACAGGGGTACGATGCCAGCCCTCAAGGAACGTGACTAACGACGCTGGGCGAACTTGATGAAGTGACTCTGCTTGGCCGCACTAGGAACTGGCGTGCCGCAAGATTGGCAAAAGGTGAGTAGCTCCCCCGTCACACAACAGATCGAAGCAGGCCATGGCGTGGCGCTCTCAGAGTTGAAGCGCAGATGGGCAATCCACACGGCCGGCGATCTGAAGCAAAGGTGCAAGGAGCTAGACTGTGGCTCTTTTCTGATCGGAGGGCTTATTCCCAGACGTACCATTAGCATCGTGGCTGGGGACTCGGGAATCGGTAAGAGCCCGTTACTATATCAAGCCGCGCTCTGTGTTGCGGCGGGAGTTCCGTTTCTAGGCCGCCCCGTTTCTCAGGGTCGGGTGCTTTTCCTCGATTTCGAGAACGGACTGGGAGACGTGAACGTACTTGTGAGCCAATTGTCGCGGCATCTTGGGTTGACCGAAACACCGGAAAACTTGCTGACGTGGAATTACAACGACGCTCCGCCGAAGTGGGACGCCTCGCAACTCTCTGAAATGATCCGTGATGTCAGGCCAGTTTGGGTGCTCATCGACTCGTTGTCAGGCTTTGCTCCTGAGTGCGAGGAGAAGGCCAGCAACGTGACGCACGTTTTTCAGAATTTTCGCAAGAGCATGCGCGAGTGCGAGACAGCCATCACGGTCGTACATCATCTCAAGAAGCCCTCCGTCAAGCCGCAGGAAGCCCCACCACCATTGGAGGAAAATCCGCGCCAGTGGTTTCTCCAAGTTCGTGGATCGGGGAACCTGATTAACGGCTGTGACGTTCGCATCGGCGTAGCCACTTCGGTCAAGAGGAAGCATGGTGAGGATTTGGATGGGAGGTCCCACGACGTTGCTTTGGTGATCGGCGGCTATGGTCGAGTTCGGGGCAAAATCGCCACGACGTTCGTGGCTCGCGCACAGGACGAAGATGACGAACTGCTGGGTTATGACAAGCTGGCCGGCGTCAGCCTTCTATTCAATCTGGAGCAGGAAGATGCGTACCGAAACTTGCCAGATGTGTTCAAGTTCAAGGATGCTCAGAGGGTCTACGGGAAAGGTGCCCAGGCAACCACTGACTTCCTCAAGAAGTGCATCGGTGTGGGGATCATGCGGAAGGACGCCAAGGAATATCGGAAGGTGGAAGTGGCGGAGCAGGCGGAGTGATGGCCGAAATCCCTTTGGTTTCACTGTTCCAGCACTCCGCCACGCGAACGGAGCAGACCGGAGTGAACGGAGCAACCGCATTCACTCCGTCGGACTCCGCCGCACTCCGACAGGAGGACGGAGCGGAAACGTATTGCTGATACGGTACTTACAGCGGGACTCCGCTCACTCCGCCCGATACCGCGAAGCAAGTCACAATGCAGGTTTGTAACCACCTTTTTTCCGGCCTCGCCGTCCCACCTCCTTACTATCACTCGCTGTGACGGCCATCGACGGAACTGTGACCGGGCGCGACCGCGCGACATGGAGTGATAACGGTTCCCCTCTCGGGTTGTCGTCCGCGTGCCGACCGTGACCTGGAACGTGGATATCGCGCTGTGCACGCCAGAATTGGATTGCCATCTATCGCAGGAGTTACGCTCATGTATATTTCTTGACAAGAGTGCATGTTATTTCTTGACGTGTAAGGTTATTGAACACATGGGGACGGTTCCGGCAGCGCGAACGGCCCTTCCTGGCGGAGTCGTGACTGCCGCAAACGTGGGCAGGCTGAGGGCCACAGAATCTTGGCAGATACTCGCCCGAGTACGCGGCAGGCAAAGCGCACAGGATGCGTGGGTTCCTGAATCTCCTCCCTTCGCCGCGCTGCGGGAGTTGCACGTCAAATCGCCCCCTCACTTGCTTTGCAGAAGGACGTAACATTTCTCCCCATGCTCTCCGGCCACGCAAGAAAGGCCCACAGCCCTCATGGTTCCCTTGAAATTTGGAATCCACTCTCCGGGCTTAACCTCCTCGACAAGTTCGGATCGCGGAACGACTTCGGCGTCCGGGCCAAGCGGCGATTGCTTCGAGGTTTGAGCGTGTGCTGTCTGCATACGCATAGCGTATCCGAGACACAAACCGAGAATCAGGGATGCTGCTGCAAGGGCGGCTGATTTCATCTGTACATTCTCCGTAGCCCATGATTTAATCACGAAAAGCGAAAGGCCCCGACCGTGAATCGGAGCCTTTAAGAAATTTGTTGGTTCGCGCGCGCCCTGTAATTCTGAGATTACAGGTGGTCGCCATGCCGAGTCAATTTTCTGAACCTAAAAATCGAAACTCTCTACCCGCATTCTCTCTCTCGCCAGCAATAGCGCATGCCCTCCCTCGCACTGGACTCTCACTGTGGGCCGCAATGCGATGCTTATCAGTTGATCTTCTAAGCCGCGCACGGACGGCGTGGCGTATATGTAGTGCGTCCTTCCGCAGCTTCCGTGGGCACATTCGCACACAATTCTCCAAACACACCCCGATCTTAAGTTTAGGGTCCGCACTTGTTCTGGAGGTATCAACTGGACGCTATCTTCCAAAGGAAAGGACACTTGCACGTAGTTTCTACAGAGAAGGGTTATCGGCCATTTACCCGTGGATAGATACGACCGACCTTCGTATTTTCCTAATAGGTTTTGACGCGGGAGAACAATGGACTCTTTCCCGCAAATCGGACATTGAATCCCAAATACCTCCTGATTTGTCATGGTTGCTTCACCTCCTAGAAGAAAAAGTTGGATACGTTCCTGACAAAGTTCGTCAGGAGATGAGTGCGTTCAGGAGCCGTATTTCAGAAGCAGATTCCAGGGGCCAATCGCCAAAGTCCCCGCAGCGATGAAAGGCACGCGGCAGAAATTATAGTGCGCGAACCGCAGCCAGCGGTCATAACACTAGAGTCAAGACCAGCTTTATCGCCGCGAGTGCTGCGAGCGCCATGTGGAAAAGGGCGCCGGCTGACGTATAAGCCAAGTCGCGCTCCACAAGAACGGTTACATCTTCGTGACCATCCTCCTGCTGATCTGACACGGCGTTCCGCCGAATCAGCTTTGACAAGTCTAAGAAAAACTTGGCAGAGATTACGCCCTCGCCAAACAGGTGCGCTCTAGTCATGCTGTAGACCACCACCAGTAAGCTCACGATTACAGTCGTGTCCTTGCTCCCGTAGTTGTGGAACAGAACAAGCAGGGCGATGGCCAGCTCAATAAGGTACTGAATGATTGTTACGAAAATGGCGTACCTTCCGTCGAAGCGCCCCATTTCGATGTTCCCCTGATTGCGGACCAGAATTACTGCGTCGGATCGAGCACTGCCTGTACGGTGATTTTGCTGCCTGCGGTCAAGCTGACCGCGCGGCTCCAGGGCGTGTGACCCTTTGCCTCGACTCTAACCGTGTGGGAGCCTGCTGGAAGCTCTATCAGTGACGGAGTGTTCCCCATGAAGTTACCGTCCACGTAGATGTCCCCGCCAGTTGGTTCTGAGGAGACCATGACCTTGGCAGTGTTGGCAGAGGAACTGGGTTGATCGGGCTGCGCAACGTCGGAACTGGAGCCGCCCGTTGTTGTCTTCGTGTGCACTGCGAGCTTAACGCTGGGTTCGGGAGCCGCAGACGGCGCGTTTGGAGGAGTCGCGGTGGTAGTCGATTCGTCTGAAGATCCTTTCCCCGGCGGCCCGATGTAGGCTGACGTTTCAATCCGATAACTTTTGATCTTGCTCCCCACGGGGACATGCAACTTATCGCCCTCGATGGAGCCTTTGAGCACTTGACCCGCCGAGAGCGGTTGACATCCAATTCTCCTAACGAGTCCCCCGCCGCACGAAACAACATAGCCAACGTGGTTTGAACCGACCACCAGCGCGACGTGATAGACAAGGGGAATCCCGCTTCCCGATTGCGATTCACAACTTATTTGAGCCGCATCGCCCATTCCGACAACGGAGCAGTTCAGGCGGGTGCTCTCGCCCGTGGATACAACCACGCGGTCGGTGCGCAGCACTGCAAATTCGGCCTGAGCAGGTGAACTCTGTTGTGCATGTCCGCTGAGGGCCAACACGCAGAAGAAAAGCGTGGCAAGAAGTCTTCCCATAGCGATTCGCCTTTTGCGCCAGGAGTTCGGACGGACCTTACCGCGTGCAATTCCGGGGGGACTTCATATTGGATCGGGCGAACGCCGAAGTCAACATAAATGTGACTCATCGGCTGTGTACGCATCGGCTGCAAGGCCCGAAACTGACGGGCAATGCCCCTCGACATCCGCATCCGTTTTGGCCGCGCCGTCCGCCGCATACGCGCGGAGCAGAAGATCAATCAGGAAGAGGCTGCGGATCGCTGCGGGTTGCATCGGACGTACTACAGCGGGATTGAACGCGGGATTCGTAACGTCTCACTGGTGAACATTGGGAAGATCGCCAAAGGGCTGAAAGCCAGCCTGCCGGATCTGTTTCGGCGCGTTTGACCAGTGGTGATGCACGGATTTGGATTGACATCGTTTCCGACAAGAGGATAATGGTTTACTCCTAACCAGGGTCTCCCCCAACATTCTCAGGATTCCTGTGACCGGAGGGGCGCTATGAAAATGTATCTGCCTCTATGGCTTGCGTTGCTATCTCTATCCTCTGCTTCAGTGGCTCAGACCGCAGCGTCGCAGGCTCCCGCCCCCTCGACGGCACAACAACCATCACAGCCAGCGGCCCAAGAGCAGGCGACACAGACGGACTTTACATCGAAGAAAGGGTTTGTGCTCGAAGACGAAACGCCTGTGAGGCTGCGACTGAATCGAACCATATCTTCCGCTGATGCGCACGTAGGAGACACCGTGGACTTTGAAACACTAGATGACATCACCGTAAACGGCACACTCGTTATTCAAAAAGGAGGACTGGCCTTCGCGACTGTTACCGAAGCTCAAGCCAAGAGGAGAATGGCTCGGGGTGGAAAGCTCGACATGAACATCGACTACGTGAAGCTGGTTAGCGGGGAGAAAGCCGCGTTGCGAGCGGTGAAGGATGTCAAAGGTGGGGGCCATACTGGAGCCATGGTGGGCGGAATGGTCGCGACAGCCATTGTGTTCTTTCCCGCTGCGCCGTTTTTCCTGTTCATGCACGGCAAGGACATCAGCATACCAAAGGGGACCGAGATCACTGCTTATGTGAATGGAGATGTGAAGCTGGACATTGCGAAGTTTGAGCCGGCTTCCCCGGCTAACGCGCCAGCCCAAGGTGCGGCGGCGAGCAACCCAGGTGCAAACGGGAAGCTCCAGGTAGAGTCCGATCCGCAGGGTGCTGACATCGAAGTCGACGGCGGTTTCGTCGGCAACACGCCTTCCGATATTCAAGTCACGGAGGGTGAGCACACTGTCTCGGTGAAGAAGACCGGATTCAAGGACTGGGAGCGAAAGCTAAAAGTGAGTGGTGGGAGTAGTGTGCATCTGAATGCCGAACTCGAGAAGGCTTCGAATCCATAGCAGCCGCTGCCGAGCCTCTGACATCACTGTACCGTTGGACCCCGTTTGGCATGGCAAGAAGGAAATCTGCATCCGCAATCTCGAAGTGCTCGCCAGGGCGTTTGAGATAAGCGTTTCCCAGCTTATGACGCGCCTCTAGTGACGTGGCGAAGAAAAAATAAAAAATGCGAAGAGTGTGCCCACTAGCGAAGAGGCGTCTCCGGCAACCTGCCCCCGCTCTGTCGGACAACTGGCGGCCCGGCCCCCGCGCACTCGCACGAAATTTTGTGTCGTGAGTTGTGTCGTAACCCTTCCATCCCTGCCCGCATCGGGGGCGGTCGCGTGCTGTCGCTCGGGTACACGCAAGGGGCAGCGACATGCTTCGGACCCGCATGAACACCGCCCCTTCGTTATCACTCACGCTCTGCTCTTGTCGCTCAGCGACAGTCGGAGATGAGAAATGGCATGGAAGAGGTCGTCGGTTCGATCCCGACCAGGTCCACCAAATTTCCCTGACGCCTGCCGTCTACATACTCCAAGGTGAACGTACTCCGCCGCCTGCAGCTTCGGCGACAGTTCTTCGTTACGATGATGTCAGGGCGATCGAAGGAAGCGCCATCGATCGCAGACGTTCCGCGAACCGCGGGTCACAGCGCAGGCTGTCCCAATCCGGTGCGACCGCCAGGTGAACGAGTGCTGGGTCGCGGTACGCGATGGCCTGATCAAGGCAGTCGAACGCTTCATCGAGCCGGCCTGCTGCCCCATACAGAACGGCGCGAAAGAATGCCATCTTCAGCAAGACGTCGAAGTCCAGGTGCGGGTTCGTTATCTGATCCACCATGAATCTTCTCACCCCGGAGAGGCCGGCCGTCGCGTACACCTGCTGCATGTCCGCGGTGACCTGCTTCATCACTGCCATCCTCTCTTCGGAAAAGCCCCACACGATGGCCTGGCTGACGATCCAGGTCGCGAATCTATCGACGTCCCCGATCTTCCAATAGACGTGCGTAATGAATTGGCTCGCCAGCACATGCTTCGGGTCGATCTCAAGAGCTCGCCGAGCCCAGACTTGCGTCTCGTCGTACTTCCGCTGATGCCAATACGAGATGGCGATCTGCATCAGAACGCCGGGCGATCGCGGATCGCGTGCGAGCGCCTGTTGCTTGCAACGCAGCCCATCGTCGAGCCGCCCCAATGCTTCCTGTAGCGACCCATACTGCAGGAGCGCCTCGGTGTGGTCCGGATTGATCTCGAGCGCACGGCACAGGCTGCGTTCCGCCGCCGTCCAGTCCCACTCGCTCAGAAAGAGGACCGTGCCAAGGGCAACTTGCGCGTCCGCCGAGGCGCTGTCCATCGCCAGCGCGCGCAAGGCGGACGCTTTCGCCTCGGTAAACGCTTCCTGGTACGGCACCGCGCGAAACACTGCCTGCAGGCACCGTGCGCGCGCCAGGCCGGCGTGCGCCGGTGCATAGGTCGGATCGATCTCGATCGCGGAACGAAAGGCGTCCACGGCGGCAGGCAGCTCGAAGTACGAGCCTGACAACAGATGAGACCGGCCGCGGCCGACAAGCTCGTAAAGTTCGACTGGACGAGCCACGGCGCTCGGTGTTAATGGCTTCTCGTGCGCCAGATCGCACGTGACTGCAGCGATGAAGCGGTACCCTGACCGCACCACCGTTTCGATGTAGGCCGGAGGCCGCGTGTCGTCGCCGAGCGCCTTGCGCAGTGCTGCCACGTGAACATTGAGAATGCCTTCTTCGACAACCGACTCGGGCCAAACCTGCGCCAGCAGTTCGTCCTTCGTGACCAACCGTCCCGACTGCCGCACCAACGCAACCAGCACATCATAGGCCTTCGGTGACAAGCGAACGGTTTCGGTGCCGCGCAGCAGCCGCCGCTCTCCCACGTCCAGCGCGAACTCGTCGAAATGAAATACTTCCCGGCTAGCCATTGAATTTCGGCCAATCTTAACAAATCCTTCGGGACAACTCACGGCCCGGCTGCTACTGTGCGCACATTGAGGAGAATTCACGAAATGAGCTCACGATCGTCGGTCGCCGTCATTCTGATCTGCGGATTCACATCACTATTGCTCGCACAAGCTCCACCAGCGCCACCCAAGCCTGGTCCCGAACACAAGAAGTTGGAGTACTTCGTTGGCAAATGGACTGTGGAAGACGAGATTAAACCCAACGGGTATGTGCCGGCCGGTAAGACTGTCGGCACCGAAACAGATACATTGGGGCCGGGGGGATTCTATGTCGAGAGCCGCGCTGAAGGCGGGCAATTACCGACGAGATTCGGCTTCATGGCCTACGACAGCCATGCGAAGGTCTACACATCCTATTACGCCAGCAGTGTCGGACTCGTGGGTACCAGCACAGGAACGGTTAACGGAAATACTTGGACGTGGATGGTGGAAGACAAGTTCGCCGGCGAAGCCGTCAAAGGAAGAACTACAGTCACGACGTTATCACCCACTCAGTACACATTCAAGTATGAAATGGCCGACGAAAAGGGCGGTTACACAACCATCGTAGAAGGCAAAGCCACCAAAGACGAGCGCTAGAGAAGCAGGCATCCAGAGCTTCGGCATGGAGCAGGAAACCTGTGAGTAGAGGATCTGACGGGCATCCCGTTTTGTTTTGGCTTGATGATGCGAATGTCGGTGATTTCATCTGCGCCTTCAAGATCGAAGGAGAGCCTGAACTGGTTCATGGCGAAAATGAAACCCGCAGCCAAGAGTTAGGGCACGGGAAGCTTCCTTGTCACCCCCCTCTCACCCGTCGTACCTGCGCGTCTTCCCTGTGATCCTTACCTGCGTTACGCCTACAAAAACCCAAAAGACGGTCCTCTGGGCGTTGTAAGTTGTCATATTTCTTGATAGGGATTAAATGGCATGGAAGAGGTCGTCGGTTCGATCCCGACCAGGTCCACCATGTTTTCAATCACTTACAGATTTACCGACCGATCGGTTGGTAGCATTTGGTAGCAAATTG
>Ga0302326_10023055_pt1 | contig 12704 bp, 11 predicted proteins | sample Palsa_T0_3_FD_202264 | JGI IMG/M metagenome (GOLD analysis project Ga0302326, IMG submission 202264) | Peat permafrost microbial communities from Stordalen Mire near Abisko, Sweden - Palsa_T0_3 | ecosystem: Environmental > Terrestrial > Soil > Palsa > Peat permafrost | place: Sweden: Abisko... | reverse complement strand
CGCCGCGTGGGCTGTATGGGCATCTCGGGCGGCGGCACCTGCACCACCTTCGCCTCGGCGCTCGAGCCCCGCATCCACGCCGCCATGATCAGCGGCTATCTCAATACCTTTCGCGACAGCATCATGAGCCTGTCCCACTGCATCGACAACTACGTGCCCGGTATTCTCAACTGGGCCGAGATGTACGACGTAGCGGGCCTGATCGCGCCGCGCCCGTTGTTTGCCGAGTCGGGCAAACGGGACGACATTTTCCCGATCGAAGCCAGTCAGGCCAGCTTCGCGCGGGTAAAGAAAGTATACGAAGTTTTCGACGCCGCGGATAATGCGCAACAGGAAATCTTTGACGATGTACACACGTTTTATGGCGTCCGCGGTCTGCCGTTTTTAGCGAAAAATCTGGCTTAAGACGCCGCTCCATCGCATGAAATGAGCTAATGTATCGTCGAGGTATCTGTAATGATGGAAACCAAGGACACCACGTCGCGCCGCGCGTTTCTGAGTGATGCTGGCCGCCTGGCCGGAGTTTCGACCCTGGCGGGAATCACTCTGCCAGCCGTGCACGCGGCGGAGAACAATACCATTCAACTCGCGTTGGTAGGATGCGGCGGGCGAGGCACGGGCGCAACCGAGAATGCGCTTGGCATCAAAAACGGACCTGTCAAGCTGGTGGCGATGGCCGACGTTTTCCCGCAGAAGCTGAGCGACAACCACGGCAAATTGCGCGGCCGCTTCGCTTCCCAGATGGACGTGCCGCAGGAGCGCCAGTTCATCGGCTTCGACGCATACCGCAAGGCCATGGACTGCCTCAAGCCGGGCGATGTGGCCATCCTGGCAACGCCGCCGGCGTTCCGCTGGGTGCAATTTCGCTACGCCATCGATAGGGGCTTGAACGTGTTCATGGAAAAGCCCATCTCCGTGGACGGCCCGACCACGCGGCGCATGCTCGCGCTCGGCGAAGAGGCCGGGCGCAAGAACCTGAAGGTCGGAGTCGGGTTGATGATACGGCACTGCCGGGCGCGCCAGGAACTGCTCCGCCGCATCCGCGACGGGCAGATCGGCGACATCGTCGCGATGCGCGGCTACCGCATGGGGTCGGGAGGCGGAACCGCGCCGGTCAAGCCCCAGGGCATCACCGAACTGATGCACCAGATCCGCCTGTTTCATTCGTTTCTGTGGGCCAGCGGCGGCGTCTACAGCGACTACTATATCCACCAGATCGACGAGCTTTCGTGGATGAAGGGTGCCTGGCCAGTGGAAGCGATGGCTCTGGGCGGGCGTCAATATCGCGGCGATTCCGTGGACCAGAACTTCGATGTCTACGCGGTGCAGTATGCCTACCCGGACGGCACACGCCTGTTCTTCGATGGGCGCAACATGCCCGGGGTACACGAGGAGTTCGCCAGCTACATTCACGGATCGAAGGGCTCGGCGGTAGTTTCAACCAACGCGCACACGCCCGGGCACACGCGCATTTACACTGGGCAGAATATACCGCGCTGGCAGAGCGGCCAGAAGGAGCCGGCGCCGGAGAACCTGGTGTGGGCGTTCCCCCAGCCGGAGCGCTCGCCCTACGACTGGGAGTGGGACGACCTGATAGCAGCCATTCGCGACGACAAGCCTTACAACGAGGTCAAACGGGGCGCCGAAGCCAGCCTGGTTGCGTCGATGGGCCGCTTTGCGGCGCATACCGGCCAGATCGTGACCTTCGATCAGATGATGAATCACGACCACGAGTTCGCGCCCGACGTGGACAAGCTGACACTGGACGGCCCCGCACCCCTGCGTGCCGGCCCCGACGGCAAGTACCCGCTGCCGGAGCCCGGCATCAAGACCACCCGCGAGTATTAAACCGTGGCGCACGCTTCAGCGTGCCGCCGTAGGCTTCAGCCTACGGCTAAACGCGATTGCCGGGAACTCACTACGGCACAGCCTTCAACACTCCCTCGAGCGGCAAATCCTCCAACGATTTCCCCACCATGATCTCAAAGTCGCCCGGAGTCACGCGCCAATACAAGTCGCGGTCGAGCAACTGCAGATCTTCAGTCGTCAGGGTGACGTTCTTCGTCTCGCCCGGTTTCAGGTCCACCCGCTCGAATCCCGCAGTTGCTTGACGGGCGTGGCAACCGGACCTACCCTTTCGTGAATTGTAATGCTGCACGGTTTCCGTTCCCGCGCGGTCGCCCGTATTCTTCACCGCCACACTGACGCGTATCCTGCCCTCCGGACGGACCTGCGGCGGGTCGATGCGAAGGCTGCTGTACTCATACTGCGTGTAGATCAACCCATAACCAAAAGGGTAAAGAGGTGTGGCGGGCATGTCCACGTAACCGCGTTTTTCCTCCCGCATCGCACCCTATGGTTCATAGGATGCATGTTTTTCCCCGCGAGAAAGGCGTCGATATAGTGCAGTGCCGAATAGAACAGCATGGTGACGGCCCAATCAACACAAACGGGCCGGCCGTGATCGAGGGAAAGTGCGAAATTCTTCACGTCAACATCTTCAATGCTATCCTAACCATCTCCTGGCGTACCGGTGCCATAGAACGTGCCGTGATCGCCGCGCACTTCCACCGCGCGAGACGTAAGCCCTTTGTTTTCGTGGCAGCTTGACTTAAATCCATACGTTCACCAAAATCGAGATTATGCGTACTTGTCCGGCGCTCCTCGCAGCACTGCTCTTCTGCGCCCTCGCAACAGCGGCCGACGTCCCCATGACGAAGCTGAATGTCCAGGTCACCACCCTGGGAGGCCGGCCCATCGACCGCGCCGATATCGTGGTCCGCTTTGTCAAAGGCCGGTCCTATATCAAGCTGGGCAAGAAGGTCCGCACCACCTGGGAAATGCGCACCAACCAGGAAGGCATCGCCAAGGTGCCCGAGTTTCCGCAGGGCACCATCCTCGTGCAAGTCATCGCCAAGGGGTATCAGACCTTCGGCAAGACCTTCGACGTGGATGAAGCCGAGAAAACCCTGGAAATCAAGCTGAATCCGCCCCAAGAGCAATATTCCGCACATTAGCTGCCATCCGCGGGCGGCTAGTAAACCCGTTCACAGCCCTCCCCTCTCCCCCGTTGGCCTGTGTGCTACCGTCTTCTTGGGTGTGAAGAGTCCGAGTCAGATACTTTTCCACGAACGTCCGTTCTACACAATTCGACACAACCCGCGGGAGCAGGGCGCGCCAGTCCGAGACAAACTTGTCCGTATCCGCACTACTTTATTTCGCGTGCAAAACATCTTAATTGCCGATAAGAGTAGTTGGAGGTGTAACATGCCCGCGGTGACTCAACGCAACCTGGTGTCGATCGCATTGATGGGATCGTCAGCGGTGGCGACACTTTTCGGTCTGCGGGTCCTGATGGAATTCGATCAAACCGCCGGAGCCCGGGCCGAGGCGCCCGCCCGATGGCCGGCCCCCAGCGCTATCCAACCCGCCGGGGATCGCCCCACTCTCCTTGTTTTCGCGCATCCATTCTGCGGGTGTACGGCGGCCACGCTCGGAGAGCTGGACAGGATTCCCGCGCGCCGGTCGCCAAATTCGCTGCAGCCTGCCATCACCGTTCTCTTTGCGCGTCCCAAAGGCTCCGGTTGGCAAACGAGTCCGCTCTGGGACCACGCGCGTCAACTCGCCGGCGGGCATGTCACAGTCAATGTCTTGTGGGACGACGAAGGTCGCGAAGCCCGGCGGTTCGGCGTCCGTACCTCCGGCGAAGTGCTCTTGTACGACCGGCACGGAGACCTCCTGTTCCACGGTGGCGTGACCGGCTCCCGCGGTCATGCCGGGGATAACTTCGGCGCGGACCAACTGGTGGCCGCGCTCGATTCGGGCCTGCCGGCCAAGACGGCGCACCTGGTGTTTGGTTGCGCGCTCGAGAGCTCGGTCTCGCCGCAGGCCCGCGGGACAAACCCATGACACCGGATACGCCGCCTGCCGGCAGCCTCGCGAGTGCCCAAGATTCTCCGAAGGTGCGGCAGCATGCCGCGGCATATTTTCGCGCTTCGTTCGACGAGCTTGGGGCACGCGTCGACCACATGATGTCGTGGCTGCTCATAACAGAATGGCTCGGCATGATCGTCGCCGCCCTGGTTCTTACACCGCGCACCTGGACGGGAACGCAGCACTCGGTCAATCCGCATGTCTGGGCTGCCATCCTGGCGGGTCCTGCATTCATCCTTCCCGCTATAGCGATCGCGCGGCTGTATCCGGGGAGGCGCTTCACGCGACACGTGATCGCGGTTGCGCAGATGCTCGTCTCTATTGTGTTGATCGACGTGACCGGCGGCCGTATCGAGACGCATTTTCAGATCTTTGGATCGCTCGCGTTTCTGGCGTTCTATCGGGACTGGCGCGTGCTGATCACCGCATCGGTGGTGACCGCCGTGGAACATTTCGTGGGGGGTATCTGGTGGCCGCAGTCCACCTACGGAGTGCTTACGGTGAGTCCCTGGCGCTGGATCGAACACGCCTGGTGGGTCGTGTTTGAGGATTTCTTCCTGATCCTTATGAGCAGGCGAAGCATCGCGGAAATGTGGTCAGTGGCGACGCACAAGTCCCAACTATACTGGGGCGCGTATCACGATGTGCTCACCAGCCTCCCGAACAGGCGGATGCTCAAGGAACATTTTGAGGCCATCCGACAGCGGCCGGACGCGCGCCCGGCCATCCTGTTCATCGACCTGGACCGGTTCAAACAGGCTAACGATACTCTCGGCCATACGCTCGGAGACAAGCTGCTGCTGCTGGTGGCCACTCGTCTATCGGGAGTGTTGGGTTCGGGGCAGGTACTGGCGCGCATCGGCGGGGACGAGTTCATCGCAGTTCTCGAGAATGTCAGTGGGCCTCAAGACGCCGCTGACGCCGCCACTCGCCTGCTGGCTGCCATGACAGCGCCCTTTCGCATCGACGAAAACGAGTTATTCTTGAGCGCCAGCATCGGCATCAGTCTCTGTCCCGAGCATGGAACGGAGCTGGGCACTCTGCAGGAGCGCGCGGATAAGGCGATGTACGTTGCCAAATCGCAGGGACGCAATCAGTTCGCACTCTTCTCAACCGAAGTAGCCCGCCGCGAACAAGTCCTGCAGGAGATCGGGCGGGATCTGTATATGGCGCTGCCGCGCGGACAACTTCACCTCTGTTTCCAGCCAGTCATTGAACGGAGCGCGGAGGTGGTTGGCTTCGAGGCCTTGCTGCGCTGGACCCACCCGGTTCACGGACCGGTCTCGCCGGCGGAATTTATCCCTCTCGCCGAAAGATCCGGCTTAATCGTCGGCATTGGGGAATGGGTGCTCCGCGAAGCCTGCCGGAATTGCGCGACTTGGCAGCACCAGCAGGACCGGCCGCTGGGCGTGGCGGTCAATGTCTCCGGCTTGCAATTCGAGCAGCACGATTTTCCCGACCTGGTAATGGCTGTGCTCCGCGATTGTGGGCTGGACCCTCATCTGCTCACGCTGGAATTGACGGAGGGCGTCCTGATACGGGACGTGGCGCGGGCCTGCAGGCATCTAGCCGGGCTGCGTCAGTTGGGCGTTCGCGTGGCCCTCGACGATTTTGGCACGGGATATTCCTCACTGAGCTACCTGGCGGCACTCCCCGCTGATACTATCAAGCTGGATCGTTCGTTTGTCAATCGCGAATTTGCGAATGCCTCGGCCATCATCGATTCGGTGATCGAGATGGCGCATCGCATCGGTTTGCGCGTGGTTGCGGAAGGCGTCGAGACATCTTCACAGAGCCAACGCCTGCTGGATTTGAATTGCGACGAGCAGCAGGGCTTCTATTTCAGCGCGCCGGTGTCCGCCGACTCGGTTGCCGGATACCTGGCATCGCATCGGACGGAAAGCCCCTACGCCGCATGAACGGTCCTCCGCGGCCGATAAGCATAGTGGAGACCCATTATGGCCAGTTCCCTCAATGCTCTAAGTTATCTGGATCCGGGCGCCTACCAAAATGTCGTGCCGGCATCGACCACTTCCGCCTCGGCTATCACCGGCTCGGGCAGCGATAGCACTAGCGAAGCAAGCGCGGGAGTCAGCGCTACCGCCGAAATCAATGCGATGGAGAGCCAGGGCGATTTTCAGGCTTATCTCAGCAATTCCATGGCGCTGGCGCTCTTACAGCCAGCCAGTACCACGGATTCGACAACCACGGATGCAGCAACCCTGATCAACAATATGTTGCAGCAGGTACTGGGCGCCTATCAGACGCAGACCGCGCCGCCAACTCAAATCACTGCGAGCACGGCTGCGAGCGGCGTCAGCGCAGTGGGCTGACACCGGACAGTCAGTCTCGAACGCCTGCCGGCGCAGCCTCCGATTGCTTCGATTCCGCGATTACCTCCTTGGCTGCCGTCACCACCGTCGCGGGCAGGAATCCGAATTTCTTTTGCAGTTCCTTCAATGGCGCCGACGCGCCGAAGGTGTGCATACCGATACTGCGGCCATACGGGCCGACATAGCGGTCCCATCCGAAAACCGTAGCCTGCTCCACCGAGACACGCGCGGTCACCTCCGGCGGCAGGACTGTCTCCCGATACTCGCGCGGCTGTTGATCGAACAGCTCCCAGCTCGGCATGCTCACCACCCGCGCCCGGATGCCCTCCGCCGTGAGCTGTTCGTAAGCCTGCACGCATAGCGTTACTTCGCTGCCGGTTGCCATCAGCACGACTTCGGGCTTGGCGTCCGGCGCATCCGCCAAAATATAAGCGCCCTTTTCCACTCCAGAGGCCGCCGCATACTTCGCTCGGTCGAGCGTCGGCACAGCCTGCCTGGTGAGCACTAATGCGACCGGATGATGGCGCTGCTGGAGAACCACCTTCCAGCACTCCACCACTTCGTTGGCATCCGCTGGGCGCAGCGTGATCAGCCCCGGAATCGCCCGCAGCGCGGCCAGCTGCTCGATGGGCTGGTGCGTCGGGCCATCCTCCCCCAGCCCGATGGAATCGTGCGTGTAGACCAGAATCACCGGGAGCTCCATGATGGCGCCGAGCCGTATAGCCGGTTTCATATAGTCGCTGAAAATCAGAAAGGTCGAGCCGTAAGCCCGGATCTTCGAAAGCGACAGCCCGTTGACGATGGCCCCCATGGCATGCTCGCGTATCCCGAAATGCATGTTGCGGCCGCCGTAATTGTCGAATTCCAGATCGCCCGCCCGCTCGAACGTCAGCCGCGTCTTGGTGGACGGGAACAGGTCCGCCGCTCCGCCGATTAGCCAGGGCACGTTCCAGGCGACTTTGTTGAGCACCCGCCCGGATGAGTCGCGCGTGGCCAGCCCTTTGGCGTCGGCGGGAAAAGTGGGAAGATCCTTATCCCAGTCTTCCGGAAGCTGCCGGTGCTGCATACGGTAAAGCTGGTCGGCCATCTCTGGAAACTCGGCCTTGTATTCCTCGAAACGGGCCATCCAGGCGTTGCGCAGGTCGCGGCCGCGCTCGCCCATCCCCGCGCGGAAGTGCTCGCGCACGCCGTCCGGGATCAGGAATTTGGCGTCTTCCGGCCAGCCGTAGGCACGCTTGGCGAGGCGGATCTCGTCTTCTCCCAGGGGCTCGCCGTGCGCCGCACTGGTGTCCTGTTTGTTGGGCGCGCCATAGGCGATATGGCTGTCCACCACGATCAGGGTCGGCCGATCGCTAGTGGCGTGAAACCCCTGCAGGGCGCGGTCGAGCATCTCCAGATCGTTGGCATCGCCGACGCGCGTCACGTTCCAGCCATAGCCGGTGAATCGCGTCATCACATCCTCGCTGAATGCCAGCGCGGTGTGCCCTTCAATGGTGATCCTGTTGTTGTCGTAAATCCAGCAAAGGTTCGAAAGCCGCAGGTGGCCGGCCAGAGACGCGGCTTCTCCAGTGATGCCCTCCATCATGTCGCCATCGCCGCAGATCGCGTACACCTCGTAATCGAACATCTCAAACCCCGGCCGGTTGAAGTGCTTGGCCATCCACCAGCGCGCCAGAGCCATGCCCACACTGGTCGCGACTCCCTGGCCCAGCGGCCCTGTCGTGGTCTCCACACCCGAAGTCCAGCGGTACTCCGGATGCCCCGGGCAGCGGCTGTCGAGTTGCCGGAAGCGCTTGATGTCCTCCAGCTTGACCGACAGATCCCCCAGCGTTTCGTACTGCGGGTTGACCGCTTTCACGCCGCACAGATGCAGCAGGGAATAGAGCAGCATGGAAGCGTGGCCGTTCGATAGCACGAAGCGGTCCCGGTTCGGCCAGATCGGATCTTCCGGGTCGAATCGCAGGAAGTGCTGCCATACCGAATAGGCCACCGGCGCCAACGCCATGGGTGTTCCTGGATGTCCGGAATTGGCCTGCTGCACAGCGTCCATCGATAGTGTGCGAATGGTGTTGATCGAGAGCTGATCCAGTTGTTCGTTTGTCATGGAGAGTTCCTTCAGCATACGAATTATGACACTGCCGGCGCTCGTACGTGCGCGCTATTGCGGCCAAAATGGTATCCATCTCACGCAATCCTGTGGGCGGTCCAACCGAGGCAGCACAGAGTTGCGGTATCTATTTCCGTGGACGGCGTGTCACGGGTGGGATCGAACACGGGTCGCGGAGGCGGTCCGATCCGCCGAACGTTCTCCGAGTAATCCGACCGAAGATCCGTACGCTCGCCAGCAAGGAAGACCCTTGTGACGGAGCGGGCAGACGGCGCTCAGGTCGAAGACTTCCAAGGCTGGAACCATGGGTGCACGCCGTCTTCCAGCTCGGCGACTGTGCGCGCCGTGACGCGTTCGTAACCCGAGTGTGCAGCGGCGACATCGTCCGGGAGACTAAAGAGATGCGGAAGTACATTGCACCTGTCGAGTCCCAGGCCTGCCGTCTTGGCGTTTGCGTCGGCCGATCGACTCAAACTGCAGACACACGAGCATCGACCGGCCTTCTGAGACTGGAATTTGAGCGATTTAGAGAGGGCAATTCAATTGCACCTGTGGAACGTCAGAGGAAGAACGGTTAGGACATGCCTGAAGCGACTTGGGAACCTCACGAGAAACACGGACGGCTCACGACGGAGAGTGACCTGCCAGCTAGCGTTTATGCATTTCCCAAACAGCGCAAAGAACCGCCGACCGACGCAGAGCACGTGCGTAACGCCGTCGCCCGGTTCGATCAAGTCATCGACGTCTCCGATGAAGATCGTGATTTGGCGTTCGCGAACATCCAGAAAGCTGCACGGCACTATGGTGTCAACCTCTCGGAAGGGTCGTGGCACGATCTGGGCATCCACCGGCGGAAGAGAAGAAAAGCGCCACCAGACGCGCTGGACGTGAACCGCGGAGGCATGAAATGAAGGCAATCGTCGTCCACAAGTATGGCGGTCCGGAGGTTCTGAAGTTCGAGGACTATCCGGATCCGGTGCCAGGTGCAGGCGAGGTGCTCGTGCGAGTCGCCGCCGCGAGCGTGAACCCGCTCGACTACAAGCGGCGTGCCGGGTTAACGGACGATTATTATCCGATCCATTTCCCGGGCCTCATAGGGGTCGATATGGCGGGAACCGTCGTGAAGATCGGGCCGGAAGTGGAAGGGTTTTCCGTCGGCGATCAGGTCTTCTCTATGGCAGACAATACTTACGCTGAACTTTGTGTCGTCAGTGCGGCGATCCTGGGGAAGGTCCCCAAGGGGCTCGATTTGATCCAAGCGGCGGCGCTGCCGCTGGTGACGATAACGGGCAACCAGCTCCTTTCGGCTACGGGAATCAAGGCGGGCCAGACGGTTTTGGTCGCAGGCGCTGTGGGAAATGTCGGGCGTTCGGCGGTATTCACCGCCAAGGAACGCGGGGCGACTGTAATCGCGGGGGTCTTGAAGAGGCAGGTAGATGAGGCGAGGACTGCCGGCGCGGACCAGGCGGTCGCAACCGACGACGACACAGCGATTGCGAATCTTCCGCCGCTCGACGCGGTGGCGGATACGGTCGACGGAAGAACCGCCGAGAAGCTGATCGCCAAGGTCAAGCCCGGAGGCGTGTTTGCTACGGTTCTCAGGGCGCCGCAGAACGCCGCGAAGTACCCAGCTGTGAAGGTGGCACCGGTATTCTCGAAATTCGACAGGAAAACGCTCGAGTTCATGGCCGAAGCCGTGCGAGATGGTAAGCTGGTGATCCCGATTAGCGAGACCCTGCCACTCAGGCAAGCGGCCGAGGCTCAAGCAGCGGCAGAAAAAGGTGTCGCCGGGAAGATTCTGCTAGTCGCTTGACATTACTTTGCGAACAGAGGACACGAAAGGAAAATCGGAAATGAGCAAAGAATCGCAGTTATCAACGAGCAGCGTACAAATCGAACAGAAGAGCTACGAGATGCCCCCGCGAGAGGGGATCAGCATCGCGTTTTTTCTCACCGTCGCCGACATCGAGCGATCGGCTCGCTACTACGAAAAGGTCTTCGGTGCTCGCATCCTGAGCCTGGGGGATGGCAACGCGCCTGGGTACCTTCAGCTGGCGAATATCTGGATGATTCTGAACGTTGGAGGCGGCCCGACCGCGGATAAGCCGACCGTAACGCTGAGCGTTCCCGACCCGAATCACATCAACAGCTTTATGAATTTCCGCGTTGCGGATATTCAAGCGTGCTATGAATTATGGACAAGTCTCGGAGCGGAGTTCATCACAAAGCCGATACCCAAGTACGGCGAGATTCGCTGCTACATCCGCGATCCCGACGGTTACATTATCGAGGTGGGACAGAGCACCGACCTGAAATACGGTTAACGCTCGACCCCGCACAAGGCTCTGAATTGGCACGCGTCCTACCTTCAGGCATAGAAAGGAGGACGAGATGAAACTAAGGAGACCCCCCGGGTGAGTGCCGCCATCACGTGGTTGATGTTCGGATTCCCGCACCCATAACCTACATCAACCAGGTTGGCCCGTTCTTGCGCACTTTGGAAGAAACATTGAAAACCGTGGCAGACGGAACGTTTCCCAATTTCAATGAATGGGAATTAGTGAACGTTCCGTCGGTCTCCAGTTTTAGTTCCGTATTTCAGGAGCACAGATTCGATTTGCAAAGAGGAAAACAAAATGACAACAAAAGGAAAAGTCTTGGTACTAGTCTCGAGCGGTCACGGCTTGCCCTTGAAAGATGGCAAGGTTTATGCCGGCGCTGGATACTACCTCAACGAACTGACGGTTCCGGTTCGCGCCCTGATGAAAGAGGGCTATGAAATCACCTTCGCCAACCCCAAAGGCAACACGCCGCAAATGGATGTCAATTCAGCTATAGCCCAGTTCTTCGGTGGGGACGAGGCTAAGCTTCAGGACTATCTAAGGTTCCGCGACAGCCTGACTGGGCTCAAAAATCCAACTCGTATCTCGGACGTCATCGAATCGGGCCTTGATCAATATGACGCTGTTTTCGTCCCCGGCGGCCATGGTCCGATGATGGATCTTCTCGATGATCCGGACGCTGGCACCGTGATGAGACACTTTCATAAAACATCCAAGCCTACGGCAGTGCTCTGCCATGGCCCGATTTCACTTCTCTCGGCTCTTCCGAATTCGACGGAGGTGGTCGGCGCGCTTTCGGCGGGCGATGCCGCTGGAGCGCGGGCAAAGGCTCAAGGCTGGATATATTCTGGGTATAAGATGACCATCTTTTCGACAGCGGAAGAGCAGCAGCGGGAGCCGCTTGAGATTGGTGGCAAGGTGCTGTTCTACCCGGACTTCGCCTTGCGTACGGCGGGCGCTGACGTAAGTGTAGTCGAGCCTTGGGGGAGCTACGTCCTTCAAGATCGCGAGGTGATCTCAGGTCAGAATCCATTCTCTGATGAAGCGCTTCTAAAACTTCTTCTAACGGCACTCAACGGGAAGAAGAAGTGAGTCGGTAAGAGGCGGCTGGCTTATCTTCCGTTGGGTCGAGTCTTCGCTTCTAACCGGACGAATGAGATACGGACGAAACTGGGGACAGACGGGACGTTCCCCGATGCCTTGGTCTAATTGTTTTTCCTTTCCTCATCAGGCTTAATCGGCGGCAGCCGACCCGGATGAGGTCAGCAGCTTCTTGAATATCCGCGTTGCGGATATTCAAGCGTGCTATCCATTATGGAAAAGTCGAGGAGCCGAGTTCATCACGGAGCCGAAGGAAAAGTACGGCGAGATTCGCTGCTGCATCCGCGATCCCGACGGTTACATTATCGAGGTCGGACAGAGCACAGCCCTCAAGTACAGCTAACGCTCGGCCCGCCCATTGGCGTGAGCAATAGAGCGCCGTTCAACTTAAGGAGACCACGCACATGACTGCCCCCATCACGTCGAACACGCTTGGTGTCAACGTATTTACCGCCCCGGGAAAGGTAATGGTAGGCGAGCGGCCAAAGCCTTTCGGCGAACCGCTCGGCTTTGACCCGATGACTTCGACCTTAATCTTCGGCGAGTACGATGCGGTGCTGGTAGACGCAATGACGACTGTAGCTGAAGCAGAGGCTCTCGCGGATTGGATTGCGCTGCACAACCGCAACCTGGAGACCATCTATATAACGCACGCCCATTTCGACCACTTCTACGGTTTGAGCATTCTGCTCGACCGTTTCCCGAGCGCTCGGGCGATCGCAACACCCAAGACGGTGAACGCCATGCAGATGTCTTTCTCTCCCACTGTGGAGCGGTTGGCCCGCCGGTTGTTTCCTGGGCAATTGGCCGCTAAATTCGTTCCACCTGAGCCCTATGAGCACGACGCGTTCACTCTCGAGGGCCAGGAATTGCGCATCATCGAGCAGG
>Ga0302326_10023052_pt1 | contig 12705 bp, 10 predicted proteins | sample Palsa_T0_3_FD_202264 | JGI IMG/M metagenome (GOLD analysis project Ga0302326, IMG submission 202264) | Peat permafrost microbial communities from Stordalen Mire near Abisko, Sweden - Palsa_T0_3 | ecosystem: Environmental > Terrestrial > Soil > Palsa > Peat permafrost | place: Sweden: Abisko... | reverse complement strand
CCATGATCCCTATGACCATGCCCGCATGCTGTATGGCGCCCGACCCGTATAACAACCTCGCCCCCACGGCCCCCACCTCACGCCGGTTGGCATGCGCAAGCATCGCATCGAGCCATTCGGAATCGAGCGGTTCGACATCGTCGTTCATGAATACCAGGACCTCCCCCGTGGCCTGGCGCGCCCCCAGATTGTTCATGGCCGCGAAATGGAACGGCCCCGCATACGGCACGCTCACGCAGTCGCAGCCGTCCAGCAGCCGGTCCATGGCCGCCAGGTCCCCGGTCAGGTGCCGCACGATCACAATCTCCCGATGGGCATGCGCGGTGTGCCGCGCAATCGCTTCCAGACACCGTTTCAGCAGCTTGGCGTTCCGGGAGCAGATCACCAGGCTGGCCTTGAGACCGGCCGGCGCCGGCCAGCGGACGCGATAGGTATTAGGGAAGACGCCCGCTGAGATTGTCGCCCGCGCGTCCCGGCGGTGGACGGCTTCCGTAAGGGCCCGCAACCCGGCGGCTTGCGTATAAGGTTTGACCGCCGCATCTTGAGCCGTGGAATCCCGGTGCTGCCGCCAGTGGTAGAGCACTCGCGGAATGTGCCGCACCGCCGCCGGCCGCTCCGTCATGCGCAGCGCCAGATCATAATCCTGGCTGCCGTCGTATGCCGGGCGAAGCCAGCCTAACTCACGCACCTTCGCCGTCCGCATCACGAGCAGATGGCCCAGATACATGCCGCAGCGCAGCAGATCCGGAGAAAAGGCGGGCTTGAAAATGGGCTGCACCCGGCGGCCCTGACCGTCCAGGTAATCCTCGTCGCTGTAAAGCAGATCGGGCAGCCCGTCCTGGACGGCGTCGGCCACCGAGTACAGCGCGTGCGGCGCCAGCACGTCATCCTGATCCAGGAAGCCTGCGTATTCCCCGGCGGCCAGTTCCGCTGCCCGGTTCGAAGCGCCCGAAATGCCCAGGCGCTCGCTCGACCGTACAAAGCGTATGCGCGGCTCGCCTGCGCTTTGCGCGGCAAAATATTCGGCCACCCAGGAATGCTCCGAAGCATCGTCGCAAACGCAGAGTTGCCAGCAGCCGTAGGTTTGCCGTGCGAGCGAGGAGACCGCGGCTTCCAGCCAATCCCTGCGCGGATTCGAAACCGGCAGAATCATGCTGATGAGCGGTTGCCGCGCGAGCGTTCGCCCGGTCGGCGGCTGCTCGCTTTCCACCCATAGCCGGTAGCGGTCCACCGTGGAGTGCGGATTCACCAGCTTCAGATAGAGCGGGTGCCAGGCGGAATGTAAAAGTAAATGTCCGAGGCGGCCTTTCCAATCTCCAAAAATCCGCCCCGGCAATTGCAGCGTCCGCAGGAAGCGGCTGTTTTCGATAGCCAGCAGCCGCCGTTCCAGTTCGGCATAACGCCGGACCGCCTGCTTCTCATCCGCTTCCATCCGCGCCAGGGCCTCTTCCAGAAAGCCGGCCACCGCCCGCAGGTCCTCGCGGCGCAGCGACTGCTGCAATTCTAGAATCGCCCGATGTAGCGGATGGTCCTTCACTTTGGAATGGAGGAAACTGTCACCGCTGATTTAAGCAGTGGTAGTCTGGCGCCCCACATAGGCCGCCGACACATCGGCCACCGCGCCGCTCATGATCAACTCGCCATGGTCCAGCCATAGCGCCCGGTCGCATAGCTGCTGCAGAACGCTCGATGCATGCGATACGCACAGCAGGGTCTTCCCGGAATTTCGAAATTCGTGTAACTTCTCGAAACACTTGGCCTGGAACGCCGTGTCGCCCACTGCCAGAACTTCGTCGATCAGCAGCACCTGGAAATCCGTGTGGACCGCCACCGCAAACGCCAGCCGCATAACCATGCCTGTCGAGTAAGTTCGCAGCGGCTCGTCGATGAATTCACCGATCCCCGAAAATTCCACGATGGTTTCGAACGCCGCGTTGGCCCGCTTGCGCGACAGCCCCAACAGCGCCGCATTCAACCGCACGTTTTCCCGGCCGGTGAGATCGTAATGAAATCCCGATCCCAATTCCAGCAACGCGGCTACCTGCCCATCCACCCGCACCGCGCCTTCGTCCGGTTTGGAGAGACCCGCCACCAGCCCCAGCAGCGTGCTCTTGCCCGCGCCGTTGCTCCCGATCACCGCCAGGCTTTCTCCTCTTTCCAGAGTAAAGGAGACCTGCTTCAGCGCAAAAAAGAGCTCCAGCCGCTCGCGCCGGAAGTACTGCGTCAGGTGGTTCCGCAACAGCATCTGCCCGGCATGCCGGTGATAGCTCTTCGAGACGTTGTGAAATTCAATCACGCTCATGATCGTTTACAAATGATCGTAAAATCGCGGAGTCAAGCGGCGAAATACAAGCAAGCCCGATACCAGCATCACCATCGAAATTGCGAACAGCTTTACCATTAACGTATTGGCCGGCGGAACCCCGTCGAGCAAGATATCCCGCATGGCCATGACCAGGGCAGCCACTGGATTGAGCTGGTAAACGTCTTTATAGGCCGCCGGAATGATTGCAAACGAATAGACTACGGGCACCAGCCAGAACAACAGCGTGTTGGCTGACTCGACGAAATAGCGCATATCCCGCACGTACACGTTGAGTGCCGAGGTCATCAGGGACAGGCCGCACACGAAGACTACTTCCAGACCCCAGATCGCCGGCAGCCAGATCCAATAACGGTTGGGAGTCATCCCGAACAGAAACACAAGTGCAATTAAAAGCCCGATCTGAATCAACAGATGCAGGCAGTTGGAAAGCACCGCGGCCAGCGGAATGATTTCACGCGGCGCGGGCACGCGTTTGATCAGACTTGCATTGTCGACCAGCGAAGTTGTTCCGGAAAGCCACGCTACACTGAAGAAATTGAACGGTACCAGACCGCACATCACAAACAATGGAAAATGCGGCGTCGGATTGACGAGTATCTTGGTGAAGACGAAAGTAAGTACGCCCATCATCACCAGGGGATTCAAGAGCGACCATAACACCCCCAGCGACATGTTGCGATAACGAATCTTAAAGTCTTTCGCGATCAGGTTGGATAAAAGGAAAATAGGGTCGCCACGCCACATGATAAAGACCGCGCCAGAAGACCTTCGAGTATAGCACGACTGCGAAACCGCGCCATGTTCGAAAAATTGAGCTAGACTGAATCCTTCGGCCGCCACGGCCCTGCCCGCCATTGCATTTGCCTTTATGGATAGCGATCGGCTCAAAGAACTGGCATTCGATTTCTACGAACGATACATTCTGCTGGAGTCTATCGAGAAGATCTTCCGGCCGCGAGAGGCGCCCTACCGGGTCTTGGACGTAGGCGGTCATACGCCAGCCTTCTGGCCGGGCTTCTGCTCGATTGCCGGGACCCTCATTCCGGACGCCAGCGTAGCTGTCGTGGACGTGCATGCTCAGGCCGAATTAAAAAATTACATACAGGCCACCGGTCTCGCGCTGCCCTTTCCGGATGATAGCTTCGACCTGGTCTGCTCTCTGGATACTCTCGAACATATCCCCGGCGAAGATAGGCCGGCGTTCCTGGCCGAGCTGCTGCGGGTTACCCGGGATGGTCTGTATGTGGCGTTCCCGTTCGACTCCCCGAGTAACCGCTGGGCCGAGTCGATACTCACCGAGTACACTAGTGTCCTGCTGAACGATCCGGTCCCGGCTCTGCTCGAGCACCGTCACTTCGGCCTGCCGGACCGCGCCGGGATCGCCGCCTGGCTCGCCAGCGGCCCCTATTCCTGGATCGGCTTCGAGCAAGGCAACACCGATGTCTGGCTGTTGATGATGCTGACTTATCACAGCCTGCGTATGCCCGGTATGGAGTTCGTACAGGAGTTGAATCGTCGCTTCAACGAGGTCTATGCCGCGCAGGATTGGGCCGCTCCCGCCTATCGCACCGGCTATGTGCTCTCGAAGCGCCATCGCCCCGCCGACCTCCAGGAGCTGCGCGCCTCTCTCGGCTCTCCGGAGAAGCGCGCCGATCTTCAGGGCGTACTGGCCTTCTGCCAGCTCTTCTTGAATATCGCCCAGAACGGACGAGTGACCGTCGATAAAGACAGGCACATCCGCAACATCGACCAGGAGTTGGTGGACGCGCGAGAAAAGCTGCGGACACACCTGGAAACGGCCGCCGCCGAGCGGGAAACGCTGCGCGCCGAGTTGGACCGCACACAGTTGGCCCTGTCGCAAAAGCAACTAGAGAACAGCGAGCTGAGCGGCAGTATCTCCCAAATCGCAACGCAGTTGGAAAAACTTCCGAAGCAGATCGCCGGTCTCCAGGGGGCCGTCGAGGCGCTCGCAAGTCAATCCGCGCGGAGCAGCTCTACCCACCTGGAATCGCAGGCGCGCCTGGATGGCCGGATGCGCCAGCTCGAAATCGGCCTGGTCACCAATAAGCGTGCAATTCAGGCGATCTATGACAGCCGCATCTGGAAAACGCTCAGCGGGTTGGGCGGCCTGGCGCTGCGTTGGGCCGGCCGCGGGACGAATCACCGGGGTTCCACCGGCATACCGGACCATGGCGCACCGTGGTCCCAGCAGCCGGCCGCGGCAACCGGTGAGTTTATAGCGCTGGTATGCGATTATCCCGGCACGCGCGGCATCGTCCCCGTTTGCAATGTGGTCGAAATTCGAGGATGGGCGCTCGCCAGGTCCGGCATCGAGCGCGTCTTGATCCAGTTCAACGACGGTCCCCCAGCCACGGCCGTCTATGGCATTCTCCGCCAGGATGTGGGCCGCAAACATAAGGAAATTGCAGGCTCGGATTACTCGGGCTACCGGTTCTTTTGGGATACGGCGGGCTTGCCGGAGGGCCCCTGTACCGTGCGTATTACGGCGGTCGCCCACAGCGGCCGGGCACAGGAGCTCGTCTCCAGTGTTACAGTCGACTGGAATTCATCGCCGGGTTACGATCTATGGATCGCCCGCAATGAGCCGGCCGTCGAAGAAAAGCTCCGCATGCGAGCGGAGGTCGATAAGTTTACCATCCGCCCTCGCATCAGCATCGCCATCCCCGTGTATAAGACTCCTATTGCCATACTTACCCGCTGTCTCCGGTCTGTCACAGACCAGATATACCCGAATTGGGAGCTCTGCCTGGCCGACGACGCTTCCGGAGATCCCGCGATCGCCGCTCTGTTACAGGAACACGCGCGGCGCGATCCCCGAATCCGCGCCACCGTTTTGCCGGAAAATCTGGGAATTTCCGGCGCGACCAATGAAGCCCTCAGCATCGCTACGGGAGATTACATCGCTTTTCTCGACCATGACGACGAGCTCGCCGACTTCGCCCTATGGGAAGCGGTCAGGGCCATCAATGAGAGTCCGGATACCGATCTTTTCTACTCCGACGAAGACAAGATAGATCAAAGCGGTCGCCGCTACGATGCATTCTTCAAGCCGGACTGGTCTCCGGATCTGTTTCTTTCGTGTAACTACATCTGCCATTTCGTGGTACTTAAGCGCTCTCTCCTGGATCGCCTCGGCGGCCTGAACGAGAGCTACAACGGCGCTCAGGATTACGAATTCCTCCTGCGCGCCATCGAGCACACGCGTAAGATCAAGAGAATTCCTCGAGTTCTCTATCATTGGGGCGCCATCGCGGGTTCTACCGCCAAAGCCTCGGCCGGCAAGCCGCATGCCAGTATAGATGGTAAAAGGGCCCTGTCTTCCTATCTCACAAGAACCGCGCCGGGAGCCACGGTGGAAGTGGTCAAGACATGCCGGTATAGAGTCCGCTACCCCATCGCCGGAAACCCGCGGGTTACGATTCTGATGCCCACTAACGGCCAGCGGAATCTATTTCGGGCAGCGCTCGAGGACGTACTGGAAAAGACGTCTTACAAGAACTACGACATCGTTCTGATCGACAACTCACGGACCGCGCGCATAGAAGAATACGTTGCCGGTCTGGCGCGCAAGGCCCCAGTCTCCTATTTTGACTGGCGCGGCCGGCCCTTTAATTTTTCCCTGATGAACAATGCCGCGGCCCGCACCAGCCAGTCTCCCTATATCCTCTTCCTAAACGATGACATCACCGTGATCGCCGCCGAGTGGCTCACCGCTATGCTGGAGCATGCCCAGCACCGGGATGTCGGCGCGGTGGGGGCGCAATTATGGTATCCAAACGACGCCATTCAGCATGCCGGTGTGATCATGGGTCTGTACGGAAACTGCAGTCATGCCTTCAAAAACCTGGCGGCCGGCCGGCCGCATTACTTCGACTTCCCGGATCTTATCCGTAACTGCAGCGCAGTCACGGCTGCCTGTCTTCTCATCGGGCGGGATAAGTTCTTCCAGGCCGGAGGATTTGACGAAGCCAATCTGGCCATCGCCTTTCAGGATGTGGACCTCTGCCTGAAGCTGCTGGAGCTGGGCTATCGAAACGTATATACTCCGTATGCCAAGCTCTATCACCACGAATCGGCCACTAAGTCCGAGAAGGAAAAAATCCCAGACCAGGCGGAGGACGCTTTCGTGAAAAGGAAATGGGCCAGATACATCGCGGACGATCCATACTATAACCCCAACCTCGCTCGCCGCAGCGAAGATTTTAGCCTGGGGGTAGAGTAACCAGAGTAGACATGGACTTGATTGGATGTGTCGACACCCTTACAGAAACCTGCATTTCCGGATGGGCGGCCGATCCGTCGGATTTCGATCGCCAGGTGTCTGTGGACGTTCTGGTCAATGCGCTGCTGGTCTCGACCATACGCGCGGGGGGATTCCGGGACGATCTGCGTCAGGCGGGCATCGGAGATGGTTGTAAGAGTTTTCAGTTCGACCCCAGCCCCTATTTGAAGCCGGGCCGCAACGATATCGAGTTGCGGCACGCCGGTACTGACCTGCCGGTCGAAAGGGGCCGGGGCCGCTTAATCGGACCTTGCCGCGGTGGTTCGGCGGACCGGGCAGACTGCTTTATCGCGGCGCTCCAGGCAAGCTACCAGTTCAACCCGTTGCACCATATTTGCGAAATCGCGCCGGGCTCCGGACCATTGCAAGAGGCCATCCTGGAAGGGCAACTGCCATTTCGAAAGTTCACCAGCGTGGAATCGTCGAGCGCGGCAACCGTCTGCCTGCCCGAGAAAGCCGACGTGATCGTTTCCTCGGCTTTCCCCTACTCCGTCGGCGCCTTGAAGAATCTGGTGGAACATAACACCAAAAGGCCGGGCTATCTGGCGATCGGGCTGACTGACAGTGGCGATGCGGCGGCCGCGGAGATTCGCGGGGCCATCGAAGAGTGCGATGCCAATGCGCGCGTGAGCTTCGAATCCGGGCTTTTCGTCTTTGCGGAGCTGGGCACGGGCGCGGTGGAAGGAGCCGGACCCCTTCCGGTGCTGGCCCATATTCACGTGCCCAAGTGCGCCGGCACGGCATTCCGCGTTCTGCTGGAGCGCTACTTCGGTCCCCGGCACATGCGCCTGTATATAGATGATACGTATTTCGTGTACAGCGAGGATGCGCTGCGAAACTGCCTGCTGCGCGATCCCCCGCCGTGCGCCTTCAGTTCTCACCACGTGCGTACCTTTCCGCGCCGGCTCGCCGGCCGTGAGATGTTGTACCTGACGTTTTTGCGCGATCCGGTCCAGCAGTTCGTCTCTTACATGACGCATATCCAGAAGCATTATGCGGGGATCACCTCGCCAACCCTGCTCGAGGCCGTGCCGCCGGACGCTCCCCGGCTCACTTTGCGTGAGTTTGCGCGATGGCTGGTGACTCAAGACCGTGACATCCCTTTCCGGGAAAACCATAATGTCAACTTCTTTGCCCGCCACAGCGCGCCTCCGGGAGCGGACCGCTTGGAAGCGGCTAAAGTCGCTTTGAGCGGCTTCTTCTTTGTCGGTATCTCCGATAGGATGGACGAAAGCATGGGCAAGCTGCGGTCACTGGCGCAGGCGGCCGGGCTGGACTTTCCGCCGGATCCCGTACCCATGATGAACACTTCCGGCGAATTCCGCGACGACCTGAGCTGGATCGATCCCGCCGACGAGGTTGGAGCCATGCTGTTGCGCTCGGTCGAGCAGGACCGGCGGCTATACGAGTGGGCCGCGGCGCGTCTAGCCGGTCAAAGCCCCAAAAACCGGCTGGAGCTATCCGTCGGCCTGGCGTGAAGGTAGCGCCCCGTGGTGGTGATGCTGGCATGCCCGAGGGTGGCCTGTACCAGGTGAATGGGCGCGCCGCGATCGAGCGCGTGCGAGGCATGCGCGTGCCGCAGCCAGTGCGGCGAGACCGCCACGTCGATGCCCGCGCGCCGCGCCGCCCGCCGCACGATCCGCAGTATCCCTACCGGCGTCAGGGCGCCGCCCTTCTTGCGCGACCGGAACATCGGTTGCGCCCCATCGCCGTCGCCGCGCAGCCGTGTGAGCTGCTGCCAGACGGAAACGGGCAGCCGGATGGCGCGCGTCTTTCCGCCTTTTCCGAAGACCGTGATCTGCGCGCTGGCGCCGTTCGACTGAACGTCCCGCCAGCAGAGGCCGCATAGCTCGCTGACCCGCACCCCCGAGGCGTACAGCAGAGTCAGTATGGCGCGGTTCCGCTCGCCGGGCTCCAGGCTCAGCATGCGGCGTATGCCGGCTTCGGGCAGGATGCGCTCAGCCAGCCGGTCCCGCACGGCGGGAAGCCGCAGCGCACGGCCCACGTCGAACGGCAGATAGCCTATGCGATGCCCGAATGCCAGCAGCGACTTCACCGCCGACAGAGCCCGGTATCGGCTGGCCGGCGACAACTCCACTAGCGAATCTGCAAAGTCCTGAAGATCCGGCAAGGTGACGGCGGCCAGTGGCTTTCCCGCCATCGAGCGCAGCCGCGCCACATCGGCGGCATAAGCCCGCTGGGTGTGCGGACTCCGCCCGTGCAGCCAGATCCCGATCAACTGGCCGTCGCTGGTCGAAATGGCAATTGCAGTCGTGTCGCGCAAAACTCAAGGATACACAATCATGCTGTTCTCCAATCCATCACCCGCAACCCCGGAATGCGCGAGAATGCCACGGCGTTGCTGGTCACCAGGGCGGCTCCGCGGCTGACGGCCGTTCCGGCGATCAAAGTATCGAGGGGTCCTATGCTGCATGTGCGCAAGGCCCGTCTCCAACTCACGCCGGCGCCTGGCTGCGAATTTCGATTGGTCAGGTGTGCAGGCCAACGCTGGCTGTCCCGTCCGAGCTTTAGCTAAGAGTTAGCTAAGATGGAAGCATGCAGGTCAACATGCACGAAGCAAAATCCCAGCTTTCCCGCCTGGTGGAAGCTGCTTGCCGGGGAGAGGAGGTAATCGTAGCCCGCAGGGGGGTTCCGGCCGTGAAACTGATGCCGGTCGTGAAGACTAAAGGCAAACGAATTCTGGATCAGGCGCGCGGCCAGGTGAAGATGAGCCCCGACTTCGACCGGCCAATGACTGACGCCGAATTAGACGAGTTTCTCGGCCTATGAAGGCTTTGTTGGATACCGCGGTGTTCCTGTGGGTTATCGACGGATCGGAGAAACTTTCGCGTGCGGCGCGCGAGGCAATCGAGGACCCGGAGAACGAACTGTTTCTGAGCACGGCCAGTATTTGGGAGATTCTGTTGAAAGCAGGGAAGGGCAAACTCCTGCCGGATTTGTCGGCTGAGCAACAGGTCCTATTTTTACGGACGCATATCGCAAATCTCCAGTTGAATATCCTGGCGGTCGAGATGGCTCATGTACTGGCGGTGGCCTCCCTCCCTGTCCTGCACCGGGATCCGTTCGACCGGCTGCTGCTGACACAGGCGCGGGTGGAGAACCTGGTCCTGATCAGCGGGGATTCGCTCGTTCGGGCCTACGGTGGAGACATACTCTGGTGAAAGCGCACACCCTGAAAGCCGCCTTGGCTGAGGAGATGCGCCTTTTATCCGCCGCTAATCATGCATCTACTGGAATTGGTGTACCAGCCCGAAAAGCGCCCTCGCTTTTGGACGCGGCTGCAGGCTCAGGCTGGTTCCCGGACAAGACGAACTGAAAGCAAGATAATAATACTTATCAGTCTTTCAAAAGCGACTTATCTTGCACATCTGTGCGCGAACCGATAGAAGCGCCGTGGCCCCCTTCTTAAAGCCGCTCAACGAGCTTAAAACAAAGCAGTTATGCGTTTAGCAACTTTCGGAGGTATCCTGTTTTGTTTGGAGCGCGCTTGGAAACGTCCTGCTTCGACGAACGCTACATCGCCGCCCTCCGGGATCGCGATCCCGAAGCGGAAGCCCATTTTGTCGCGCACTTCCGAAAGCCGATCTGGCTAAAGGCACAGCGGCAATTGCGCGCTCCCGACCTGGTGGAAGATGCCTGCCAGGAGACTATGCTCCGCGTGCTCCAGTATTTCCGTTCCGGCAGGCGGCTGGAAAATCCGGAGCGCCTGCCCGCGTTTGTGCATACCGTTTGCCATAACATCACCTTGGAGATGATCCGTTCCAAAACCCGCTATAGCCAAATGCCGGAAGCCGGATACGATCTGCCGGATAGTGGAAGCGGTCCGTACGCCGAGCTGGTCACACGGGAACGGAAAGAGCTCGTTCGGGAGGTTCTGGCCGGCCTTCCCGAAAAGGATCGCGATCTGCTGCGGCTGGCCATGTTGGAAGAAGTGGATAAGGCGGAGTTGTGCAGGCGTTTCGATGCGAGTGAAGTATACCTGCGGGTTCTGCTATTCAGGGCCAGGACGCGTTTTCGGGACGAGGTGCTGAAACGTCAAGGCAAGAAGTAAAAAATTGAGCGGAGAGTGAAACGATTAGGCTCTTCGAATCACCCCTATTCGGGGCGGGACCATGGATCATATTGAAGCCGTGAATCACCAGGCGGTGGAACGATATCTTCTCGGGCAGATGCCGGAAGCGGAAATCGATGCGTTTGAAAAGCATTTCTTCGAGTGTGGTACATGCGCCGAAGAAGTGGAATCCGGCGTTCTCTTCCAGGAGAATACTCGTGCGGCCTTCCCGCCTATTCCGAAACAGGCGCCGGCCGCCAAACCGAACTGGCTCTCGAACCGGCTATCGCAATGGTGGTCGAGCCCTGCCTTCGCCGCACCCGCTCTCGCCGCCGGACTGCTCGCGGTCACTACCATTTATCAGGCCGGTTTTGTGATTCCCGCCTTGCGGCAGCAAATCGCACAAGCCCATGCGCCGCAGTCTCTGCTTGCTTTTGCGCTCAGATCGGGTACCCGGGGGGAAGCCAGCCAGCAAAACCGGATTACCGTTCCGGCGGCCACGACATCTTTTTTGATCGACCTGGATTTGACCGATACCTCATTTCCAAGCTATCGATGCGACCTGTATTCCGACTCAGGCACGGCGCTTTTCTCGATCGATAGCCCGGCGCCGCCGCTCGACAGCCCATTAAATCTTCTGATTCCCGTCACCAGATTAAAGCCGGGAGTCTATACTCTGAAAGTGCGCGGCATGCGAGGGTCTCTGCCAGGACCCGAAATCGCCCACTATACGTTTGTGCTTACGCTAGCTGGATCGTGACGCGTCGCCCAACCATCGCCAACCGCCGGGCGCTATAGCAGCACGAGCGAGTACGTTCGGGAACTAATCCGGAAAGACGAAAAGCGCAGGGCCGAAGAGAAGCTGGAAGCCCTCCTTCTGGAGGGGCTCAACTCCGGCGATCCGATAGAAATCACTCCCGAATACTGGGAGCGAAAGCGACAGCAGCTCATTAAGCGCCATCAGCAGCGGAAGAGCGCCAGATAGTGAGCCGCTACATCGTCCGGCCCGAAGCTGAGTGTGACCTGGATGCCCATGCCGATTACTATCGGCAGCCGTCCGGGACGCCAATAACGTCCCTTGGCAATAGCAGCGGTTGGTCGCGCTTGTCTCCCATTCAAATACGACCTTAAAACGTCTTGGGTGGCCCTGACATCTAGGGTATCGGAACTCGGGCGTCGCCGTTAGTAAAGGCCAAGAATTCTTGGCCTTCGGCTATGGCACCCACATAGCCATGGCCTGGGAAATCCTTGTCGCCACCACTAAGTGCGACTTTATCCCCATCGGCAAGCCATACGTAGTCGACTCTTACGACCAACTTGCTGGCACGGCCCAACGTCGTCCTATGCTGTGCGTCGATGATGGTTCCGACCGCGGTCGCTTCGCGATTGATAATGACGTAAGGATAATGGGCGACCTTGACGTCATCGAGAACTTCGAAGTAGATTCTGTCGCCAGTCCTTGCGTAGGCAGACGAGAGGTTCCGCATTAAACGCAGGCGCACGGGCGTCGCGTCGGGAAGGATCAGCGTTTCTCGCTGTTCCGTAGGGTGGGATGGATCGCCAGGGGTGTCCGAGCACGTCTCCCCGTGATTCCGCCTCGCCATCAGTTTGAACGTTTGATCGGGGATACCTGCTAGCAAGAGCTGGTCCGCGTCAGACGGTGTTAGGTTGAAGATAACCGTTGGCGCGGCGCAGATCATCCTCTCAACCTCACTGATATTAGCGCCGCTCTTCAGCTTCTTGATCACGTCCTGATTCGTCAAGGAACCGGGTGTTTGTGCGAGATCGAAGAGCGGAATGGCAAACAGGAAAAGAAGGGACTGGAGGGATTTCACAAACAAGGTAACGCACGTCAGTGACCATACCCGCATTGCAGGTGTTTCAGTGGCTTGGAACCGGCCGATGGGGAAAACCGTCAACAGACGTTCATAGGTACAGCCTGCGATGAACGGAAGTCACTCTCGCCAGGTCCGCAAGCGGCGCTCGACGACAGCCGACCGATCT
>Ga0302326_10023045_pt1 | contig 12707 bp, 5 predicted proteins | sample Palsa_T0_3_FD_202264 | JGI IMG/M metagenome (GOLD analysis project Ga0302326, IMG submission 202264) | Peat permafrost microbial communities from Stordalen Mire near Abisko, Sweden - Palsa_T0_3 | ecosystem: Environmental > Terrestrial > Soil > Palsa > Peat permafrost | place: Sweden: Abisko... | reverse complement strand
CATCGGCCAGGTGCGCCTGCCGACGGCGAAGCTCACCTGGCGCGGCGGCATGGTGAAGGTACCGGGGATCGGCCGTCTGAAGCTTATGGGGCAAGTCCGCACCCCGCGAGGCACCTACTCGCTCGCGCCGCTGACCGTACTCGACAAGAACGCTACTGCCGGCGTCTTCATCGTCTATACCGGCGAGGACGACCCCACCGTCGACCTGAGCGTTCCGATGACCCTCGAGGAACTGCGCGCCAGCGCCCGGCGGGTCCTCGGCGGCGACCTGCCGATGACCGACCCGCAGCGGCTGACCCGGCTTGTCGGGAACAGCCGGCATGCCGACCGTTACCAGGCCGGCCGCTTCCTGCTGGCCGGCGACGCCGCCCACGTGTTCGCAGTATCGCTGAACACCGGCCTGACCGATGCGGTCAACCTCGGCTGGAAGCTCGCCGCACAGGTCCAGGGCCGGGCACCGGGCGGCCTGCTGGAGTCCTACCACGCCGAGCGCCACCTCGCCGGACAGCACGCCATCCGGAGCACGCGCGCCCAGAAGGCCCTGACGACCATCGGCCAAGGCGGGACGGACGAGGCCGCCAAGGTGAGCCCGGAGGGGGCCGAAGCGCTACGCGAGCTGTTCGGCGACGTACTCGAGCACCCAGAACCACTACAGCACGTCCGCGAACTGCTTCGCGAGCCCGGGCAACTGCGTCACATCGGCGAGCTGATCGAGGGCTCCGACGTCCGATACCCGATGCCGGCCAGCAACGCCCAGCCCCACCCGCTGCTCGGAAGGCTCGCGCCAGATCTACAGCTGGAAACCCGTCACGGCCGCACCCGGGTCGCCGAGCTCATGCACGCGGCCCACGGCGTCCTGCTCGACCTCACCGCCGATTCCGCAGTCGCCGAGGCGGCCCCAGACCAGGCCGGCCTGATCACCGTTATCACCGCACACTGCCTGACCAAGCCCGCTCCGGCCGCAGCGCTGCTCATCCGGCCCGACGGCCGCGTCGCCTGGGCCGCCGGACCCGGCACCCCCGACCTGGCCGCCGGGCTGAACACGGCCCTGCGCACCTGGTTCAGCCCGCGCACACCTCCCCAGACACGGCACTAGCGCCCGCCGGGCCATCTTGAGGCACATCGCGGCCGCATAGCTGCGCGAGCCGTGGGCGCTGGGCACTAGTCCGGGTAGCTTCACGGTTTTACGCTTATGAACTAAATAACCCACTTTGGGACGGGAGTTACCCATGGGTACTTTCAGGTATGCGCGGAGATGGCTGGTCGTGGCCGCGGTCGCGGTCGTCGTGCTCGCCGGCGGGGCGACCGCGTTCGCGGCGTCCTCGGCCCGCGGAGACCACCCCAGCCGCGTTCAGCCGCCGGCCGCCGCCGCGGCGCACGCGGCGAAGGCCGGGATGAGCGCGGCGTCCTCGGCCGCGTCGCAGCCGTCCGAGTTCACCACGACCGCGAACCCGGTCACGCTGGACCCGCCGGTGAAGGTGCCGCCGACCAAGCCGGTGACGATCACGATCGCCGACAACGCGGCGTTCGGGAACGCGCCGCCGGCCGCCACCGCCACGGTCGCGCTGCCGTCAGGGAAGTGGGCGGAGGTGGTGCTCGACATCACCGGCAGCGAGCAGGGCACCCAGTACGACCGGCTGCTCAACGTCTACGACGGCGCGACCCAGATCTTCCTCGGCGTCACGCCCGAGCCGACCGCGGCCGGGATCACGTGGCACGTCCAGAAGGACATCACCGGGTACCTGCCGATCCTGGAAGGCACCCAGACGTTCTCCACGTACATCGACAACTACACCAACAGCACCGACACCGGCATCCCGGACGTGACCGCGAAGCTGTTGTTCTACCCGGCGGGCGGCGGCTACGCGCCGGCGCATACCGCGAGCCTCGCCTCGCCCGCGCTGGCCGGGGATGCGACCAACGAGACGGGCCCAGCCTCGCCGGCCGCATCGCCCGGCGTGCCGAGCGACATCGTGCCGATCGTGCCGTCTGGTGACAGCAACGACTTCAACACGGTCAACGCCGGCCAGACCCTGTCCGCGTCGGTGACGCTGCCGGACGACATCACGACCGCGACGCTGGACCTGTACGCGGTCGGGCAGATCAACGACGAGTTCTGGTGGGGCCTGAACCCGGGCTTCCGCGAGATCGAGGTGTCGATCGACGGCAAGCCCGCCGGCGTCGTGTGGCCGTACCCGTACGTCTACACCGGCGGCGTGAACCCGCTGATCTGGCGGCCGCTCACCGGCCTGCACACGATGGACATCCCGTCCTACCGGGTCGACCTCACGCCGTTCGCCGGCCTGCTGTCCGGCGACGGAACGCACACGATCAGCCTGACCGTCGTGAACAACAACGGGTACTGGCTGGCCGGCGGTGACCTGATGCTCACCGCGGGGGGCGCGCCGGTGAGCGGCTCGGTGTCGTCGGACACGCTGTCGTTCCCGAACTCGTCGTCGACGACGTCAGTGAGCCCGATCAGCGGATCGACGGACACCACGGTCACCAGCGAGTCGGCGTCGGACTCCTACGCGATCTCCGGCACGGTGACGCAGGGCGGCCGGACCTACACCGACGCGCTGAACCAGGCTCTGCAGTACGGCAACGACCAGACGAACGTGCAGCCCGCGTGCACCTCGACCTGCTATCAGTGGGTGCACCAGGAGACGACGTCAACGGCGTCGGAGACGATCACCGGGCCGGGTGTGCACATTGACCGCACGGACAAGTCCAGTTTCACGATCGACGCGCCGAACGGCTACCAGCAGAACTCGTCCGGTTCGGACTTCCTGCTGCCGGCGACGGTGGCCCAGCAGCTGACCGACGTGGCCGCCCAGGACGGCTACCAAACCACGCTGTCGGAGTCGATCATCGGTTACGGGGCCCTGGAGGAGAACAGTTCAGGGGCGCCGATCCTCAACGGCGAGACGACCGGCACGGTCACGCAGGTCGAGGGCGGCGACACCTACGTCCGGACCGTCACGACCCGCGGCGGCCAGATCGTCCAGGACGTAACCAGCTAAGTGCAGGTACGCATCCCGCCGTAGGCCGTGAGAGCTGAGGCTGGGCCCACTGCTGAACGTCGGCCCGGCGCCACGCGAGCCGCAGGATCCGTTCCTGCGGCTCGCGGGGGCTGAGGTGTCTCGCCGGTTAACTGACTCAGCTGGGGTTGTAGTGCGCCCCGTCGTAGGTGTTGCCGGAAACTTGCGGGTTGATGGCCGGCCCGGACACGATGTCGATGGGACGAACGAACGCGGGCGGCACCGGGTTCGGCAGCGTGCCCAGCGGCGCGTAACCCGCGCCCGAGATGGCGTTGTCCCAGATCACATCGTCGTCGCCTTCGTCAGAGACCCCGGCCTGGTAGCCGACGCCCGCACTCCAGCCGCTGATGTTCGCGTCGGCCGACGGGTACCCGTGGCTGTTCTGGATCACGTTGCCGAGGACGGTGTCGCGGGTGGGTGTGGTCGCCGACTTGGTGCAGGTGGAGTTGACGTTGGATAGGTAGATGCCGACGTCGTTGCCGATCAGCGTGTTGCCCTCGAACGTGGCGTACTTGACCAGCGGCGAGGACGGCCCGATGCCGCACGTCGAACCCCCGCCGCCGAAGACCAGGATGCCGGTGGAGGACGCCACCCCCGTCCCGGTGTAGTTATTGCCGGTGATCGCGGAGTGAGTCACCGAGCCGGTGGCGCCGAAGGAGAACTGGATCCCGTTCTGCGCGATGGCCGGCGTGGGCCCGTCCCCGGTGACCACGGTCTTGACGATGTCGCCGTAAGAACCGGGGCCGTCGACCGTGATCCCGTTCTTCTGGTAAGTCTCGACGATGTCGCCGCTGAGGCTGGCGAGACCGATCTGGTCCGTCGGGGACAAGCCCACCTGGACTCCCACCCCGCCCTGGCAGCCGTTCAGCGGGTAGGCGCCGATCTGCTCGACGGTGGAGTTGGTGAGCGACAGGGCCGCCCCGCCTCCCACCAGGATGCCGTACAGGCTGTCGTAACACACCGTGGTCGGCCAGTTGCCCTCGACGGTGATGTCGTTGATCGAGACGCCCACGCCGATGGTATTGGCGCCGCCCGGTCGCGCGGAGCAGATCTCGATCACCGACTGCGGGATCTGGATGCTCTGCGCTGCGTCGTCGGCCTGGCAGTTCGTGGTGGACAGGCCGAGAGTCTGGTTGCCGCCGACGGCCGCGGGGAGCTGGATGGTGACCGGGCCGAGGTTGGCCGCGACCGGGGCCCGGGTGAGTACCAGGCTCTTCAGGATCGTCACCTGCTCCGAGTAGGTGCCCGGGCAGATCTCGATCGTCGGGATCGTGCGCGGGCTGAGGGTCTCAGCGGCCTCGGCGGCGAGCACCGCCGACTGCACCGAGGCGTAGGCGGCGGTCGGGCAGCTTCTGTCCCCGCCTGTCGGCAAACCGGCCTGCGACACCCAGAATTGCGCCGGCACGCCGGCACTCGCCGCGCTAGCCGGCGCGACCACCGCCGCCGCGACCCCTAGCAGCATGCCGCACGAGGCGGCAAACCGCCATCCAACCCATCTGACCTTGGTGCCGTCCGGCCCGCCGTGGCGAGTACGCGTGAATAGGCTTGCGAAGCCTGGCATGACAGTCTCCTAACAACGATGTTGGGCATGACCGTCGTCCCAGGGGCGGGTGGTTACCCAGGGCATCGACGCAAGGTAAAGGCTAAGCGGTGCACAAGGGGATGTCACGATCTTAGGCCGAAGTCGCGTCTGCCGATTTAAACAATTGCCTGTACTGTCGATCCATCCTCACTATTAAACATCTTGTCCCATATTCACTCGACTTTCGCATTGTGCGCGAGTCGCGGTGATCGGAAAGACAGCCGCGACCGTTCTGGATCGGCTGGTCTCGCGCTTGGTGAGGCGGGATGGACACCCCGTCTACCGCAATTACGCGGTGAAGGACTTTGGCGTCTGCGGTTTTCCAGTCACACGCAGGGGAGGGGGACTATGTGCCCGGGGTAGGCTGCGGACATCCAGTCGTTGGTATCTGCATCTGCAACCCCGGTTGTCATGTTGTGTATTGCGGCGCGCATTCGACTGCTAGCTTGGGAGGCGGCAGTTCCCCGGTAGCTGGCTGGGCTGCGATGACCCGGACGGTCTTTCAGGCCCGTTGTGTGGGCCGCCGGGGCTGAAGCAGGTGAATCCCAGACGCAGCGGACGGCCGTGATGCTGACAGGCCAGGTGTTTGTTTCCCACACCTCTGATATGGATGAGTTTCCGGAGGGCCGGTCCTTTGTGCAGGCTGCCCTTGACGCCGTGAGCCGGGCCGGCCTGGGCCCGGTCGATATGCGCTACTTCGCCGCGCGCGACGGAAAGCCAGCTGACTACTGTCGACAGCGGGTCCACGGATGCGAGATCTACGTCGCGGTGATCGGATTCCGGTACGGCTCGATGGTGCCGGGCGAGTCGGTGTCTTACACCGAGCTGGAATTCGACGAGGCTAGCTCCGCTGGCCTGCCCCGCCTGGTGTTCTTGCTTGATCAGCCTGCCGGCCTGTCGGCCACGCTGGTCGATCCGGATCGCGGCGCGGTGGAGGGGTTCCGGCAGCGGCTGCGCAGTGCCGGGCTGGTCGTCCGCACCTTCACCTCCGCTGCCGCTCTGGAGCTTGAGGTGTTCCACGCGCTGACGGAAGCGGTCGGCAGCGTGGCGCCGACGATGCAGGGGACTGCGCTGGCGACGCTAGCGGTGCGGTACTCGCTGCCGCCGGAGGCGCCTGCGTTCATCGGCCGGGACGGCGAACTGGGCCGTATTATCGCCGCGGTAACCGATGCCGCCGGGTCAGCCGGGGTGGTGGCGATCCATGCGATCGACGGGATGCCGGGGGTGGGCAAGACCGCCCTGGCGGTCCGCGTCGCGCGCGAGCTATCGGGCCGGTTCCCGGACCGGCAGCTGTTCATCGACCTGCACGCGCACACCCCCGGCCGCCAGCCGGTGGGGCCGGAGGACGCGCTGGCCGGGCTGCTGGCCGCCGCCGGAATCGATCCCCGGTTCCTGCCGGCTGACCTGGACGGGCGGGCCGCGATGTGGCGCGACCAGATGGCCGGGCAGCGGGCGCTGCTCGTCCTGGACAACGCCGCCAGCAGTAACCAGGTCGCCCCGCTGCTGCCGGGTGGCGGGACCTGCCTGGTGCTGGTCTCCAGCCGCCGGCATCTGGGCGACCTGCCGGGAGCGGTCACGCCGGTGACGCTGGACGTCTTGCCGGCGGAGCAGGCGGAGGAGATGTTCACCCGGCTGGCGCCTCGCGCCGCGGCCGACCCGGCCGGGGTGACGGAAGTGGCGCGGCTGGCCGGGTTCCTGCCACTGGCGATCTCGCTGCTGGCCCGCGTCTTCGCCCGCCACCCGTCCTGGACGCTGGACGACCTGGCCGCAGAGACCCGCGGCAGCCTGCTCACCGTGAAAGCGGAGCACCACAGCATCGCCGCCGCGTTCGAGCTGTCCTACCGGCACCTGGACCCCGCCCAGCAGCGGTTCTTCGACCTGTTCGGGCTGCACCCGGGCGGCACCGCCGACAGCTACGCCGCCGGCGCGCTGGCCGGCGTCAGCCCGGCGGAAGCGGGTGGCCTGCTGGATGCCCTGCACGGGGAGGGGCTGCTGACCGAGACCGGCTATCGCCGCTACGGCATGCATGACCTGCTGCGCCGGTACGCCCGCGACCACGCCGCCGCTGGCCCTGGCACCGGCCAGGCCCTGAACCGGCTGCTGGACTACTACCAGCACACCGCGGCTATCGCCCAGGACCGCCTGGCCCGGCAGACCCGCCCCGGCACGGCGCCTGCCGTGTCGGCGGCATCGCCCGCGGCCCCGGTGCTGGAAGACGCCGGGCAGGCGCTGGCGTGGGCGCGCTCCGAACGTGACAGCCTGCTCGGCTGCCTCGACCACGTGACCCGCGATAACCAGCGCGCGCGGGTAATCGCCCTGACCGCCGCCGTCGCCGAGCTGCTGTGCCGCGACGGCCCCTGGACCGAGGCCATCACCCGCCACGCCACTGCCCTGCAGTCCGCACGGCACCTCGGCGACCTGTTCGGCCAGGCCAACGCCATCAGCAACCTCGGGGTCCTGCGGCGGCTAACCGGTGACCATCATGGTGCGACCACGGACCTGGAGCAGGCCCTGAGCATCTACCACGACCTGGGTGACCGTCTGGGCCAAGCCAATAGCCTCAACAACCTCGCAGGTGTGCGGCAGCGGACGGGCGATTACCCGGCTGCGGCCCAGACCCTCGAGCAGGCCCTGGGCATCTACCGGGACCTTGGTGACCGGCTCGGCCAGGCAAACGCCCTCAGCGGTCTCGGCGGAGTGAAGTTGCTGAGGGGTGATTACCCGGGTGCCGGCGCGGATCTGGAGCAGGCTCTGGGCATCTACCGCGATCTGGGTGAGCGGCTCGGCCAGGCCAACGCCCTCAGCAACCTCGGGGTCGTGCGGCGGGGAATGGGAGATTTCCCCGGTGCCGCTGCGGATCTGGAGCAGGGTCTTGGCATCTACCGCGATCTGGGTGACCGGCTCGGCCAGGCCAACGCCCTCGACTATCTCGCGAGCGTGCGCCGGCTAACGGCCGACTACCTGGGTTCGGCCCGGGATCTGGAGCGGGCCCTGGCCATCTCCCGCGACCTCGGGAACCGGCTCGGCCAGGCGAACGCCCTCGTGCACCTCGGGGACGTGCGGCAGGAGACGGGCGACTACACGGGCGCGGCCGGGAACCTAGAGCAGGCCCTGGCCATCTACCGTGACCAGGGTGACCGGCTCGGCCAGGCCAACGCCCTGCTCCACCTCGGGATCGTGCGGCAGGGGACAGGCGACTACCCGGGGTCGGCCGGGAACCTGGAGCAGGCCCTGGCCATCTACCGGGACATCGGCAACCGGTACGGCCAGGCCAACGCCCTCCTCTATCTAGGGATCGTGCGGCGGGAGACAGGTGACTATGCGGGGTCGGCCGGGAACCTGGAGCAGGCCCTGGCCATCTACCGGGACATCGGCGACCGGAGTGCCGAGTCCACAGCCCTCAACGAGACAGGGACGCTGCACCGTCTCAGCGGTAACCTCGCCGGGGCTGAGGCGTGTCACCAGCCGGCCCTGGAACTAGCCCGCGCGATCGGCAGTTCCTGGGACGAGGCCCATGCGCTGGCCGGCCTGGGCCGCTGCGCCATCGCCGTCAGCCAGGCCAGCCGGGCCGAGGCCCTGCTCCGGCAGGCACACGAAATATTCCAACGGATCGGCGCGGCTGAAGCCCCCGCCGTACTCGCCGAACTCAACGCCCTCACAAGCCCGGAACCCAGAGAGTAGGCCCAGCCATGTCGGCATGCGCACCAGCATCTCCGAATCCGGCCGAACTCGATACGACCGTTGGCCGGAACGGCTACTGAAGAGGACAAGGCTCTGAGGGCCCATCGACTGGCCGCCATCGGCCATGGCATCCCGCGCCCGAACGGCGGTTCTGTGCGCGGGCCCACATATGCCTATTGCTTCAGTAGGCATTCCTATTCGGCGATCCGATTGCGTGGATGGCTGGGGAGCTGACACTCTGCGTGACTGCTACCGGCGCTCAGGGCACTGGCGGCGAGGGCAGTCATCCTTATCGCCTCGGAGAGTGCCGCCGAAAACGACAGCTGGCCTTCCGGCCCCGCAGGTCGGCCGAGTGAGTTCGCTCGCCTGCGTTGACCGGTAGTGTCATTACGGGCGGCTCAGGAATTTCACGACTGCCATGGGGGTGCGCGTGGCTGGCATCATGATCGCGGCCATCAGTGCCGTGATCGCGGCACTCGCTTTTTGGAACGCGCTTCGGTCCACGCGAACTGCGCAGGAGGCACTCGCGGAGAGTAGGAGTAATAACCAGACGGCGCAGTGGCAGCGATCTCGTGACGATCGCATCGAGGTGCTTGGGGACGCAATGCGACTGGTGGAAGGGCTGGCCGGCGATTCAACGCTCTCACCACACCGGGTCGAGCCGCTGAGGCACGCTCTGCGGACGTCGGCTGAGTCGGCACGGATGATGACGCCGGAGGTTCGCGACCTTCTCGACGCGCGCGCGCCCTTGCCGCAGGAGCAGGTAGCGGCCATCCGGACCCAGCTGCTCGCTAGGATCGGCGAGGCTGCGTGGGAGATCGACAGGCGGCAGGGCGCGAGCGGGCTCATGGGGCGGGAGAGCGCGTGACCAGCATGGCAGGAGTCGTGCAACGTGACCGGGCTGACCTTGATGCCCGTACCCTGCAGCCCATCAAGCGCCTTGGGCTGCTTGGAAGGCACCTGGACCTGGCGGGCGGGGTCCTCCCAGGCGGGGACGGCAACAGGCGGCTGCTGCTCCTGATCGGGGAGGGTGGCATTGGCAAGAGCGTCCTGCTCGGCCAGTACCTCGACCACCTGGCCATAGCGGGGACCCGGGGAGTGGCGCTGGTGTCCTGCGGCTCGGTCGAGCCCGGGGCCGACCTGACGGCCAGGGAGTCACTGAACCTGGCCCTCGGCGAGGCCACCGGGGACGATGTTGCGCGCGACAAGGGCCTCCTGCGGCTGCTCAGCGACCTGAAGACCGAGCATGGCGACGTTTCGCTGCTGGTTGACACCCTAGACCTGAAGCTCAGCGAGGACTCAGTGGTGGCGTTCGCGTCGCTGCTCGCCGATGCCCTAAAGATCGGCGATGTCGTAGCCACGTGCCGCACCCAGGAGTACCGCAGCTTCCTGCAGGACGGCGCGCCCAGGCTGGCTCGGCAGATCGACCCCTTCGTTGTCCCGTCCCTGGATGACGGGGAGATCGTGGCGTGGGCCCGCGCGTACCTGGCCAACGCGCCAGGCACTCGGCAGGCGGAGCGGGACGCCTTCCTGGCCTCCCTGCGCAGCGGCGTGGAGCGCAGCCAGTCGCTGCGGAACGTGTGCTCCGTGCCCGTGCGGCTCGCGCTCACCTGCCAGACCTTCGCCGCCGAGGGCCACGTGCCGCCCGAGCTCACCGTCGTCGGCCTCTTCGACCGGTACTGGGACGAGCGGATCGCCAGGCACGGCGGCCTTGCCCGCACCCGGCAGGCGCGCGCCAAGGCGGCGGCCGCGCTCACGGTGGCCTCGAAGGTGGTCCGCCCCGCGACTGGCGAGTTGGCCCTACGCGTGCCCGTCGGCGACCTCGGTGCGGCGGACCAGACGGGCGTGGACCTGCTCACCAGCGAGGGAGTGTTGCGCCAGCACAGGACGGAGGTGGAGTTCTTCCACCAGACGTTCGCGGAGTACGCGCATGCCCGCTGGCTGCTGTCCGAGGGCATCGGCACGCCCGCGATCGAGGCGCTGCGAGCGAGCGTCGCTGTCGGGAAGACCGGCCTATGGGACATCATCACGTCGCTCCTGCTGCAGGTCCGCGACGCCGAGGACTACCACGCCCTGGTCGGCCTGTTTCCCGTCACCAGCGCCCAGAGCGCCCGGGCCAGGGCCTCCGCCGCACTGCGGCGCGACGGACCGACCGCGCTCACCGAACTCATGGGCGAGGTGGCAGGCCAGCCGGAGCTCGTCCCCGCGATGCTCGATGTGCTGAAGGATGCGCCATTCGACCGGCTGGCGGTTGCGTACTCCTGGACGGTCGGCGCGCTGCGGGCGCATCCCGCTGGGCTCGCCAAGAAGGCCGCCACCGTCTTGGCGTCGCTGCTGCCGCGCCATGCGGCGGCCCAGGTGCCGCAGGCACTGGGAGACGGACTCGATGCACTGATCAGTGCCCGGCCCCACGTCGAGAAGTCCCAGTGGCTGACCCTGACTGCGCGGCTGGTCACGACGCTCAGCGGGCACCCGGCGCAGCGCGACGCACTGCCGGTGCTGCGCGAGCGGTACCGCCGCCTAGGCCGTGAGGGCCACCAGGCGACCCTGCGCGCGCACTTGGCGCTGCGCAGGGCACTTGGCGCTGAGGAGATCGTCCAGCTAGCGTCGTGCGCCCTCGCGGACAAGCTTCCGGACCTCGCGGACGAGGAGGCGGCCGACCTTGTCGCCCTCTTCTGGGGCCAGCCTGCGGTCTGCGGTGCCCGCCAGTGGGGTTCGCTGGTGGCGATGGTCAGTGCCCCGCTGCCAGGCGGCTGGCAGAACGGCCAGGTGAAGTTCGCTGTCAGGTGCGCCCGCGTGGACGAGGGCATCCGCGGCGAGCTCTTCGACAGCGCTTACCAGGCGTCGGCGGGACACACCGAGAATAACGTCAGCGTGGCCAAGCAAATCACCGAGATGTTCCCGGAGTGGGGCGCATCCAGGCTGCTGGCGCTCGGGCGCCTCGATGAGCGCCGGGTTATCAAGCTCGTCAATGCCCTCGCCGAGAGCCTTGCGCGTGGTGCGGCAGCCCAGCAGCGCGAGCAATTGGTGCAGGCCCTCCGGGCCGCGCGCGCGGTGGCACCCCGGGACGGCTTCTGCGCGGAGATCTGCCTGGCCGCCGACAGGATCGACGAGCACCGTGAAATCCTGCGGGCCGTGGAGCAGGTGCCGCTGCCTCGTAGCGTGTTCGAAAGCCTGCTGGACGCCTGGCTCTTCCGGACCCCGACGCGCGTCCGCGAGGCGATCAGGGCGGAACTGCGGCAGTTCCTCGCCGCGCCCGACGCTGAGACCCGCCAGCGGCGGGCACGCCTGGAGGCTGTCTTCGCCCTCGAAGATCCCGCCTCGCGTGACTGGATCACCGATCAGGTCTTGCGGTGCGACAGCACAACGGTCGCCGCGACCGCGATCACGAGCCTCAGCCACGCGGTGGACGGGACCGAACTGAATGCCGCGGCGCTGCGCTGGCTGACCAGCCTGCTGCCGGGCAGGTACCCCGAGCCCACTGCGTCGGTCGCGATCCTGCTCAAGAACGAGCGGCACTTCAGCGCTGAGACGCTGCGCTCCGGGCAGCAGGAACTTATCCCCGTGGCGGTCGCCCGCCTGCGCACGGCGACTGAGGTCCGCGAGGCCAGCCGTCTAACCCGGGCGCTCCTAGAGCTGCTCATCCGGCTGCACCGGGTTGCCGGCCTTCCGGCCGCCGTGACCGATGAGGTCTTCGGCCTCATCCGCGCCCGCCTCAAGTCGCCGCCAGGCGTCATCACCCAGGCCCAGCGGAACGACCAGTTCGCCGCGATCGGGGACCTGAAGCTGTTTGTCGGGCAGGTCATGGCCGACGATCTGCCCATCCAGGAGGTCTTCCGGCGGGTTGAAGAGGTCCTCCTGGTACTAGAGGACATCCAGGTACAGAACAACGTCCGCGAGACGCTCGTCACCATGCTGACGGGGCTTGGCCATGATGACCTGCCGAACACCTGCACGTGGATGCGCGACATCTTCGCAACGCCCGGAGTCGCCGTAGGTGTCCAACTGGCGATCGCGGAGGTCATGCTCAAGCTTGACGGCACCGAGCAGGGCGGTCGCGCCGCTGCCCTTGAGCATGAGGCCAATTGCCCGATCGAAGTCGCTACCTACCTGCAGAGGAATATCGCGAAGTAACGGGGAACAACGAGGCCGCTGCGAGCGGAAGTCCGACCTCGTGCCCGGCCCTCCTCCTGGACGCGTAGGAGCCGCCTGCAGCCCGGCCACACCATCACCGCGCCCACCCGGGCAAAATATCCGCCGATCTGAGCGCGTGGGGCCTTCTCAGCGGCCATCGTCCTTGGTGCGCAGATGGCGTTGTTCTGGCGAGTTCCGGTCGCCGGTCATCGCCGGTCATCGCCGGTGAGCGGTCAGGTTCAGGCCGGGTCTACTTGACCCCGTAGGCG
>Ga0302326_10023039_pt1 | contig 12709 bp, 12 predicted proteins | sample Palsa_T0_3_FD_202264 | JGI IMG/M metagenome (GOLD analysis project Ga0302326, IMG submission 202264) | Peat permafrost microbial communities from Stordalen Mire near Abisko, Sweden - Palsa_T0_3 | ecosystem: Environmental > Terrestrial > Soil > Palsa > Peat permafrost | place: Sweden: Abisko... | reverse complement strand
TTCAAATTAGGACACTACCCATTCTTGACGTGAATTGCCCCGGATGATATATTGTGTTTGGAATGAACGCCCAGATCGAGAGCGACATATTGGAGCATTTGAGGTGTCTGCCTGTGACGGAGCGACTGGAGATAGTCGAGTCATTGGCGCGGCAACTGCGCGAAGACTTGCAACTACCCGCAGGGCCGGGGACGCAGGAGGCTGGGGAAAAGTTGGCGCGGGCTGCGCTCACGTTGCACGACGATTACGTGGGGAATAAGGAACTAACTTCCTTTACCGCCTTGGACAGCGAGCCTTTTCATGCACAGGGGTGAAATCTGGCTGCTGAACCTTGATCCGAGCCTTGGCGCGGAAATTCGCAAAACCCGCCCGTCCATCATTGTCAATGACGACGCAGTGGGTATTCTTCCCTTGCGAGTAGTCGTTCCTGTCACAGAATGGAAGGATCGTTAAGCCGTCGCGCCCTGGATGGTCCGGCTAGACCCTGATGCAAGGAATGGCTTGAGCAAAGCGTCTTCCGCCGATGCTTTTCAAATGCGCTCCGTCGCCCAAGAAAGGTTTGTGCAACGAATGGGAGAGATTTCCGCACAGCACTTGCGAAAAATTACAGAGGCGTTGGCCATCGTGTTGAAAGTCCAATTTTTTCAATCATGATTTCCTGTATTTAAAGGTTGGCAGGGGAATGAGAGGCAGAGGAATGGGGAAAAGACCTCTTGCAATTATTCCACTGCCTCTCATTCCCCCTGCCGAGTCTTCCTGGTTTGGTTGCATTTGCCCTGCTTTTCGTTTTCCCTTTCCGCCGCGCCTATTCACCCTTATGTTGTATTTGGAGCGATTCGCATCATGGACGCATCACATATAAGAAATTTTAGCATTATTGCCCATATTGATCATGGGAAGACAACGCTTTCGGACCGGTTGCTGCATCGCACCGGCACCGTCGCCACCCGCGATATGGGGGAGCAAATGCTCGATTCCATGGACCTGGAACAGGAACGCGGCATCACCATCAAGGCTCACCCCGTCACCATGCTCTATACGGCCAAAAATGGCGAAACTTACGAGCTGAACCTCATCGACACCCCTGGCCACGTCGATTTTTCCTACGAAGTCTCCCGCAGCCTGGCGGCCTGCGAAGGGGCGCTATTGATCATCGACGCTGCGCAGGGCGTCGAGGCGCAAACAGTGGCCAATGTTCACCTGGCCACCAAGCAGAATCTGACCATCATCCCCGTCATCAACAAAATCGACCTGCCCCACGCCAACGTCGCGGGCACCAAGACGCAGATGGAGGACATTCTGGCCATCCCCAGCGACAACGCCATCCTGGCCAGCGCCAAGGAGGGCATCGGCATTGAGGACATCCTGGAAGCCATCGTCGCGCGCATCCCGCCGCCCAAAGCCACCGGCGCGATCAGCGTGCAGGCGTTGGGGTTTGATTCTTATTTTGATACATATAAAGGAGTGGTCACGCACGTCCGCGTGTTTAATGGTGAATTGCGCGCGGGCATGCACGTCCAATTGCTCCATTCGGGCAAACAGGTTGAGATTAAGGAAGTCGGCAGTTTCAATCCCAAGCCTTACGTGCGCGACAAATTGGAGGTCGGCGAAACGGGTTACATGACGGCCAATATCAAAAGCCCCAAAGACGTCAAAATGGGCGATACCATCACCGACGCCCGCAATCCCTCCCCAGTGCTGCCGGGTTTCAAGGAAATTCATCCGATGGTCTTCAGCGGGATCTATCCGATCAATACGGCTGATTACGAACATCTCAAGGCCAACCTGGGCAAATTGCAATTGAACGATTCCGCCTTTGTTTACCAGGCGGAGAGTTCGGTCGCCCTGGGTTTTGGTTTTCGATGCGGCTTTCTGGGTTTGTTGCATCTGGAAATTGTCCAGGAACGCCTTCGGCGCGAATACGACATGGACATCATCGCCACCTATCCCAGCGTCGTGTATCGGGTGGTGATGACCGACGGCACGGTCAAGGAAATCGACAATCCCGCTTTCCTGCCCGAACCCAATTACATCGAGCGCGTGGAAGAACCGATGGTCTTTGCCTTCGTCATCTGCCCCAATGAATATATCGGCGACATGATGGCGTTGCTGGCGGAGAAACGCGGCGAAGTCGATCACACCGAGACCCTGGATTCGCGGCGCGTGATGCTGACCAGCACCCTTCCGCTATCGGAGATTCTTATTGACTTCCATGACCGCATCAAAAGCATCACCCGCGGTTTCGGCTCCATGGATTACGAGCACGCCGGCTACCAGACCTCCGACATGGTCAAACTGGACATGCTGGTCAATAACGAATCGGTCGATGCCTTCTCCTGCATCGTGCATCGCGCCAAGGCGGAGAACCGGGGGCGCACCCTGGCGGCCAAGCTCAAGGAAGTCATACCCCGCCAGCAATACCAGGTGGCCATCCAGGCGGCCATTGGCGGCAAAGTCATTGCGCGCGAAACCGTCAGCGCCATGCGCAAGGACGTGACCGCCAAATGTTATGGCGGCGACATCACGCGCAAACGCAAATTGTTGGAAAAACAAAAAGAAGGAAAAAAGCGGATGAAATCCTTCGGCTCGGTCAACATTCCGCAGGAAGCCTTCATTGAAGTGCTCAAAGCCTGATCCAATATGACATTACGATGGTTCTTCTCCAGCACCGTCCGGCTCGCCGCGGACATGCGCAAACACGTCCGAAAATTGCTTAACGCCCAGCGCGACATCCTTTCGCCCCAAGCCGTCTCCGCCGTCGAGGCGGATTTGCTGGAACTGGAAGCAGCCATCAATAGCAATGCCGACAACGCCACCTTGCAAAAGCAAATGGAAATCCTGGAAAAGACGGCCGGCAAATGGATCAAGCCCTACCCCTACGCGGAATGGCGCGACAACGTGGAGGTATTTCTGGTGGCCACCGTGGTGGCCATGGGCATCCGCACTTTTTTCCTGCAACCATTCAAGATTCCCACCGGCTCGATGCAGCCGACACTTTACGGCGTCAAAACGGAGGATTTGCGCTCGGACCCCAACTTCAAAATGCCCAGCCCTTTCATGCGTGTTTTTGAGGAGGCGGTTCACGGGACCACCTATCATGAATTCATTGCGCCGCAAGACGGAGAAATCATGAACCTGGGGCCATTGGAACATACGCTTCGTTTCCTCAACCGGCAAACCCTATGGGTGCAGTACGCTGGCTCCAGCCAGCCAGTCCCCATCACGATCTCGGCCGGTCCAGACGACCCGAAGAACATGTATGACGCCGGTTTGATGCGTCAGTATCCGTATCCCTTCCGAAAAGGCGAGCCGATCATCCGCTTCAAGGAAACCACTGGCGACCATCTTTTCGTGGATCGGTTCACGTATAATTTCCGGCCGCCACACCGGGGCGAAATCATCGTCTTCAAGACCAAGGGCATCACCGGCATCAGGGATCAGGACCAATTCTACATCAAACGACTCGTTGGGCTGGGCGGCGATACGATCAGCATTGGCGAAGACCGTCACGTGCGGATTGACGGCCAGCGCCTGGACGCGACGTCGTGCTGGCCGCACTTCGCCAACGTTTATGGATTCGATCCCAAGACCGACCCGCAGGACAGCCATTACAGCGGCCACACTTTGGCGCCGGGGGGCCTTTATCTGAGGACGGCGCAGGATTCATTCAAGGTGGATCCCGGATATTTTTTCGCCATGGGCGACAACACGGTCAACAGCGCCGATTCGCGGTATTGGGGAGCATTGCCGGAAAACAACGTGATCGGGAAATCCTTTTTCGTCTATTGGCCCATCACCAGCCGGTTCGGCTGGGCCCAGCAATGAGGCTTCCTAACTTGCAATGCCATTCCAGATTGTTACTCTGGGGGCAGCCATGACGAAGTTCATCACTTTTTGCAGCCTGTTTCTTTCGATTACAGCCGTTTGGTCTCAGGAGGGCAAGCCACCTGTCAACGTGGCAATCATCGGCCTGGTGCATGATCATGCTTACGGATTCATTCCTCTCACGCGGGATCGCGCGGAGGCGCAATTGGTGGGCATCGTGGAGCTAGACCAGGCATTGGCGGCGTCTTACGCCAAACGGTTCCACCTCCCAAGTGAACTTTTTTTCACCAACCTGGAGTCCCTGCTGGCCAAAACAAACGTGAATGCCGTGGCGACTTTCACCAGCACCTTCGATCACAGGCGCGTGGTGGAAATGTGCGCGCCTTTGCACATCGATGTCATGATGGAGAAACCGCTGGCGGTGAATATGCGGGACGCGCGGGCCATCCAGGCGGCGGCCAAAAGCGGCGGGATTCAGGTCATTGTGAATTTCGAAACAACCTGGTATCCCGCCAGCCAGACTGCTTACAAATGGGCGGTTGAAGATCATGCCGTCGGCGACTTGCGCAAGATCGTGGCGCATGACGGACATTCCGGTCCCAGGGAAATCGGGTGTTCGGAAACATTCCTCAAATGGCTGACCGACCCGGTCTTGAACGGTGGCGGCGCCTTGCCCGATTTCGGCTGTTATGGAGCCGATCTTATCACTTGGCTGATGGGCGGGCAAAGGCCGACCTCGGTTTTCGCGGTGACGCAGCAAATCAAGCCCGATGTTTATCCCAAGGTCGAAGATGAGGCCACCGTGGTGCTCACCTATCCCAAGGCGCAGGGGATTATCCAAGGTTCCTGGAACTGGCCCTTTAGCCGCAAAGACCTCGAGATTTACGGAACAACCGGATATATCCTGGCGCCAGGAAGGAGCATGTTGCGCATGAGGAAGGCGAAAGGGAAAGAGACCGAACAGGAACTGCCGGAGCCGCCCGCCTCAAGTCCGATGCGCGACCAACTCTCTTACTTGGCCTCCGTGGTTCGGCGCGAAACCCAACCTTCCGGCCTCTCCTCGCTCGAAATAAACATCACCGTGACCGAGATATTGGACGCCGCCCGCGAGTCGGCTCGCACGGGACGCCGGATCGATCTGCCAACGGCCCCGGCGGAGTAATATGCCTCTGCAATATTCACTCCACGGCACCGTATTGAAGTTTGAAGATTTATGATGATAGGTCTCAGAACATCGGTTTAGTAGCGCCTTGCGTAAAGGCGAATTAGGGCCTAATTTGTTGACGGGTCAAACAAATGGTTCACACAAGACCCGACAGATCGGAGGAGTTGAAAAAATGAAAGATCGTCCAATAGTATTTCGGATGGCCTTGATGGCCATTACAGCAACTGCGGTTTACCTCGGGACGCCTTGGAGTATCGCCAGTGCCCAAAACACGCCTAACAACAGCCCGGCACCGCCCCCGGCGGCCACCCCAAGTGGCGTATTCCCAGGCCCGGGACAACGCGGCGCCCAGGCACCCGCCTTGCCATACGGCGCGGGCGAAGTGATCAAGATGTACCAAGGCGGCATCAACAAAGACGTGATCGTCAATTATATCGAAAGCACACCGGGTTCGTATCGCCTTACCGCCGATGGCATCATCTATTTGCAGACTTTGGGAGTGCCGCAGGAGATCACCAAAGCCATGATCCAGCGCGACGGCCAATTGCAACAACAGCAGCAGCAGGCCAATCAACAGAATTACCAGCAACAGCCCATGACGGGGGGCATGCAGCCTCCTTATCCTTATCCTCCTTATGGCGCCGACGCGGGCCAGCCGCCGATGCAGGTTGCGACGCCCTCCACGCCGGCCCCTCCAGTTACGGTCGTTGGGTCGGATTATTCCGATTACCCATATTATGATTATGGGTACCCCTATTATGCTGGCTGGCCTTATTATTGGCCATACGGATACGGATACGGAGGCTGGGGTTGGGGTTGGGGTGGATGGGGACGCGGTGGGTATCGGGGAGGCTATGGAGGCTATCGTGGTGGGGTTGGCGGGTTCCATGGCGGGGGAGGCGGTTTTCACGGCGGAGTCGGCGGGTTCCATGGCGGCGCGGTCGGCGGAGGGTTCCACGGCAGTGCCGGCGGTCACGGTGGTGGTGGCGGAGGGCATGGCGGCGGTGGCGGTGGCGGGCATCGGTAAGCCGGAGGCCTTTTGGAATTATCGTTGCGTGAAAAAATATAACGTGGGCATCGCCGGCTATGGGTGGGTGGCCGGCGCCCATATCGCGGCCATCAATGCCGGCCCGTGCGCTCAAGTCACGGCCATTTATTCCTCGCGCCCTCTGGACGCCAAAGCCCTCAGCGCCAGATACGGCAGCCCGATTTCGACTTACACCGATTACAAATCGCTGCTCCAGCAACCGGACCTGGATGTCGTCTCAGTTTGCAGTTATCCCTATCAACACCGCGCCCACGCGGTCGCCGCCGCGGCCGCAGGCAAGCATTTGATCATTGAGAAGCCGCTCACTCTGTCCTGGAAGGATTGCCAGGCGGTGGAGGCGGCGGTCAAAAAGGCCGGGGTGAAAATCTGCGTTTGTTTCGAATGCCGCTACTCCAGCCAATTTCTCGCCACCAAAGCGGTGCTGGACGAAGGTTTGCTGGGCCAGTTGCATTATGGAGAAGTCGATTATTATCACGGCATCGGCCCCTGGTATGGGCAATTCCGCTGGAACACGCGCAAGGATGCCGGCGGCAGCGCGCTGCTGACGGCGGGGTGCCACGCGCTGGATGCGTTGCTGCTTTGCCTTGGCACGGACGTGGCGGAAGTCACCAGCCATCAAACAAAATCCAAAAGCCCGATTTTTGAAGCCTACGAATACGCCACATCCAGCGTGACTTTGCTCAAGTTCAAAAGCGGACGAGTGGGCAAGTGCGCCGCGATCGTCGATTGCCTCCAGCCGTACTATTTTCATACCCATTTGGTGGGCAGCGAGGGCAGCCTTTTGGACAACAAGTTTCACTCCATGAAACTCCACACCAACCGCCACGCCTGGAGCACGCTGGCCATGAAAATGCTCGATTCGGGCGACGTGGCCGACCATCCCTACCAGACGCAATTCGACAAATTTTTTGAATCAATCTCCGCCGGCGTGGAAATGCCATTGACCAGCCTGGCCGACGCCATGAAATCGCACAAGGTGATGTTCGCCGCCGATAAATCAGCCGCCACCGGCAGGCCGGTTCGTCTCTGAGGCGTATAATTTATCCATGCGCATCTACATCGAGAGCACCATTCCGAGCTACGTGGTCGCTCGGCCGGCCCGCGATCTCTTGCAAGCTGCCCGTCAGCAACTCACCAAGGATTGGTGGGACTTAAAGCGCGCATGGCACGAATTATTCACTTCACAAGTCCTGCTCGACGAAATCGCCAGCGGCGAGTCGGCAATGGCACAGCAGCGGCTAGATGAGATGGCGCAAATTAAACTTTTGGATTTGACAGACGAGGCCAACTCGCTCACCAAGGACATTCTCGCTTCCGGTTTGCTGCCCGCCGAAGCCGACCGCGACGCCGCGCACATCGCGCTTCCCACAGTCCATGAAATGGATATACTCTTGAGTTGGAACTGCCGCCATATTGCCAACGCGGCGATTCAGGCGCGCTTGCGGCGGTTGGTCGAAAAATCTGGTTTTGCGCTGCCCGTGCTTTGCACGCCGGAGGAGCTGGCTGGAGCAGATTATGAGCAACGCGACTAAAGAACAAAAGCCGAATGAGAGCACCGACTTGGTGCTCCAGGAAATCTGGCGCATCAAAGACGCGCTCTCGGCTTCCTACGGGCACGATGTGGATCGCCTTTTCGCCGAAGCCCGCAGACGGCAAAAACTTTCCGGCCATCCGATCGTGAATCTTCAAACGAAGAGCCGCAAGATGTAACGTATGGAACAGGCGGGCAGGTCGGTTCGACTCTGGTCGCGTTTGCTTTCCAATTCATGGCTGCAACGGCAGCATCGCCTGAAACTCCGTTCCCTCGCCTAACCGGCTCTCCGCGCGAATGCTGCCCCCGTGCGCCTCGACAATCGCTTTGCAAATTGCCAGCCCCAGCCCGCTCCCGCCCGTCGCGCTGGAACGGCTTTTGTCCACGCGGTAAAACCGGTCAAAAAGTCGCGGCAACGCTTCCGCCGGAATACCCGCGCCATTGTCGGAGACGCGCAACAGGGCGTAGCCTTCCTTAGGCTCCAGGGAGAGGGAAACCTCCACGCCCCTGGCATTGTGCTGCAGGGCATTCTGGAGCAGGTTCACCATGACCTGGCCCAATTTGGCGCCGTCGGCCTTGACTCGAACGGGATCGACGGAACTGCGGAGAACCGCCCCCTTCTGTTGCGCCAGCGGAGCGACCAATTCCAGGGACTCATAAGCCACGCGCTGCAAATCGCATTCGGCCAGCGTCAAATCGAATCCTCCGGTGTCCAGGCGGGCGAGGTCCAGGAGCGCATTGATCAAAGTGCGCATGCGTTCGGCGGCGCGCTGGCATATGCCAAGGCTCTCGCGGTATTCCACCACGGAGCGTTCGCGCGACAGGGCCAGTTGGACCTGCGTCAGGATGACCGAAAGCGGAGTGCGCAATTCGTGTGAAGCATCGGCCGTGAATTGCACCTGCTGCGCGAAGGCGTGGTCCAGACGGTCAAAGGTGCGGTTGAGCACGGCGGCCAATTGACCCAATTCACTCTCGGTCTCCTGAAGGCTGATTCGCCGGGCGCGGTCGCCTCCGGCAATTTGGTCGGCGGCCGCACTGATCTCCCCAATGGGCCGCAAAACATGCCCCGCCACCCACCAACCGCCCGCCAACCCAAAAACCACCAAAGCCACCCCCGCCGCCGCCTCTTCCCAAGCCAGCCGCCGAAGATCCGCCAACACGGACGCTATGGGGAGACCCACCAAAACGCAATCGTCTTGGGGAGTGAACATGAGCAACTCGCGGTTTTCGCCGCGCAGGCGGACGAAGCGGTGCATCTTCACATCGCCGCGCGCCGGCGGTTGGAGGGCCGGAGCGTTAGTCGAACTGTCCAACAAATCGCCCCGGCCGGACCATGCCAGATAATAGAAATGGCTGTTCGCCCTCATTTCCATCCCCTGGCGTCTTGGGCGTTCGGGACCCATCGGGCCGTCCGGCGGCGGACCGTGCGGGCCGAATTCATCACCGCCCTCGCGTGGAATGACTCGCGGCAGCAGCGGCGTCACGTAAGCATCCAATTCCTCGTCAACGGCGCGAAATCGTTCGGCCCGAATATAAGCAAAAAAAGCCCCCATCATGCCGGCCACCAGGCAAACCAGCAGCGCCGCGTGCCAGAGTTGAATGCGCCAGCGAATGGATTGGTGGAACATAACGAATTATTCCACGACGTAGCCGTGTCCGCGGCGGGTCTGGATGAAATCCTTGCCCAGCTTCCGCCGCACGTTGCAAACGTGGACATCCAGCAGATTGGAGTAGGACTCGTCTTCCTCGGCAAAGAGGTGATCGTAAAGTTCCGTGCGGCTGACGACGACGCCCCGGCGGGTGACAAGGTATTCCAGCAACGCGTATTCGCGCGCCGTCAATTCCGCCGCCTCGCCTTCGACGGTGACGCTGCGCGCAGCCGTGTTGACCACCACCGGACCGAGCGACACCACCGGATTGGGCGCGCCCGCCGAACGCCGGATCAAGGCGCGAACGCGGGCCAGCAACTCGCCCAGGTCGAACGGCTTGACCAGGTAATCATCGGCCCCCAGGTCCAGTCCGCGCACGCGGTCGCGGAAACCGTCGCGCGCGGTCAACAACAAGACAGGGACCTTCTTTTTTTGCCGCACGCGCCGCAGGATTTCCCAGCCGTCCAGGCCGGGCAGCATGATGTCCAGCACGATGGCGTCGTAATTCCAGGTTTCAGCCAGATAGAGGGCGTCGGTACCCTCGCCGGCGGAATCGACGGCATAACCTTCCTCGCGCAGGGCCTGTTCGAGGCCGCGCCGCAAATCTTCTTCATCTTCGACGACCAACAACCGCATGGTTGGGGCCGAAACTACCATAGTCTCCGCCGTCACGACAGCCATTATCGCCAACCCACCTTAAGATTTGATGAAGAACGGGAATTCTCGATTTTTTGCCGGAAAAAGAGGGGTTTCAGGAACTTTTGTAAATGACACGCCATCAACGTCCAAGCCGCCCTTGGCCGACTTGGTAAAAACGTACTGACAGCAAAAAGGGGCCTTTTTTTGGGCGTTTTGGCAGGAAAACGAGAGTTGGAGGCTGAGAAAAAAACACTTTAATTTGGATTTTATCACGTTTTAGTGGTTTTTTGTGTTTGCAAGTCTTTGTCTGTCAGAATCTTCCGGAGAATGGCAGCCTTCAAAATAAATCGTGCCAAAAAGCCTACCGTAGGTTTTTGGTTTTTGGAGGCTTCTGGTAATATCGTTGCATGAATGTAAAACAAGAGATTTGCAGCGGCGGACTAGCGCAGACTTCCAAGTCTGCCGCGCCGCAGGTTTCCAAACCCGCCAGCCGCAATTTCGCAGAGCCGACTTGGAAGTCGGCGATACAGCAGGTTTGGAAACCTGCGCCACAGACCTTGACCGAGTCAAGGATGGTCAAGGCTGGTCAAAGTTGGTCAAAGCTGGTCAAACTAAATGGAAAAATATATTTTGTGCGTAGGCTCCCGGCATTTTCGGGCTGGCGCGGAGGCCATCCGGCTTCTCTCCGACCTAACGGGTTTTCAATCCGACCTAATCCCACCTAATCTCACCTAATCCGACCTATGGCGAAAAGTTTTTTTGAAAAGCAACGATCAGCGCATGAATGCCGCTTTCCAATGGGTCGGTTCTTGTTACAGTGTGATGTGATGCGGATATTTTGCCTCTGGTGGATTTTAGCCGGCCTCGTTTCGGAAACCTGGGCGGCTCAAATCAATTTCGATTTTAGCAAGGATAAGCCCGGCCAAATCCCGCCCGGCTTTATCAGCCTGGTAACGGGGGAAGGCAAACCGGCCGATTGGCAAGTGGCGGAGGAATCGGTGCCGCCCACCCTGGGACCGCTTTTAAGCCAGGCCCGCGCCGCCCTCTACCAGCATCCGGTGCTCTCCGTGCAATCCACAGACCCTCGGCGGGACCGCTTTCCGGTGCTGCTTTATACCAATGAAATTTTCTCGGATTTCGTCTTGACAACGCGGTTCAAAATTTCCGGCGGCCTGACCGATTCCATGGCCGGGGTGGTTTTGCGCGCGCGGGATCAGAGCAATTATTATGTCGTGCGCGCCAGCACGGAGGGCAACCTGCTCTGGTATCGCGTGGTGGATGGCAAATCTTATGACATGCTGGGCGTCGGCGTTCGCATTCAAGTGCCCCAGGATGTCTGGCGTGAATTGCGTGTCGAATGCAACGGCAGCGCAACGCGTTGCTTTTTGGACGGCAAACTGGTCATCCCGCCCGTGCTGGCGGGCGCGCCGACCAACGGCCTGGCGGTCAACGACACCACCTTCGTCAACGGCAAGATCGGTTTCTGGTGCAAAGCGGATTCGAAATGCTCGTTCGCCGAGGCCAGCGTCCGTTACACTCCCAAGGTGGCTTTCGCCGAGTTGGTGGCGTCGGAAATCAAGGAGAAATATCCGCGCTTGCTGGGATTGAAGATTTACGCCCAGAAGGTTCCCGGCCTGCCGGTCATCGTGGGTGACATCAACGCCCGCAACCTGGGAGCGGTCGGCACCCAGTACGAGGCGGATGTGATCGAGCACGCGTCGGTTTACTTTCTCAAGGACGGCGACTCGGTGGAGGTGACGCTGCCCCTGCGCGACCACAATGGCGACGTGGCCGCAGCCCTCAAGACGCGGATGAAATCATTCAAAGGCGAAACCAAGGACACGGCGATTGCGCGGGCCACGATCATCAAAAAGGCCATCGAACAACGCATGGCCAATTTGCGGGATGTCGCGGAGTGAGTCCGTCTTGTCTTTCTCGTAATCGTAATCGTAATCGTAATCGATTTCGGACCATTCGATTACGATTACGATTACGATTACGAAGAGAAAGAGAATCGGCCGCCCAGCCCGGCCCTCACCCGTTCCAGTATCAGCGTGCTGGTTTGTTCGGGCGTCATGCCGGAATTATTAATGACAACAGCGCCGAGAGGGATCATCAGCGGCGCGTCAGCCCGCTGGCTGTCGCGCTGGTCGCGGGCGGCCAGATTCTCCTGCACTCCTTCGGCGGCCCGGCGCTTGGCCCGCTCGGCCAGGCTGGCGTCGAGGTAGAATTTAAAGTCCGTCTCCGGGAAGACATTGGTGCCGATGTCCCGCCCCTCCATCACCAGGTTGCCAAAGCGCAGGCACTCGCGTTGTCGTTCTTTCATCCAGCGGCGCACCTGCGGGATGGCGGCGACATGCGACACAGCCTCACTCACGGCGGCGGTGCGCATTTCCTTTTCCGGATAATATCCGTCCACCAGCAGGCGCACTTTGTGATCCGCGCATTCCAAGGTGGTCTTCCAGCGCCGGCACAATGCAGCCACCGCTTTGGGGTCGTGGACGTCGATTTTCTTTTGCAGGCCATACCAGGCCAGCGCGCGGTACATGGCGCCTGTGTCAACATAAATAAAACCCAGCGCCTGCGCCACAAGCCGGGCGTTGGTGCTCTTGCCGCTGGCGCTGGTGCCATCGATGGCGATAACAATGTTGGTCGAATTCAAAATATTCCTTAATCAGCAAACAGTTCCGCCCCCGGCAAAGGGCGGGCGGTGCGCGCATCCAAAATGGCCGCGCCCAGGCCGGATGGGGATCGGCCCGCCAGCTTTTGGAAAAAATTCGGAAACGTTTTTTTCACACAGGAAGGATTCTTGATGCGAATGCCCTTGATTTTCAATCCCAGGATGGCGAAGC
>Ga0302326_10023038_pt1 | contig 12709 bp, 11 predicted proteins | sample Palsa_T0_3_FD_202264 | JGI IMG/M metagenome (GOLD analysis project Ga0302326, IMG submission 202264) | Peat permafrost microbial communities from Stordalen Mire near Abisko, Sweden - Palsa_T0_3 | ecosystem: Environmental > Terrestrial > Soil > Palsa > Peat permafrost | place: Sweden: Abisko... | reverse complement strand
CCAGGTCCGCCGCGGTGTCGATATTGGACGGCAGTTCTCGATCGCGGCATCTGCTCCTCCGGGTGCTGGGGCGTCGGTAAACACTGCGTGACCGTAGGGAGAGTCCCCGCCAGCGGGTTCCCGGTATCCCTTCCGCGCGTAGGCAACTCTGTGCCATCTGTACATCCGAGCGAACGGCAACTTACAAAGGAAGACGAAGAAAGAAGAAAAAAGGAAAGAAGAAGAGAGAAGAAGAAGGAGCGGCACATGACCATTCGCAAAATGACCCGCAGTTTAAGATATTCAGGACTTATATTACCAGATCCAGCGTCCGAACTCGACGTAGAGAGCGTCCGATCATTTTACGCGGCAAGCTATCCTGAAATTACCACGGCTGCGCTGACGGGACCGGAGGCCGTCGACGGCGCTCTTGTCTATACCTTCACGAAGGCGATCGGGACAAAGGGCTAACAAGCGGACATCTGCCCACAGCGTTTTGATGGATTGCAGCGAACCGAATAAACAAAGACCTGCCTGCCTAAATCGCCCGCGGTTGAAAACTGACTCCGAAGCCCCGACGTGCGGGAGATCGCGGAACTGAGTGGCGAACCCGGCTGGCCATCGCCGGTCGAATACACGAAAATGGCGTATTACGCTTTTGCAGGACGCGCTGCCCGCCCGGTTGGCGCTCGCGGTACGATATCCGCGACATCATCATGGAAACGAAAGATGTCACTTGAACCATAAAGTGGCCGGAGTTTGAACCATAAAGTGGCCAGAGTCCGCGCCCCCAACGCATGTGTTTGTGTCACTTCACCCATAGGTTTGCGAAATTGGAACCATAGCTTTGCAAAACCGGGCGAATTGACCGGGGCTCCACGCCGTCGGTGGCGGAAACGCAGACTGCAGTTTACTTTTCTTCGGCTTGCAATCTACGAGCAAACCGCAGGATCGCAAACGTATGCTTCCAATTCGAACTCCGTGCAACCCTATGCTTCCAAATCCCAACTGCTCGGGGCTTGCGGACCCTGCAAACCCGCGCGATTCACTGCAAACCTATGCTTCCATCCGTGCAAACCTTTGGGTGAAGTGACAGTTTGCGTTGGCCGTCTGCACAGGTCGGGTGCCATGTACCCATATCGTGGCCGCGAGTACCGGGTGGAAGCATAAGATTTCCGCAAGTCGCCTGCATCGTGCTGGGTCGGCGGCGATTCGAAACGCTCAGTACGGATTCCTTAAAGGCGTGGAAAACCCTCGGCCGATTCTTCAAATGGGGCAACAGCAACTCATATGATTTCCCAAACAAGACAACTGCCCGGAGTGGGTTGTCCGGTTGTCCTCCTTCTTAAGGGTTGGTGTCATCATCATCGTCGGCGGCGGCCACATTATGATTCAAAACGGCCACTTTATGGTTCAAGTCACAAAAGAGAGCAGTCCGCCGTTTCGCCGATCCGGGCGCGCAAATCGCGAGTCCATCGACGCGGATTACTGCCGTGCATGACACGGGCGATGAAACCGAGTTGTTGTGCCACATTGCCGCGATTCTTGCGAATGTCGTCTCTGCTGGTCGCGGCGTACTTGTTCACGAATTCGCGAACGTCGCCGGCTTTGGCAAAGACGTAGGTTGCGTGTCCCAGTTGAGGGACTTCGGCGACGATTGCGGCGCGACAGTCAAAGATGTATTCGTCGCGGAATAGATAGACGTTCTGGCTGCGTTTCTTCAACTGCTCGTAATAATATGGATCGTAGTCCGGCTTCCAACAGAAATGGGCGATGTCGAAATCCGCGGGTATTCCGAGGCGGCGGCAGAGATCGCCCAGTTCTCTTTGATCGAGCGGCTCTCGCTGAAGACGCGTTCGAACCTGCTCTATGGCGTCATGGTATTCACCAAAGCGTCGATACAAGCGGCGAGCCTCATCAAGAGATTTCTGCGCGTCGGACGGCACCGTCACACACAAGCGACTGGGCAGGGCGGTTTCCCATCTCACCAGATCCCATTCGCCGTCCCTGAGCCGGTATTTGCCTGACTCAACGAAGGTTGCCGTGACGCCGATCTTCGTCGCCACAAGGTGCTTCCATTGATTCCAGGTCGGATCCCAGCAGAGCGGGAGAAGCGAGGGGTCGATATGCACCTCAGCTTTCCGCCGGCTATCCCGGTAGAGCGCACGCCCGTCGAAGTATTCAATACGACGTAGCGGAGCGCGAAACTGACGCTGCCGCTGGTCCGGCAGATAGGACAACAGCCGCCGGACGAAAAAGGTAGCGCCACCCTCCGCAACTTCGCCAGAGACGACGCATTGGCCGAAGCCGCCGTACGGGAACACCGCCGGAGCGTCTGGGTCCAGCAACAGGGCGTCGTAACAGGATCGGAGGTCGGGATGGGCTACAAGATTGAAGGCCCGTTCTGCGCTCCGGACCTCTGGATTGGCGGCGGACTCTGTTTCACGCTCCAGGCGACAGATCCTGTACGAGAGTCGCAAATCGGCGGGCGTCGCTGTGGGCCGCGTGCGCAGGAGTTCGTAAAGCGTCGGCGGTCGCTGGCCGGGTGGCGGCGGGGTGAAAAAGTAGAAGTAGTCTCGCACGGCGCTGTTTGGTAGATGAAGCGAGCGAATGCCAAGGGCGCTTTCGAGGACTTCGGCACGAACGAAGAACTCACCGCGCTTGTCGGCTTTCGGTTGCGCGACGTAGCCAATTCGGCCGAAGTAGAGTTGCCGCGCCTTCCGGCGAGGGCCATTCTGCGTGGCTAGGCACTCTTGGATTGGCGAACCGGACATGCCGACACAAATGTCATCGCCCGGGCACAAATAGCTGGCTGGTACGCGTGGCACGAGGATGTCTTCACCATCAGTGGCGCATCGGACCGACGGACCGTCCAGTCGAAGACCGCGAATGCGCAACACCGGCCCGGCTGGGCGCGGGCGGTTTGGAGCCTGGACGTTTGCTACGGGCACGGATGAGCCTCAATTGATCAGCCTGTTTCCGGCGACCAGAATAGACCCTTCCGTCAGCGCGTGCATCAACGCTTCGCCGTCGGCAATCGCGAGGTCGAGTTCGGGATCAGGTACGTAATCGATTTCCGGCTCCATGGCGGCATCAAAGTCAAGCAAATCGCTCAGGGTGGCCGGTGCCTCCGCGAAGGCCTCGCCGTCTTCAAGTGCTGCGGCGATGCTGAAATCGTCGTTCGGGCGCATCGCAGTATTCGGATCGGCGCCGCAAGCGGGACAGACAGCCTGGGATTCACTGTACGGATCAAGTCTGAATCCGCACTCTGGGCACAACATTTAGAGCAAACTCCTCCTTCTTAGCCAGCCTCAGTCTAAGGCCATTTCGAGGATCGCTCCAAAAAACGTTGGCGGCACATAAAACGATCCAACGGCCGGATTAGCTGGTGCTGGCTGCAACTGATTGAAGTGCAAAGGATAACGAGCAATGGCTTGTCCCGACTGCGGTTCAGACTCCGGCGAATACCGGGTCGCCAGTTCCGTTGAAACACACGGCCTCGATTGTGGGCCGTTTGAGAGGTTTGATCAAGAGTACATCGTCTGCCGGGAATGCGGCGGGAGGTTCGATATTGGTGATTGGGAGAGTGGCCCGGAACCGCCGTCTGATCTCCCGGAACCGGCTCTTGTTGTACCGATGGGGCACCTCGATCAAGTCTGACCAGGCATTCCCGGTCGACGGCCATCGATCCATGACCACGCCGAGGGCGGCCTCTTGCCCGACGGCTGTATTGCAACTGCCGGGACCGTCGGCTCACCCACAAAAAATCCGGTTGCTTGACCGTAGGGCTGCTCTCCAGGAATGGTCTACCACGCCAACTAGAGGCGACTTAGCGGCCAGGATCTTCTCAGTTGGGCTGATTGGGTGTTCTACCGACAGCCTCGCGGATCTCGACGGAGGACTGGAACAGAAATCAAAGCGCCTTTCCGATAGACTGAAGCAAGGCTCACGGCCCAAGGAAGTCCTAAATTGCAACGCATTGCCATAGCGGGTGCTACCGGATATATCGGCGGGAGACTCGTGCCGCAACTGCTCGCTGCCGGCTATGCGGTGCGATGCCTGGTGCGCTCTCCCGCGAAGTTGGAAGGCCGCGCCTGGGCCTTAGACTCGCGCGTTGAGATCCGCAGAACCGATCTCGCCGACGCACCATCGCTGACGCGTGAGTTGGAAGCGTGTGGCGCGGCGTTTTACCTGGTGCATTCGATGATGTCGGCCGGCGACGAGTATGCTCAACGCGACCTGCAACTCGCCCTCGCATTCGGACGGGCTGCCCACCAGGCCCGAGTGGGGCGCGTCATTTACCTTGGCGGCCTGGGTGAAACCGGTTCGCATCTCAGCAAGCATCTGTCTTCGCGCCGTGACGTGGAGGGGGCGCTTGCCTCTGCGGGAGTGCCGGTCACGGTGCTGCGCGCCGCTATGATCATCGGCTCCGGCTCGGCGTCTTTCGAGATTCTGCGGTACCTCGTCCACCGGTTGCCAGTCATGATCACACCGAAGTGGGTGAGCACTCCGTGCCAGCCAATCGCGGTCCAAAACGTGCTTACCTACCTGGTCGGCGTGCTAGCGGTCCCAGAAACCACCGGCGGTGTTTTCGACATCGGTGGGCCTGAAGCGCTGCGCTACAGCGACATCATTCGCATCATGGCGGAAGAGCTCGGTCTTTCCCGACGCTGGCTCATACCAATTCCAGTCCTGACGCCTCGCTTGAGTTCTTATTGGATTCATCTTGTGACTCCATTGAGCCACAAGATTGCAATACCGCTCGCCGAAGGACTAAAGAACCCAGTGGTGTGCCGTGACGACCGGATCACCCGCTTGGTCCCGCAGAAACTGTTGAACGTTCGCGAGGCTATCCGCGCCGCGCTCAGCCAGGTTACGGCGCGTCAGGTGGAGACGAACTGGTCGATGGCTGGCCCGATGCCCGGTGATCCGGATTGGTCTGGCGGCACAGTTTTTCGCGACACCCGCGCAGTCGCCATCGACGCGCCGGCCGAGGCAGTGTTCCGCGCCGTATGTCGCTTAGGCGGGCAACGTGGGTGGCATGGAGCCAATTGGCTGTGGATCATCCGTGGCTGGCTGGATCGGCTGGCTGGAGGCCCTGGATTGCGCCGCGGCCGCCGTGATCCCGAGGCCATCAGCTACGGCGAGGCGCTCGACTTCTGGCGCGTCGTCGGCTTGGACCCAGACCGTTGCGTCTCGTTACGCGCCGAAATGCGATTACCGGGTGAAGCGTTGCTCGACTTCCGAATCGAACCACGTAACGAAGGCCAATGCATCCTCCACCAGACAGCTTTGTTCCGACCCCGCGGGCTGCTCGGTTTGATCTATTGGTTCGCGGTGCTCCCGTTCCATCACCTTGTGTTCCGCGGGATGCTGGCTGGTATCGAGCGCGACGCCGTTCAGATCGCTCTGCTGCCGCAGACGTGACCGTCGCCCAACACCGCTGAGCGCGGAACGCACTCCTGGCGCGAAATCCCCATGGAACCAGTGATGGCCCTGTGCTCGTTCGAAGTCAACATGAGGATTCGTCGAGGCGTACGCATCGATCGTCCTCAGCGATAGGCTGGAAAGTCCATGACGTCAACGGCCCGAATTGCACCTGTGGCGAAACGCCGGCGTGTCTCCCAGGGACATCGCGCACAATGAGCAAAACCGCCGCCGCCGTCGTGGTGGTGGTGCGTGTGTGTAGTGGTGGTGGTGTTGTTGTGTGTGTGCGCGCGCGCGCCGCCGCCGCTGACAAGTACAGGAGGTCCTTTCAATGGCAAGACTCGCGGCGAAAGCCCGCTGTAATTACTACCCGCTGCCGGATTGGGAAGCGGAATTGATTCGAAGTTGCCTCACATTTCCCGATCAACCATTCTCTGCACTGGACCCATGCGCAGGCGAGGGCCGAGCCATGGCAGTGATCACAGAGTCTTCGCGGGCAGTCAGGTACGGGATTGAGTTGGATTCCTACCGTGCGGAGGCTGCCACAAAGGTGCTGGATCATGTCATCCAGGGCGACGCCTTGAGCGCGCACGCGCGCGTTGAGTCGTTCGGATTAACCTATTGCAATCCGCCTTTTGACGCGGAATTTGGGGAGTCAGGCAACCAGCGCTTTGAGGTATTATTCATCTCCCACGTCGCCCGCTGGCTTGTCCCTGGCGGGGTGCTCATCTACGTTGTGCCGGCACAGCAACTGGCAGGGTGCGCCCACGTTCTTGCCTCACACTTTCGGGATGTCCAAGTATTTCGGCTGGAATCCCCAGAGTGCATTCTGTACGAACTGATTGTAGTGTTCGCCATTGCACGCTCCCGGCGAGAGCGGGACCGCACTCGCGACTCGGAAATCTCCTTCTGCCGGAACCGTTTGGTATCCACGGCGCGACAGTATGAGAGGTTGCCGGCTCTGTTGGAGAGGCGAGCGAAACTGCCGGTGCCGCCGACCGGTCCCGCCGAGGTGACTTATGCCGGCTTGCCCTTCGATACGATCGAGGATCTGCTGCCCACGTCTCCGGCGTACCGGCAGGTGGCGCAAATACTCAATCCACAGCCCATTTCCATAAATAAACGGCCTCTGATACCTCTTCACAAGGGTCACATTGGCCTACTTTCCACTGCCGGACTGATCAACGGTAGATTTGGTTCTGGCGACCGTCTTCACGTCGCTGCCTGGAAGACCAAAAAGCGCGTCATCAGAACCGAGGAGATCGAAGACGAGAAGACCATAATCCGTGAGCGTGAGCAGTTCGTCCACGAACTGGCCCTTGCGTTTGCGAATGGAGAAACGGCGCTGATCGAATGAAGAATGCTCATGAGCGTTTTGGTTTTGCGGAGTTTGAAAAGAAGCTGAGGGACACTGCAACTCGCATCCGGATTACTGCCGACTGTTTCATCGGTGAAATGCCTGAGAACGCTGGCCATTCAGACGGGCATCTGCTTTCGGCGTTTGGCACTGATGTGGAGGTCGCGGCTCTCTGGGCGGCGATCCTCGTAGAGGAGCCGATCAGAATCGGCGGCCAGGATCTGAAACCATATATGGTTCATTTTGGCGAACGCTCCGCAGTGTACCGTGCGACGTTGACGGTCCCCGGTCGGCGGCGCCCAGTAAGACATCTGGTGGTGGCGTCCACGCAGCTCCGTGCTGAAGGTGACCATGCCCGCATCATCGTCAGAAGCGATTCTCCCTATTTGATCCTGCGTGCCGTTGCTAACCTCCACGGCTTGCCCCTGCTTTCGGACTGGAGCGAGTGGTTCCATATTCGGCTCCAAAAAGCCGGTCGTGTCCGGCCACAGTCCGGCCTGAATTGTGCGCCTGTAGCAATCCAGGGCACAAAGAGTGAATTTCTCGAATGGATCGGAGCCGGCCTCAAGAACGGCGAGATCCAAATCGCTCCACCGTAGACCGCCTCGGCAATGCCGTAGGTCTACTTCCTTCCTAAGGAGTCAGACCTATGCCAATCGCAACGCTCGAGGAGTACCTGAGAGAGTTCTCAGTCGAAATTGGAGACCGGATCTTAACCAGCTTCCCCGCTCTGCACGCCCCCGGCGACGCTGTATCGCCAATTCTGGGGAGACTTCTTCGAAAGCCATTTGCTGCCCAATCGGTAGCGATTTGCGGCGCGGCGAAGAGGCTGCAACACGCCAACTCAGTTGCAGTGATCGCCGAAATGGGCACTGGCAAGACGCTGATGGCCATGGCCATCGCGGACGTAGTGGCAGCGGGACGTCCGTACGCCTGCCTCTTTGTCGTGCCGCCGCAACTACTTCAGAAGACTGCTCGGGAAATTCTACAGACGATCCCCGGCGCCAAGACTTATGTAATCGACAGCTTGCGGTCGGCGCGCCCAGGTCAATCTGGCCCGCAAGGAGTCAATGAACTGCGGCTTCGGAATGGCCGCATTGTCCGGGACGGTGTTCACACCACACTCACCGACATGAGGTTGCGGGGCAAACACAAGTCCGCATGGGACCGATGGGTTGCCGAGCACGGACCAGGACCACATTTCGTAATCTGTGGCCGTGATAGGGCGAAGCTTGGACATTTCTGGAGGCATAGCTACCAGATCGCTCGATGCGGGAATTACAACGGAGCAGTAGTCAATCCGGACAGCGGACGGCCCATTGTTTTCGACAACGAACGCCTGTCGCGCGATGACTTCGGCAAGCAGGAGCGGTTCGCTGAAACTCTGGAGGCGGTGGCGCTGTGTGGCGGCGATAAGACTAAGCCTCGGAAAGCCATCTACAGTCCCCTTTGGCAGGCCGACGGCGCCAGAATCCGCCGGTACGCACCCATAGAATTCATAGGACGTTTCCTTCCGCACTTTTTTAAGTTCGGCATAGCCGATGAAGTGCACGAGGCAAAAGCCGCCGACACCGCGCAGGGAAACGCGCTCGGAACGCTTGCCGCCGCCGTCGATAAGACAATCGTGCTCACTGGCACGCTGACGGGAGGCATGGCTTCCGATGTGTTCAACGTCCTGTATCGCATCGATCCCCAGCGCATGGTTGCCGAGGGCTATGAATACGGCGAGGCCGGCATTCGAAGTTTCACGGAAACGTACGGCGTCCTGGAAACCATCACCACCATCGAACCCCAGGAGAACGCCTGCTCCAAAGCGAAGGTGACCAAGCGGGTGAAAGAACGGCCCGGAGCGTCGCCCCTGCTGTTTGGCAGATTTCTTATGGATATTGGGGCGTTTGTCTCGTTGGAAGACATCTCCGCCAATCTTCCGCCATATACGGAAGAGGTAATCAGTGTCCCGATGGACAAACCGCTGGCCGACGCATACGCGGGACTGGAGCAGGACATCGCAGCCGCCCTGCAGGAACACCGCGGCAATTCGTCCGTCGTGAGTACGTCCCTCAATGCTTTGCTGCTGTACCCGGATCGGCCGTTTTCAATTGGACCGTTGTGGGGCATTGCCTATGACGAGGTGACCAAACAGCGCGAACGCTTCCTGATTGCGGACCCACCAGATCTCGATGAATCCGTCCTCTACGCGAAGGAGCGCAGGCTCGTCGAGATGGTTCAATCGGAGGCCAGGAATCGGCGGGCGGTCCAAATTTACGCTACGTACACCCAGAAGCGTGACGTGACGCGCCGGCTCGAATCAGTTCTGAACGCGGCCGGCATCAAAGCTGCCGTGCTCACCGCCCAAACGCCGCCTGAGGACAGGGAGGCGTGGTACGATCGCCAACTGAAGGCTGGTGTGCAAGCTTTTATCGGACATCCACGTCTTGTTCAGACGGGGCTCGACTTAATATTCTGCCCAGCAATTATCTGGTATCAGACCGGATACTCCACTTTTACGCTGAGGCAGGCCAGCCGCCGAAGTTGGAGAATTGGCCAGACCAAGCCCGTGACCGTCCGATTTCTCTGCTATGAGAACACGGCCCAGGTCGGTTGCCTTCGGCTCATGGGAAGGAAACTTCTGGTCTCGATGGCGATTGAGGGCAAATTCTCCGATAGCGGTCTGCAGGCAATGGACGACGGCGCCGATGTCCTCACCACGCTAGCGCGAGAACTCGTGATGCACCAAGGCGTCGGCCAGTCGGCAGACGAAGTCTGGAAAGCACTGCAAGTGCAACAACCGCAGAGCCAAACCCCGGAGTTGACCGTGCCGGAACCGGTAGTCGAGCAACCACGGATCTCCGGGCCGCGATCTGCTCGCTCGCTGGTATTTGGACAGGACGTGCCGCCGGTGGCCGCGCGCCGAAGAGTCGCTTCAGCACCTTGTACGGATCAACTCCCGCTATTCTGACTTCGCCGATTACGGGCGTTCATTCGAAGACAACTTGACCGATTGGCCACTGCCAACAACTGGCGTCGCCATGACGGACGGGCTCGAACCCAAACTGCGTGAACGCCGTTAGGAGTGGGCACTATCCAAAAACAACACGGAGGATATATGGCGTGTCAAACGCCCCTGCCGCTATCCCAGACCCTTGCGTCGGAGATGACGCTGTTTGAGTTGGACGAATCGTTGTCTCTCCTGATGGAATCCGCAACGGACGAGGCGGCGAGCAACAACGGAGAAATACCAGAGGAACTGAGACAGGCCTTGCTCGATTACTGCGAGGCGTTCGGGGCGAAAGTCGACAACATCGCGAACTACATCAAGTCGCAGGACTTCGAAGCGCGCAACGCCAAGGCCGAGATCGATCGTTTACAGTCCCGCCAAGCGGCGGCCGAAAACAAGGTCGAGCGGCTCAAAGGGCTTCTTAAATACTTCATGGAGACCCGCGGATTGCGGAACATGAAGGGCCGGCTGAACACGATATCGCTGCGGAAGAACAGCCAGGACTCGCTGATTGTGGACAGCGTTGATAGAATTCCTTCGGAGTATTGTCGGGGTTCGATCACCCTTCCCATCCCCGAATTTGAGGAACTTCTGCGGCATCTTCCGGAGGGGCACAGCCTGCGGACACTCTTGTCGCCCGAGAGTAACAGATTCGTACGTCGCGAGGTGGACAACGCGACGCTGAGAACTGCACTTGCCTCCGGCGTTCCCGTCCAAGGCGCCGAACTTCGACGTGGTCAACACGTCCGGCTGACATGAGATTACGGGCCGCCGACGTGCAAGCCGGGTGGCTCGTAGTCCTCGAAGAATCGGCGAACCCAAGCCGACCTGTGGGGACTCACCCTGGACAACCGTCAGCCGACATGGAGTAGATACAGAACACGCCAGCGACGGCGTCCGGGGCAGGAAGCTAGCGGTGCCGACTGGTCCTAAGAATTACGACACTTTCACGCAGATGGAGAGTCCGCTTGATGCCGTCGCCTAGGGTATTGATGTGCTGGCCGGAGCTTCGTAAATGTCTGACGACGCCCACCTCACTCAGGAACCATCCCGAACGTTCGGCAATCTCCGCGATGATGAAGTCTACCGGCACTTCCACACCTGCGTATGCAGAAGTGGCAACCACGATCCAGACCTCGGCTTCCGTTAGAGCTAGCTGTCTCAGCCGAAGCAGAATGCGCTCCATATCCTCGAAGTAGGCCTGGATCATAGTAGGAATTCTTCTATCCCACAAATCCATAGAGCGTGCCTTTATCTCCATTATTACATTCGCAAAGATCGGCCCGAATGACGATCGATCTGGCAATTCCCAACCCGTTTGAACATGTGAGCGGATCGTGGATTTCCGAATCAGTGCCAGTTCTGCGTTAGAATTGACAAACTTGCCTAGGAAGAGCTCGGGTCGATAGATATCTGAGTAGTCAAAGGAATTCAAATATGGGGGAGACGTAACGCATAGCTTGAACCGCCGCCATTCCGACGTCATCAACTTCCGGGCATCACCACCGAAAATAGCTGAGCCATCGTTTCGAATGCGCGATTCTTCAAGGTCGGTACAGATAGTGTCTACCCGAGCCTGGAAGCTTTCATCAAAGTTCTTTTTCCCAAAATCGGAACCCTGCCAGCCTTTGCGATACCTCAGGCATTTGCCATCGGCGACAGCGTTGCAATTATCCATAGCGGCACCCAGCAGGGCGAGTCGGAGTAAGCTGCGACTCTGCCCAGGAATTTGCTCAGTAGCCCTCCATCCGCCTTCGAATGATCGGAGTACAGGTCGGTTGAACAGCCATTTGGATGACTTGGCCGTCTTAGAAAAGGTCGAATAGGTTTCGAGGGGGGATATCGCTCCGTTCCGCAAACCCTGTAGAATACCAGTGAGGTAATTCCGTACTGTTTGCGGCCGACAGTGGGTAAGTTTCGTTCGGGACACGAATTCAAGGAACGGATTCACTTCAATACCATACGCCTTATGTCCTTGAAGACTGGCGGTCAGCGGGACCGTCCCGCTACCGCAAAATGGGTCAAGAACGCTATCCTGCTTAGATAAATCGACGCGTTCCGCTGCTGACTTGAATACCTCCGGCGAGAAACCCTCCTTGATAACGTACCAGCGATGCCGGGCTGCCGTCGAGCAATCGGCCGCGGAAGAGTATCCCGTTCCGCGCAATTCAAAGGTCTCATTTAGCATTTAAGGCGCACAGACTGGATTCACAAACATGCGAATCGGGTTTTCAAAATCTAGTCTAGACTCGTGGTACTTAGGGCTGTAGGAGATCTCCGAGTTTGCGTACTTAAGTCCGTCGCCGCTAGAGATTGTAGTGCGTTTGAGGGTCAGTTTCGCGCGGCGCGCATCCACCACCACAAGATATCCGCGGGTCTCATGGACTGGCGCCTGGATCTTATTGGAATCCATGTAATCAGATAGCTGCTTGGCACCCTGCTTGGCTCGCGACTCGGAATAGTGCGACTTTATCTTCTTGTCGTCCCGCGATGTTCCGAGCCACTTTATCTCTATCAGGGCAAGACGATTCGTCATGAACCATGTCACCTTGATATCAACAGGGTGCGACTCATCAACAACTTGCTCTGGACGAACCTCGGCACTTCCATCGAACGTGATTTTAAGAAAGCGCGTAAGAGAGCGTCGAATCGTCTCTTCTGGTCCCGCGATAAAGAATAGGCGATTTTTGTCAAACCAAGCTGCGTTTAATATCTCACACGCTGACGTTAGTACTGTCGTATCGCGGTATGAAGCCAGCGCAGCATTGAGGCTATGGAAGGTGGGGACTGCAAAGTTACTCGTACGACCAGGTATAAGTTTGACGAGGAGTTTGCTTTGGGTGCGGCTCTTTTGCGTTTGAGGCTAAGGCGCGATCTGTCAATCGGATAGCTGACATATGAAGTCTTCATGCTGTGCGGATGAGGGAGGATATCGACGCTCGGACGGG
>Ga0302326_10023037_pt1 | contig 12709 bp, 13 predicted proteins | sample Palsa_T0_3_FD_202264 | JGI IMG/M metagenome (GOLD analysis project Ga0302326, IMG submission 202264) | Peat permafrost microbial communities from Stordalen Mire near Abisko, Sweden - Palsa_T0_3 | ecosystem: Environmental > Terrestrial > Soil > Palsa > Peat permafrost | place: Sweden: Abisko... | reverse complement strand
AGGAGCGCCGTCGCGACTTCACAGTCGACTGGGTCCACCTCAAGTTGAACGACCAGGCCCAGCGCACCGTGCTCTGCAAGGACCCCTTCAAATCAAGGGACGAGCGGGTAGAAAAGCTGATCGCCTCACTCTGACGGACTAAGAGATCCGGACTATCCCTAAGCGGACAGCGGCGGCCACAGCCTGGGTACGGCTGGAGGCGCCCAGCTTGGCGTAAACGTGGGCGAGGTGGTTCTTCACCGTCTTGTGGCTGATGAACAGCGAGCGTGCCACGTCGCAGGTGGAAGCCCCGTTGGCAAGAGCCTGCAGCACCTCTACTTCACGGGCGGTCAGCGTGCTCGGTCCCGCTGCAACCGGCCCCCTGCTCCCCGAAGCGATTGCCGCCCTGGCCGAGTCCTCGTCATCGAACATCGCGACGACCACCACCGGCGCGCCGGCAGCCCGACCCTCCTTGAACGTGACCACGTCCCTGCCCGGCCGGCCGGCTAACCCGCTCCCGATGAGCACGAGCTGAAGCTCATCGGCTGCCGCTCCCTCATCGCCCACCACTCGAAGCCCGACCGCTTCGAGGCTGCGGCGGACGGTCCCCATCAAGCCGCGCTGGCTCATTTCCACAAAGTCGTCGACCTCGACAAAATCGCTGATCGTCACCACGCACTCCAATGACCGATCGGTAGCTCACTCATCTCGTGGCTGACCTTAAAGGCTCTGGTTGGCACATCCTTAACGTTGCCTCAAAGCCAGCTCCACCGCACCCCGCTGAGGGCCGATCTCCACTAGCAGCGTTCACGCGGCCGCGCTGAGCGCACTCGCCCCTAGCCCTGCTCCCTCATTTTCCAACTAGTGCGGTTCGTCCAGGCTCGTGCCATTTTGTCCAGGGAGCATGCACGGCAGCCAATTCGCCCTACGAGCCAGGCAGGCGCCGCTGCGGGGGTTCACCAGGTGCCGATGTGCTCGTAGACGACGTCGTCCCCCGAGCGGTAGGCGACTTTCCAGTGGGGGTCCCGGGACAGGTAGACGCTGAGAGCTGTGCCGGTGTTCCACAGGACCCAGCGGACATCCCAGCGCTTGAAAACCGGGCCCGGGTCAATGACCACACTCTGCACCTTGACGTAGGTCTCGAGGATCCCTGTACCGAAGTACAGGTCGGTCCTCCCGTCGACGAAGACCGGGATGCCCTCGTAGATCATGTAGTCGCCCCACCAGTACGTGGTGAACACCCTGCCGCTCTGGTGCTTCAAGAAGTTTGTGGCCGCGACCGGAGTGCCTGTCGAGCCCCCGCGCTGCGGCGCGCCCGCCGGCGTGTGCGGCCCGACGAGAAGTGCGACGCAAAGGAATACCGAAACGGGCAGCGTAAGCAGGGTCGGCCTGATGGTCTCGGTACGGATCGGCGCCCACCGGCTCAGCACCGCGCACATCGCCAGGACGACGTACGGCATGAACCTCCCGGCGTGGAGGGTGGCAAGCAGCATCAAGCAGGCGAGCACAACATCTTCCAGGGCAAAAACGGTCTCGGTGAAAGCCAACAGGCCCATTAGCAACAGGACCGGCCCGATGATGACCGCAAGCAAGAACACCGAGTGGAAGTCGGGGCTCTGCCACTCTGCTATAAGGGACGTGAGCACCGGAGAAGAGCTGACCTTATAGGCGTAGGTCAACAAGAACGGCCCATGGGGGTTCACCAGTGTGGCGGCAATGCTGCCGACCAGCGTCAGGCCGGCGGCCTTGACGGGGAGCCGCTGGGAAACCTTGAGGCGGCCCTTCAGCCGCGGGAAAACCGACCAGACCAGCTCCAAGGCGATCATGCCGAGGCCCAGCAGGAAGCTGCCGTGGATGTTGGCCCACACAAGCAGCAGGGGCGGCACGGCTGCGAGCCAAACCGTACGCTGGCGGGCCATCGTCAGCAGCAAAAGCAGTGCGGAGAAGAATAAGTAGCTGAGGTCCTGCGGCCGCGGGGTGACGAACAGGAACATGCCAGCAGAGGCAAGAATGGAGAGGCACGCCGTCCACAACCAGCCACACCCGACCTTGCGCCACCGGGCGACACTCAGTAAAAGCGCTCCACAGCAGGCCCCGGCTGAAATAATCCAATAGCTCACGGCACCGACGTGAGCGACAAGCCAGGCAAGCAGCAGCGCGTAGCCCCACTCTTCGACAAGCCATGGCTTGCCGTAGACGGTGTAAGAAAAGACGTCGTGGCGGATCACCGCGTGGTGAGCCAACATCCAGCGTCCCGTCGCCAGTTGGTAGAAGGCGTCCCCTGACAGGCCGGTGTGCATCGCCTCCCGGAAAAGAACAACGCAGCTGCCGACCACGACGATCAAAGCGGGGTGAAAGCGGAGCCCTCCCCGCGTTGGTGCTGCCGACGCGGGCAGAGCTCCCGGTGCCGGAGCCTCGGGATCGGACGTTGCATCAGCGGTCAGACTCAAGGCACCAGTTTCTCTCTCCACCGCGATAACAATGCTCACGCCGCTCAACGGTGACCGCAGGCACCGCCCCGCGTCAAGGCAAACTGCGCCCAGTGCTCGGCGATGAAGCAAGACCCGAAAAGCGCCTCCTTGGGCATTGTCGTCACCACTCAACGTGACGGTCTGAAATTATTCAGTCCGGTTATTGCTCCGAACGTACTAGTAGAAGTGCAGGTAGCAGCCCTTTCCGGTTGAAATGAGCAATTCGGCCTATTTGACGGAGGCCGGCTCTTAGTGAAAACTGGTCGGCTAACCCGCCCGAGCGGGAAAGGGCCCGCCAGGCGGCTGGCCCGCCTAGCAGAAGGGGAACCACAACTGATGCTCAACCAGGTAATGCTCTGGCAGGCAATGATTGTCGGTTGGGCCCGTGAGCGCATGAGCAGCAAAAATGACGCCGGCGCCAGCCTCGTGGAGTACGCCCTATTGCTCGCCCTGATCGCTGTCGTTGCCATCGGGGCCCTCGCCTTCTTGGGTGGCGCTGTCAGCAACACGCTTAACAACGTCGCCAACAACGTCATAACCCCGTAACCCGTAATAGCACGTAGCTCCCAAACCTCCGGGCTCGGGAGCTACCGTTCCACCTCGACGGCGCTCAACCTGGTCACCTCTCCGGTTCCCTAGCTCCAACCGCCCACTTCTGAGTACGAGGTCGATTTTTGGGATGAGCAGGCACCTTGCTGTGCGGGGAAAATTGCGCGCCGTGGCGGGACGCTGGCAAGGCGTGGCTATCCTTTTGCCGGTCCTATTCGCTGTCGCGCTGGATCTCGCAATATTAGTGCCCAACGACACGCCCATCTACCATCGCTACGCGAACGAGGCCCTTACTTCGCCGCTGCTGCACTCCTTGCCCAAGGAGTACCCAGCTGCTGCCCTGGCGATCTACTTGCTCCCGCTGCTGCTCCCCGTCAAATACCTGATCGCCTTCGCGTTGATCGCGGCGCTGGGCACGACCGCGCTGGTGCTTTGCAGCGACGGGCTGCCCGCCCACCCCGGTTGGTCCCGCCGCACAACCATTTACCTGCTGGTTGGGACCAGCGCGGTAGTCTTCGGCCGCTTCGACATTTTTCCTGCGCTCGCGGCCTTCCTGGCCGTTGACGCAGCTCGCAAGGACCACTGGGCGCGCGCGTGGGGCTGGGGTGTGGCGGGAGGGCTGCTCAAGCTCTTCCCGTTCCTCTTGCTGCCGGGGTTCCTGCTCGCTGAGCATGCGCGCACCGGTCGCTGGGCCACTCGTCGGGCGGCTCTGGCCTGCATACCGGTCGCTCTCGTGGTCTGCGTACAGAGCGTGCTTTCGCCGGGAAGCGCAATGTCGCCTGTTCGCTACGAGCTCAACAGGGGTTTCGAGCTCGAGAGCTTGCCCGGCGGGCTAACACTTTTGACCGACCCGTTGCATGTCAGGTGGAAATTCCAATATGGCGGCTGGGAGATCTTGGGGTCGCACCACAGCGTGATCTCAATCCTGGTACTTCTTGCAACGGTCACCGGCATCTTGGCCATCTGGCGTTTCGCCGCACTGGGGCGCCTTTCGGTGGAAGCTACGAGCCTGGCCGTCCTATCCGTGTCCATCCTGGGGGACAAGGCGTTCTCGCCTCAGTACCTTATCTGGCTCGCCCCATTGTGGGCCTATTGGCCGCTGAGGCGCGGCTGGTTGGCGGCCGCAGCCCTTTCGACTCTGGTGTACCCGCTCCTGTTTATCGAGGGAGGCTTGCTTGGGCACAGCTACTACTTCGCAGCTGGAGCCGCATTGGTCCGCAACGTTATCCTTATCCTGGCGACGGCGCGCTGGGCACGTGAGCAACTCCAGGCTCGGCAGGCGAGCACAGTCCCGTTAGGGTTGCCTGCTGCAGTGGCGGTGCAACACGAGTACGCCACGGTTGGTTAAAGCATTGTCAGTCCGGCAGTAATTACACGATCGTCTTTATCCCGGGAGCTCGGCCGGGCCCCAGTGATCTCGGGCGTCGCCAGACCGGCAAAAGCGGCACTGAAGGCCACGCAGACGGTTCGGTCGGCGGCCTATGACCGGTCGAGTACTTTTGTTAATGTGCCCCATGCACCTTCCCCGGTACAAACGGTAGAACGCTTAAGTGGTGCGAGCGAAATAGTTCGTTCCAAGACCGATATGTCGGTGCTCATCCCGGCATTGAACGAGGGCGAGAACCTTGCGACCCTCCTGCCCTGGTTGAGGCGAATTCTTGAGGAACTCGACCTCTCTTACGAGGTCATTGTCGTCACTACCGAGAGCGATCACGGGACCAGTGAAGCCGCCGTCGCTGCCGGGGCGCGAGTCCTGTTCCAGGTCTCCAAAGGGTACGGGGGTGCCCTAATTGACGGAGTCAGAGCGTCGCGTGGAGAGTACATCTTGACGTTGGACGCGGACCTCTCGCACCGTCCTGATTTTGTACGTGAGATGTGGAACGCACGGCACGCCGCTGAGATCACGATTGCCTCTCGTTACGTGCCAGGTGGGACCGCGACCATGCCTAGGTACCGGCTATACCTGAGCCGAGTACTCAACGTGGTCTTCCGCCGCGGTCTCTCGATGCCGCTCCGCGACCTGTCGAGCGGTTTCCGGCTCTACCTAAGGAGCGCGATCGACCCCGACGTTCTCAGGGGAACTGACTTCGACTTGCTCCAGGAGATCCTCGTTAGGGCCTATTGCGAGGGATGGAAGGTCCAAGAGATCCCGTTCGACTACATGCCTCGCGAACATGGCAGCTCCTCAGCTCGGCTGACCCGCTTGGGCAAGGCCTATCTTCGCTCCTTCTGGCGCTTGTGGAAGCTACGTAACTCCCTACAAGCCGCCGACTATGACTACCGTGCCTTTCAAGGCCCGGTCCCGCTCCAGCGCTACTGGCAGAGGTCGCGCCTTCGGATTGTCGGCCACCTCACAACTGGAGAGGGCCCGGTCCTCGATGTTGGCTGTGGATCCAGCCGAGTACTCGGGTCCCTGCCTGAAGGGAGCGTAGGTCTCGACATCCTCATGCCTAAGCTCCGCTACAGCCGACGTTTCGCTCTTCCCCTAGTGCAAGCGTCCGGCCTCCAGTTGCCGTTCCCGGACGCCTCCTTCAGCTGCGTCCTGTCCTCCCAAGTCATCGGCCACGTCCCGAAAGACTCTGCTCTGATCGATGAGCTCTTACGGGTCCTGAAGCCTGGCGGTCGCCTCGTCCTGGGAACGCCCGACTACTCCCGATGGGAATGGGTCTACCTCGAGAAGCTCTACGAAAGGATCGTGCCGGGCGCCGCCAACGGGCACACTGCTCGTTACACAAGAACGGAGCTGCTCGGCCTCCTCGAACGCAAGGGCCTAACCCACGAAGCGACACGCTACATCGCCCGGGCCGAGCTGATAATGGCCTTCAGGCACCGCGCACAGTCGTCAACTGCGCACTAACGCCCGGCTGGTCGTGCCATGCAGGGCTCCTTCTGTGAGCGTTTCTACCTGGCAGAACGCTGCCGAGCAAGGATTAATTCCCTCTCAGGGCATTTTCTTTAGGAAACAATCTGACAGGACACTCGGAGGTTAGGGTTGTCGTCCGTGGCCCCTTGTTAGTTGTTGGCGCTGCTCAGCCGAGGTAGCTGGCGGCCTGGTCCAGCGTCTCGTTGGCGATGGGGTCTAAGGTAGCATTGCCACAGCTCGGAACTTGTGAGAGTTTCGTCATCTGGCGACCCTCTTTAGCGTCCGAGAAAACCCTGGGTCTACGATCCGCACGCCATGTCGCCTGTCCCGTTGAACTGGTTGGGCCAGGAGTACGGCTCGAAGTCGATAGTCGGGTAGTTGGGAATGTAAGTGGTGGTCGAGGAACCGCCTGGGCCTGGGGGTAAGGGCATAAACACCTGCTCGCTCTCAGAGCTTATCCAACGGGGCGCGATGATCCCGTTGAAAAAGTTTGAGTTCCAGGCCCGGACGCAAGCCCAGACAGCGCCGGGAGCGGTGCACGGGTTCCCCGGCTGAGGAACGGGTGTGCAGTAGATGTCTACTTCAAGCGTGCTTGGCTCAGTGTCGATCAGCGAGTTCCCCATGATCTGTTCGATCTCGCAGATGGTATCCCGCGTTGCGCCGGGAGGCAGGTCCGGAGGGAGGACTGCGCAGGTAGGGTTCGCGCAGGCGCGGGATGTAGGACAGCCCCCGGCAGCGAGGAAGTTAGCTGCGGCGGGCGTGGCGCCGGTCGCCTGGGTCTTGGCGAGGACATCCAAGAACACGAAAAGGCCGCCGAGGAGCAGCGGAACGCCGACGAAGACCATCAGCAGGGCGAACTCGACCAGGACCGCCCCCCGCTCAGATCGTTCCCTACCCACGACTGGACACTACCGGGCTGAGGCCACACAGGGTCCTGGGCCGAAAGGCCCATGTGCGGACCGACGTACTGAAGCGGTAGTTTGCGGGCCCGGTCAAGCGAACTCGACCAACAACGGAGCCTTCGCCATCGTGGGGGCGCTGGCAGCAAACCAGCGACTGATGACGCCGTACCAAAGTCTTGGGCCGCCCCGCGCGGGTTTTCATCTTAGAGTGCATCCTTCTTCTCATCAGAGGACATGAGTTTTGATGATCGTGTCGTAGATCTGGATGCCGGCTGGGCCGATCACCACAATGAACAGGGCCGGCAAAACGCATAAGATCAGCGGGAAGAGCATCTTGACAGGGGCCTTCTGTGCGAGTTCCTCGATCTGCTGGCGTTGCGCGACGCGGATGTCGGCGGCCTGAGACCGCAGGATCGAGCCGATGGAAACCCCGAACCGCTCGGCTTGGATCAGGGCCATCAAGAATGAGCGCAGCTCGGGGATGTCCGTGCGGCCGTCGATCGATTCTAGCGACTCAGTCCGCTCCGCGCCCATGAGCACTTCGCCCAGGAAGCGACCGAACTCCTCGCTGAGCGCGCCGGGCAACGAAATGACCGCCCTTGTTAGGGCCTGGTCGAAGCCTAGGCCTGCCTCGACGCTGATCATGAGCATGTCTACTAGCGATGGGAGTTGCCTGCGGATCCTGTTCTGACGGGCCTCCGCTATCCGGTTCAAGGAAGCCTCCGGGCCGAGGAGCAAGATGACTGTCTCCAGTAGGAAAGCCAACAGCTTGTAAAACTTGGGCAGCGAGGTCAGCTCGACATCAATGAAACCGACCGGGATCAGAGCTATCGTCACGAGCCTCCCGGCCAGGAAGCGGTCCGAGTCGGCCTGGCGGTCGCGTCCAGCGATGTTAAGGCGGCGTTGCACGCTGGCCACGTAGCCGGGCGGGCTGACGCGGCGTGCCAAACGGGCGATAATGGACGCTACGGGGTTAACGCACCGGTCGAAGAAGTTCTCCTGATCGGAGAGCTTGAGCATGAGCGCCGGAGCGGGCACGTGGGCGGTTGCCATCTCCAGGGTCGCTGCGACTGCGTGCCGGCGAGACCTGAACGGCATCCAGGGGACGCTCTGACGGGCGCTGTCCCACCAGAGCGCCAGCCCGCCCATGACGGCGAGCAGGACCACCGCGGCGACCACAATAACTATTACCGACATGTCCTCAGAGATCGATCTTCACGGTCTTGTACATCCAGTAAAAGCCCACCACGATCAGCACCAGGCCGCCGACCAGCATGATCCTGCCGGGAGCGGTGTGGAAAAGGACGAGCTCGTAGGGCCGGTCGACAACGAAGATGAAGATCCCGAGCGCCAGAGGCATGATCCCGAGGATGTAGGCGCTGAGCCGGTTCTCTGCGGTGAGCGACCGAACCTGTCGGCGCATCTGGAGCCGCTGGACCATCGTCTCTGCCAAGATGTCGAACAGGCTCGCCAGGTTGCCACCCGTCTCCTGCTGGATGCGCATGGCAAGGACGCTCTCGGAGAAGTCCCGGTTGCGGATACGAGCGGCAGCATCTCCCAGAGCTTCGTCGACTGGGCGGCCCAGCCTGGCTTCGGCAAGCACACGCTGCAGCTCTCCCCGGGAAGGCTCCCGTACCTGTCTTGCGACCGATTCGAGGCCCTGCATCAGCGAAAAGCCCGCCCGGAGCGAGCTTGCCGTTAGCTTTAGGACGTCCGGCAGCTGCGATGCGAAAAGCTGCGAGCGGCGATCCACGAAAGTCTGCAGGACAGCTAGCGGCAAGACGACGACAATGATGGCGACGAGGACCAAGCCCACCAGGCTCGCCAGCAGCCATCCAAGCGCCAGGAAGATCACGCCGGCGATGCCCCAGAGCGTGATGAGTTCCCCGACACTCAAACGTGATCCCGCTCGCTCGAGCATGTTGTCCAGCCAACGCCCCAAGCGCGTTGGGCCCAGCGGCCCTTGCAGGCTGGCCGCGAGCCTCTGGAGCCATGCCACGGTGATGATGGGCGGTGGCCCGGGTACCACTTCACCTGCGACTGTGGTCAGCCGGTAGGGCTCGAGGAGAGCTGCGAGGCTGGGGCGTCGGTACCGGCCTACCAACCACAGGACCATGTACGCGAGCGGGACCGCCACCGCCAAGCCAATCGCGGCGACCCCGACCGGGCTGATCTTGTGCTCCAAAGAGACGAAAAAATGCCCTAATGCAGGAGCGAACGAGGCGACGAACAAAGCGCGCACGCTTACCGCCGTATGACGGGTGCGCCGAAGGGAACCGGACGGGTCGCGCCCAACTGCGGTACGGCGGCCTCGTAGGCCGCAGCGGGCCCGAAAATGCTCGGGTCTAGCTTGACGCCCCGGTCAGCCAGGCGCTGGGTGATGTGCGGCCTCAGGCCGGTCGCTTTGAGGTGGCCGAGCGAGTGGCCATCGTCGTCGTGGCCCATCCGGAAGTCGTAAGTGAATATGTCCTGGAGGAGGATCACCTCACCCTCCATCCGCCCAACCTCGGTCACGTGCGTGACTCGGCGGCTGCCGTCGCGCATGCGGGAGAGGTGGATGATCACGTCGAGGGCTGCGGCCATCTGCTCGCGCACCGCCCGCATCGGGAGGTCGAAGCCGGCCATCAGCGTCATGGTTTCCACTCTCGAAAGAGCGTCCCGCGGGCTGTTGGCGTGCACCGTGGTGAGCGAACCTTCATGACCGGTGTTCATGGCTTGCAGCATGTCGAGTGCCTCGCCGGAACGGCACTCGCCGATAATGATGCGGTCGGGGCGCATACGCAGGCTGTTGCGCAGCAAGTCCCTAATCGTTATCTCGCCGCTCCCCTCGGTGTTCGCCGGCCTGTACTCCAGGCAGAGCACGTGGTCCTGGTGAAGCTGGAGTTCCTTGGCGTCCTCTATCGTAATGATGCGCTCGTCTGAGGGGATGAACGACGAGAGGACGTTCAACATGGTGGTCTTGCCGGTGCCCGCCCCGCCCGAGATCATGATGTTGGCCTTGCCTTCCACGCAGGCCCTGAGCAGCTCTGCCACCTGGGGCGTGAGGGTCCCGAAGTCGATCAGGTCTTCGATCATCAGCGGGTCGGCAGCGAACTTGCGGATGGTGAGGAACGGGCCCCCTATGCAAAGCGGCGGGAACACCGCGTTAACCCGAGACCCGTCGGAGAGCCGGGCGTCCACCATCGGGGAGGACTCGTCGATATGGCGCCCAACCTCGCCGACGATGCGGGCGATGACGTGGCGAAGGTGGGCCTCCCCGACGAAGGAGATCCTTGTGAGCTCGAGCTTGCCATTGCGCTCAACGTAAATATGGTCAGGGCCATTGACCATGATCTCGGTGACTGTAGGGTCTCGCACCAGGCGTTCGATCGGGCCGTGCCCGAGGACCTCGTCGGTGACGACCTGGCCCACTTGTACGGTCTCCTGGACCGACATCGGCGTCTTCTCGCCCCGGAGCGCCGTCTGCACGATGCCCTCGACCCTGGACCGCAGTTCCTTTGGGTCGACCACAGAGTTATAGAAGACCGGCCCCAGCTCGGTTATTACCCGGCGGTGTACCCGTTCACGCACAGTCTCCAGTACCTCAGCCCGGGGGTCGGCTACGCCAACCTCGTCGCGCAGCCGTCTGTACAGGCCCGGGCGCGCGGCCTGCCGAGCCGCGCGAGCGCTGGCGACCTCTGACAAAACGGGTGCCTTTGCCGCCCGGTCCGCCGCAACGGCCGGGCCACCTGGCACGGGCGCTGCAACGGCGCGCCTTGGGACTTCGCCCACCTTTGACAGGCCGAGGCTCTCTAGGAAGCTGGACGCTTCGTCTTTGCTCTCGCCATCTAAGGGCGCAGCGGCGTCGGTTGGTTCAGGCATGTCTGGCACCTCTCATCGTGAGGCTACCTTGGCCGGCACGGCAGCCAGTGCGCGGGCGAGGACCATCGAGGACAGCTGGGTCATATTGCTGGCGAAGCGCGACTTGGGGTACTCGAGCACCACCGGCACGCCCTGGTTTACCGATTGGGGGACGACCGCCTCGGAAGGAAGAGACAGCTCTACCTTCATCTCTAGGGCTCGTTCGAGGTCGTTGACCGCCAGGTGGACCTTGGAGTCCGCCCTGTTGAGTATCAGCAACACCCTCTCCATGGGCAGCTGCAATAGCCCGAAAGCCTGAAGGCCGAGGCGAGCGTTCTTCACTGAGGGGACGTCCAAAGCAACTATGAAACCAATCGTGTCGCTCTCGGCGACCGCCTGCAGGACCACCTCGCTCAAGTGCGGAGCGGAGTCTATGACGACGAAGTCGAACATCTGGCGGAGCAGGCCGAGGATCCGGATCATGTCCGGCGGGGTGACCTGGTCGGCCTCCGAGGGGGCCGTAGGGGCGGCCAGGACCCAGACATTGCTTTTTTCATGCCGCACAAGGAAAGTTCGCAAAAGGCTCTCGTCGAGCAAGTCCCCCGCAGATACCGCGTCAACGACCGTGTGGACCGGGTTGAGCCGCAACATCACGGCCACATCGCCGAACTGGAGGTCGAGGTCGAAAATGACCACAGGCTTTTTTGTCTCTCGCGCCAAGGCGGTTGCCAGGTTCACCGACACTACTGACTTCCCGACACCCCCTTTTGGCGAGAAAACCGTCGTCACCCAACCTCTTTTGTCACGCGGGGGCGCTGCGCTGCGGATCGCCTCAGCGGTTGCCGCGGCCGTAGCAGCAGCTGCGCTCAGCTCGTTGTCCAACTGCAACAGCAGGTCGGCGACAACCTGGGGCAGCTGGCGCTCGATGTCGCCGAACGCGATCGCGTCGTCGATGCCGGCGCGAAGCGACAGGCGGAGCACCTCGGTGGAGGGCTCGGCTACAACCATGACAGCGCCGGTCCCCGGCCGGTCCCGCAACAGCGAGCCGACCTTGTCGAGCACGTCCTCCCTCATCTGGGACGGCCCGAGCACCAGTACCACGACCCTACCGTCTTGATAGCGGCCCAAGTCGAGCTCGTCAAAGCTGGCGAGGCTGTGAGCACCGAACGGCTTTGGCAGCGCCCGTGCGATCGCGTAGAGCAAAGGCTGATCTTGCTCGACAACGACGACCATGCCCTTGCGGCCACCAGGCGTGTCGACCGTGCTCATTTCTTTTGGCTGCGGGGGTGGCAGCGGCTCAGCATCAACGGGGCCTGGCTCCTCTTTCACCGCTTTCACGGGCGCGCGCTCTGCTCCACGCACTTGGTGGCATCGTACTCCGAACAAGTACTACCTGGCACAGCCCCCCACCCGCCGGGGCAGACCGCGTCGACGTCCCGCCGGCTCGGTCGCTGCGAACGCGCTCTCAGCGGTTGCCGAGCTTCCTCACGCCGGAGACGGCTCCCCATATGACAACCACGCTAGGTGGTCATACCTGGTCGTACAATGAGCCGGACGGCCTATAGGAGCAGGTTCTCGAGCTTGCGGCCGCAGCCGAATGGGCTGGTTCAGCCGGCAGCGAGGTGGAGCACGAGCAGGTTGGAGAGCACTGCGGTCGCATATATGCCCGCAGCAAAGCAGGCGGCGCCCATGACACCAAGGCGGGGCCGGCTGTTGAGGACCTTCAAACCCAGGAGCCCGAGGATCCCCAACTTCACCCATAGCAAGCTCTGGCTCGAAAGTAGCAGAGAAGACAGCGGGTTGGCCTCAACGCCCCGGTGGCCCAGGAGCATGTGGGTCGTCACGACGTCGGCACCGTTCAGGACGACGAGGGCGACCAGGGCCGCAAGGGTCACGGCGCGGACGCGAGCCGCCAAAACCCCAGAGAGATGGGAAGGGCCGGGAGGCAGTACCCCATCAGATGGCTCTGAAATACCCCCGGTAATGGTGGGGGCCAGGACGGTAGCCGTGATAGTCGCCTCCTAGGACGCACCGTGGCTTTCTGGGCGCCGCGGTTCTTGCACTATCCATCGGCATATACCTGATGCGGCTAAAACGGGCCCAGG
>Ga0302326_10023036_pt1 | contig 12710 bp, 10 predicted proteins | sample Palsa_T0_3_FD_202264 | JGI IMG/M metagenome (GOLD analysis project Ga0302326, IMG submission 202264) | Peat permafrost microbial communities from Stordalen Mire near Abisko, Sweden - Palsa_T0_3 | ecosystem: Environmental > Terrestrial > Soil > Palsa > Peat permafrost | place: Sweden: Abisko... | reverse complement strand
CGCATGATCCATAGCTACGTTCACGATCACTTTGCGCCCTACTACACCGATGTTCATTGGTGGAGAGCGATGCGCGATGTCGGCCGCTTCAATACCGTTCGCGTCATGGCCTTTCTCGGTGGGTGGCCCAAGAGTAAGCAAGTCATGGACCTCGGGACGTTGTTGCCCCGTTTGGACGGGATGGTTGAGCTGGCTGCGAGCGAAGGGCTGTACCTATTGATTGACAATCACTCCGAATGCTGCGGCAACCAGAATGTTGCCAGCAATACCGCCTTCTGGGAGGCGGTCGCCCCGAGATACAAGGATTGCACACACGTCTTTTACGAGTTGAAGAATGAACCATGGCAATACAGCGGGCTCGCGGAGTACGAGCGGACCATGTACGGGTTGATGCGGCCTCTCGCCCCGGAGACGCACATCATTCTGTGGACGATAGAGAACCTTATCCACGTTTCCGATCCTCTCGCCCTGGTTGGTTCTCTTCCCGAAGTTGACTACGCTAACGAGTCGGTGGGTTTTCATCCTTATGCCACTTACCGAAAGCGCCACATGCTATGCGACGCGCTGGGTCTGTCCTCCCTTGGCGGCGAACCACGCACCCGGCAACTCCTCAAGCTGATCGAGACCTTGCATTCCACATACCCCATCGTGATGACGGAGCTGGCGCCCGCTGTAGCGGGAGCTCCGGGTCGCGAATTCCTCACGACGATGGAGAAGATGGGCATTAGCTGGGGCTTCCTCGGCGGCCAAGGCTTCATCGATGCCAGTGATGGGAAGACTTATGGGCCGCCGGGAGGCAAGATTTCTATATCGTGGCCGAAGGGTCACACCTGACGGGTCTGCGAACCGCATATCTCTCCATCCCACAAATCGATCCCGAATGGAAGCACCGCCCTCCCCTTGTCATCCCCGACCGAAGCGAAGCGTAGGGACCTGCAGTTTCTTCCCTCTCCTCACCCACGGCGCGCACGGAGCTCATCAATCCTCGAGAGGAACAACTTCAGGATCGGAGAGGTATTCGCTTTGCGATACCCCACGGACAGATCGATCTTCGGCGTGAAACCTTCAAGGGGACGGGTGGTCACCGAGTCAGGAAGAAACGTCCTTGCGTAAGCAGGCAAGAGCGCAATACCTCCCGTCGAAATAATCAGAGACATCACTCCGCCCACACTGTCCACCTCGTGGCTCGGCTTGATCATCATCCCGCTGTCTTTCAGAAACCTATCGATCACCAATCGCAAGGCAGGAGGCTTGCCTGAAACGCTCAGAGCCGCCCCGGATATGCTGATAAATGTCTCACCGGCGATCTCCTGCGCGCGGATCCTGGTACTAGCCGCGAGCGGATGATCTTTAGGCATGAAAACTTCGAAGGGCTCATCGAGAAGACGGCAGTACTCCAACTCGGGACCGCCATCCTCCCGGCGAAGAAACGCCACGTCGATTCTCGCCTGGGAAAGAGCCGTCGCAAGTTGAGGCGAATTCTGGGTCGAGATCACCATATGAATATTTGGCAATTGGTCACGCAATAACTTCACCGCATCAGGGAGCCAGGTTGCGTCGTGGCCGATCATAAAACCCAAGGCAAATGAAGGCTTGGGCGGATTGGCCACATGGCGTGCCGACTGCAGAGCGGCCTCAGCCTGGGTGAGCGTGAGCCGGGCATGATCCAAAAATATTCGTCCCGCCGGAGTGAGCTCGACACCACGGGCTCCGCGCAGGAAAAGTGCTGCGCCCACCTCATTCTCAAGATCGCGGATCTGTCGGCTCAGGGAAGGCTGAGTTGTGTGCAATTTCTCTTCGGCAGCAAGTTTCAGACTTCGTGACTCGGCCACCGCCACAAAATAACGAAGATGCCTGAGTTCCAACGCTCACCTCTGCCTAGAAAGCATAATGCCTCAGCCTACAAAGCATTTTCATTCATGCCCCTCGGAGGTTATGTTTCGGATAAGGAATTTAACTGAAAGGCGGAGATATGCCAGGCTCATTACTAGGGAAAGTCGCTCTGATCACGGGGGGATCGCGGGGGATCGGCGCAGCCATTGCGAAACGTCTGGCGGCAGACGGAGCAAGCGTTGCTATCACGTACGTGAACCACCCCGATGCGGCATTAGAAGTGGTGAAAGCGATTCAACTCGAGGGCGGAAAGGCGATTGCGATCAAGGCCGACGCGGGGGATGCGGCATCGGCGAAGGCCGCCATCGACGAAACCGTTGCGACCTTCGGCCAACTGGATGTGCTGGTAAACAATGCCGGTATGGCTCATCCCATGCCGTTCGAGGAAATGCCGTTGGAAGAGATAGAAAGCCTCCTTCATCTCAATGTGCGTGGAGTAATGGTCGCGACCCAGGAGGCGCTAAAGCACCTGAAGAGCGGCGGTCGCATCATCATGATCGGTTCCTGTGTCGGTGAGCGCGTGATCGCACCCGGACTGGTGGCATATTCGGCCACCAAGGGAGCGGTTAAGATGTTTGCGCAAGGTTTAGCCAGGGAAATTGGTGGTCGCGGCATCACGGTCAACAACGTTCAGCCGGGCCCGATCGATACGGACCTGAATCCCGCCGGCGACGAGTGGGCGGTATCTCAGAAAGCTGCCACGGCGCTCGGCCGCTATGGGGATGTAAACGAAGTCGCTGCGCTCGTTGCCTTCGTTGCCGGTCCCGAGTCCTCGTACATTACCGGCGCAAATCTGACAGTTGATGGAGGTACAAACGCGTAGGAGAAGCTTAATGCAAGTCCCGTATGCCATTCTTTCGCAGCCAGAATTCCATGACAATGACGTTGATGGCGAAGCCGATCCAGAATGCCGGGCCAAAGAACTGCTGCACTGTCCAGTGCGTGAGGCGCGACGTGGCGAAGAAGACACCCATCACCGGCCGAGTGGTAGCGATTCCTAAGACAGTCGCTGCGGAGCGAAGCGTCCAGCGGCGCTCCTGCGCAACCATGCCCGTTCTCCACGCATGAAAGCTGAGGCCGAGCGTGATCAGGAAAATTGTATTAAAAAAAAGCACCGCCGCCCGTTCCACCCAGCCGCCAACGCTGTATGCGCTCATCGCGTAAGCCGTAATCGCAACCAGCGCGCCTAGACAGTAGTAAACCCTCCGGATAACAACCGACCGTCGCGTGCGTTGCCAGAAGATCAACGCCAGGAACCCAAGAAAGACGAGCGCTGTGAGGATGTGAATGTAGGTAAGCACAGCGTGGGTTTGGAACCAGGCATCGAGTCGAGCGAGGTCCGGCGGCGCACCGGACGAAGCTGGCCGGCGCAACGCCAAGAGCCTCCGGACTACGACAGCCACTCCGATGAAGATGCAGATCCAGAACCCGAATCTCAGCCCCAGCGGAGTCGTAGGTGGCAACGGAGTGTTCCGCGTTTCCGTTTCCAATCGATCCATCAGAAGCACCTCCGAGAATCGTTTTACTCCATGTCAAATTAAAATGCAATCCTAGGTATGATGGAGGCGATGCCGGGAGACGCAGAGACTACAAAGCGCGGATACGACCTGCGTAAGCGAATGGAAAATATGGACCAGACGCGCCAGGCCGTGCTGCAAGCGGCAAGGCGGCAACTGGAGGCGCAGGGCTATCGCCGGATGACAATGGCTTCGCTGGCTGCCGAGAGCGGCGTCACGCGGCAGACCATCCACAACCTGTTTGGATCGAAGAGGGGCGTGCTGGAGACTCTGTTCGACGCCGTCGCGCTAGAAGGCGGCATGGAGCGCATGCGTGAAGTCATGACGCAGGCAGACCCGGAAACGATGCTGACTGCATTTATCCGTGTCTTCTGTAACTTCTGGGAGAAAAACCGCCTGCTTTTCCGAAGAATCCACGGTATCGGTGCAATCGACCCTGATTTCGGAGAGATTATCGAGGCGCGGAATGAGCGCCGGCACGCAATAACGCTTCGCATCGTGAAACGTTTGAACAGACGGGGGGACGCCAACGAGGCCGCTGCCATCCTTACGGCTCTTACTTCTTTCGAGTTCTACGATGCCTTAGCTCAGTTCGGAAAATCCGGCGCGGAAGCTGAAGCGGCCATTCGAAGGCTGGCATCCACTGCGATGGATGCTTGACGCGGGTGCTATTGATCGCGCATGCGCGGTTATCATGGGGAGCACCGTTGCGGGGGAGGGATGAAAATGTCGGAGCAATCGGGAGCCTTCGCTTACGATCGGTTCGATGGCCGGCAGCCAACGAGTCACGAACGCATGGCGGGACGGCCCTGGAATGCGTCCTACCAAAATGGGCCTGCGCCCTGGGATATTGGGCGGCCGCAGCTGGCAATCGCGCGGTTGGCATCCGAAGGCGCATTCGCCGGAGCGGTGCTCGATGCGGGCTGTGGAACTGGCGAGAATACTCTTCTCGTCGCTTCGCTGGGATTGCCGGTTCTGGGCGTTGACGTGGCGGAGACGGCCCTGACAATGGCCCGGGAGAAGGCTCGAGATCGTGGCATCGAGGTTGAGTTCGCTTCGGCTGACGCGTTCCAGCTGGGGGGTTTGGGGCGCAAATTTGAGACGGTGCTCGACTGCGGACTGTTCCACACTTTCAATGGCGAAGAGCGACCAAAATACGCGGAGAGTCTGGCATTGGTGACTCAGCACGATGGAACCCTGCATGTGTTGTGCTTCAGTGACGAGGGTCCTGAGACCGGCCCCCACCCCATTCATCAGGAAGAGATAAGAGCGGCGTTCCACCCCAGCCGTGGATGGAATGTGGCGGCCATCGCATCGGACCGGATCGAGACGAGATTCCACGACCACGGCGCTCCAGCCTGGCTCGCGAGAATCAAACGAATCTAGACTGCGGGACCTGCGTGGGCTCCCGCACGGAGAGCCTCCCGGATTCAGCCCATACAGGCCCTGCGGCATGAGTGAAGAGGTGAGTTAGGATCCCGTCGGGGTCACGCGGAACACGCCACCTGTCTTCGAATCCTCGAGCATCCACAGCGCACCATCGGGAGCGACCTCCACGTCGCGGATGCGGTGACCGACGTCCCACCGTTCGGCAGGCTTCGCCCCGCCCTGACCGTCGAAGGTAACGCGGTTGAGCGTCTTACTGCCCAAGCCGCTTATCAGAGCCGAGCCGTCCCACTGCGGGAACATCGCGCCTTTGTAAAACATGAGGTTGCCCGGCGCAATCACCGGCGTCCAGTAGATGACGGGCTTGGTCAAGTCAGACCGGGTGTCCGGGCTGGGGATGGGCACTCCGTTGTAGTTGGTTGCGTAGGAGGCGAGCGGCCAGCCATAGTTCTTGCCCGGCTCGATCAGGTTCAGCTCGTCGCCGCCCTTTGGACCGTGCTCAAGCTCCCACAACCGTCCGTCAGGCGCAAAGGCCAGACCATAGGGGGTACGGTGCCCGCTGCTCCAGGTCTCCGCCGGCGTCAAATTCGGTCCTGGAAAGGTATAAGTCTTCACCACCGGAGCAGTCTTCGCGGCTTCAGTGTCCTTCGGCGGGTCGATCACGGGCACGCTGGCAGCGCCCTTCTTCCCGGCCATCGGATTGCCTTTGGCAGGCTTGCCGTCCAACGTCAGGCGCAGGATCTTGCCGAGGGGCTGGTTAGGATCCTGAGCCGGCGTCATGCGCTGCCGATCGCCAACTGTAAGGAATAGATATTTGCCGTCTGGGGAAAAGGCGATCGCAGCGCCGAACTGGCCGCCATTCCCGCGTTCCCCATCGCGCCAGATCACCTTGAGCCCATCGAGGCTGGCGGAATCCTGGCCGAGGGTTAGCTTGGCGCGGGCAAGCGCCAGGCTCGAACCGCCTTCGCCCGGCTCGGAATAGGTAAGGTAGACGCTGTGATCCTTGGCATAGTGAGGCGAAAGATAGACGCCCAGCATGCCGCCTTGTCCTTTCCAAAGAACAGCCGGCACGTTGGAGACGGGGGTCTTGGCTCCCTCCTGAGTTACCAGCCACAGGTTGCCGACCTTCTCCGTAATCAGCATGCGCCCGTCGGGCAGGAAGGCAATCCGCCAGGGCAGATTCAGGGTCGTTACCTGAGCCATGGTGAACGGCAGCTCAGCCTCGGGCTTTTGCTCTCCTGCATTGATCTGCGCATTTGTCTGGGTCGCGGCCAAGGCCAAAAATAGCCCCGCGATCACTAACTCTTTCATCTCGTTTCCCCTCATCCCTTCTGTTGGTCCAGCGTTAACAAAGTTTTCATTTCCTGGTTTTCATTTCCTGGTTTTCGTTTCCTGGTGGCGTCCGGTAATTTATCGTCGCGTGCGGACCTAATGAACCGAGGGCCAATTTATCCACATTATCGCGAATGCGGCGCTCTCATGTTCCTCTTCATACAGTCAATCGATTTCGAGCCTTGAATCCAAAGGTGATTGTCGATTGAGACGACTGTCGATGGCTTTCTCTGGATGTATAGACAGAGAATGACAGTGTTTAGACTCATCAAAAGGAATTTGTGACGAGGTATAGGGTTCCCTCATCTCAACGGAGCTTAACCTAGCGTGCGCCTTGACATCGGGTTCCTTTTGTGCGCCCGGTCTTGCCCTCTTTACGACTATTGTCACGGGAAAAGAAATGACCGTGCCGGTCCAGTAGGGCAAATAGGTCAGATATCGAGCGTCCTCGCCAAGACGCGGATCATTGATCTATTCAACCAAGCGAGCGAGAGGATCAGAACGACAACACCATCGAGCGCTAAAGAACGCCTCATGAGAGAGCCCTCGCCTCCTACAAAACTGCTCGTAGAAGACATTTTAGCCATCGGTACTCCATAGAGCCCTTCTCACTTCCGGTCTAACGTTACTGAGTCCCATTGACAAGGTTCAGGCGAGGAAAATGCACACCACTGTGCGTGGGAAGTGCCGTTTTGAGATGCCATCGTTCAAGGCCGGGAAACGATGCATTGGACACAAAAAGGTGCGGGGGCAGTTCGATAGCGTGACGATGAGTTGGTCAGACGCTGTTTCTTCATCCGGGTGCAGGTTACGGAGCACGGAGCCGTTCCGCACCCAACGGAATCAAGAGCGGTCTGCTTCGGCGACCAGCAGACTCGAGCTCAGGAATCTTTAACAACTTAGGGAAGGATGTGAGGGGTGGCAACCAGGGCGGTTTCGAATTGGGATGTGCAGCAAAACACAGAGGCTGGAGTCACACTTTCGCGGCCGAAATCGGGCCCGGCCTATCGGGCGGATATCGATGGCCTGCGCGCAGTGGCGGTGATGTTGGTGTTTGCTTATCACCTGGATACGTTTACTGTGGGAAATCTGAGCGTGTGGGGAGGTTTCATTGGCGTCGATGTGTTCTTCGTGATTTCGGGCTTTCTGATAAGTTCCGTCATCCTTCGCGAAATCGACGATTCCTCTTTCTCGCTCAAAGAGTTTTATCGACGGCGCATCCGGCGTATCCTTCCCGCGCTGGTGGCGATGATGCTGGTCACGGCCATCGTCAGTTGTTATTACATGCTGCCCTCTGTGTTGTACGCCTTTGCCAAGTCCCAGCTAGCTGCAACGTTTTCGGTTTCGAATTTCTACTTCTTATCGACCTCCAGCTACTTTTCAAGCAACGTCGACAAGCCTCTCCTGCATACCTGGTCGCTGGCAGTCGAAGAGCAGTTTTACATTTTGTTTCCCCTCTTCCTGCTGTTGCTGAAGCGCTTCTTCCCTGGCAGGTTCAAGGCCGCCATGGTGTCGGTGGCAGCGGCATCCTTCATGCTGAGCGTGTGGGCCGTCCACCTGTCTCCCGTAGCCGCCTTTTACCTTCCCGCCACCCGGGCCTGGGAACTCTTGTTGGGGGCCATGCTCTCCATCGATCTGTTTCCTCGCGTTCAGTCTGCTGTCGGCCGCAATCTGTTATCCGCCGCCGGTTTGCTTGCCATTTTGGCCTGCGGGTTCACCTACACAGGCCGCGTTCCGTTCCCCGGGGCGGCTGCCCTGGTGCCTTGCGGCGGAGCTGCCTTCATCATTGCTGCGGGGGAGACAGGAGGTTCTGTTGTAGGCCGGCTGTTGTCTTTGAAGCCGATCGTCTTTATCGGTCTCATCTCGTATTCCTTGTATTTATGGCATTGGCCCATCATTCTCTTCCAGCATCTGACCATGCTTCAGCCGCGCAATGCGTCGAACCACATGATCAAGGGAAGTATCCTGGTTTTCGCTTTCGCCGTGGCAACCCTGTCCTGGCTCTTCGTAGAAACCCCCTTCCGCAAGGGGAGGCTCATGCTGAAAGGAGCGGCTGCATTCCGCTTTGCCGCCGGCAGCGGCGCGCTCCTCGCCCTGTTTGCCTGCGTTATCCTCGCCACACACGGCCTTCCGTTCAGGTACTCGCAGCGGCAGCTGGCGCTTGCGTCCTATGTGGACTTGACTGCGCCCGGGCGGGAAGGGACTTGCAGCGTGGAATCCGGGGGACCGACAACACCCACTTATGACGCAGCGCACTGCCTGCTCCAGGATCCTTCCAAGAAGAACTATCTTCTCCTCGGCGACAGCCATGCCGCCCATTTATGGTATGGGCTTCATAGAACCTTTCCTGAGATCAACTTTCTCCAAGCGACAGCGTCGGGTTGTGAGCCGTCCGTAAAAGGCAAGCCCGCGACCGGCCCGTTCGACCGGCTCAACCGGCATCTGTTCGGAGATATTTGCCGGCCCTTGATGGACTATGTCTTCAACGATTACCTGCGCAGCCATCACGTCGACCGGGTCGTGCTCGCAGCCCGGTGGGAGCCGGAAGACCTTCCCCGGCTCGACAACACGATCCGCACCCTCAAAGCCCGGGGCATCGACGTCTTACTGTTCGGACCGATCGTACAATACGATTCCGATCTGCCTTGGCTGTTGGTCACCTCGCTGCGCCGGGGGGATCCCGATCTACCCTTAAAGCACCAACTGACCGACTACCAGGAACTCGACCAGGATATGAGTGCGCTGGCTAAACAGTGGGGCATCGACTATGTGTCCTACTTCAAGATGCTTTGCCAGGGGACGGTGTGTACCGAATATGTGAATAGCGATACACCCTTGCAATCGGACTATGGGCATCTGACGCCTGCCGGGTCGATGCTGGTATCGGCACGATTGAAGGCGGATCGAAGCTTCAAGATGTGGTGAACCCGCGCGCGCGGACGGCCACCACGTCTTGAGCGGCCGGTTCGCTGCAGCGGCGGAAAGCAGCTTATGGCGTACAACACTAGCGGCGGTCTTAACCTCATATGTGTAAGTGCTACGTACGTAGATCACCACGAGGTTTTCGTTATGGGACTCATCACGTCCAATGATTTTCCGAGCCTACAAGCTCTTTACACCGCGCAACTTCGCTATCTGCTGTCCACGGAAAACCAAATTGTCAAGGGACTTCCGGACATGATTAAGCATGCGGACGACCCACAGTTGAAACAGGGCTTTCAGTCTCACCTTCAGGAGAGCGAGGTTCATGTCACGAGATTGAAACAGCTTATCGGAGACGTCGATAACGACGTTGACGATAAAAAGGATCCGATTTTGACTGCGATTACCGGGTCAGCCGCCAACATCACGAAGGAAACCGATTCTGGTCCGATCCGCGACGCCGGTCTGATTGCTACTGCCCAGAAGATCGAGCACTATGAAATCGCTTCTTACGGCAGCGCCCGCGAATGGGCAATGCAGCTTGGGCTGACTGACCATGCGGCGACTCTCCAAGCAACGCTGGAGGAGGAGAAGCATGCGGACCTGCTTCTCTCTCAGATCGCACATCGCGCTAACAGAGACGCTTCCACAGTCGCGGCGTAATTAACGGGCAACCGAGTCATCGCTCAAGGGCTGCGTGTTGCTTTGACTCGGCAGCCGTCCCAGGTTGAGGGGAAAGAACAAGCTTTCTTTCCCCCACCGACTCGACCTTGGAACGAGAGTAGAAAATCGGAAAATATTCACCGCGAACCCACAGTTCATACAGATCCCGATAATGAGGATCGTGGATATCGCCGGACTGCCCGGGACTATTCAGCCCCACCGAATTATCCCAGTTGTCTGTGTCCACCACGATCTTCAAGGATCCGCCGGCAGTCTGGTTGTCCCCAGGACCGTTAGTCGCCGTAATGGTGAAGCCGTCCCCTCCACGTGGAAAGTGTCCCACGTCAAACTCCTGTTCGAGATCAGGCTTTACTGCGTTTGCCATTGGGCTGAAGATGCGCGCGTAGTGATAGGCGCCTAGTTTCCATTTCTCCATGTCCGGACCAAAGCGCTTGGTTAACTCCGTCAGCGCCTCCTCCAGGCTTTTCACCAGAAGAGCGTTGCGGCCTGCTAGCGGGTCCGCGCCGAAGCGCCCGTCGGGAGCGTACATCCAGCTCACAATCCGGGACATCGGGGGCACCGTGGTTGCGAAAAACGGTTGAGCGGGCTTCGGAATCACTACTTCCCTCACGTTGGCAATCAGGCGCCGTTGCCACATTTCATAGATGCCGGCCGCAATCGAATCCTTGTCCAGCACGTCGTTCCAGTGCAACAAGCGCTCAGCCGCCTGCTTTGCCACCGGGTCCGGCATCTCGAGATTGCGCAGCAGAGGAACCAGGCTGCGGGCCGGAATCGAGAGATCGCTGTTCTGCAGCTGAACCATATCCGCAACGGTAAATCTACGGCCCGAGCTTAGAAATTCAGCCACGCTCTGCCCGCGAAACGGATCGGCCCATACATAATTCAGAGCGTCTTTGTACGGCCAGCCGCGCGGAATTTGGTAGTCATTCGACGTGTTGTAGAACCCTTTTTCGGGGTTCAGCACGTGCGGCAGTTCCTTGATGGGCAGAAAGCCGCTCCATTCATAGCGGCCGTCGCCGGGTACAGGCACCAGCCCGCTCCAGTTGGGCCGCCTGGGCGCAATGGCGACTGCCTGGTAGGCGATGTTGCCCTCGCGGTCAGCCCAAACCATGTTTTCGGCTGGAATGCGGCTGTAGGTGCAAGCATCCGAAAACTCCTGGAACGTGTGCGCTTGATCTATGCGCAGACTCGCCAGGTAAGGCGCAGCACCGATCTCGCGCCACGCCGCGCGCACCGCATAAGCTTTGTGGTGGGTTGGATCTTCGAAAACCACCGGGCCGTGCCGGGTGTATTTCAGCTCGACCGGTACCGGGGCTTCTCCTTTCACGGGGACAGACTCTTTGATGACCTTCATCGATTCCCACGCGCCCTTGTATTTGTACTGCGCAGGATCCGCGGGATTCGTGTCGTAAACATAGAGATCGTCACTGTCGGTGCCGAAGATGGTGAGTCCCCACGCTCCGAATTCATTGTGACCGATTGACACGCCGGGCAGAGCCGGCTCACCGCCGCCGATCACATTCCAGCCGGGCGCTACCAAGTGGACCCAGTAGCGCAACGACGGTGCACTCAGATCGCGATGCGGGTCGTTCATCATCATTGGATAGCCGCTCACTGTGAGCTTTCCGCTCACAACCCAGTTGTTGCTGCCTATGCCTTGTCGCAGGTCGCTGGGGTCGATTGGGGTTTCGATTTCACCATCCAGCCGAAGAGCGGCTCTCTGGTTGCGGTACTCGGGCAACAGCTCATCCGGCGTGAATTTCAACGGGGTCCGAAAGGCGTGATACAGAGCGAGAATGTCACTCGAAAGCAGTGAAGCGTCAATCGCGGGATCAATTTCCAGATTCGGATCGGCGGGTTGGAAATACATAATGTCCTTGACCTTGTCGGCTCCGATCGCGTGGATCGCCGAGGCCAGCCTGACTTCCTGCTCCACGTTTCCCAGGAGACCGTTGAAACGGGAGATGACTACGGCGGGGGTCCACTTTCCGGGTTTGATCCCGAGCATCTTGAACTCCGGCGTGAGCAGTGCCGGGTTTCGCTCGGTTTCGGCAATGTATGCGTTGATACCGTCGACGAACGCCTGGATGATGGCGGCGCCGTGCGGGTGGTACCAGTTGCTCTCCTGGCTCAGATCGCCGCGGAACATGAAGAGGCGATTGCCGATGTCGCGCTGGAGTTCGCTTTTACCCAGGATCTCCGCCACCGTGCCTGTCGCTTGTCTTCTCCAGATCTCTAACTGGAACAGCCTATCGCGGGCGACGTTGTAGCCTTGCGCGAAAAAGAGGTCCGATTCGTTCTTGGCATAGATGTGGGAGATGCCCCAGCGGTCCTTGATAATCTCCACCGGCTCAGAAGGTGCAGTGGCTGCGCGGGTGGCCACGGGCAGCGCCGCGATCCCCAATAATAGCGAGGTGAAAAGCACTCCCTTTCGCAAAAGGCACCATCCATGAATGTGGTTGAACCAATTATGCCGAGTTTATCCCATGGCTTTTAGGACCTGAGCCAGAACCACGGCATAGGCAACCGCGATCTGTCCGGGTGCCCCATGTTCGCACCAGCGTACGTGGGCCGAGAAAGAAATCTACGAATGCTTTTCGTATCCCATAAGCGGAATCTTCTGTATGGAGCAGAAACTATCGATGGGCTTCGCCCGTCTTCTTCGGCCCACGTACGCCGGTGCGAACATGGGGCACCCGGATAGGTTCCGTTTGGTCCTAGGTTGTTACTGGCAGGTAGAGCCGGTAAGTTTCGTCCTTGATGGCAGGGTATGGCAGCATTTTGGGCGCGTTGGCGAGCAGATCCGCGCGCGTCCGAGTGGCGGGGACATCGCCTACCGCAAACAGAGCGAGTGGCCCCTGCAGCACGGCCACCAGGTTTGGATGTTGCTGGTCAATGGGCGAGAGCCGCAACGGCCGATCGATGGAAAACTCGATGCGATCGCCGTTCTTCCATGTCTGGCGTACCGGGACGAAG
>Ga0302326_10023034_pt1 | contig 12711 bp, 18 predicted proteins | sample Palsa_T0_3_FD_202264 | JGI IMG/M metagenome (GOLD analysis project Ga0302326, IMG submission 202264) | Peat permafrost microbial communities from Stordalen Mire near Abisko, Sweden - Palsa_T0_3 | ecosystem: Environmental > Terrestrial > Soil > Palsa > Peat permafrost | place: Sweden: Abisko... | reverse complement strand
TGATGTTGCGGAACAAGGGGTCTGGATCGGTTGGCTTAGGCTCCGAATGCTTGCCAGCAAAGCTGGACGCCCATGCAGGTAAGCCAGGCGGAGAGGGCTACACGGAGGGGACGAGCCGGCAGAACCGATAGCAGGCTGGCGCCGATCAAGGCACCCACCATGCCGCCGGTAATCAGGTGGATCAGGATACCAGTCTGGTAGTGGCCGGCAAATAGGTGGAAACTGCCGCCCACCAGGGAGCAAGCCAAGCCGAACATAACATCGGTGCCGACCACGCGGGCAGGAGCCAGCGGGGTGAGATTCAGGAGGGCCACGCCGCCGAGCGCGCCGGCGCCGGCGGAAGAAAAGCCCACCTCGGTGCCGATTCCGAAGGCGATAAAGGGCAGCCAGACCGAGCGATCTTGCATGGTCCGGTGATGGGCGCTGCGCTGCAGAGTGCGGATCAGGTTATAGAGGGCCATGGTGGCAACCAGGCTGCCGATCACCATGAACAGGATGCCGCGGTGATGCTTGGCATCCAGTAAATCCATGGCATAAAAGCCGATCAGGACGCCGGGGACACCGCCGCAGCAAAGCCGGAGCAGGGTTGGATAATGGATCTGCTTGCGAACGATGTACACAGGGGCGATGGTCAGCTTGATGATGGCCGAGAATGCCAGGGCGGTGCCGACGGCTTCGGCCGGAGGGATCTTGAAAAACAGCATCAGGACGGGCGCCAAAAGGGAGCCCGCGCCGACGCCCGTTAAGCCCACACCAGCCGCGACCAGGAAGCCAACCAGGATTTCAGTCATGAATCGCCAGAAGAGTTTGCTTGAGTGTCCAGTCATTGTAGCGCGGATCACTCTACCGCGTCTATTGGAAATTGGTGAGAAGGAATCTCGGAATTTTTGGCGAGCTGGGCGGCGCTCGCCGGGAGGGCCTACTTCAACGCATTGGCGATAGCGGTTCCATTGGGGCTGCCAAACCCGGTGCAGGCATCCCATCCGGGAACAGCCGCGTACCCACCGATCTGCCCGGTGATGTCGTTGGTCCCGGAGGTGATATCGTTCAAAGCGTTGGCATTGGCGACCCGGGAATAGAGCAGCGGATTGAGGAAGCCGGTGGGCGTCCCGTTAAGTTGATTGATTCGGGCGATCAAACCCGCCCAAAGGGGCGCTACGGCGCTGGTGCCTCCCACCACGCCGGTTTGTCCATCGGCCAGAATCTGGTAGCCGGTGGCGGGATCGGCATTGCCGGCCACATCGGGCACTCCGCGGCCCACGCGCCCACCCGGATTTACGGACGGCGGCACGCTCGCCTGGGTCTGCCAGGACGGCAGATCGATACTGTCGCTGACGCCGCCGCCGGTGGCGCCACCGTTGGCGCCATCGTTCCAAACCGTCTCGGCGGCGATACTGGTCCCGGTGGACTGCAGGGTGGTGCCGCCGCAAGCCAGCACATAGGCGCTGGAGGCAGGGAAGTCGCAGTGGGCGAGGCCGTCGTCCACCTGGTCGCGGGAACCGTCGTCGCCGGCCGCACAGCAAACGGTGACGCCCATGGCGGCGGCCGCCTGGAAGGCTTCGTTTACGGCCTGGATGGCCTGGGACGACCATATATCCCGGCCCTCGGCGAATCCCCAACTGATGGAGAGCACGGAAGGCTTGTGAATGTCGTCGTGGACGGCGGTAGTGACGGCGTCGACCCAGCCTTGCTCGGTGAAGTTTGAAAAGTAGACCACGATGGCGGCGCCGGGCGCGACCGCTCCGGCCACTTCGATATCCAGCATGACTTCGGTATCCGGGCTGTCGTCGCCGGGAGCCGGCTGGTTGGCAACACCATCGACGGATACGGGCGCGATGGACGGCGCGGAGACGCTCAACTGCTGAAAATAGGTATTCAAGTCGTTGGTGTTGTAGCCTCCACCGAATTCCAGTATTCCGATGCATTCGCCGGCGCCATCGGTGTTCGTGGGGAAATTGTACAGTTGAGCCACCTGTAGCGGTGTGTAGCCACACTGAGAGGCATCCCGCGCAGTTCCCTGCCCTGCCCGGCCGGTTTGCGCGGATTTCGGCTTGTGGCGGCGGAAATGCGGCCGCGCCTGGGGCCGGTTGTCGAAGCCGAAGACACCCTGTACGATGCCTGCCAAGTCGGCCGGTATGTAGATGGGGCCGGTGCGGCCCCGGAATGCGCCGCCGGGGTGCTCGTAGTTTGCGAGATACACGCCGAAGGCGGCGCTCAAGGCGGCGATGCTGCCGGTAAGCACCACAGTGCGCCGGGCTGGGCTCACTTCGGCGACCGTCAGGTTATGTTGATGGGCGAAGCTCTCGACCTTGGCCAGGTCGCCTGGGTCGGCGCCGTAGCCGGCCGCGAACTCCTGCCGGCTCAGGTATTTGCGCTGGCCGGACGGGGTGGGCAGCGGCTGGCGGGGCCGGAGGAGAACGGTGATTCTGATTTGTTGGTTGGGGTCCGGGGCGCCTACTGCCCGGGACCCGGGGCGCGAGGCACGCTCGCTGCCGGGAAGCGCTACACGATTCTTATGTTGTTGCATTTTGCTCCTTTGATCCTTGTGATTTTGTGAAATGGTGGTAATACGGGACCGGAATCCCTCAGCCCGGTCCTTACTTGCTGGCAATAAGGTGGAGGGAGGGGCGGATTTGTCGCAGATGAGTTCCGTTTACTGGGCGGCGTGTGCGCGGTTGTGCCGGATTGTGCACCGGCGGCGGGTTTTGGTGCGATTTGGAGATCGTACGAACGAACTGGCGGCCTGGGAGGCCGCCGCAGGGCGTGCTCAGCATGGGCCTGCCCCACGCGGCATGTCGCGTTTGCGACCGATTTAGGTGTCGGGCATGAGCAAAGGCGACGGCATGTTCATGGAAAGACCTTCAGTGAGCCTGAGTCGTCGCCAGGAAGGCAATCCTTAAACGGATATGCGACATCCGTCCGAGGTGTACACGAGACAGTCAGTCCAACCCAAGCCAATGCCGCCAGGGAGCTTCGTTTCCAGGGAAAGGCTGGCATGTTCGCCACCAGACTAGCGCTTCACGAGTAAGTGGTGCAACGTTCGGCTTCTTCACCGAGGCCGGCGTGTAGACTCCCGCAGCGTCTGGCGCAGGATGGGAAGCACGGCCAGATCCTTTTCCGAGGCAAGGTATTCCTTAATGGATATGATCGTCTCCAGGTTCAGGACGCGAACGCGGACGCCCTCGCCGATGTCCATTTCGACGGTGTGCGGAAGCAACTGGGCAAAACCGAGGTTGTGGCCAGCGACGGCGAGCAGGTCGAGCGGCCCGTAGGGCGTTAGCAGATTCAGATGACCAGTCCCCGCGAGGTGGCTGTGGTTCGGCCGCAGGCGCCTTTCGGGTTGAATTCTGAAGATGGCGTCCAGTTCTCCCAGCACTTTCAGGAGACGATCCAGGTTGTTGGGTTCGCGAGAGTAAACTAGGTCGAGATCGTAAGTTTGGACGGGAGCGCCATTTAGAACTGCAGCCAGTCCGCCTACCACGATAAATTCAATGTCACTCTGACAGAGACTCCGGAGAATTGCGAACAACCTACGTTGTTGCATTGCGTTCGCGAATTGCAAGGACCTCGTTGATGCGATCTTCCAGGAATTGCAGGCGCTCTCCAGGGGTTAGCGAGAGCGTCCAGCGGATCAGTGTCAGATCGACGCCGTCCGGGCTGTATTCCTCGAGTACAGCGGGATTGGCGGGTTTAGACTCCGGGAGCATCCGACGGCCGGGATAGCGAGTGTGTGCTATTCTTTTTCGCCGGGCTCGCGGCCTTCTCTTGCGGCGCGCTCGCGCTCTTCCTTGCGCTTGGCGCGGTCGGCGGCGCGTTTGACCAGTTCGGAGCCGACCAGTTCGATCATGGCCTGCTCGGCGCCGTCGCCCTTACGGGGGCCCAGGCGCACGATACGGGTGTAGCCGCCGTTGCGCTGGCCGAAGCGGGTGGCCAGCGTGTCGAACAGTTTCTTGACCGATGCGGGCGTGAAGAGAACCCGGGCGGCTTCGCGGCGGGCGTGCAGGGTGTCCTGCTTGCCCAGGGTGATCATGCGGTCCACCAGGGGCTTGACGGCCTTGGCCTTAGGCACGGTGGTGACGACGCGCTCCTGCTCGATCACGTTGGTGATGAGTCCCCGAAGGAGGGACTTGCGGGCGGCTCCGTCCCGCTTCAGTTTGTATCCGGCTACTCTATGTCGCATGGTTGCAAAACCTTTCGGAGGCGGCCTTAGATGCCGCCGCAGGCCAAGGGCCTGCCCCACTATAACTGGTCATTCTCGCCGCGCAGATCTTCTTCGTCGTATTCCGGGATGCTGCCGGCGGGCTGCGGTGGCGGAGCCACCAGGCGGCCGTGCTGATCGACGCGCATGCCCAGCGACAGTCCCATGTTGGCCAGAATTTCCTTGATTTCGTTGAGCGATTTGCGGCCGAAATTCTTGGTGCGCAGCATCTCGGCTTCGGTCTTCTGAACTAATTCGCCGATGGTTTGAATATTGGCGTTCTTCAGGCAGTTGTAGGAGCGGACGCTGAGCTCCAACTCTTCGACCGAGCGGTTGAGGATCTCGCCCATCTTGTCCAGGCCGTGGTCGGCTAGATCTTCGGCGGCTTCGGGCAGCTCCTCGAAGTTGATGAAGATGGTCATGTGGTCTTTGAGCAGCTTGGCGGCGTAGCCGATGGCATCCTGTGGGGAAACCGCGCCGTTGGTCCAGACTTCGAGCGTGAGCTTGTCGTAATCGGTCATCTGGCCGAGGCGGGCGGCCTCGACGGCGAAGTTGACTTTGCGGACGGGCGAGTGTACGGAGTCGATGGGGATGAAGCCGAGGGCCAGGTCTTCGTCGAAGTTCTTGTCCGCGCTGACGTAGCCGCGGCCGCTCTTGAGGCGCATTTCGACGTTGAGCTTGCCGCCTTCGCTGACGGTGGCGACGTGCAGGTTGCGGTCGAGCACTTCCACATCCTGGTCGGTCTGGATCTGGCTGCTGATGACTTCGCCGGCGTGGTCGACGGACACGTGCACGGTTTTGACGCCTTCGCCCATGATCTTGAAGGGGATCTGTTTGAGGTTCAGGATGATGTCGGTGGCGTCCTCGACGACGCCGGGGATGGGGCTGAATTCGTGCTCCACGCCCTCGATGCGAACCGCAGTGATGGCCGCGCCCTCGATGGAGCTGAGCAGGATGCGGCGCAAGCTATTGCCGATGGTCGTGCCGAAGCCGCGTTGAAACGGCTGGGCGGTGAACATGCCATACCGTTCCGTGAGGGTTTCGGTATTGGCGACTAATCTTTTGGGTTTCTGGAAGCCCTTGAACATAATCTCCTTTAAAGAGGCCGGCTGAGAGCCGGCTGCAGGCCGAGGGCCTGCCTCACTAAACACAAAACCTACTTAGAATACAGTTCCACGATGAGCTGTTCGTTCAGTTGGATCTGGACCAGTTCCTCGCGTTTGGGGAGGCTGGTGATTTTGGCCTTGAGCGTTTCGCGATCGACATCCATCCAGACCGGAGCGGGTGCGTGTGCGGTGGCGTCGCGGGCCGACAGGATGGTCGGATTCTCCTTGCTTTTCTCGCGCACGGAGACCTCGTCGCCGATCTTGACCAGGAAAGACGGGATGTCGACTTTACGGCCGTTGACTTGGATGTGGCCGTGGCGCACGATCTGGCGGGACTGCGCGCGGCTGGTACCGAAGCCCATGCGGTAGATCACGCTATCGAGGCGGCGCTCCAGATTCGACAACATGATGTCGCCGGTGATGCCTTTGGTGAGGGCGGCCTTTTCGAAATTGTTGCGGAACTGGGTTTCGAGCAGGCCATAGATGCGGCGGACCTTCTGCTTTTCGCGCAACTGCAGGCCATAGCCGACCAGTTTGGCTTTGCGGTCTTTGCCGTGCTGCCCGGGGACGAAGTTGCGCTTTTCGATGGCGCATTTTTCCGTATGGCAGCGCTCGCCCTTCAGGAACAGCTTCATGCCCTCGCGCCGGCACTGCCGGCAGACGGGACCGATGTATCTTGCCAATGTCTTCTCCTTTACCTCTTCCCTACAAGGTGCAGTTTACGGTCATGGCGACCTTCGTCCTGCTTGCTGCTACAGGGTCATGGGTTATAGGTGGTGGGTTGTAGCGTACGCTCAGTAAACGGTTGAAGCGTTTGCCAACACCTATCACCTAACACCCACCACCCAACACCCACAACCCACTACACTCGTCGCCTCTTCGGCGGCCGGCATCCGTTATGCGGAATCGGGGTTACGTCCTTGATCTGGCGGACTTCGATTCCGGCCGTGGAGAGGGCGCGCACCGCGGACTCGCGGCCGGAGCCCGGACCGCTGACGCGCACTTCCACCGAACGCAAGCCACTCTCGCTGGCTTTGTTGGCGGCCGTCATGGCGGCCTGTTGCGCGGCAAAGGGGGTGCCCTTGCGCGATCCGCGGAAGCCCAGCGATCCGGCGCTGGACCACGATACGACGTTGCCTTCCTGGTCGGCGATGGTCACGATGGTGTTGTTGAACGTGGCCTGGATGTGCACGATGCCCGAATGGACGACGCGCTTCTCCTTCTTTTTGAAACTCTTCTTCTTGGTGGGTTTTGCCGCTGGTTTCGCCATACGTCTCCGCTAAGTCTTCGCGCTCGCCTTCTTCTTGTTGGCCACGGTGCCGCGCCGCGGACCCTTGCGGGTGCGCGCGTTGGTGTGGGTGCGCTGGCCGCGCACGGGCAGGCCGCGCCGGTGCCGCAGGCCGCGGTAGGAACCCATCTCGATGTGCCGCTTGATATTCATCGAGATTTCCTTGCGCAGGTCGCCTTCGACGGCGCCTTCCTCTTCCAGGATCTGGCGGACGCGATTGACTTCATCTTCGGTCAGATCGGCCACCTTTTTATCGAAATCGATACCGGCCCGGTAGAGCAGCGAGCGCGAACGGGCGCGTCCGATGCCATAGATATAGGTGAGCCCGATTTCAGCCCGCTTTTTGGGCGGCACTTCCACTCCGGCGATACGTGCCATAGGTTATCCCTGCCTCTGTTTATGTTTCGGGTTAGTGCAGATGACCCGGACCACGCCTTCGCGGTGGATGATCTTGCACTTATCGCAAATCTTTTTGACTGATGCGCGCACTTTCATATGTTGTCACTCGGCGGGGCTCAAGCCCCGCGCGGGCTGAAGCCCGCCTTCCAATTTGCCGATGATTCGGCCTCGGGTCCAATCGCGGGGCGATAATTCCACCTGCACACGATCGCCCGGCCGCAGCCTTACAAAATTCCGTTTCAGCGTGCCTACCGGATGGGCGAGAACCTGCTGCTTGTTCTCCAGCTCCAGGCGATAGAGCGCGCTCGGCAATTCTTCCAGAACAGTTGCCGTAACCTCGTTCACGGCCGGGTCAACACCCACGGACCGTTGGAGGTCACCGCCACGCAATGTTCGTAATGGGCCGCATTCGACCCATCCTTGGTGACCGCCGTCCATTTATCCTTCAGCACCATGGTATCCGGCTTGCCGGCGCTGACCATGGGCTCGATGGCCAATACCATGCCTTCCTTCAACCGCGGATTTTCGTTCTTCCGCTCCACGTAGTTGGGAACCTGCGGCTCCTCATGAAGCTGCGTCCCGATGCCGTGACCCACAAATTCCCGCACCACCGAAAACCCGTTGGCGAGCACATGCCGCTCCACGGTGCCGCACACATCCACCAGGCGGTTACCCGCCTTCACCTGCTGGATGGCCATCTCCAGCGACTCCTGAGTGACCCGCATCAACTTGCGGGTCTGCTCGCTCACTTCGCCGATCGCCACCGTGGTGGCGGAATCGCCGTAATATCCGTCGAGCCGCACGCCTGTGTCGATCGACAGGATATCGCCCTTCTTCAAAACCCGCTTGGCCGACGGCATGCCGTGAATAATCTCGTGATTAATCGAGGTACACAGCACATACCGGAAGGCTTCCCCGGCGGCCTGCACGTAATAACCCTTGAACGCCGGATGCGCGCCGGCATCCTTCATCATGCGCTCGGCGGCGACTTCCAGATCCAGCGTGCTGACGCCTTCGCCAGACATTTTCTCCAATTCGTGCAGGATCTGCCAGACCAGTAAACCGCTGCGCCGCATTTTCTGGAGTTCCGCGGCGGTCTTTCGAATAATCATCCTTACTCAAGCCGACTCAAGCCGACTGGGCCGGCAAACCGGCCTCCGGACCCTTCACAGTCCGGCAAATCTGAACCGAGAGCGCCTCCGGAGTCAGATGGCTGGCATCGATCTCGAACAGGCGGCGGCCCTTCTCCCGGAAAAACTCAATCAACGGCCGGCTTTGCGACTCATACTCGGCCAGCCTCTGGCGAATCACCGACTCCCGGTCGTCGTCGCGGATCACCAACTTCTCGCCATCCAGATTGCACACCTCGTCCACCCGCGGGGGGCTGGAAACGATGTTGTAGAGGGTACCGCAACAAGGGCACTGCCGGCGTCCGGTTAACCGGGTAACAATTATATTGTAATCGACAATGAGATGAATCACCACTTCGCGAATCCCCCGGCGGTCCAGCCAGCCGAACAGATGCTCGGCCTGGGCCCTGGTCCGGGGATAGCCGTCGAGTATAAATCCGTTCTGGGCATCGGGTTCGGCCAGGCGCTGCTCAACGAGCTGATTGACGACTTCATCGCGGACCAAGGCCCCGGACTGCATGGTGGCGGCGACCTTGACCCCTAGCGCGTTGCCCTCCCGGATATGCTCCCGGAGCATGTCACCGGTGGATATATGCGGCACCTTCAAACAGTTCTTCAGAAGGTTGGCCTGCGTACCTTTTCCCGAACCTGGTGAACCAAACAAAACCACAGCTTGCATCATGGAAAGCTGCGTCGTATCAGAAAGTGCTACGGCGCCCGCGAATCCTCCCTGCCCGGGGCGTAAAGCCCTCGTAATGGCGCATAATCAATTGCGCTTCCACCTGATTGATGGTATCCATGGCCACGCCGACCACGATCAGCAGCGAAGTGCCGCCGAAATAGAAGTTCACGTTCAAGCCTTCCAGCAGGAAGCGGGGCGCATAGGAGTCCATGAAAGTGCCGAGCAAAGGCAGATGCTGGAGCTTGATGCCGGAAATCATGATATCCGGGATGAGGCAGAGGATGGAAAGATAGAGCCCGCCGACCACCGTGATCTTAGTCAGGATGGTGTTCATGTAGTCGGCCGTATTGCGTCCGGGGCGGATGCCGGGGATGAATCCGCCGTATTTGCGCATGTTGTCGGCGGCTTCATTGGGGTTGAAGATGATGGAGACGTAGAAAAAGCAGAAGAAAATGATGCCCGCCACGAACAGCACGTAATAGAGCGGCTCGCCGTGCCGGATGGAGGCCAGCGTATTGCTCAGCCAGGTCATGTTCTTGACAAAGGGCATCTGGGCGAGTGTTTGGGGGAAGGCCAGAATCGAAGAAGCGAAGATCACCGGGATGACGCCGCCGGCATTGACCTTCAGCGGCATGTGGGTGGACTGTCCGCCCATCACGCGGCGGCCCACCACGCGCTTGGCGTACTGCACCGGGATGCGCCGCTCGCCGCGCTCCACCAGCACGATGAAAGCCACCACCAGCACCATCATGACCAGGATGAAGATCATCTGCAGGGGGCTCCACTCGCGGGTGACGAAGGTGTTCCGGTAGATATTGGAAATGGCGTTGGGCAAGCCCACCACGATGCCGGCAAAAATGATGAGCGACATGCCGTTGCCGACGCCGCGGTCGCTGATCTGCTCACCCAGCCACATGATGAAGGCGGTTCCGGTGGTGAGCGAGATGATGGTCATCAGGACGAATCCCCAGCCGGGGTCGATCACCACGCCGCCCTGCATCGACTGCAGGCCCTTGGCGATGCCGAAAGACTGGATCACCGAGAGGATGATGGTCAGGTAGCGGGTCCACTGGGTGATCTTGCGGCGGCCCAGTTCGCCTTCCTTCTGCAGTTTTTCCAGGGTGGGAACCACGACCGTCAACAATTGCAGGATGATGGACGCGGTGATGTAGGGCATGATGCCCAGGGCAAAGATGGTGAGGCGGCGGATATTGCCGCCGGCGAAAAGATCGAAGAAGCCGAAGATGGTGCCGGAGGCGCGGCTGAAGAACTGCTCCCACGCGACCATGTTGATACCGGGGGTGGGGATATGCCCGCCCAAGCGGTACACGGCCAGCATGGCGAGGGTGAACAAGACTCTCTTGCGCAGATCGGGGATGCGGAATACGTTGCCAAGCGCTTCAAAAAACTTCATGGTTTCGCTCCAACTCCGTTGGCTGGTGGCTGGTGGCTGCTACCCGCCACTTGTTCGTTCACGCCTGCGGCTCCTTGGCCGGCTCGGCGCCAATGGCGCCAATCAAGATGGCTTCACCGCCGGCCGCCTGAATCTTGTCGAGCGCGGACTTCGAGAACAGGTGCGCTTCGACCCGGACTTTGCGCGTCAACTGGCCGTTGCCCAGCACCTTCAGCCCTTCGTGCAACTTCTTGACGATGCCCCGCTCCATGAGCTGGTCGGGTGTGAAAGTATCGCCTTCCAGCTTCTCCAGCGTTTCCAGATTGACGATGGCGTACTGCTTCTTAAAGATATTGGTAAAGCCGCGCTTGGGCAAGCGGCGGTGCAGGGGCATCTGGCCGCCTTCAAAGCCGCGTTTCTGTCCGAAGCCGGTGCCGGCGCGTTGGCCCTTGCTGCCGCGCGTGGAAGTCTTGCCCAGACCCGAGCCCATGCCGCGCCCGATGCGTTTGCGCGAGTGCTTCTGTCCGGGAGGAGGTTTCAATCCGCTTAGATTCATACTATTCGACCACCTTCAGCAGATGCGGGATCTTGTTGACCATGCCGCGGAACACGGGCGAATCCGGCCGCACCACGATCTGGTTCAACTTGCGGAGCCCCAGCCCGCGGACCACGCGCTTGTGTTTCTCGGGCGTGCAGATGGGACTGCGGTATAACTTGATCTTGATAGTGCCGCTCATAAAAACGTTCCGTTTTTCCCGGTGATAGGTTGTGGGTGATGGGTGATGGCAAAACCATCACCCACAACCCAACACCTATCACCGCTGTTAAAGCTTCTCTACCGCCAGCCCCCGCATCTCCGCCACTTCGTTCTTGTCGCGCAGTTGCTCCAGCGCCACGATGGTGGCTTTGACTACGTTATGCGGGTTGTGAGTGCCGATCGATTTCGTCAACACATTGGGAATGCCACAAGCGGTGATGACGGCCCGCACCGGCCCGCCGGCGATCACGCCGGTGCCTTCGGGAGCCGGCTTCAGCAGCACCAGGCCGCTGCCGAACCGCCCCAGCGACTGGTGCGGAATGGTGGTCCCCAGCATGTGGATTCTGCGCAAATTCTTTTTGGCCGCTTCGATGCCCTTGCGGATGGCGGACGGCACTTCCTTGGCTTTGCCCACGCCGAAGCCTACGACTTTGGCGGCCGGATCGCCGATCACCACCAGGGCCGAAAAGCTCAGGTTCTTACCGCCCTTGACCACCTTGGTGACGCGGTTGATCGACACCACCTGCTCTTTTAGGTTGAGCGACTGCGGATCGATGCGTTTTACGATTATGCCTGCCATTAAAACTCCAGTCCGGCTGCCCGCGCGGCGTCGGCCAGGGCCTTCACACGGCCATGGTAGATGTAGCCGCCCCGATCGAAAACCACCTTCTGAATACCCTTTTCCTTGGCGCGCTCGGCGACCAGTTTGCCGATGGTCTTAGCCGCGGCCAGGTTGCCGCCGTTGGTGCGCTTTCCCTTTTCGATGCTCGAAGCGGAGACCAGCGTCACGCCTTGGGAATCGTCGATCACCTGGACGTAGATATTGGCTACGCTGCGAAACACCGCCAGCCTGGGGCGCTCGGGGGTGCCGTGCACCTTGCGCCGGATGCGTTTATGGATGAAATGGCGGATTTCGTTTTTTTGAGTCTGATGAATCATTTGGCCCCCGCACCGGTCTTGCCGACCTTCTTGCGCAACTGCTCGCCGGTGTAGCGGATGCCCTTGTTCTTGTAGGGATCCGGCTTGCGCAGCGCGCGGATGTTGGCGGCCACCTGGCCCAGCATCTGCTTGTCGTAGCCGGTAAGCACCAGGTGGGTTTGTTTGTCGATCTTGAGGTCCACGCCATCGGGCAGCAGCACTTCGATGGGATGCGAATAGCCCAGCGTGAAGGTGGCCACGCGGCCCTTGACGTCGGCGCGGTAGCCGATGCCCACGATGTCCAGTTCCCGGGTGAACCCGGTGGAGACGCCTTGCACGGCGTTGGCGATGAGTGCGCGGGTGAGCCCATGCAATGCGCTGTACTGGTCGCCGTCGCGGACGATATCGAGGCGGCCGTCGGCTTGCTTGACGTGCACGCCGCCGGAAACCGGCACCGTGAGGGTGCCCTTGGGTCCGGTCACTTCCAATTGTTCGCCGACTTGAATTTTGACCCCTTTCGGCAGGGGAATCGGCTTTTTACCTATTCTTGACATAGACAAAATCCTTTGGATTTTGGGTAATAGGTTATGGGTGATAGGTGATGGGCGCTCACCGCGGCGCACCCACAACCCATCACCCAACACCCATCGTTTTGGTGCTGGGTTGCGGGTGATGGGTTATGGCCTACCCGTTGCAAACGGGAGAACAGTTCGCCACCACCCACCACCCATAACCCACAACCCGTCGTTACCACACCCGGCACAACAGTTCTCCGCCCACTTTCTCTTTGTGCGCGTCGCGGCCGGTCATCACACCGCGGGGCGTGGTGAGAATGTTGAT
>Ga0302326_10023031_pt1 | contig 12713 bp, 8 predicted proteins | sample Palsa_T0_3_FD_202264 | JGI IMG/M metagenome (GOLD analysis project Ga0302326, IMG submission 202264) | Peat permafrost microbial communities from Stordalen Mire near Abisko, Sweden - Palsa_T0_3 | ecosystem: Environmental > Terrestrial > Soil > Palsa > Peat permafrost | place: Sweden: Abisko... | reverse complement strand
CGCGTGGGCGCAGTCTTCGACGATCTTCAGCGAATGTTTGCGCGCGATCTCAGGCAGGGCATCCATATCGGCGAAACGCATGCCCAGGTGCACCGGCAGAATGGCCCGCGTTTTGGGCGTGATCGCGGCCTCGGCGGCCGCGGCATCCATGCAGTAGCTGTCGGGGTTGACGTCGACGAACACGGGCACCGCATTTACCAGCAGCACCGGCCCCACCGTCCCTTCCCAGGTGTAGGCGGGGACCAAGACCTCATCGCCCGGCCGGATATCGATGGCCTTGAGCGCAGCTTGAATAGCGACTGTGCCGGTGTTGACGCATTGGCCGTAGGTTGCATCGTGCAGCTTGGCGAAACCGGCGGCGAATTGGGTGGAGTACTTGCCAGGGAAGGGCTGCCCTCCCCAGGCGCGACCGCGCAACACATCGAGAATCCGCGTCTCTTCTTTATCCGAGAACTGCGGCCAGGGGGTGAATGGGGTGGTCCGTAAAGCGGCGCCCCCCAGGATTGCCAGACTTTCCATTGCTGCTCCCCCTGAAAGCAAGAAGCCCACGATAACCCATCGCCCTTCCCGGTTGCAAGTTGCCCACCGGCAAGATTCAAAGCGATTAGATCGCAGTCCAGACGGTGTTGCGCAAAATTTAAGATTCTGTTGCTAAGCGGTTTGCGAGTCCGTCAGCTATCGCGGGTCTGCGCGCGATAGCCGGTGTTTGCGGATTGCCGGGTGATCGAGGTCGCGCAGGCATTCGATATTTGTTAGTTCTTCGCGCCGGCGAGCCAATGCACGAGATTCAACCAGAGTGTCGGATAACAGGCCCAGGAGGTAAAGGCCGGTGGACCCCAATGCGCGCTGCAATCGGAGGAAAAGACCGCCGTCCGTCCTGCCTTAACTGTTCTAACCGCAATCAAGGGGTCGCCGCCGATGCTGGCGACGAGATGTGCGTCGGGGCGCAAAGCCGCGCGATTGTAGCCCAACATGGCCGGCCAGTCTTTGAGCCCTTGAGCGATCGGATGGCCGGGGTCGACAATTTCCGGGACCACTCCTTGGGGGTTCTCACGTCGATCATCGTGCGCCGACAATACGACGGGGAGCACCTCTTCCACCGGCGTGCCGTGATACGCGGCTTTTCCCTCGATCCCCTGGAAGGTGAGATACCCGCCGATCATCAGCAACGCGCCACCTTCTTCGACATAGCTCCGCAGCAGTTGAAGGCGGTTCGTGGTGAGCTCCGATCGCATGAAGGTGTTATCGCGTAGCAGCAGTGTGTTCGCACCAATATCACTCAGAACGATCACGTTAAAGGCGGACAAGGCCTCCGGGCTGTCGGGAAATGCGTTAGCGGCCACGTGACAAGGCTGATAAGTCACCTCCACGCCTCCGGAACGTAGCGCCGCGATGAGCGCGGTTCCGCCTTCCATGTAGGTAGAAGTGGTGAACGAATCGAAGCCCTTCACGTGAAGGCTGTGGGTCATCCACGATTCGCCTGCTATCAGCACGCGCGGAGATCCGGAGCCCAAAGATCCGGGAGTGGGTGCGTTCATCAGTGTTTTTCCTCAGGGGTATTTGTCGCATCGCCAAGCAGGGACTGCGATGCTCATACGACGTCGAACGATAACGAGTCTAGCATTTCATTTCTCCCGCACAGGCGATGAAGTTTCAAAGCGATTAGCTCGATCTCTCAAGCGGCAAAACCGGACGGAAGGGAGCGCTGCCCAGCGACTGATGCCGCCAGCAAGTCAAAATTTTCTTTACTTTGAATGGTTACGATGTTATTAAACGGTTAACCCTAAGCGCTTTGCCCTTTTCCCCGGCCCCCTTTGAAAAGCAAATCATATTGGTCTCTCTTCAGGAGGCAAAGATGAAGTCTATTCTGGGACGTCCGCTATACCTGTCTGTGTTCGTAGTCTTTCTTTCTTTCGCAACCTTTTCATTCGCGCAGATTGATCGGGGCACCATCGCCGGTACGGTCAAAGATGCGCAAGGCGCTGTGATCCCGGGTGCGAAAGTGACTGTGACTCGTACCGACACCCAACAGCAACGATCGCTAGTGACGGACAAGGCAGGCGCCTATAGCGCGGAATTGCTCACGGCGGGTACGTACTCGGTTGCAGTCGAAGCGCCAGGCTTTACCAAGACGGAGCAAAGCGGGATTCAGGTTGGCGTCAATGAGGTCGTGAGGATAGACATCGAACTCAAGATAGGCAGTGCCAGCCAGACCGTAGAGGTTTCGGCGGCCCCTCCCATCCTGTCCACGGAAACCTCGTCGCTCAGCACCATCGAGACCGGGCAGCGCATTGTCAATCTGCCGCTCAATGGCCGCAACTTCACCCAGTTGGCATGGCTTGGTCCGGGCGCAACGCCGGGCTCATCCGCGGGGGTTGGCCTAACAACCTCAACTGACGATCCCCGCCAGGGTGTTCAGCTTGCGGTCAATGGCTTGTACGGGTTCGATAACAACTTCCTATTGGATGGGGTGGATAACAACGAATTTGGGGAGGGCACAATCGCGGTGCAGCCTTCTCCCGATGCGCTGCAGACTTTCAGCATCGAAGAGAGCTCCATGAAGGCTGAGTTCGGGCGCGGCGGGGCGGCCGTAAACGCGGTGCTCAAGTCAGGAACCAATGCGTTTCATGGTGGCGCCTTCGAGTATTTCCGCAACAGCGCGCTCGATGCCGCGAATTATTTTGCCACCACCGGGAAGCCCCCGTTTAAGCGCAATCAGTTCGGCGGATTCATCGGCGGTCCAATCATCAAGGACCGCACTTTCTTCTTCGGCGATTATCAGGGCACGCGCTACAACGAAGGCATTACCTACATCAGCACGGTGCCAACACAGGCTGAGCACAACGGTGATTTCTCTGGTCTCGGCGTCAACCTCTATGATCCAAATACCACCACGCCTACTGGTTCGCGTTCCTTGCTCGACCCTGCCGATCCATCGCTGATTCCGGCCAACCGGATCGATTCGGTTGGTCAGGCCGTGGTGAACCTTCTGCCGTTGCCGAATGTCGCCGGCGCGCAGCAGAACAACCTTGTCCTCAACCCCAGCCAGACATATTCGGATGATCAGTTTGACGTCAGGGTGGACCATGCTCTTCGCCCCGCCGATCATCTCCTTACCCATGCCGCCTATGAGCGCATCGTCTTTGCCAAGCCTGCGCCCCTAGGTGCGGCTGGTGGTTGTTGCGACGGTGTCGGAAGCAATATCAAAACCCGCTACCAGAACTACGCGATCGGCGAGACCCATACCTTCAGCAACAACGTATTGAACGATGCGCGGTTTGCCTATATTCGCTTCGGCGTGGGTACTCTCGGTGACAACTCAGGCAAGAACATCTCGGAAGAGCTAGGCATTCCGAACGCCAATCGAGGCAGTGCCGAGACCTCCGGGCTCTCCTTGTTCAACCTTTCGGGATACGGGTTTAACAATAGTATGGGCAACACAACCTACGTTCCCGAACTGGTCGCCGATAACACCTACCAAGTGGCCGATTCCGTGATTCTGATTCATGGGAAACACTCCATAAAGTTTGGTGTTGACTTCCGCCGTATGCAACGCAACTTTTACCAGTCGCAAGCCCCCGCCGGTCAGTTCACTTTTTCCGGCCAGTTCACGCAGAATCAGGCCACTGGTGATGGGGGAAACGCGATTGCTGATCTTCTGTTGGGACTTCCGATCTACCGGGAACAGGATGGTCTTGCGGGTAAGGATCCTACGCGATATTGGGAGTTGTCTGAGTTCGTGCAGGACGATTACCGGGTGACGGATAAGCTGACGCTGAACCTTGGTTTTCGCTATGACATCTATTCGCCGGTTGGCGGCAAGGTAGGCAACTTCGATCTCGCCCGCGGTGTTCTGGTTAACAACTACGGTCCCAATGCCGTTTCCAACGCTGGAGTAAGCTTCGACTACAGCGACGTGGGCCCTCGCTTTGGCTTTGCGTACAACGCATGGGGTAACGGCAGGACTGTAGTGAGCGGAGCCTTTGGTGAGTTCTACTCGCCGGAGGGTAACCAATTCAACGATATTGGCGAGAATCCGCCTCTCTTGCAGTATTATTCGCAGCAATTGACGGCGACGACGGCTCCCGCGCCCGCAAACATGCTGGCAGCAGGCTTCCCCACCAATCTTCCCTCCATCAATCCGGCGAACCCGACCGGACAGGTCAAGACCAACGGGCCGGTGCGCAAGGCGCCCAGAGTGCTCGAGTGGAATCTCAGCACGGCGCAGCAACTTGCCCCCACGGTTTCACTGCGAGTTGCGTATGTAGCAACTCGAGCGACTGGTATCTGGAACAACGAAGTCTCCAACCTCGATCAGCCCGAGCAGCCGCTAGACTCTAACTTTTCCGATTCCACCGGCAATTTCGGACGCCCTTACTTCAATCAACTTCCAGGCCTTTCCTCTATCTATCCGATCGATTATCCAAACTTCAGTTTGTTTTACAACGCGTTGCAAACCAAACTGGAAAAGCGGTTAAGTAATGGGTCGACTTTTTTGGCTGCTTACACCTGGTCGAAGAACCTGGGCACGGCGAATGGACAGGTAGGAGGCCAGGTTCAGAACCCCTATAACATCAAGGCGCAATACGGGTATGTCGACCCGGATTACCGGCATCGCTTTGTGGCCAGCTATACATACGAGCTTCCTTTCGGACGCGGACGGATGTACGGCAATAATCTCAACCGGGCGGTCAACGGTGTGGTGGGTGGATGGCAAGCCAGCGGAATCATCACTGCACGCACGGGTGAGGCCTATACGGCTTTCTTGTCGTACGATCCGACCAATACCGGCACGGGGGGGCCTTGGCCGAATCGTATTCACGATCCGAAGGACTTCTCCTACAACTTGGCCGGCCAGGCGGCGCTCGGATGCCCGGCCACTGGAAAGCAGACCCTCACTTGCTTCTACAATCCGGCGGCGTTTGTTATTCCGGACCTGGCTCCGGGTCAGACATTTGCCCATCAATTTGGGGATTCCGGCAATGGGTCGCTGCGTGGACCGGACCAGGTGAATGTGGACTTCAGTGCGATGAAGGATTTTCATATCACCGAGGGACAGGCAATCCAGTTTCGTGCTGAGCTGTTCAACATGTTCAATCACCCGCAGTTTCAGATCCCTGGGGCCAACCCCAATGTTCCGGGCGGCCAGGCCATCACCAGCACGCTTACTGACAACCAACGCGAGGTTCAGTTCGCTTTGCGGTACACCTTCTAGAACCAAAAGTGAACGCGGTCCCTTGCTGAAGCTAGCTCGCCGCTTCGCCTAGTACTTTGCGCGCGGAAAGAGAGATCACGGTGCCGGCGACAACGACCAGCGCTAAAGCGACCCGCAAACCCACAACGCCGGCCAGAGAACCTACCACCGGCGGCCCCACCAGGAACCCCAGGTATCCAACACTGGAGGCTGCAGCGATGGCTGCTCCCACACCTCCAGGACTTCTCCGCGCCGCTGCGCCGAATATGAGGGCAATCATATTCGAGGTGCCGAAGCCCGCAATCAGCAGGCCGAACATCGCTCCGGTGTATGTCTTACCTATGAGGGCGAATCCAAAGCCAACGGCAACCAGAGTCCCCGAAATTCGTAGCAGGTTGGTCGGCCCGACTTTCATGTTTAAGTAATCGCCGACAAAGCAGCCGGTCATCATCGACAGGGAAAAAAGCTGCGTAACCAGTGGCTGCTGTAGCTGCGGAGACATGAAGTATCGAGCGTAGATACACCGCTCCCCAGTCACCAATCGAGCCTTCGATGAATAGGGAAAGGAAAGCGACGGCGGCCAACGCCCACAAGGGTCGCGGGATCAACGACCAGCCGGCGGGAGGATCTACCGGTGCCTCGTCGGCCAGCAAATAGGGCCGGCTGACCGAAACTGTGACAATCATCGCCGCAGCGGCGGCAGCCAAATCCTGGCGTGCGCTCGCATGCTGGCGCAAGAGTAGGCTGGAGAAACCCGCGCCAATCACGCCTCCTAAACTCCAGAACCCTTGCAACGAACTCATCACGGCTGAACCGTATGCCCGTTCGGTGACGATTGCCTGCGTATTGGTCGACACGTCTACCGTTCCGCGGCACAGACCGAAGAGGAACGTCCCCAGGGCTAGCCAGGTCAGAGACCTGGTCCAGGGCAGCAAAGACAGTAATACTGCGTAGCAAATCTGCCCTTTCCATGCGATAGCGGAGCTATCAAAACGATGGAACAGGCGACCCACGATGGGCATAGACAGGATGGCGCCCAGCGCGAGGGTAAACAGGGGCAGGGTTAGCTGTTGATTGCTAAGTTGATAGTTCTGCTTGAATACCGCGATGTGCGCCGACCAGACGCCGAAGGCGAAGCCATTGCCGACGAAGAGCGCTGAAACAGCTCTGCGCGCGGATGCTGCCGATGGATGTTTCAAAAAGAATGGCTTAACCAGCGAGCTGTCTCTCTTTTTACGTAAGAGCACGCTTGCTGTCAACTTGTGGCGACAGAGTCCGCTCCAAGGCGGTACCATTCGAACAATTCCGCGCACCGCAGTGGTAGTCGAGGCTAAGAAATGCGAACCACAGATCGGAAATTGGTTCTCAAGAGCCTGCTGGTCAGCTCGGTCACTCTCCTAGTGCTGTTGTCGTCCTGCGGCAAGCAGGCGGCCCGCAACCGACCTCCCGCGGCGAGCTCGGCTGGACCCCAGGATCCTGACTTGAACGTAAGTGCGGCCGGGTATCACGGCAGGCATTTTACCGGTCCGGTGTATATTCCGCGATCCTCTCCCATGCAAGACGGCACCACTGCCTATAACGTGACTTATCAGGACGGCGTAACGGTGATCAACAAAGACGATACGCTGCGCCACCTGGTCAACATTGATCGAGAGGGGAACTATACCTTTGATTCCTCGGCCGGCCAGATCGCCAAGCTGAGAAGCGGGAGCGTGTTGTTGCTCTCGGGCGTGGCGCTGCGCACAGTGGTCGATGTGGAGAAGACCGCCAACGGTTACCTGCTCAAGACCGCACCAGCCATGATCACCGATGCCATCAAAGACGGTCGTCTCGAAGGCACTTACAAGATCGACTTCAGCAGGATGCAGGCCAGAAAGTCGTCTTCCCTGCAGAAGTGGCTGCCATCCAGGTTTTCTCCCGGCACTGTGTATGCCGCGGGCCCTCAGACAACGGTTGCGCTGGGCATCGCGGATTTTGATGTGGACTTCTCCGGTTACAACTACCACGTCAAATTCACTCCAGGGAATGATCGCCTCGACGTGCAGGCAACCATTAAATTTGGGGGGGGCCAGGGCAAGCTGGCCTATGAGGGCATTGGTTATCTTAGCAACTTCGTTTCCACCATCAGGATGCAGATCAAAGATGGCAAGCTGACCAAGATGGATTTCATCAACTCCAACCTGGCTGGCCAGGTCGAGCTGAAGTGGTACGCGATCGCCACCGACGACATGAAGGCGGGCGCCATGGCTAAAATTACGTCCTGGCCAGCCGAACTCGTGAAGAGTGTTCTGCTTTCCAAAGCAGCATATCATGTGCCCATCCTGGTGGGCGCCGTGCCCTTCGACCTGAGAATATCGCTTGGCTTTAGCTTTATTCCCGCTTTCACCTCGAAGAATAGCGTGATTGAGGGTAGCAAGCTCATCGAGTACAGTGGCAGCGGCGGTTTTAGTCTTTCCAACGGCAAGACCAGCCCATCCGGCTCTTTGAATGTTCACGGAAACGTCACCGAACACGATAACCGGGTTTCGTCGCTGGGGCCGGTGGGCTTCACTGCAGCTACGGAGGCGCCGCGGTTGGAACTGACCCTGGGCTGGCCACCGGCGACCGCGCCCGTCGCCGGCTACCTCAACTTCATCGCGTCGTACGGTATCGTTACCAATGGAATGGCCAGCTCCACTCCATGCCAAACCAACATCGTGGCATTTAGCGTAAGCGCTGGATCTACCTATACCTCACCCAATACCTTCGCCACCTGGGCTGGGATCGCTACGGGAGCTTCTCCTTCTGTTTCGCTTTGGTCGAAGACAACCAAATCCGCGGGCGCCGAGGGCCTGATGTGTCCCGGCTGATATTGAGCTTTGGGAACTGTAATCATCACATAAGAACCCGCAACGGTTCGCAACGCTCACGCGCCAGGCCCATCGTCTTCGCCAATGTCTTCATACCAGATCTCGGGATGGTCGCGAATGTAACCCTGCATCAGGATCACGCATTCTTCAGAGTCCAGGTCAAATATCCTCACCCCGGCCGAACGTAGCCAATCCAATCCACCGCTGAAGGTTCTGCTCTCGCCGACAACCAGCGTACGGATTCCGAATTGACGAACAAGCCCGCTGCAGTACCAGCAAGGGGCTAGTGTAGTCACCATCACCACGTCACGGTAAGAGCGCAAGCGGCCAGCGCGGCGAAACGCATCCGTCTCCGCATGCACCGAGGGGTCACCTTGCTGCACCCGTCGATTGTGCCCCGCACTCAGCAGCTCTCCCTGAGTGTTGAACATAGCCGCCCCAATAGGAAGGCCGCCTTCCGCCAAGCCGCTCCTGGCCTCTCGAATCGCGATCGCCAGCATCGAAGCCCAATCCTGCTCCACGTTGATTCCCCCAGTCGGCGTCTGAACTTATTTCTTGCCTTTGAAAACACGATACACGGATCGAGCTGGCTCGCGCATCGCATCTCAATCAATGGGGTGGTGATGTCGAGCCATATGTTGTTTCGTGTCACACCCATGCGATTTGCAACGGCAAAGCTGGGGAAAGCATCCTATCGCCTGCTCGGTTGAAAGCCTGCCCCCAGCAATAGGTGATAGAAAGGATTTTCGATGACAAGAAAAAATCGTGTGGTATTACTCTGCGGCGTTACGCTTCTTTTCGCAGGTTGTAACAAGCAGGACAACTCCAAGGCCAATTATCAAGCGGCGATCAACAACTACTACAAGGCTCATCCCTTATGCCTCTGGCAGGAAGAGAAGAAGCTTCCTGCGCAAGCGGCGACCTCTGACGATGCCAAGACAGAAGGCTATGACGCCCTGACCGACGCCGGTCTTCTTACGCGCACTACCGCTGAAAAGAAGGTCTTCATCGTCGCTTCGAAGCAGGTGAACAATTACGATCTGTCAGCACAAGGGCGTTCTGCCTGGACCCCGGATACGAACCAGCCGGGATACGGTAATTTCTGTTATGGTCATCGCGCTGTGGATTCGATCGATAGCTTCACCGCCGGCGTCAACGGTTCCGGCTTGAAGACCGCAGCAGTGAACTATCATTACAGCGTAGCGGATGTTCCGGGATGGGCACAGTCTCAGGAGGTCAAAACCGCATTCCCCTCTCTGAGTGCCGCGCTTGCGCAGAGCCAGCCTGGTCAGGATGCGCTGGTGATGAACGGTAGCGATTGGCAAGTGTCTAAGTAGAGCTGCCGGATGCCTCATCCTTGAACCCTCTGCGGGGTTCAAGGATGATTACCCCGTTCCGTCCATCGGCCGGCTAAAGCATTTTCACTTCTGGTGTATACAAAGCAACCGCTCCCGACCCCCGAATTTCCTGTTCGCAGCTCCAAAAAGAATCGCGTGTGCGGCTTTCAGTGCGGAAAGCCGCATGAAGTTCGTCGACCGCACCCAGCCTTACAGGAAATTCGGGTCGCGGCTTTTCCTCAAGAAAAGACGCACGTCGCTGAACCCGACTGTGCAGCGTAGAAGTGAAAATGCTCTACTGCTTCTCCTCCTTCAAGACAAAGACCAGCAAAGAGCGCGCCGTGACCCCGTAAGCTTCGCCAACCTTGAAGCTCCCTCGCTCGCTGTTGTCGGTGATATTGGTGTCGATGAGTAGCCACCATGTATCGCCGCCGGGGCACTCAGGCAAAGTAAATTTAACCAGATCGTGATGGTCGTTGATCACGATCAATATGGTCGCTTCCCGCCCCCGTTGCTTTATTCCCGTTACCTGTGCTCGCCCATCCAGGAGCATGCCAAAGCAGCGCATGCCGTTATCACCCCAGTGCTCCTGCTGCATCTCCGATCCGTTGGCATTGATCCAGGTCAGATCCTTGACCCCCAACTCTTCGTCGTATTTGCCGGTGAGAAACAGGTTGCGGCGCAAAATGGGATACCTGTGGCGCAGGTTCGTCAGTCGACGGGTAAAGGCAATTAACGACTCGCCTTTCTCGTGCAGCTCCCAATTGAGCCAGCCGATCTCGTTATCCTGGCAATAAGCGTTGTTATTGCCACCCTGAGTGCGGCCAAACTCGTCGCCGGCCAGCAACATGGGGGTTCCCTGGGCCAGGAGCAAGGTGGCCAGAGCATTACGTATCATGCGCTTGCGCAGAGCAATGATATTTGCGTCATCCGTCGGGCCCTCGACGCCGCAGTTCCAGGAGTTATTGTTGGAATTGCCGTCCCTGTTGTTTTCACCGTTCGCCTCGTTATGTTTCTCGTTGTAGCTATACACGTCGTTCAGGGTGAAGCCATCGTGAGCGGTGACGAAATTGATCGATGCCCAGGGTCTGCGTCCTTGGTGATTGAAGATGGAAGGGGAAGCACACAGGATCTCGGTCAGCGCGGCTGCTGGGGCGTTGCCGGTCCAGAACCTGCGTGTCGTGTCACGGAATTTGTCGTTCCACTCTGCCCAGCCGGGAGGGAAGGCGCCCACCTGGTAACCGCCAGGACCGCAATCCCAGGGTTCTGCGATGAGCTTGATCCTTGACAGGCATGGATCCTGACTGCAGGCCTTGAGAAATCCGCTCTGATTGTCAAATCCGTTTGGCTCCCGCGCCAGGATGGTTCCCAGGTCAAAGCGGAAGCCATCGACACGGGTTTGCTCTGCCCAGTAGCGCAGGCTGTCGGTCACCATCTGGATAACGCGTGCGTGACTCAGATTCAGCGTGTTCCCGGTGCCGGTGTCGTTGATGTAATAGCGCGGCTTGTCGGGGAGCAGGCGATAGTAACTTGCATTGTCAATTCCCTTGAACGATAGCGTGGGGCCGCGTTCGTTTCCTTCCGCGGTGTGGTTGTAAACCACGTCCATAATGACTTCAATCCCTGCATCGTGGAAGCGGGCGACCATTTCCTTGAACTCGCGCAGTGCATGGCGGCGGTCGTTGGCATAGCGCGCATCGGGCGCAAAGAATCCGATCGTGTTGTAACCCCAGTAGTTGGTCAGGCCCTTCTCCAGTAGGTTGCTGTCATTGATGAAGAAATGGACCGGCATCAGCTCCACCGAGGTGACACCCAGCTCCTTGATGTACTTGACGACCGGCTCGGCGCCGAGGCCCGCATAGGTGCCACGCAGCTTCTCGTCCAGCCCTGGAAATCGCTTAGTGAAGCCCTTGACGTGGAGCTCATAAATAATGGTGTCGTCAAACGGTAAGCGGACCTCGCTCAGCACACTTTGACCATGCCAATCGAAGTTTGGATCGACGACTACGCACTTGGGCATGAAGGGTGCGCTGTCCCGCTCGTCGAAGGTGGTGTCGTCCCCCGACTCCATCTTGTATCCAAATACTGCGGGGTTCCATTGCAGCTCGCCGATGTGAGCCACCGCGTAGGGATCTAGCAATAGCTTGTTGGGGTTGAAACGGTGCCCGGCCTCCGGCTCATAGGGCCCGTGGACCCGGTACCCGTAGACTGCTCGGGGCCGCACACCCGGCAAATAGCCATGCCAGATCTGATTGGTGTACTCGGGCAGCTCAATCCGCTCCAGCTCCTTTTCGCCGTTTTCGTCGAACAGGCAAACCTCCACCTTGGTTGCGTGGGCGGAGAAGAGAGCAAAGTTGGTGCCCTTTCCATCCCAGCAGGCGCCGCGTGGGTGGGGAAGGCCTTCTGTCAGCGGGCCGGTGAGCGTTTCCGGCATGATCGTTTCAGGCATGATGATGTGAGTCCTCTGGGGATTATTGATGTCGGTTCAGATAGATGCGGATTCAGACGTTTTAGCTGGTTGGGCTCAGCCGCATCCCGTAGCCGGCGAAGTTCTTTCAGGCCATCAAAGTCGCAGACGCTAAGGTTTGGGAATAGGGGTGAGCAGACCCTGATCCCGAAGCCACTGCGCGAGCAGGGCCGGCCATTGGTCCAGCGCTGCGCTTCCCGCTCCCATACCGCTGCCATGATCTCCGTGGCGGAAAATATGCATCTCGGCGGGAACTCCGGCGGCGATCAGGGCGTTATAGAAATCCACGCTGGCGCTAATTGGGACAGTGCTATCGTCTGACGTGCTGTAGATAAAAGTGGTTGGCGTCTGGGAAGTGACGTGTAGGCTGGGCGTGTACTTCTGCTCATCCAGCTTGCAGGTGGCAGGCGGAATGGTCTTGATCAGCGAACAGTAAGTGATGTAGTGGCCGCTCGGCTGCATAGCGTTCAACCAGGGGTAGCCGAGCACCAGAAAATCAGGCCGGCTGCTGAGCCGTTCCAACGGGTCACTTGCATCCGGTTTGCCTAGATCGAAGAGCGTGCCGGTGGCCGCTGCCAAATGGCCTCCGGCGGAGAAGCCAACGAAGCCTATACGGTCGGGGAGAAAGCCGTAGGCGGCGGCCAAAGATCTCACGAGCCGAACCGCGCGCTGCGCATCCTGTAACGGAATCGGATAAAGATACTTCGCCCCCAGCCGGTACTTGAGCACAAAGGCAGTCACACCCTGGGAGGTGAACCAATCGGCAACCTGCCGGCCTTCGAGGTTAGTGGAAAGGTTCATATAGGCTCCGCCCGGGGCCACGACCACCGCCGACCCCGTGCCTTTTCCTTGCTGGGAAAGGAAGA
>Ga0302326_10023029_pt1 | contig 12714 bp, 10 predicted proteins | sample Palsa_T0_3_FD_202264 | JGI IMG/M metagenome (GOLD analysis project Ga0302326, IMG submission 202264) | Peat permafrost microbial communities from Stordalen Mire near Abisko, Sweden - Palsa_T0_3 | ecosystem: Environmental > Terrestrial > Soil > Palsa > Peat permafrost | place: Sweden: Abisko... | reverse complement strand
ACCGGGATGCCGCGGCGCGGCTGTTCATCTCGGAGGCGACGGTCAAGACCCACCTGATGCACATCTACTCGAAGCTCGGCGTCAACGACCGTGCGGCCGCCGTCGCCGAGGCGTTCGACCGCGGCCTGCTGATCCCGCGCCACCTGAGTTCCTGAAACGGAGATCCCGCGCGCGAGTGCCGCGGTCTCTGGGAACCTTGGCCAGGTGGCCACGCACACGATCCCCAGCGCGCGCCGACCGCGGCCGCGGTTGAGTTGGCGGCGCCGTCTCGGCGAGCGGGCGGGGACGGCCGTCGTCGCGCTGACGCTGCTGGCGGCGCTGCTGCGGCTCACCACGCTGTCGCTGCAGAGCTTCTGGCTCGACGAGGGGTACACCGAGCGGCTGCTGCATATGTCGTTCGGGCAGATGATTCGGACGGTCCCGAAGACCGAGTCGACGCCGTATCTCTACTACGCCGTCGCGTGGGTCTGGACGCGCGTGTTCGGCTTCGGCGAGTACGGGCTCCGGTCACTGTCGGCGCTGGCCGGGATCGCGGCCGTGCCGGTCATCTACCTGGCGGCTCGGTGGCTGGCCGGCCGTCGGGCGGGAGCGATCGCCGGGCTGTTGGTCGCGGCCTCGCCGGTGCTGGTGTGGTTCTCGCAGGAGGCCCGCTCCTACTCGCTGGCGACGCTGCTGTCGGCGCTGACCGTGTTGTGCGTCGTTGGTTACGAGCGTTCGCGCCGGTCACGCTGGCTTGCCGGGTGGGCGGCGGCCGCCGCGCTCGGCCTGGCGACGCATTACTTCGTCGCGTTCGTCGTCCTTGGCGAGCTCGTCTGGCTGTGGCGGACGGCACCGCGGGATCGCCGGCTGGCGGCCGCCGTCGGGCTCGTCACCGTGATCGGTTGCGCGCTGGTGCCGCTGGCGCTCGCCCAGCAGCAGACCGGTCACGCCGACTACATCTCGCACTCGAGCCTCCACACCACGCTCGTCCAGATCCCCAAGCAGCTGCTGCTCGGCTACGCCAGCCCCGACCAGAAGCTGACCGCCGTGCTGGCGGCGCTGCTGCTGCTGGTCGGCGCTCTGGCGCCGCTGGCACTGTCGGCGCCGGTGCGGGCGCGGGCGGCGTGGCCGCTGGTGACCGGCGCGGTGGCCGTGCTGGTGCCGGTCGTGCTGGCGGTCTGCGGGGTTGACTTCCTCGACACCCGGAACCTGCTGCCGGCGCTGCCGCCGCTGATGATCGCCGCGGGCATCGGGTTCGCGGGCTGGACCGAGCTCGCCGCCGAGAGCCGGCGCCCGGACTGGCGGACGGTCGGCATCTGGTCCGCAGCCGCGCTGGCGCTCGTCTCGCTCGTGGTGGTCGTCCTCGTCGATACCGACTCGCGCTATCAGCGCGACGACTGGCGCGGCGTGGGGCACGCGCTTGGCGCGGTGACGACCGCCCGGGTGCTGCTCGTCGACCCGGCGTCGGGCGAGATCCCGCTGCAGGTGTACATGCCCGGTCTGCGCGCGCTGACGGCGCCGGTCGCGGTGCGTGAACTGGACGTCGTCGTGGTACGTCCGAACGTCCGGGGCGGCGGGATCGGCCCGCCGCCGCGAATGACCGGGCCGCAGCCGGCGCCGACCGGGTTCATGTTGTCGGGGGTCACGTACGCCTCGACGTACACGGTGCTGCGCTACACGGCGCCGTCGCCCGAGCCGGTGTCGCCGTCGCTTGCGGGCTCGCGGTGGCTGCGCCAGAGCGGCTACGGGGCGCTGTTGCAGAACCGGCGTTGATCCGGATCTGAGCCGAGGTCGGCCATCGCCGGTTCGCGGCCATCGACGAAGATTGGCTTCACTTGACGGCATGAGCGACGACACGACTCCCGATTGGCAGCACGTGATGCGCGGCTGTGACCGCTGGTTGGGCTCACGCCAGCCGATCACCGCGGGCGACCGCCTGCGGGCGGCGGCCGACGCGCTGGCGGCGGGCGACTGGCCCGACGACTACGGCGAGGGCGAGCTGGTGACGGCCTTCGAGGACCGGGTGGCGCGGCTGCTCGGGCTTGAGGCGGCGGCTGTGTTCCCGAGCGGGACGATGGCTCAGCAGATCGCGCTGCGGATCCACTGCGAGGCCCGCGGCGCCGATACGGTCGCGTTTCACCCGACCTGCCATCTGGAGCTGCATGAGCATGCGGGCTACCAACACCTGCACGGGCTGCGCGCCGAGCTCGTCGGCGACAGAGACCGGCTGATCACGCTCGCGGACCTGCATGAGCTGCACTCGCGACTCGGCGCACTGCTGCTGGAGCTGCCCCAGCGTGAGATCGGCGGCCGGCTGCCGGAGTGGGATGAGCTCGTCGCCCAGATCGAGTGGGCCCGCGCCCGGGACGTTCCGACCCATCTCGACGGCGCCCGCATCTGGGAGGCCGCGCCCTACTACGGGCGGCCCCACGCCGAGCTGGCGGGGCTGTTCGACACCGTCTACGTGTCGCTGTACAAGGGCCTGGGCGGGATCGGCGGCAGCGTGCTGGCAGGCCCGGCCGAGCTGATCGCGCAAGCGCGCGTGTGGCGCCGGCGCCACGGCGGCACCTTGCCGAACCTGTTCGGATTCGTCGCCGGCGCGCTGCCCGGGCTCGACCGGCTCGTCGCGCGGATGCCGGAGTTCCTGGCGCATGCCCGCGCCCTCGGCGCGGCGCTGCGCGAGGTTCCGGGAGTCCACGTCGTGCCCGACGTGCCACAGACGCCGCTGTTCCATCTGCATCTGGCGGGCGACCGTGAGCAGCTGGCGCGACGGTCGCTGGAGCTGGCGAGCGAGCGTGGGGTGTGGCTGTTCGCGCCGCCGGCGCTGCGCGCCACCGACGTCGACCGGGTCAGCAAGTTCGAGCTCAACGTCGGCGAGCCGGCGCTGCAGGTCTCCCCAGCCGAAGCGGCCGAGCTGTTCTCGATCGTGCTCGGGATCGGCTGATGAGCTACGAGATCTCGATCACCAGTGATGCGGAGGCGTTCGCCGCCGTCGCCGCCAGGTTCTTGGGAGCGGAACTGGAGCGAGAGCAGCTGGCGCGGATCCTGGACGGCGTGCTGAAGGGACGCTATGGCGAGCAGCGGAATCATTTCGCCACGGTGCTCGACGCTCACGGCGAGCTCGTCGCCGCGGCGCTGCGGACGCCGCCGCACAGTCTGAACTGCACGCAGCTCCCGGACCTAGCGCTGGCGCCCGAGCTGGTCGAGGTCTGGCTCGCGCGGGACCCGGACGTCGTGGGCGTCGGCGCCGAGCCTGAGACCGCGCGGGCGATCGCCGCCGCGTGGGCGCGTCGGACCGGCGGTGAGAGCGAGCTGAACGTGAGCATGGCGATGCATGCGGCGAGCGCGATCGAGGATCCGCCGCGGCCGGTCGCCGGGCGGCTGAGGCTCGGCGCAGCAGCTGACCGGGGGTTACTCGTGCGCTGGTGGCGTGCCTTCTATGCCGAGGCCGAACCGTTGCATCCCGACGATGCCGAGCAGGCCGTCGCAGAGCGGTTCGCAGGCCGCGCGCTGTACGTCTGGGAGGACGGCGGCGACGTCGTGTCGCTGATCGGCGCGCGGCTGACGGGCAGCGGCTACGGCTGGATCGGGCCCGTGTACACGCCCCCAGAGCTGCGCCGCCGCGGCTACGCGGGTGCCGGCGTCGCCGCGGCCAGCCGTCGGCTGCTCGACGCGGGCGCGTCGCGATGCATGCTGTTCACCGACCTCGACAACCCGACCTCGAACAAGATCTACCGCGAGGTCGGCTACCGGCGGTTCGCCGACTGGGAGGACCACCGGTTCGTGGCGCCGCGCTGATCGGTGGGCCGCCGGCGGCCGTGACAGGCGGGTCAGCGCGAACGTTGTCAACGGCGTTCGACACGTCCGAACATGGTTGACAAAGTTCGGAAGGGGATGACCAGGCAGCTCGGGTGGCGGCGGCCACGGCTCCCCCGCCGGTCCGTACGGCTCAGCCGACGCGGGCCGCTGGCCCCGCGGCCGCCTCGCCGCCGACCGCCACAGCGGCGTCGGCGACGGGCTCCTCAGTGGCTCGGCCTCGAGGCATCCACACCAGCGCGACCACGAACGCCGCGGCCATCGCGCCCGCCATCCCGATTACGACCGTCTTGGTCGCGGTCGCGAAGCCGAGTTGGACCGCGTGCACCAGGGCGTGGGAGGTGTTCGAACCGAACGAGCCTGACTTGCCGGTGCTGGCGCCCGCGATGTCGTGCGCGACCCGTGACGCCGTGGCGTGCGGGACGCCCCGGCTCGTCAGCGCCGACTCCACGTTCGACACGACCCGGGTGACCAGGATCGATCCGAGCACCGCGAGCCCGAGGCTGCCGCCGAAGTTGCGGACGGTCTGGGTGACGCCGGTGACGGCGCCGAAGGCGGTCGAGGCGGAGCGATTGAGCGCGTCGGTCGAGACCGGGCCGAGCGTCAGGCCCATGCCCGCGCCGGCGATCGCCAGATACGGCCACTGGCTCGAGAACGACAGCGCCTCCAGCTTGTTCGCCCACAGGTAGAACCCGACCGCGGCCACGGCGCAGCCGAGCACGACCGTGGGGCGCGCACCGCGCGCGTCGAGGATCCGCCCGCCCCACTGGGAGGCGATCGCGAAACCGCCGAAGAACACCAACAGGAGCAGACCGGCGTTGGAAGCGCTGTCACCGAGCGCGATCTGCGCATACAGGCTGGCAAAGAAGAACAGCGGCACGAAGCAGATCGAGAGCAGGAACAGCACCGCGTTGTCCACTGCGAATGCGCGGTTGGAAAACAACCGCATCGGCACGAGCGGCTGATCGACGCGCAGCTCGCAGCGCACGAACAGCGCGATCAGCACGAGCCCGACGGCGATGCACGCCCACGTGGCCGGGCTCGACCAGCCCCACACCGCGGCCTGCTGCAGTCCGAGCACCCCGATCCCCATCCCGGCGATCGATAGGACCGCGCCGGGCACGTCGATGCGCTCACTGCGGTGGGCTGCCTGCTGGGGCTTGGCGATCAGCGTCAGCACGATCGCGATCAGCGCGACCGGCACGTTGATCCAGAAGATCGACCGCCAGGTCCACTGCGTCAGGTAGCCGCCGGCGATCGGTCCGATCGCGGTCAGGCCGCCGGAGATCGAGAAGAAGATCGCCAGGTACTTGCCGCGCTCGGAGACGTCGAAGGTGGCGACGACAATCGCCAGCGCCGCCGGGAACAGGAATGCGGCGGACGCTCCCTGCAGCACGCGACAGACGATGATCCATTCCTCCCCGCCCGAGCCCGTCGGGGTGGCGCCGCACAGTGCCGAGAACAGCGCGAAGGTGAACACGCCGACAAGCAGCGTCGTGCGGTGGCCGACGATATCCGCGACGCGGCCGCCGAGCGGGAACAGCGCCGCGAGCGACAACAGGTAGCCGTTGACGACCCACTGCCCCGCGGTCGCCGACAGGTGCAGGTCGTGGTTGAGGGTCGGAATCGCCAGCGCCACGATCGTCTGGTCGATGAACATCATCGCGACGGCGAAGATCATCGCCGTCAGCACCAGGTTCTTGTTGGACATCGCCGGATTCCCCCTCGGTCGCGTTCGAGGCCGTGTTATACCCATCCGGGTCGGATGGTTGCGGCCACATCAGTCCGACCTGTTTTCGTCAATTTGTTACGCCGGTCCTTGCACTTGGACGTGGCGGTGGACAAATGTCAGCTTGTCGATCACCGGCCGCGCGAGTGTGAACGGGTAGAGATCCTCGCGGCCCATGCTGCGATTGACGGCGTTCAGCGCATAGGTCAGCGGCAGCCACTCGCCGAGCACCTCGTCGAACCCGCGGTCGGCGGCGTCGGGCCTCGGCGTCGACTCCAGCTGGCGCTTGTCGGCGACCGCGCGCGGCCCGCTGACGACGACGCCATACTCCGACGCCGTCTGCAGCGTGTCGCGAATGTGGAGGTAGTGGGCGAACGTCTCGGCCCAGTCCTCCCAGGGGTGCATGGTCGCGTAGGCCGACACGAACCGCTGGGGCCAGTCGGCCGGAGGGCCGGACTGATAGTGACGCTCGAGCGACTCGCCGTAGTCGGCGCGCTCGTCGCCGAACAGGTCACGGCACGCGCTCCAGTCGCCGTCGCCGTCGATCAGCAGGGGCTGGAAGTAGTGCCCGAGCTCGTGACGCAGATGGCCGAGCACGGTGCGGTACGGCTCCCCGAGCTCGCTGCGGCGCTGCTCACGACGGGCGTCGTCGGACTCGGCCAGATCGATCGTGATCACCCCGTCGTCGTGGCCGGTCTGCACCGGCTTGGCCTCGGACGACAGCAGGTCGAACGCCAGCTGCCCGGGGGTAACGCCGGGCAGGCCGAGATCGAGCAGCTGCATGACCACGCGGCGCTTGGCGCTCTCGGCATCGGCCAGCTCGGCGATCCCGATCACGTCCGAGTCGCCGGGCCGCGTGCGCGTCAGCTCACAGGAGCGGCACAGCCGACCTTTGGTCCCGACCATCCAGTTGCAGCCGATCAGCTTGAAGTTCGCGCAGCGATGCAGCTGCTCGGCCGCCGCGCCCTCGAGCGCGACCAACTCCAGCCGCTCGGGCACGAAACCCTGCGGCGTCCGGCAGTACAGGCACAACGAGTTCTCGAAGAAGACGAGCCGGCCGCAGTGGCCGCAGGCGAAGGAAAGCATCGGTCAGGCGACGATAGGGACTCACGTCACCGGGATGCCTGGCCGCGCGCCCGAGTCCCCGCCCCGTGTCGTCAGTCGCTCACACGTCAGCTACATTCCGCGCGTGCCTGGACGTCGTACGAGGCTGTGGGCCTGGTCGGCGCTCGGCCTGGCCGGCTCGGTGCTCGTCGCGGTGGCGGCCCCCCGCGCGCTCGCCGACGGCGTCGTCGGCTGGTGGTATCACCCCTCGTTCCCGGGCAGTCGGACCGCGGGCGTGCACATGGTCTGGCTGGGAATGGCGGCGATGTCGGTTGCCTGGCTTGCGCTGTGGCGCGAGGTCCCCGGTCGCCGCGCGGCGCTCGCGATCGCCGCCGTCTGGCTGGTGCCGCTGGCGCTCGCGCCGCCGCTGTTCAGCCGCGACGTCTACAGCTACATCGCGCAGGGGACGATCCTGCACCTCGGCCACAACCCCTACCGGCAGGCGCCCACGGTGCTCACGAGCCTGCATCGCGGGCACGTGCTCGACGCGGTGTCGCCGTTCTGGCGCCACACAACCGCGCCCTACGGGCCGTTGTTCCTGGAGCTCGTCAGCCTCGTCGTCGGGATCACCGGCCAGCATCTGATCGGCGGCGTACTGCTGGTCCGGGCGCTCGACCTGATCGGCCTGGCCCTGGTGGCGATCTACGTGCCGCGGATCGCGCGTTCGCTCGGCACCGATCGCGGCCTCGCGGTGTGGCTGGCGGTGGCGTGTCCGCTGGTGACACTGTCGCTGATCGCGGCCGGCCACAACGACGCGCTGATGATCGGGCTGCTGGCCGCGGGCGTGTCGCTGGCGTTGCGCGGCAATCCGCTGGCCGGCGTCGCGGTCTGCGCGGTGGCGGCGACGATCAAGGTCCCGGCGCTGGTCGGGGCGGTGTTCATCACGGTCGCGTGGGCGCGGGCGGAGCGTGACCGGTCGGCTCAGATCAGGCTCGTCGCGGCCTGCACCGCGATCGTGGTCGTCGTGCTCGGGGCGGTGACGCTCGCCAGCGGGGTCGGGGTCGGCTGGCTGTCGACATCGCTGTTCTCGACCCCGGCCAAGGTCAGGCTCGCGATCACGCCCGCGACCGGCGTCGGCTACACGGTCGCCAAGCTGCTCGGGCTCGTCTCGATCCACGTCGGCTCACACGGCCTCGAGTCCGCGTTCGGCGTCGTCGCCACGGTGCTGTCGGCGGCCGTCGGCGTGTGGCTGCTGTATCGCGTCCGGGTCTCACGGCTGGTGGCGCCGCTCGGCGCGTGCCTGCTGATCGCGGCGGCGGGCGGCCCGGCAGCGTGGCCGTGGTACTTCACCTGGGGACTCGTGTTGATCGCGGCCTGCGCGCTGCCGCAACGGTCGCTCGCGGTGGCGCTGGCGCTCGTGGTCTCAGCGTTCCTCGTCAAGCCCTCAGGGATTCTGGTGCTGCCGCTCGGGTCCGCGCCGGCGGTGCTGGCCGTGTACGTGCTGATTGCGATCTGGGCGTGGCGACGGTACGGCCCGGGCGGGCTCGGCCGTCTCGCCGATCCCACGATCGCGAACCTGGTGCGCACCTAGTGGCCCAGAGCGCACGGGCCCGCCTGGCGGGCAGTGACGCCGCCGCGATCGGCGGGCCGGCGCTGTTGGCGCTGGGGCTGTCGCTGATCGGGATCACCGGGCGCAGCCTCGGCTTCGACGAAGGCGCGACCTGGGCGATCGCGACCCAACACGTCCCCGGCCATGGGCTCGGCGCCGGCATCGCGCACGACGGCGGCAACATGCTCGGCTTCTACGCGCTCGAGCATGTGCTGATCAAGGCGCTCGGCGATTCGGTGTTCGTGATGCGGCTGCCGTCGGTGCTGGCCGGCGGGCTGACGGCCGCGTTCGTGGCCGCGATCGGGCTGCGGTTGTTCGAGCGACGCGTGGCGGTGCTCGGGGCGGTGCTGACCGCGGTCACCCTGTCGGTCGTCTACTGGAACCAGTCGGCTCGCGGCTATGCGCCGATGCTCGCGTTCACGTGCGCCGGAATGCTGGCGTTCGTCTCGCTGGCCGAACCGGTGGACGCGGGCGCGCGGGCGGCCCACCGGGGCTGGTTGCCGGTGCTCGGCTATGCGGCCGCAATGGTGCTCGCGATCTACTGCAGCTTCGTGGCGGTGCTCGTGATCCCGGCGCAGTTGGTCGCGCTGATCTGGCGCCGTCACGCGTGGCGGCGGTTCGGGGCGGCGCTGGTCGCGCTGGCCGTCTGCGCGATCCCGCTGGCGGCGCTCGCCGCCGCGCGCGGATCGGGGCAGCTGTTCTGGGTGCCGCGGCCTGACCGGCAGGTCGAGCAGCAGGTGCTGGAGTCGCTGACCGGGTCAGGCCTGCAGTCGACGTTTCACCCGACGTTCCTGGCGAAACCGGGGATCTGGATCACGCTGGCGGCGGTGCTGCTCGTGCTGGTGCTGTGCGTGCGGGCGCGGCGAGCGCCCGAGCGGGGGTCCGTCGCCGAGCCGCTCGCTGGCTGGGGCGCCGTCCTCGCCCTCTCCTGGGCGATCGTTCCGCCGGCGCTGGTGTTCATCTACTCGTTCGCGTCGCAGCCGCTGTTTCAGCCCCGCAACCTGGTGACCTCTGTGCCGGCGATCGCGTTCGTGCTGGCGCTGGGGATCTGCGATCGGCGGCTGCCACGCGCCGTTGCCGGGGCGGCCCTGGTGTTGGCGCTCGGGATCCGGTTGGTGCCGCTGGCGCTCAGCTACGACGTCTCGCCCGAGCCGTGGGACGCGGCCACGCACGCGGTGCTGACCGCCGCCCGGCCCGGCGATTGTGTCGTCTTCTACCCCGAGGACAGCCACAACCCGTTCCAGTACTACGAGCGGACTGCGAAGCCAGACGGAGCGGTCACCCCGCGATCGGCGCTGCCGGTCAGCGGCTGGGGCGAGGTGCGGTCCTATGTCGAGCGCTACGAGACGCTGTCGCCCGCGCGTGAGGCGACGCTGGCGTCCAGTTGCGGGCGTCTGTGGCTGGTGTCCAGCCACGAGGGGCAGAGCACCGGTCCGGCACGCTCACGCCACAACCTGAGGACCTTCGACCACTTCCGCACCCAGCTCGAGCACCTGTTCGGCAAGGGCCGGATCAAGACCTACGGCTATGCCTCGGCGATCCACGTGCGGCTGCTGCCCGGGAAACACTGAGCGCTGTGCTCGATTTCTCACGACAGGCGTTAAGGATCGAGCACACCCGACACCGCACTACGGCCGCATCGAGAAGCCGACGAACGTCAGCAGCGACAGCACCACCAACAGCACGAGGTTGAGCGCGATCACGAGGTTGAACGTGCGGCCCTTGAGGTATCGCGCAAACAGCAACAGCCCCGGGAACGCGGTGATCAGCATCCGTGGATTGGGTGGCGTGTACTCCGAGGTCAGCGCCAGGAAGATGATCGCGACCGTCCAGACGATCGCGGGCAACGACAGCTCCCGCCGATAGAACCACAGCAGCACGAGCTCGATGATCATGATCACAGCCCCGATCGTTCCGAACACGAGGTTGAGGTCGATCGTCGGATGGTTGAAGTGGTTCGGGTCGAACGCGGGCGCCATCCGCTGGACGGCGTCGACCACCGCCAGCAGGTTGGTCTTCTCGCCCCAACCGTGGTGCTGAGCGATGTAGGTCGCGAACGGGTTGCCGGCCCAGGCCCACATGAAGCCCATAAAGCAGGCGGCGCCGACGACCGACAGCAGTGGCGCCTTGAGGCTTGAGCGGAACTCGCGCGAACGCCAGCCGTGGCGCCAGAGCGCCACCAGCGAGGCGGACGCGCAGACCGGTGCCAACACCAACCCGACCGGCTGGACCGCGCTTCCGAACCCGGCCGCGATCCCCGCCAGCCACCATTTGCGCCGTTCCAGCGCCCAGATGCAGATCGCCGCCGCCGGCAGCAGCAGGCCCTCGGAGTAGACCATCGAGAACACGACCGCGCCGGGGGTCAGGATGAACAGCACGGTTGCGCGGCGGGCGACGTCGCGGCCCCACCAGCCGTCGGCCAGACGGTGCACGAACACGGTCGCGACCCAGCCACCGACGCCCGCGATCACGAGCCCGGCCATCGTCGAGGACCAGATCTGCCCCCACGGGCTGACCAGTTCGATCACGGGCGTCAACAGCCAGATCGTGATCGGGTACAGCGGGAAGAAGCCGAGCGTCGTCTGCCCGTAGGAGACGTGATCCGGGTAGCCGTGGTTGGCCAGCCGGCGGTACCAGAGACCGTCCCAGTTGGCGAACTCGGTGAGGATGCCGTGATGGCCGAAGCGGCCCTGCAGGTACGCCGCGAGCACCAGCACCACCCGCGCGGCGAGGTATATGACGGTGATCCACAACAGCTCCTGGCGGGCGCTCGCCGATACCCTCGTTCGCAACGGAGCCCGCACCCGTTGGCGCGGCCGCCTGGCGGTCCGCGCGCGCGGCAGCGTCGCCGGCGGGTCCAGCACCGCCGTCCCGTCGCCGGTTAGTTCGAGGTCCGAAACGCGCACAAACCCGATCTTCGGGTCTGCCTGAGAGTCGATCGAATCCGAAGCTGCTTCCACGGGCGCGGCAGTGTAGGGGTGCACGGGTAAGGCCGCCGTATGTCACGCCGCACGCGGCGGACAGGCGCCACTGACGTGACACCGCGACCGTCTGGGAGCATTGAGCGTAGCGATCGGGACGGAACCATCCGATGCGCGCTCAGACCGCGCTTCGCGACGGCATACTTCAGTGTGTGACCGAAGCGATGTCAGCCGCTGCGCTCGCGCCGTTCACCGGCGAGCCACAGGCCGCCGCGATCCTGCTCGACATCGACGGGACGCTCGCGCCGATCGTCGACCACGCCTCCGACGCGAACGTGTCCGAGTCGACGCGTCAGTTGCTGATCGCGATCTCCCGTGCCTACAAGCTCGTCGCCTGCGTGACGGGCAGGCGGGCATCCGAGGCCCGCGCGATGGTCTCGATCGGCACGATCACCTACCTCGGTTCCCACGGCGCCGAGCAGTTGCGCCCCGGCTGGACCGAGGCCGTGCTCGATCCGGCAGTGGCCGAATGGGCCCGGCGGATCCGGGACTTCGGACGGGCTCAGGACACGGCCGACGTGCGCCGGCTCCGGGTCCGGATCGAGGACAAGGGAGCGATCGTCGCGTTTCACTGGCGGGGCGCGCCCGACGATCAGGCGGCCCACGCGGCGGTCGCCGAGATCGCCGAGCGAGCCGAGCAGGACGGGCTGAAGCCACACTGGGGACGCAAGGTGCTCGAGATCCGGCCGCCGGTGACGATCGACAAGGGCCACGGCGTGCGACGGCTGCTCGAGGAGTTCGGCGGCGGGGTTCGGGCGGCGCTGTACGCGGGCGACGACACGACCGATCTCGACGCGTTCCGGGCGCTCGACCAGATGCGGCTCCAGGGCGCCTTGGAGCGCGTGCTGCGGGTCGGCGTCGCCTCCGACGAGGCGCCGTCCGAGATCACCGGCGAAGCGGATCTCGTCGTCGATGGCCCGGCCGGTGTCCGCGAACTGCTGATGCTCCTGGTTGCAGGCGCATGACGGCGCCGGCCGCGGACGAGTGACGACCGTTGAGGTTCCACGAGTTCCTGCGCACGACCGTTCTGATGAGCGCCGGCTCGGCAACGGCGCTGGCGCTGGTGACGCTCGCGGGCGTGGCCGGCGGCGGTCACGCGCTGCTGGTCGCGGTTGCGGTGGGCTGGTGGCTGATCGGTGGATGGGTCGGGCTCTGGGTGAGCCGTGCGCCGGGGACCTCGAAGGCGATCGGCTCATTGCTCGCCGCCGCGCGCTCGCAGCGGTCGCTGCCCGAGGTGAGCCCGGCAATGACCGTCGTCAACCGCCTGTGGCCGCTGATGCTGCTGACCCTGGCCGCGGCGGGCGTCGGCATCGCCGAGCCGCAGGTGGCGGCAATCGCGGCCGGCTTCGCGATCGGCTGGGCGCTGGCGTGGCGGCGCCAAGCATCGGCGGTGCAGGCGATCGAGGACCGCGACGGCGCGCGCTTCTACGTCGACCGGACGTCGCCTCTGAGTGCGATCCGGCTGACCCGTACGCCGGGCTTCCGCGCGACCCCGCAGAGCGTCGAGGACGCGGCGTCGGCGCCGGCGGCGCAGCCTCAGCCCTAGGCGGTAGTGG
>Ga0302326_10023027_pt1 | contig 12714 bp, 12 predicted proteins | sample Palsa_T0_3_FD_202264 | JGI IMG/M metagenome (GOLD analysis project Ga0302326, IMG submission 202264) | Peat permafrost microbial communities from Stordalen Mire near Abisko, Sweden - Palsa_T0_3 | ecosystem: Environmental > Terrestrial > Soil > Palsa > Peat permafrost | place: Sweden: Abisko... | reverse complement strand
TTCCGGGGTGACTCCGCCGCCAGGTGAGCATGCCTAGTCTCGAGGCGCGCGGACTCGCGAAGGGGCATGCGACGGTGGCAATCGAAGAGAACGCGCCCGACCCGGCCGTCGACTCGCCATCCGAGCCGGGCGTGAGCGGAGGTCTCAGCCTCCGGCGAGCTCAGCTCACCCGGATCATCCGGGCCGTTGCCGACAGCGATCAGGCGGCCGTCGAAGACGCGGTCATGCAGCTCAGCCGCTCCCGGCGGGTCTTTGCTCCGCTCGCTTTCGCCGTCGGAGCCCTGCTCATGCTGTTCACCGGAGTCCGGCTGCTCGTCACCAACTGGCGGCTCTCGCTGATCCAGGTACTGCCGGCCATGTGGATCTGGGCGGCCATGATCGACCTGAAGGCCCATGTCCTGCACGGGAAGTCGTTCCATGTGCTGACCGGGCCGGTCGTGATCCCGCTGGTGCTGGCCGTGACAGCTGTCACCGCGGCAAGTTTCTTCCTGAACGCCGTCTTCGCGTTTGCGATCTCCAGGTCTGGCACGCCGGTGATCCGCCCCGCGTTCGGCGAGGCGCGCGCCCACCTGCCAGTCGTCCTGGCCTGGGGCACTGCCGTCGGACTGGGGCTCGGGCTGTCGACGATCGTCTTCACCCGCTGGGGCCTGCTGTGGTTCGGGCTGTCGCTGAGTGTCGTCGTCGCCGTCATGATGGTCTCTTACGTCGCCGTGCCGGCACGGCTGATCGGCGTGGAGAAGACGGCGCATTCCCAGCGGGACAAGCTCACCGCCAGTGTGGTGGGCGGTGCCGTCGGAGCGGTCGTCAGCACGCCGCCTTACCTGCTGGGCCGGCTCGGGCTCGTCATGCTCGGATCGCACGCTCTGTTCATCCCCGGCATCGTGGTACTGGCCATCGGCCTGACCCTGGAGGCGGGCGCGACCGGCGCGGTGAAGACAGTCAAGCTGAGCGCGAAGCTTGTCTCCGCCCCGGTCACCCCGCCAGGGTGATGCGGCAGGAGTCAGCCGACGGGAGGCTGCAGGCGTTACTAGTCGCAGGAGAGAGGCAAGAGCATGGCAATTGGTCCTGTGCAGCTGCTCGTACTGGGGTTCAGCCAGCCTGACTTCCACGGCGAGATCATCGCCGAGCTGGAACGGCTTCGCGAGAGCGACACTGTGCGAGTGATCGACGCACTCGCGGTTTACAAGGACGCGGACGGCGAGATCGGGGTGGAGCACCTCAGCAACCTGTCCGAGGAGGAGGCAATCGAGGTCGGCAGCACGATCGGCGCTCTCGTCGGTCTTGGCATCGCCGGCGAGGAAGGCATGGAAGCCGGCGCAGTGGAGGGCGCGGAGGAGGTAGCCGAGGAGGGCGGCGTGCGAGTCTTTACCGACCAGGAGGCCTGGGATGTGCTGGACGACATCCCGAACGACTCCGCCGCGGCGCTTGTGCTGATCGAGCACCACTGGGCGGTGCCACTTCGGGATGCGATTGCCCGCGCTGGCGGCTTCCGCATCAGCGATGGCTTTATCAGCCCGCTCGACCTGGTGGAGATCGGACTCGTCTCCGCGGAGGAAGCTCAGGAACTGCACGACCTGGAAACTGCGGCTGCCGCCAGCTGACCGCCGCTTCTGCCTTTCGATACCTACTGGAGGACACCATGATCGGAACACGAAGAGTAGCGCGGCGTACGGGACGGCGCACGGCCCGGCGCGTTTCCCGCCGCCGCAGGTAACCGCCCGCCCGGAGGCTGGCAGCTAAGCGGATGGCGTCGAGCTCAGCCAGCGAGGGAAGCAATTGAGCGCGTCCGACCTGGCCATCGTGGCAGCGCTGGTGTACGCGTGGGGCGCCTTCTCCGGTCGGCTGGAGCGGTTCGACGTCACAGCGCCGATTACGTTCGTGCTGGCTGGTGTTGTGCTGACGAGCGGACCGCTCGCGCCGCTGGGTTTCGCGCCCTCTCATGAGGTGGTCAAGGACCTCGCCGAGGCCACGCTCGTCCTGGTGCTCTTCGCGGACGCATCCCGGGTGCGGCTGCGGGACCTGCGGGCCGACATGGGCCTGTGCCTGCGGTTGCTCGGGATCGGGCTGCCGCTGACGATCGGCGTCGGCACGGTGCTGGCCCTGGTTCTCGTCCCGGGGATAACTGTCTGGCTCGCCCTCCTGATAGGCGCGGCGCTTGCGCCGACAGACGCCGCTCTGGGGGCTGGCGTGATGGTCAACCCGGCGGTGCCCGCCAGGATCAGGCGGCTGCTCAACGTCGAGAGCGGTCTCAACGACGGGATCGCCACGCCCGTAGTCCTGGTCGCGGTAGCGGGGGCCGCCGGTCATGCCGGAAGTACGGGTCCGGGCGAGACCGTCGCCGAACTGGTCCTGGGTGTGCTCATCGGGGCGGTGGTGGGCGGTGCTGGCGGCTACCTGATGAGACTCGCGCGCCGGCACGGCTGGTCTGAGGGCGGTTTCGCTGGCTCGGCAGTGCTCGCGCTGGCTGTCTGCGCGTACGCCTGCGCGCTGGCCCTGCACGGCAACGGATTCATTGCCGCGTTCGTGGGCGGGCTCGCCTTCGGCGCGGCCAGCGGCCGGAGCCGGGAGCGGCTCGTGCCGTTCGTCGAGGAGACCGGCGCGCTGGTGTCGCTGCTGGTCTGGCTGGCATTCGGGGCCGTCACGGTCGTCCCGGCGCTGCAGGAGCTGACCTGGCAGACAGTGCTGTACGCCGCGCTCAGCCTCACAGTTATCCGGATGGTGCCGGTAGCGGTCGCACTGGCAGGCGCCCGCCTCGGCTGGCGTAACGTCGCGTTCCTGGGCTGGTTCGGCCCGCGCGGCCTGGCCTCGGTGGTCTTCGCGCTGATCGCGCTGGAGGATCTGGGTGACCACGCTGCCAGGCCCGCGGTCGCCGTCATCACCTTCACGGTGCTGCTGAGCGTCCTGGCGCACGGGGTGTCGGCGGACCCGCTAGCCCGTCGCCTCGTGCGGGTGGCGTCGCCAGACGCCGTCGAAGCTGAGGCCGGGGTACCGCAGCCGCAAGAACGCCGGCTCATCCGCCGCGCGTCCTGACGCAGCGCGGGAACAGAACGGGGACCTTTCCGCGCCGGCGGCGCGGGAAGGTCCCCGGCTGCATCTGACGAGAGCGCTACTCGCGAGCCAGCATGGCCTGGGCCTCGCGCTCCAGGTCCACGTAGGGATCGCCGCTGACGTCGACCGCTACCCGATTGATGGTGCCGCCGGTGAAGTGGTGCGGTGACACGCCAGGATAGTCCGGCGTGACCGCCTCCCCGGAGTCACGGCCGACGCACAGGCCCTCGCCGGCCAGGCTGAACAAACCAGGCTGGGTCCTGATCCGGCCTTCGCCGACCTTCTTGTCCCCGTGGTAGAGGGACAGAATGCCGGTGGACACGCCGGGCGGGTCCTCGCCGTCCTTGTCGAACGAGGCGGACAGGATCAGGTTGTCGCCCGCTGGCACATCCTCCAGGCCGTCGATTTTCTGCTCCATCAGGCCCACGAAGTTGTACACGTAGTGCAGCTTGTTGTCCTTGATGTAGAGGGCGTGGCCGCCGAACCGGGAGCCGTGCGCGAACAGCACGCCCTGCGCGCCCGGACCGGGAATGTCGACTACCGCCCCGATCGTGTACGACCGGTTGCGGACGTTCACGGCCTGCTGCTCCGGCACTTCGGCAGTGCCGGGGAAGTAAGCGTAACGGTGGCGGGGTGCGGACAGCTGCGGCCGCTCGGTGGTGATGATCTCCAGCGCAGATCGGTCGTCGAGCGGGAAGGCGTCGTTACGCCCGGCCTCCGCGTACCAGAGACTGACGAGCTCGCGGAGCTTGTCCGGCTGCTCGGCCGCGAGGTCGTGCAGTTCGGCCCGGTCGGTGTCAGTGTGGTATAGCTCCCAGGTGTCGTCGTTGAAATGGCTCCAGCCGCTGAGCGTGGGGTGGGTGGTGATGGCCTTCCAGCCGTCGTGCCAGATGCCGCGCGAGCCGAGCATCGAGTAGAACTGGGTGCTCCGGGCCGACGGCGCCGACGCCATCTCGATGCTGTACTTCATGCTCACCCCGTCGAACGGGCTCTGCACGTGGCCCCTGATGGTGCCCGGGGCCTGCACGCCGAGAGCGTCCAGGATTGTCGGCACCAGGTCAATGGCGTGGTGGTACTGGTGGCGTAGCTCCCCGCGCCCCGCCGCGCTTCCGGCGGTGGCCGACGGCAGCGAGATGATGCACGGGTCGGCGGTGCCGCCGTTGAACTCATACCGCTTCCACATCTTGAACGGCGTATTAAAGGCCATCGCCCAGCCGTTGGGGTAGTGGTTGTAGGTCTGTGTCCCGCCCAGTTCGTCAATCATCGCGAGGTTGGACTTCATGTCATCGGGGATGCCGTTGGCGAACTTCATCTCGTTGACCGACCCCTCCGGGCCGCCCTCACCGCTCGCGCCGTTGTCGGACACCACGATCACCATGGTGTTCTCCCGCTGCCCGGTAGCCTCCAGGTAGTCGAGCAGCCTGCCGATGTGGTGGTCGGCGTGCGCCAGGAAGCCCGCGTAGACCTCGGCCATGCGGCTGAACAGCCGCTTCTCCTCGGCCGACAGCGACTCCCACGGCCTGGTGTAGTCCAGCGGCGGGAACGGCTTGCCGTCCGGCCCGGTGCGGGTTTCGGGCGTGCCGATCGGGTTAACGGGCGGCAGGCTGGTGTCGGCCGGGACGATGCCCAGCTCCTTCTGCCGGGCCAGGGTCTCCTCCCGCAGGGCCTCGTATCCCATGTCGAAGCGTCCGGCGAACTTGTCGGCCCATTCCTTCGGGACGTGGTGCGGCGCGTGCGCAGCCCCGGGCGCGTAGTACAGGAAGAACGGCTTGTCTGGTGCCACCGCCTGAGCGTCGCTGATGAACTCGATTGCCTTGCTGGTGATGTCGTCGGTGAAGTGGTAGCCCTCCTCGGGCGATTTCGGCTGGTCTACCGGGTGATTGTCGTAAACGAGGTCCGGGTACCACTGGTTGGTCTCGGCACCAAGGAAGCCGTAAAAGCGCTCGAAGCCCCGACCAGTCGGCCAGTTGCGCCGGGTCGAGGCGAGGTTCATCTCCACGGTCGGGCACAGGTGCCACTTGCCCACGAGGTAGGTGTTCCAGCCGAGCTCGCCGAGGATCTCCGAGATCATGCCGTTCTCCGGCGGGATGGTCCCGCTCGCGTTCGGGAAGCCGATCGCGGCCTCAGTGATGCAGGCCATCGAGTTTCGGGTGTGATTCCGCCCCGTGAGCAGGCACGACCGCGTCGGCGAGCAGAGCGCGGTGGTGTGCCACTGCGTGTAGCGGACTCCGTCAGCGGCAATCCGGTCGATATTCGGCGTCTCGATCGGGCCCCCGTAGCACTTCATTGCCGAGAAGCCAACGTCGTCGAGCACGATATAAACGACATTAGGTGCGCCTTCCGGCGCGGTGGGCGGCTCGAACGGCGCCCAGTCCGGCACCGAATCACGGATGTCGGTGTTGATGGTGCCCTTGAACGGCTTCGTCATCTTGCTGCTCCTCGCACCTCACGGGCATACGACAGTTCGTCCCCGGCAACCGATGCTGGCAGGCCTCGCAGGCCAGGGCATCACTCGTCAGGGGTGAGCGAGCACCGGCTCCGCCGCGTCCTTGAGCACCCGCCGCAGCATGAGCCCGGCGATGATCTCGAAGATCCCCATGATGATGAACCAGATGCCCAGCAGGACGGCCAGGAACGTCAGCGAGGAAGCGGGCGTGACTGTGACCACGATCCCGGCGATCAGGCTCACCGCTCCGAACGCGATCCACCAGGCCTTTCCCTCGCGGACGTCGCCCGCGATCCCGCCGATGAGCGCGGTCAGCCCCTGAACTATCCAGGTAATGCCGATGACCAGGCCGACGATCGCTCTGGTGAGGTGCAGATGACGGATCAGCAGGACGCCGACGACGACGAACATCAGGCCGGTGATGCCCAGCCAGACGCGGTGCTGCTCGTCCCGGCTGAAGACCCGGAGCAGGTGGAAGATCCCGGACAGGATCATGAGCACGCCAAGCAGCACCGCGACCACGTTCAGTGAACCGGTCGGGTGAAAGCTCACGACCAGCCCGAGGATCAGGGTGAGCACGCCGAGGATGAGCGTCGGCTGCCAGCCGCTGTCCAACACGGAGGAAGGCGGCTGCGCGCCATAGTCGTCAGAACTCATCGAGCGCCTCGTTCCCTGACTTAAAGGTCTTTGTGTTCTGGCTGATCGTCAGGCTCGGCCAGCCGGTCGCGCCTCACCCGGCGTGGATGAGTGCAAGCCGGCGGCGGCGCGAGAAGATGCGCTCAACCATCAGGCGCCGAAGGGGAGAGCGATGAGCGAGGCACTGACTGGCCCGCGCCCGCTGCGGCCGGGGAGCCCGCTGCGAACGCCCAGGGCGGCCGCCTGGGCCGGGATCATCTTTTCCGTGCTGCTGGTCGCTGCCCTTGTCCTGCTGCGGCTTTCCGTCCCTGCCCATGCCGCCGTGCCGGGGGAGTGGCTCACCGATTCGCGGCGCCGCACATCAGTCGCGATCGCCCTGAACCTCGTCCCGTTCGCCGGCATCGCCTTCCTGTGGTTCGTCGGGGTACTCAGAGACCGCATCGGCGAGCGCGAGGATCGCTTCTTCGCCACTGTGTTCCTGGGCAGCGGCTTGCTGTTCGTCGCCATGATCTTCGCGGCCGCGGCCATTGCCGGCGGCCTGCTCGCAGACGCGTCTTCTGGTCCGGTGAATGCCAGCACGCTGGCGCTCGGCCGGAACGTCACCGCCATCCTGGTCAACGTCTACGCGATGCGCATGGCGGCGGTCTTCACGCTGACGACAGTCACCATCGCCCGGCGCACCGAGATCGTGTCCCGGTGGCTGACCGTCGCCGGACTCGTCAGCGCGCTGGTGCTCCTGATCGGCATCGGGTTCTCGCCCTGGGTGGAACTGCTGTTCCCGGCGTGGATACTGGCGCTGAGCATTGACATCCTCGCAGCCGGGCTGCGGCCCGCCGCGGGCGCCGCGAAGGCAGCGCAGGACTGAGGGCCCGGCGTGCACCGCCTCCGCGACCGCGCGGCGGAAAACCTAGCTGGCGAGCAGGTGGGCCTTGGCCGCGGTGAACTCGGCATCGGTCAGCGCGCCTTGCTCATGCAAGGCGGCGAGCTGGTTCAGCTGATCGATCATCGACGATGCCGGTGCCGCGGGCGCTGCTGCGGCCGGGGGCGGCGGCTGGGCTGGTGCCTGCTGCTGCTCAAGGTCGGCAAGGCGCTCGTTCTGCTCGGCCTCTTGCTGGGATTGCTCGGCTGACTTGTTCGCCATGTGCCGGCCAGCGGCGTAGGCACCGCCGCCGACTGCCGCTGCCCGCAGCAGCGGGCGCCGCCGCAGCATCACGCACCGTCCGGCAGGCTCAGGCCCAGGGCGATCATCAGCTCAGGTGCCGCCGCCACGATCTTGGGCAGGCCGACCTGAGGTGCGACCGCACGGAGCACGCCGATGAGGTCTTCCGCGGTGACGCCAGCGTCCAGCGCGTTACCCACCTGCCACAGGTACGAGGCAGGCGGTGCATCCAGCGCGATGAGCGCGGCGATTTTGACCAGGGCATAGCTGCGCGCATCCAGCCCGCTGTTGTGCTGGAAGTCTGCCCGTACGCCGAGTGCCGTCTCCAGAAGCTCCGGATCGCCGAGGGCGATCTCGGCCAGCGCCTCTCGCATGCCTTCGTCGATCGTGGCTCTGCCTGACATATTCATAATCGAGTCCTCTCCGTCCCTGCGGTGCCAGGCTTGCTGAGGGCACCGGGCATCACCTGCCAACGATCCCGGCTGCGCGCGGGCGCTGCCTCACCCGTGGTGGATGAGGTCAGGCCACGACAGGCGCGGTAGCTGGCCAGGCCCGCGGCCGGGCGACCCCGGCTTACCGGCCGCCCGGGCCCGCTTCCGCGTCGCGCGCGAGAAAGCGGATGCGGGCGGCACGCGCATCCCAGGCGTAGATGACCGCGGTACCGGCGATGAGGTCATGCAGGGCGCGATGCTCGCGCTGGACCAGGATGCCAAGGAAGCCGAGCCCGAAGAACAGGAAGCTGAGCGGGAAGACGAGCGCGCGCACGACGCCGCGCCACGGGTCGAGCCCGTGACCATCCGCCCGGACGACGCGCACGCCGAGGACGGCCATCCCGAAGGTCCTCCCGCTGGCAGCCCAGGAGTAACCGAAGTAGAAGAACTCCCAGGCCACAAAGATGATGGCGACCACGATGTTCGTCCGGTCCCAGCTGACCGAATGTCCGGTTACGACCTGGACGACGAGGGCCGTCGCGGCGAGCCCGAGTGCGGCGAGGCCGGAGCTGACCAGGACGTCGATGACGAACGCCAGGAATCGCGATACCGCGCCGGCGTAGTGTCCCTGCGAGCTGACCCACCCGGCTGGTGGCGTGCGGGTGCTCACGACTCGGCCTCGCCATCCAGCAGCGCGGCTGGCGCTGGCGGTCCGGCCTGCCTGCGCCGGATGGCTCGTCCCACCCACCGGTCGATGAACTGATCAAGCCCGACAGCCTGGCTGCGGGCCGCGTCGAGTGCCTCGCTGGCAACTCCGCCGGACGACTTCGCGATGACCGCGCCCAGGTCGGTGTCCTGCACGAGCGAGTCCAGGTCCACGCGCCTGATCAGGTCGTTGACATCGACGCGATCGATCAGAGCGCCCACGTCGACGCGCTGAAGCAGCGCGTCGACGTCCGCACGGCCCAGCAGTGCATCCACGTTCACCCGGTCAAGCAGCGCATTGACCTCGACGCGGTCGAGCAGGACGGTCACGTCGACCTTCGCCAGCAGCGCGTTCACATCGACCTGCGCCAGCAGAGCGTTCACGTCCACTCTGCGGAGGATCGTGTTGATGTCGACCTGCCCGAGTACCGCGTCGAGGTCGACCCGCTGGACAAGCTGGTTGATGTCGAGCGCCTGGACGATCAGGTCGACGGCACGCTCCGCAATTCGCTGGGCGAGCGCCTCGGCCGGGTCGGTCAGTCGCTTGCCCGCCGACAGCAGCCGCTCGCGGGGATCCACGCACCCAGGATCACTCCTGGCGCAGGTTCGCGAACCATCCGCTGCGGGTGATACCCGCTGCCCGCGGGCCAGACCAGCGCAGCCGTCAGGCGGGGCCAGCTGTCACCGGTGCCGCGGGAGGCCTGCCGATCAGCTCGATCAGGCCGAGGACGACCAGCAGCACGACGGTGATGACGATAGCCACCATGACGGTCGGCAGGCCCCAGAAGACGAACAGCAGGGCCGCAATCGCGACGGCGGTGATCCGCAGCGCCTTCCGGTGCGCGTAGGTGAATGAGCCTACCGGGCCTGTCCGGAGCCCGGCATGCTCACTGCCCGCGCGAAGCCAGCCGAATCCTGACCGGAACGCCCCCCGGGTCTGAACCGCCGTCACCGACGGCCCGGTGAAGAAGGCGCCCAGCGCGACGATCAGGCCGACGACCAGAAGCAGGCGCAGCGCGTCCTTGATGAAACGGACCAGGGTGTCGAACATCGCGGCGGCGGCGTCGCTCGGCAGGATGCTGGCTGGCACCGTATTCAGGTACGCGGCGCGGGCAACGGCCAGGACAGCGCCGAGCACGAGCATGCTGGCGGCAAAGCCGAGCCCGGCGCCCACCAGGGCCCGGCGATGACCGCGCGCGACATAGACACCGAGGCCGATCAGCAGGATCGACAGGATCGGCAGGACGATCTTGAGGTCGTTGATGAGCCGGTAGCCGGTCTGGGCCTGGACCAGATCCCGCGACGAGAACAGCGCCAGCGTCGGGTGGATGGGCGGGAGGCTGTTGAGGATGGTGAGCCCGCGTCTGACCAGGTCCTGCTTGACAATGGCGATGAACGGGGCGAGGTCGATGTAGACCTTGCCGTTGCTAACCGTGACGCTCGTGCTGTTCCCGGACAGCGCGCCGACCAGCTGCTCGTGCGCGACGGTGTTGACCTGCAGCCAGGCGTGTTCGAACCGGGCGCTGGTCACTATCCTGAGTACCTGCTTGTGAATGAACCCGTCGACCGAGCTCGCGATTGCCGGGCTGAAGGTCTTCAGCAGCGCGCCCACCCGAGTCAGTCCCTTGGCGGTCAGCAATCCGGCCGCCTGATTGGTCAGCCCCGCCACGTTGAGGTGGCTGGTGATCTGGAGCGTCACCTTGTCCGCCAGCGCATTCTGGATGGCCGGCTCGTGGATCAGCGGCTCGATGTTCGCGATGTAACGACTGGTGTCGGACACCTGGTTGGCGGACCAGACGGCCAGCACAGATATCGGCGCCAGCAGGCAGCCGATGACGATGAGCAGCGTGGCGACCGGAAGCCGCCAGCCGAGCCGGTGCCTACGGCCTTCGGCCGCCTGGCGGCTGCGCAACTCGGCCACCTCAGCGCGCAGGCGCTCGAGCTCAGCCTCCTCGGCCGCGCTGATGCCCGGACCGGCAACGGGCTCTGGCTCATTGCCCAGGTCAGACATGGTCACCTCCGCCGAGTCCGCAGCACACGGCCAGGAGTGCCGCCGTGCGGGCGCCGGAAATGCCCGGCACCGTGCCCATTCACCGTGCCGAACCTGACAACGCCGCACCTCACCCGCTGCGGGTGGCTCCCGCGCGCGGGTAGCTGTCTAAGCTCAGGAGACCTGCTTGCCGCGGCCGGGCAACGGGACTGCCTGATCCGAGAACCGGGAGCTCGCACCGCATGTCCGCATCGCGTTCTTTGCCACCTGCCGTAACCACACCCCAGCGTGCCCGGACCGCGGATGCGGGCGCCAGCACGCGGGATCAGCGCCCGGACATGACGTGGATTCCGGCCGGGACATTCCGGATGGGCTCGGCAGACTTCTATCCCGAGGAGCGGCCCGTCCACCGCGTCACCGTGGACGGCTTCTGGATGGACCGCCATCCGGTGACGGTCGCGGAGTTCCGCCGGTTCGTCACCGCGACCCGATACGTCACCGTGGCCGAGCGTCCGCTGGTCGCTGCCGATTACCCGGACGCCGATCCCGCGCTGCTGGTGCCGGGATCAGCCGTCTTTCAGGCAACAACGGGTCCGGTCGATCTGCACGACTACCGCAACTGGTGGGAGTACGTGCCCGGTGCCTGCTGGCACCGGCCGGACGGGCCGGGCAGGAATTACCGGGGCCTTGGCGAGCACCCGGTCACCCAGGCCTCCTATGCCGACGCGGAAGCGTACGCGACGTGGGCCGGGAAAGAACTGCCGACCGAGGCGGAGTGGGAGTTCGCGGCGCGCGGCGGCCTCGATGGCGCCGTCTACTCCTGGGGCGACGAGTTCATGCCCGGCGGCCGGCCGATGGCGAACACCTGGCAGGGCGAGTTCCCCTGGCAGAACCTGCTCGCCGACGGTTACGCGGGCACCTCTCCGGTCGGAAGCTTTCCCGCCAACGGGTACGGCCTGCATGACATGACCGGCAACGTCTGGGAATGGACGTCCGACTACTTCAGCCCGCGGCACCCGGCTGACGCGGCCAAGTCCTGCTGTGTCCCGCACAACCCCAGGGTCAGTTCACCGGATGGCAGCCGTATCGCCGGAGAGCCGGGGGCGCACCTGCCGCGGAAGGTCATCAAAGGCGGCTCGCATCTGTGCGCGCCCAGTTACTGCCTGCGCTACCGGCCGGCCGCCCGGCAGAGCGAGACCCTGGACAGCGCCACCAGCCATCTGGGCTTCCGCTGTATCAGCCGCGGCGAGCCGCCGGCCACGCCCTAGGCGACTGGCTCATCCGCCGGCTGCTTCACGAGCCACGCCTCGGCGTCAAGGTAAGCCTCCAGGGTTGACTCGCCGACAAGCGCAGTGGCCTCGAACGTGCGGATCGGGCCATCGAGATGGCCGGAACGCGTGAGCAACTCGGTCAGGCCCGGCTCGAGTCCGCTGAGATACAGCCTGCCGCCGGCACTGGACAGGCGGTCGGCGTAGTCCGTCACGACCTTCACGAACGTCGCTCCGAGCGAGGTGCGGCGGCGCAGCCGCAGCACGACCACCGGCGCCTGTGCGCCCGCCGGGTCGGGCAGGTGGGCCTGCAGGGTGCGGGCGCCGGCGTACAGCAGGCTGCCGTAGACGTCGAGCACGACGACCTGGCGGCTCGTCAGGGTGGCGGGCGGCTTGTGCTCCTCGAAGCGCCCGTCATCGCGCGGGATGAGCTCGACGACGGTCACGTCCATCGCGCCCTGGTTCAGCTGCAGCAGCAGCGACAGCGCCACCCCGATGCCGACCGCGGCGGCGACCGGCAGGAAGAGCGTGGCGCCGAACGTCGTGATGACGGCGACCTGAGAGGTGCGGCCGGTACGCAGGATGGTGCCGATCTCGCGCGGTTTCAGCGAGCCGGAGGCCGCGAAGATGAGAATCGCGGCGAGAGTGGGCAGCGCGATCCTGGCGACCAGGCCGGAGAAGATCGCGAGTATCACGAGCATCCAGACGCCGGACCAGATGGCTGCCCACCTGGTCCGGCCGCCGGCGGTCACGTTGAGCGCGGTCTGGCCAACCGAGCCGCCGACCGGCGAGCCGCGGAGGAAGCCCGACGCCAGGTTGCCGGCACCTTGCGCGATGATGTCCCGGTTCGTGTCCGACGGGACGTTGCCGGGGTTCGGCGCGGCCTCGGCGACGCCCGCTCCCTGGACCAGGACGATCGCCGCGATGGCGAAGGCACCGGTGATCAGGCTGAACGACAGGAACCGGACGTCGGGCAGGTGGGGGAGCGGGATGCCACGGGGGATGTCGCCCGCGTCGCCGACTCTCGTGAC